>ERZ773099.3030-NODE-3030-length-11130-cov-3.464560_pt1 | contig 11130 bp, 8 predicted proteins | sample MGYA00511120_ERZ773099 | MGnify/ENA primary metagenome ERZ773099 (study PRJEB29015, sample SAMEA2738012) | human oral metagenome | biome: human oral; feature: human-associated habitat; material: dental | place: China | collected 2104 ... | reverse complement strand
ATAGACCCTGCAATGTATAATTGCCAATCGGTGGTTCAACCGACACGAGAGCCCGATAGCCTGCATCTCTATTACAGAAATGAACAAGAGGATTTGCCCGATGAAAACGAACAAGATGCAGAAGGTGCTGCGAACAGAAATATAGAAGACAGGATAGCTCCTCCTCGTCCTCGCGAGAATGAAGAGAACAATAAACCCAAGCAACCGTCAAACGTTCCTATCCACGTTCCAAAACCACGCATAGAGCCGCTTGAAGTATAAAGACGATGAAAGAGATGTTGAACAAACGAACGCTTTACACTGCATTGTGTGTTGCATTGGCAGGACTTCTTGGTTTTGCCTCGTGCAACAACAATGCAACTCCGTCGCCATCGCCGAAAGATACGGTAGCAGCTTCTGTGTTTGCCCCCATTGTAAACGACACGACGCTGAACATCGACCTGTCGGCTATTACGAATATACGTTTTCCGAAGTATAAGGTTCTGAAACAGCAACCTATTATTCCCGACTCTGTCAGCATTGCACTCGACGAAGAAACAGTAGCAGGTGGCAACTATTCAGCCATTTTAAGTTTCGACACCATTCCATCGCAAGCGTTTTACGAAAGAGTTGAGCAGGCTGCCATACAGGATACTTGCTGGAAAGTGAAAGAATACGCCTACACTTACAAGCGGAAAGACAAGCAAGGCGGTCTCTACCGACTTGCATTCAGCAAAGGAAGTATGCAAATAGTACTCAGCCACCTGAATTCGGATATGATTAAGAATTACAGCAACGAACAATAGTTTACCTATAAGAGCGTATGTCAATTTCTTCTTTGACATACGCTCTTATTTTTTAGTTCCTTGTCTGACAGGCACTTTCTTTCGCTATCTCTTGCAATTTCCGAGAAAAAGGACTACATTTGCAAGCGAATACATAAACTTAACCTAAACACCCCCGCCTCGGTAAGGTGTTCCCTCTTGCAGGAGGGTGTAAGGAGAGGCACGTAGAACAATGAAAAACAATCTATCTAAAAGTATGTATGCAGCAATTGCTGCGTTATTCATCGCAATGCCACAGCAAGGAATGGCACAGGAAGTGTACGGCCTTAAGATTGCAGGCGTGGCGGTAACTTCTGAAAACTGTAACGACCTGAGCGTGATAAAGGGTGTAACGGGTAATGCGAAGTACGACAACGACTCAAAGAAACTGACCCTTGATGGCGCAACCATACACGCCACTTCGGCGCACGGACTTGAAAACAGAATCGATGGTCTGATTATTCGCGTTACAAACGAAAACGCCATTACTTCGGACAAGAAAGTAGGTATATGGAATATGGATAAGGATATTTCCATTATAGGCGATGGCAAACTCACGCTGACAGGTTCGTCAACAGCAAGCGACGACAAATACAACAAGGCTGTTTTCAATCAAGGTACTATTGCGATAAGAGACTGCAGCGTGGAAGCCAGTGGCGGAAGTAACGGTTTGTATGGTGGCTACTGGACATTCGACAACTGCAACGTGCGCGCCAAGGGTGGCAGCAAGAGCAACAGTAACCACAAGGGCAGCATTGCTTGGGTATGGGACAGAATACCTACCTTCACCGATTGCGCCATCACTTCGCCTGCAGGAACGTATTGGGAAGAAATTGAAGAATACGAATATCCTTACTTCTATCTTTACGATTCAGACAGAAACGTGCTGACCGATTGGGTTGTAATCAGTAAAGGTGCCAGTGGTATCAACTCTGCTGCTACCGACACAGCTGCAAAGAAGCACGGCATATACACATTGGACGGTGTCCGCATCAACGGCAAGTTCGAGAGTCTGCCTGCTGGTATCTATATTGTAGACGGTAAGAAGACAGTGAAGAAATAAAGGAGCCACATAAGGCTTTCATTACCCCACGGACAAGGTGTAGGAGCCTCGCTCGTGGGGTATTTTGTAAATATGCGAAAGCCGCCTTGGCAGAGAGTGCCAAGGCGACTTTCTTTACATTTGATGTCTATTATTCACCCATCGCCTTATCTTGAGATAGCAAGAAAAAGAATGAGATAGTCTACTCTTTATGAACGAAAAAGAAAATAATACAGCTGTAAGTATTTTTCATAAGAACAACTATTATATAACTTGCTCTCTATCAGCGTATTGAAAAACCTATTGTTTTGCATTCCAAAAGCGTAGGTTTTGCACGGTAAAAGCGGCTGTTTTGCATTACAAAACCTACGCTTTCGCAATGCCAAAGCGCAGTTATCACTTTTTAACAGAAATCTTTTTACATAAAAGAGGGTGTTCTCTGCTGTTACTGAACTTTTTTATATGCGTTCTGAACCGGCTCCACAGGGAGAAGAAATCATTAGCACTGATTTTTTTTGTCAAATATGGCTCTTTCTGCGATAGTCTGTTGGTGTTACACCACACACGTTCTTGAAAGCCCGTACAAAGTTGGGATAAGCATCGAAGCCACATAGGTCTGCTACCTCCATAAAACTTATCTTGGGGTCTTTATCCAATATGTTGCAGGCTTTCCTGATTTTAAGTCGCTGGATATAAATTGATGGTGAATAGCCTGTCAAGGCATTGATTTTGCGATGGAACTGACGGGGGCTCATACACATATACGAAGCAATCACGGAAACATCTGCATCTTTGTTCTTGCTAAGCTGCATATAGACCACACTCGTTACCTTGGTGAGGAAACGTAAATCGGCTTCCTTAGGCGGTTCGATACCTTCTTCCTCTTCTTTCTTCAGTTCTACTGACACTTTTGCGAACTTCTCTTGCAATAACTTTCGTCCTGCCAGCAGCTTCTCTACCCTTGTGCGCAGTTCTTCGGTATTGAATGGTTTTGAGAGGTAGGCATCAGCTCCTGCCTCTATGCCCTTTATGCGCTCTTCTTCAGTAATCTTGGCAGTTACCACGATGATGGGAATATGATTGATGATTTCATTTTCTCGCACCTGTCGGCACACTTCCAAACCGTCCATGCCAGGCATCATCAGGTCGGTAATGATGAGGTCGGGAATAAATTCTAAGGCTTTTCCCAACCCTTCCTTTCCATTTTTGGCATAGAAAATAGCATACTGGTCGGTAAAAAGCGAACCTATGTAGGTTGCAATGTCGTGGTTGTCCTCGATGATGAGCAGGCGGCGGTCATTGTCATTGCCGATACTATCGGTAGGCGTCTCCGTAATTTCGGGCAAAAACGGTGAATTGATTTCCATATCAGGGAGTACCTGCTGTTTGTAACGGTTGCGAATAGGCATGCTGACATGGAATGTCGTGCCTTTGCCCACTACACTTTCTACGGTTATCTTTCCATCAACGGCGTTCATAATCTGTTTGACAAGTGCCAACCCCACACCCGTACCAATGTTTTGTATATCGTTTTCTTCTTGATAGAATGGCTCGAAGATATGCGAAATAACTTCCTTGTCCATACCCTTTCCAGTATCGGAAACATCAACGAAGAGTTGTTGGTTCTCGCACCATGCAGAGATACTCACCTTTCCGTATTCAGGCGTGAACTTGAAAGCATTGGAAAGCAAGTTGTTCATAACTTTGTCTACATAGTTAGGTACAAAATCCATAATGACTTCGCCTTTGGGGAAGAATTGAAGGTCGATGTTACAACTACGAGCATAGCTATGATAGCTTTCCACAACCATGGTAAGATATGCAATAATGTTACCATTCTTCCAATCGGGATTGCCTACAGCAGATTTTATTTTCGATATATCCAAGAGCTGATTAATGAGCATGAGCAATCCGTTTCCTTGCCGTTCTATGGTTTGCGCCTTAGTCTTTACCTCTTCTGCGCCAGAGGCTTGCAGTTCATGGCTCAAGCCGAGAATAACGGTAAGTGGCGTTCGGAACTCGTGGGTAATGTTGGTGAAGAAGTTCTCGCGCAAAGCAGACATTCGTTTCAACGCCCGATGATTGCGTTGGCGCAATCGGTTGGTATAAAGCACCATTGCCAATATTCCTGTCAAACTGAACAGCACAAGTCCCAGAATAATATATCCGATGTAGCGTGTAGTGCGTTCCTCTTTCAATCGGTGTCGGGCTTCGTTCATCTGCCTTTCCTGTCGGTTGCGTTCTATTCGCAAACCTGTGTTCTGAATACGGTTCACCTTCTCCATATCCAGCACACTGTCCTGCATCGCCGTTGCTTTCTCGTACGAAACCAATGCTGCACTGCAGTCTCCCTCCTGCTTGTAGTTCTTATAATACAAAGTGTAGATTTCTGCCAAATGCTCCTTAGATTTAATCCGCTCAGCCATTTGCTTTGCTTTTCCGAGATATGCCATTGCCATGACATTGTTGCCCGTTGTGTGATAGATTCCAGCAAGGGCTATGAGCGAGTTCAACGCATGCCATTCGTCTTTCGATGCCTGCATCATCTGATAGGCTGTTTCGTATTCGGTCGTCGCCTTGTCGTATTCCCCCGCTTTCTCGTAGAGCGAACCAAAATAGGTGTGGCAGAGCGAGATTCCGAGTTTGTTTTCCGCCTCTGTATTGAGTGCCATTGACTTGAGGTAATACACCCATGCCGAGTCTGTTTCTCCCTTGTGCTCGAAGATAGAACCAATATTAGCATAGTTGATGGCTTGTCCCACCGTGCTGTTCAAACTTCGTTCGCCTGCCAACGCCATACGCAGCGCACTGTCGGCACGCTCGTAGTTGCCCAATGTCAAATAGACATTCCCCAATCCATTGAGCGATACCACACGGTTCTTCTTAGCGGTGAACGACGTATCGGTACACTCCTCGCTCAGCTTCCATGCACGGTAATGGTATTCCTGCGCCACATCGAGCACACCCATGCGTCGGTAGTCTGTACCGATATTGTTCAGTGCCTGCACCAATTCAAGCGTATCGCCGATGCTTTCTGCCTGCTGCTGCCCTTTACTGTGTACACTCAAAGCTTCCTCGAAACAACTTTCGTTGCGCAGTGCCTTGCCCCATTCTCTTAAGGCAACAATGCTGCCAAGCTCATTACCTTCGCTTTCCATTTGCTTCTGCAACAATGCAAGCGAGTCTATGCCGTGTGCAGAACGGACAATGCTGTCTGTTGTCTTGCGCTCGGCAGGGGTGAAAGATATCGGTTTCTTCCCACACGAAATAAGTAGGAAAAAGGTTGAAATAAACGCTACCCACACACTTAAAAAAGAGTAGCGTCGTTTACGCCAGCTTCTAAAAGGTTTGTAACAAGGTTGTAAAGTCGTTTTTACGTTATGCTTGTAATACTGCATAATATGTGATGATTTTTGTTTGTTCATAGAATTGTTTTCATTGTATGTTCAGCTTATCAGCTGTCGAAACTATGCAAATAATGTATTCGTTTCTCTCTGCATGCAAAGGTAGTAAAAACTTTGTAACTTCCTATAATACTAAACAAAGCTTCATGGGGTACAACGCTGTTTCACCGCACCGAAAGCAACAAAAGAATGATGAAAAGTCGCTTAGAAAGTGAAAAAACACCTGCTTGTTAAAAAGAACAAAAATATCACTTGTAAAACATAACATATCAACAACTTGCAGCGATCTGATGTCCGATTATGATAGGTGGAAGAAATGCAGAATGTCCGATTATGATAGGTTTTTGTCCGATTATGATAGGTGGTTTTGTGCCGTTCGACCTTAAATTTGCAACATAACCAAAAATATTACAAATAAAACTAATTATGAAGAAAAAAGCAAATAACGAGCTCACTAAAGAGCAGATACAGAATATGAAGTATTCGGAAGAACGCTTCCAACTGCTCGATACCATTCGCGAGATGGTGAGCGACGAGTTCGAACGTCGCAAATTAATAGAAAAGGGCTATCCATATCTCGAAAACCCATTCCCTATATCCATAGAGCCCCAGCCACCACCAAAAATGCAGCCTCGCTATCCAACATGGCAGCGGCTCGCAAAACTCTTCAACGCAGACTGCCATTCTCATAATAAGGAAGACAAGCCACTTGACAAACCAGATAAATAAAACAACCATAACGCCAGAACCTCCGACACGGCGTTGCTCCGAAAGGAGTTCCAACAGGGAGGCTACTTAACTATATGTACAGAATACGAACAAAACAACGACTTCCACCGTCCAACTTGACAGACAAAACACCCCTTTCAATACCCCACTCGTGGGGTACGAATACACCCCACTCGTGGGGTATGAATGCACCCCACTCGTGGGGTATGAGAGCACCTCACTCGTGGGGTGCAAAAGACATCATTATATAACAATTATCATGAATCGAATAAACAAAAAACAACAATGATAGAATTCGAAGTTAAATCAAGAAAACTCAACATCGGAAAGCGCAAAGGACAAACCGTTTACTACGCTTCGCCAAAGGCAAAACAACACTTCACCAACAAGATGGTGATAGACCGCATTGTGCGCGAGACATCGCTCTCGGCGGGCGACGTGTCCAACGCGCTCATATCGCTCGGTGCCATCGTGCGCGACGCCCTGCTCATGGGCTCAAGCATCGACTTGGCAGACCTCGGCTCGTTCCGCGTCATCGTTCCACCGAAGATGATTGACAACGAAATCGACGTGTGCGTCGAGACGCTCAAGACGCCAAAAATCGTCTTCACGCCCAAGATGCAGATGCGCGAGGCAGCCAAGAACGTGGAGCTGAGCGTAGACAATCCCAAGCGCAAGAAGAAGAAAGAGGGCAAGCAGCCTGGCGGCAGCGGCGGGGGCAACGAGCACCCATAGCAGCCTTTCTTCTGCACTGTTCACCCGGCAGGGCACGCAAGAGCAGACGCTCTGCTGGGGTAAATCAAAAACAGCTATGCCCACACAGGGCAGAAACCTATTTATTAACCCGCAACCCTGCAAGGGGCTGCACAAAATTAAACAATTATGGGAAAACTATATATTGCAGGCACAATGTCAACCTCAGAGGACTGCAACAACATTTACAACTTTAGGAGTGCAAGCGGAAGAGTAAGCTACGACCCCAGCACTAAAACCCTTACCCTCGACAATGCCACCATCACTTGCTATTCAGAAGAGTGTGAATGTATTAGAAATTATATAGACGGTGGGATAACCATCAAGCTCATCGGCAGCAATACCATTATTCCCAATAAGGAACGTGGGATATATAACAATCAACACCTCACCATAAAGGGAGTTACGTCAGATGCTACGCTAACTGTGAGAAACTCGCATATGAATCCAGAGATAGGATATCTGAGTGACGCATGCATTTACAACGAAGACCAAGTCGAAGTTACCGTCAAAGACTGCGCACTTATTGTAGATGGAGAAGGAAAAGGTCTGGTTGGGGGGAAATGGCATTTCATCAACTGCACCGTGCGTGCCAAAGGTGGGCGTTTTGGCAGCTTTATCTGGTTAGATGAGGTTCCTTCCTTTAAAGACTGCACCCCTCCCGCGGAAACCTACTGGAAAAAGAAAGAAAGCGGCACCTACTCCCTCTTCGGTGCAGACGACAAGGTAGTAACTGACTGGGTAACCGTTGCAGAAGCAACGGGCAATACAAACGGCTCAGGCTATACAGGCGGGTCGGGCAATGCAAGCGAAGCGGACTATACTCGCCAAAGACACGAATACATCAATGAAGGTTTGCGTGAAATAAAACACAAAGCCTATGACTTGCTAAACAGCAATATGTATGATGACGACTATAGTTATCCCGAAGCTATTGAAGATGCTTCAGACAGAGACTTCGCATACATCTTAGACAAGAGGGAAAGCAGCTTCAGCGAAAAGGAAATATACGTAAGAGGAAGCGGCTACGAGAACATCTACCCGGGAGCAATACTCTTTGTAGACAGCGATATAACGAGCGGCTCGCCCAACCCGCTGGGACGCATTCCGAGAAGCAAGATATCCATCTACGGAGACTTCCTTGCAGGCGGCAACCCATCGCAAAGCGACATCGACCCCAACAACTCCGATGTAAGAATGGCGATAAACAACATTATGCACACCCTGCTGAGCGACTCAAGGTATGATGCCCCGGGCGCACAAAGGCCAAGAACAAAAATACACACCAGCCAGAAGAGCCTCATGATGGACTTGGGCGTAGACTCGTCGTTTGCAGGCTGCAACGTGAACGTAAGGGCATCTACCACCAGCTCCGAACAGTCGTTCGTACAAGCCACGACGTTAGACCAGGACTACTTTACAATCAGGCTGAAAGACGATTGGCACCAAGACCCCGCCTCCCTGTTCGCCGACGAAGTAACGTGGGACGATTTAAGTCGTGAACTGAATGGAAAAGCCATCGCAATCGTAACTTCGGTAACCTATGGCAGAACGTTCAGCTACATGAAAGAGTACTCTGCAAGGCAGTTCACGTTCGACTCTTCACAGAAGGTATCGGGCTACGGACAGAGCGCAGATGCAAGCCAGTCGCTTGCCGAATCGTCGAGCTACACCAACGACGAGATATTCAATTTGGGAGGAACCTCTCTTACCATTTCAGCCTTGCGAGGAAAGAGCACCCAGCAAGAACTGGAAGAGGCAATGGCAGACAACATGAGGTTCAGCCACGCCAATCAGGGAGTCATTACGAAATACACCCTCCAGCTCATCACCGGTCCTACCCCAGGAACAGTTGTCAGACCGCTGTACTCCGGAACACAGTATCAGATTGGCTACACGAAATGTCCGAGAAGACTGTTTGCCCACATCGATGTAAGCCGGGTACACATAGGTCCTGGAAAGGTGAAAGTTCAGCTCGACGTGGATTGTTTCAGAATAACTGAAGATGGGGAAATTGATATTTTCAAGAGTGTCGACGGTGGAAGCTCTGAAAGAGATCAAGACCCTTGGTACTATACTTTCAGTAACAGCCGGAACAGAGAGTACGGAAACCTTGATTCCGGTGAATACATTTACAAGAACCCATTGCTGCGAATAAGGAGCAAGCGTGGCGGTGGCAGTTACACAGCAGACGACGAAAGACGCCTTACCGCAAGGGAAATGGAAACGGGTGCTCTGAACATCTCCCTTTCAGGAAGTGTTTACGACTCTGTAAAAATCAGAGACTTGGAACCATTCAACCCCTGATTTGAACCTCTCGTGATAAGTATCTCCTCCCGTCAGCAGTGGCGGGAGGAGAATATAAATAATAACCGATAATCACAATTTAAAAAACTTAGAAGTATGAAACAAAGTATGAAAAGTAAGACGGTACAGAAACACCGACCAGCAAGGAAAATGCTTACCAAAAGCGTCTTCCGCTACTTCAACCGCAAACCCCTATCGTGGCAGCATGAAAAAATAGCATTGCTTGTCGATAAGGCTGCCCGAGCCGGAAAGGCATTCATTGATGTAGACGATAGAATCATCATCAGCTATATCTTCATGGGCAGGGTCATTATTATCGTTATTCCTGCCGAAGAGGTGCGTGGCTGGTGTGGTAACGAACCTCATCCCTTGCCACCACTTCCACCTCTTCCTGACCCGAACCCCGAACCCGACCCATGTCCCACACCACACCACGTATGGCTCGACAAAGAACAACGCAAGACGGTGGGAAGCTATCTCTCTGCCATGCTGAAAGAACATCAGGAAGCTGCATTGCATCTCTCCCAAATGGGCAACGGTTTCCACACAATACCTATCGGCGGCAAGGCAAACCTCCACATTATGGGCAAAGTCTGAACGTGTGCGTCTGCAGGACGAGCTGAACAACCTGCCGAAAGGTATGTATATCGTGGTATGCAAATGTTATATCACGAGTGATATATAAAAGAGTGTATTATAGAGCTGATTTCGTAAAGCACGACAAACTGAAAATATTTGTAATAGAGTTCTACATCTAATCAAGAAGACTATTAAAACGTCAAGCCGCCTTGGCAGGGATTGCTGGGGCGGCTTTTTATTATTGTATAGTTAAGTGAATGAGGAAAGGGGACTATACATCGAACACCATTCCTTCGTTGGTGAGGAAGCTGTTGGGGAAGATGGCTTTTGCTTCGCTTAAAATAGTGTCTTCGTTTGGATAGCGAGCGGAATAATGCCCTAAAAGCAGCTTGCCTGCGGCAGCATCTCGGGCTACTGTTGCCGCTTCCTGCGATGTACTGTGGTAATAGGTTCTTGCTCTGTCATTGTGTTCGCTTGTATAGGTGCTTTCGTGGTAGAGTACGTCTACACCACTCACCTTTTTATATAGGTGCTTCATGTATCTTGTGTCGGAGCAGTAGGCGTAGCTTCGTGGCTTGTCGGCTGGAGTGGTGAGGCGGCTGTTGGGAATGGTTTCTCCGTCGGCAGTAATCCAGTCTGCTCCTGACTTTATGTTGCTGATTTGGCTGATAGGGATATTGTAGTAGTCTATCATATCGCGGCGGATATGGGGTGCGGTGGGCTTTTCGCGAAACAGGAATCCGCAGCAGGGTATGCGGTGTTCCAGCGGAATGGTTTCGACGGTCAGACTCTTGTCTTCGTAGATAATAACTGTTTCGGTTGTCTCAATGGGGTGGAACGTAACCTTGTATCCAAGTCCTTTGCAGAACAGTTCCATTGAGAGGTTGAAGTATTCTTCAAATTCTTTCGGGGCATATACCTGAAGCGGTGCTGTGCGCCCCGTCATACCAAAAGTGGAAAGCATGCCGAAGAGTCCGAAGCAATGGTCGCCGTGCAGATGCGAAATGAAGACGGCCTGTACTTTCGAGAAGTGCACCTTCGAGCGGCGCACTTGTATCTGGGTTCCCTCTCCGCAATCTATCATAAAGAACTTGCCACGTATTTCTACTATCTGGCAAGTTGCATTATGATGGAGCGTGGGCAAGGCACTTCCACAGCCCAGTATGTGTATCTTGAAAGGTATCACGCTTATTTCTTACGCCCGAATACAAATATTCCTGCCTTATTTTCAAGCGACATCGTGTCTGCGCCGAGTTCTATTACATCGAAAGTGTCTCTCGACAGTAGGAGTTTGCCGTTATATATCTTCCACGATGTCCACGCATTGTTTTCTGCCTGAACATTCGATACAACCTCCCCACCCTCTTTTATCTCAAAGTTCTTGTCGAGGCTTGTCCAGTTTCCAAGCAGCGACGTTATGTTAATGGCACTACGCAACATCATATCGCCATACTCCTTGTAGGCTATCACGGCAAAGCGGTCGCCGCTGAGTTTGCCTCCCTTCACTACTTCG
>ERZ773099.3026-NODE-3026-length-11137-cov-13.678397_pt1 | contig 11137 bp, 11 predicted proteins | sample MGYA00511120_ERZ773099 | MGnify/ENA primary metagenome ERZ773099 (study PRJEB29015, sample SAMEA2738012) | human oral metagenome | biome: human oral; feature: human-associated habitat; material: dental | place: China | collected 2104 ... | reverse complement strand
GCCTTATGTCCGTGGACGTGCTCTTCGTCACCTTGAAAAAGGCCGTATCGTTATCTTTGGTGCTGGTATTGGTTCACCTTACTTCTCAACCGATACAACAGCAGCCCTTCGTGCAGCTGAAATTGAAGCAGATGCCATCCTTATGGCTAAAAATGGTGTCGATGGTGTTTACAATGCCGATCCTAAGAAAGACAAGACAGCCGTCAAGTTTGAGGAATTAACCCACCGTGATGTTATCAATAAAGGTCTCCGCATCATGGACTCAACTGCTTCAACACTTTCAATGGATAACGACATCGACTTGGTTGTCTTTAACATGAACCAACCAGGCAATATCAAACGCGTTGTATTTGGTGAAAATATCGGAACAACGGTTTCAAATAATATCGAAGAAAAGGAATAAGAAAGAATATGGCAAATGCAATTGTAGAAAAAGCTAAAGAGAGAATGACCCAATCTCACCAATCACTTGCTCGTGAGTTCGGAAGTATTCGCGCAGGTCGTGCTAACGCAAGCTTGCTGGATCGTATCCACGTAGAATACTATGGCATGGAAACTCCACTAAACCAAATAGCTTCTATCACTATTCCAGAAGCGCGTGTCTTGTTGGTAACACCATTTGACAAATCTTCATTGAAGGATATTGAACGCGCCTTGAATGCTTCTGATCTTGGTATCACACCGGCAAATGATGGGTCTGTTATCCGTTTGGTCATCCCAGCTCTTACAGAAGAAACTCGTCGAAACCTTGCCAAGGAAGTGAAAAAAGTTGGTGAACATGCTAAAGTTGCTATCCGTAACATTCGCCGCGATGCTATGGACGAAGCTAAAAAACAAGAAAAAGCAAAAGAAATCACTGAAGACGAATTGAAGACTCTTGAAAAAGATATTCAAAAAGTAACAGACGATGCTGTCAAACACATCGACGACATGACTGCCAATAAAGAAAAAGAACTTTTGGAAGTCTAAAAATAAACAGAAAAACTCAGTTGGCATTGCTGGCTGAGTTTTATTCGAAAGAAGGAAATATGAATACAAATCTTGCAAGTTTTATCGTTGGACTCATCATCGATGAAAACGACCGTTTTTACTTTGTGCAAAAGGATGGTCAAACCTACGCTCTTGCAAAGGAAGAAGGTCAGCATACAGTAGGTGATACGGTCAAAGGTTTTGCCTACACAGATATGAAGCAAAAACTTCGCTTGACCACGCTAGAAGTCACTGCGACTCAGGATCAATTTGGTTGGGGAACCGTAACAGAAGTTCGTAAGGACTTGGGTGTCTTTGTGGATACAGGTTTGCCCGATAAGGAAATCGTAGTATCGCTTGATATCCTCCCTGAGCTCAAGGAACTCTGGCCCAAGAAGGGCGATCAACTCTATATCCGTCTTGAAGTGGATAAGAAGGACCGTATCTGGGGCCTCCTAGCCTATCAAGAGGACTTCCAACGGTTAGCTCGTCCTGCTTACAACAACATGCAGAACCAAAACTGGCCAGCTATTGTTTACCGTCTCAAGCTGTCTGGTACTTTTGTTTACCTGCCAGAAAATAATATGCTTGGTTTTATCCATCCCAGCGAGCGCTACGCAGAGCCACGTTTGGGACAAGTTTTAGATGCGCGTGTCATTGGTTTCCGCGAGGTTGACCGCACTCTGAACCTTTCTCTCAAACCTCGTTCTTTTGAGATGTTGGAAAATGATGCCCAGATGATTTTGACTTACTTGGAAAGCAATAGCGGTTTTATGACCTTGAATGATAAGTCATCTCCTGAGGACATCAAAGCAACCTTTGGCATTTCTAAAGGTCAGTTCAAGAAAGCACTCGGAGGCTTGATGAAGGCTGGCAAAATCAAGCAAGACCAGTTTGGTACAGAGTTGATTTAGGGAGGCATATGAGAAAATCATTTTACACTTGGCTTATGACCGAGCGCAATCCTAAAAGTAACAGTCCCAAAGCTATCTTGGCAGACCTCGCTTTTGAAGAGTCGGCTTTTCCAAAACACACGGATGATTTTGATGAAGTGAGTCGCTTTTTGGAGGAGCATGCCAGTTTCTCTTTTAATCTAGGAGATTTTGATTCTATCTGGCAAGAATATTTAGAGCACTAGAGACAATGAGATGAGGCTAGTATTTTATTGTTCTCTTTGCTATAATAAAAAGAAATAAAAGGATTAGAGAGGTTCTTTATTTGAAGGAACATTCAATAGATATTCGACTTAGTCATCCAGATGACTTGTTTCATCTTTTTGGTTCCAATGAGCGGCACCTCCGTTTGATGGAGCAGGAATTGGATGTGATTATTCATGCACGTACTGAGATTGTGCAGGTTATCGGAGAGGAGTCTGCCTGTGAGGAGACCCGTCAGGTTATTCAGGCTTTGATGGTCTTGGTCAATCGTGGAATGACTGTCGGAACTCCTGATGTTGTGACGGCTATTACCATGGTCAAAAATGATGAAATTGACAAGTTTGTCGCCCTTTATGAAGAAGAAATCATCAAGGACAATACAGGTAAGCCTATCCGTGTCAAAACCTTGGGACAAAAAATCTATGTGGATAGTGTCAAAAACCATGACATCACTTTTGGGATTGGACCTGCCGGTACAGGTAAGACATTTTTGGCAGTGACTTTGGCAGTGACAGCTCTTAAACGTGGACAAGTCAAGCGGATTATCCTGACTCGTCCAGCGGTGGAAGCGGGCGAGAGTCTGGGATTTCTACCAGGTGACCTCAAGGAGAAAGTGGATCCTTACCTTCGCCCAGTTTACGATGCCTTGTATCAGATTCTGGGGAAAGACCAAACAACTCGTCTCATGGAACGTGAAATTATTGAAATTGCTCCTCTTGCCTACATGCGTGGTCGGACCTTGGATGACGCCTTTGTTATTCTCGATGAGGCACAAAATACGACCATCATGCAGATGAAGATGTTTTTGACCCGTCTGGGATTCAATTCTAAAATGATTGTCAATGGGGATATTAGTCAGATTGACCTACCTCGCAATGTCAAGTCGGGTTTGATTGATGCCCAAGAAAAACTCAAGAATATCCAGCAAATCGACTTTGTTCATTTTTCAGCCAAGGATGTAGTTCGCCATCCAGTAGTAGCTCAAGTTATCCGAGCTTATGAATCAGCTTTGGTCAAAGTAAAACCATCTGAAAAGGAAGAAACAGAATAAAGAGCAGTTCATCTGAACTGCTCTTTATTTGTGCTATTAGTAAATATTGAGATTCTAAAATTAGACAAGTTCGTCGATCGAAGTGAAATCTTTGTTTAAACCTTCGGCAACTGGCTGGCTAGTCAAGTAACCACGATAAGTTGTAACCCCTTCACGCAAACCTTTATCGTCAGTGATAGCCTTTTTGAATCCTTTTCCTGCCAAGGCTTCGATATAAGGAAGAGTGACATTAGTAAGGGCGATGGTAGAAGTACGAGCTACGGCACCAGGGATATTGGCAACGGCATAGTGGAGAACACCGTGTTTTTCATAAACAGGCTCATCGTGCGTTGTGACACGGTCAGCCGTTTCGATAACGCCGCCTTGGTCAACAGCAACGTCTACAATAACAGAGCCTGGACGCATTTGTTTGACCATCTCATCGGTCACCAGTTTTGGTGCTTTAGCACCTGGAATGAGAACAGCACCAATCACCACATCTGCATCTTTAACGCTTGCCTCAATGTTGAATGAATTTGACATGAGGGTTTGGATTTGGTGACCAAAAACATCTTCTAGTACAGACAGACGTTTGGCGCTAATATCAAGAATTGTCACCTGTGCTCCCAATCCTAGGGCGATTCGGGCAGCGTGTGTTCCTACAACTCCACCACCGATGATAGTTACTTTTCCTTTTGGAACGCCAGGAACACCGCCTAGGAGAACACCAGAACCACCAGCTTGTTTAGTGAGGAAGTTGGCACCGATTTGGACAGCCATACGACCCGCAACCTCACTCATAGGCACTAATAGTGGAAGTTGGCCTTGTGTATCACGCACTGTTTCGTAGGCAATTCCTGTTGTCTTTGCTGCTAGCATGGCATCTGCTAATTCTGGAGCGGCAGCCATGTGCAAGTAGGTGAAGAGGAGAAGATCGTCGCGCAAGTACCCATATTCAGAATCCAGTGGTTCTTTCACTTTCACGACTAACTCTGCTGCCCACGCTTCACCAGCGGTAGAGACAATCTCAGCTCCTTGCTTTTGATAGTCAGCATCAGTAAAACCTGAACCAAGCCCAGCGTTTGTTTCAATCAGAACGCGATGACCGAGACCAACGAGACTATGGACACCAGCAGGAGTTAGGGCAACGCGGTTTTCATTGTTTTTAATTTCTTTTGGAATTCCAATTAACATAGAGATTTACTCCTTTTCTAAATCAAGGTCTTTAAAATCAAACATCACAGAGAGACCTGATTATCGTGATGTTTTTATTTTATATAAAACTGTTTCGAAAATCAAGAAAAATTTTTGCTTTGATGCGCTTTTTTGCTAAGCTAGTAGGAAAATTACTTGTAAAGAGGGAAAGTATGGAATCAATCTTTTTAAAACTAGCCCAGTATCCAATAGTGGAGACAGAACATTTATTGCTTAGACCTGTGATTTTGAATGATGCGGAAGCTATGTTTGAGTATGCCTCGGACAAGGAAAATACTCGCTACACTTTTCCAACCAATCAAAGCTTAGAAGAAACCAAGAATAATATTGCTCAGTTTTACTTGTCTAATCCTTTGGGACGTTGGGGGATTGAACTAAAAAGCAATGGAAAATTTATCGGAACCATTGACTTACATAAGATCGACACAGTCCTTAAAAAGGCCGCAATCGGCTATATTATCAATAAAAAATATTGGAATCAAGGATTGACCACAGAAGCCAATCGCGCTGTGATTGAACTGGCTTTTGAGAAGATAGGAATGAATAAGTTAGTTGCTCTTCATGACAAAGCAAATCCAGCTTCTGGTAGAGTGATGGAGAAGTCCGGTATGCATTATTCTCATGACGAAGAGTATGCAGCTCTTGATTTGCATGAGGAAGATCGAATCGTCACAAGAGCCCATTATATTTTGACAAAGGAAGATTATTTTTCAAATAAAGATCAATAAGCAGTTGAAAAGAAATTTTCAACTGTTTTTTCTTCCTCTTACGAATAGTTTAAGAGAGGAGAAAATATGGAAGCAATTATCGAGAAAATCAAAGAATATAAAATCATTGTCATCTGTGCTGGCTTGGGTTTGGTATTAGGCGGATTCTTCCTTCTAAAGCCAAGTACGCAATCTCCCACAAAGGAGACTAATCTACAGGCTGAAGTCGAAGCTGTTTCAAAGGAGACATCTACCGAAAAAGAAGTGAAGAAGGAAGAAAAGGAAGAGACTCTTGAACAAGATTTGATTACGGTGGATGTCAAAGGTGCTGTCAAATCGCCAGGGATTTATGACTTGCCTCTTGGAAGTCGGGTTTATGATGCCGTTCAGAAGGCAGGTGGTTTGACAGAGGAAGCAGATAGCAAGTCGCTCAATCTAGCACAGAAAATCAGTGACGAGGCTCTTGTCTATGTTCCAACCAAGGGAGAAGAAGCAGTTAGTCAACAGATTGGTTCTGGAACGCCTCCTTCTACAAGTAAAGAAAAGAAAGTAAACCTCAACAAAGCCAGTCTGGAAGAACTCAAACAGGTCAAAGGACTGGGAGGAAAAAGAGCTCAGGACATTATCGATCATCGTGAGTCAAATGGCAAGTTCAAGTCAGTAGACGAGCTTAAGAAAGTCTCAGGTATTGGTGCAAAGACCATAGAAAAGTTAAAAGACTATGTTACAGTGGATTAATCGCCTTCCCATACCCAAGATTTACCTTAGTTTTTTACTACTTTGGCTCTACTATGCCATTTTTTCACTTTCTTATCTGGCATTTTTAGGTTTTGCATTTCTAGTAGTCTGCCTCTTTCTTCAATTTCCTTGGAAATCTGCTATCAAAGCCTTAGTGATTTGTAGCGTATTTGGGACTTGGTTTCTGTTTCAAAACTGGCAACAGTTACAAGCTAGTCAAGACTTAGTTGCGTCTGTCGAACAGGTGAGGATTTTGCCAGATACCATTAAGGTGAATGGAGATAGCCTGTCCTTTCGTGGCAAGTCTGATGGACGAAGCTTTCAGGTTTACTATAAGCTCCAGTCTGAGGAGGAGAAAGAACATTTTCAAGCCTTAACAGACCTTCATAACCTAGAACTAGAAGGGAAAGTTTCAGAGCCAGAAGTGCAGAGGAATTTTGGTGGTTTTGACTACCAAGCCTATCTGAAAACTCAAGGGATTTACCAAACTTTGACTATCAAAAGAATCCAGTCCCTCAAAAAAGTTAGCAGTTGGGATATAGGTGAAAACCTGTCGAGCTTACGTCGAAAGGCTGTTGTTTGGATCAAGAAGCACTTTCCAGATCCTATGCGCAATTACATGACAGGGCTGTTGCCAGGACATCTGGATACGGACTTCGAGGAGATGAATGAGCTCTATTCTAGTCTAGGAATTATCCACCTTTTTGCCTTGTCAGGTATGCAGGTAGGATTTTTTATGGATGGGTTTAAGAAGCTCCTTTTGCGATTGGGCTTGACTCAAGAAAAGTTGAAGTGGCTGACTTATCCTTTTTCCCTTATCTATGCAGGTCTGACAGGATTTTCAGCTTCGGTCATTCGCAGTCTCTTGCAAAAGTTACTGGCCCAACATGGTGTTAAGGGCTTGGATAATTTCGCCTTGACGGTGCTTGTCCTCTTTATCATCATGCCCAACTTTTTCCTGACAGCAGGAGGTGTCTTGTCCTGTGCCTACGCCTTTATCTTGACCATGACAAGTAAAGAAGGGGAGGGACTCAAGGCTGTGGCCAGAGAAAGTCTGGTCATTTCCTTGGGAATATTGCCCATTCTATCCTTCTATTTTGCAGAATTTCAGCCTTGGTCTATCCTTTTGACCTTTGTTTTTTCCTTTCTGTTTGACTTGGTATTCTTACCGCTTTTGTCCATCTTATTTATTCTGTCTTTTGTTTATCCAGTCACTCAGTTTAACTTTGTCTTTGAGTGGTTGGAGAATATCATTCGCTTGGTTTCACAGCTGGCAAGTAGGCCCTTGGTCTTTGGACAACCAAGTTCCTTAGTTTTAATGTTACTGCTCATTTCCCTAGCCTTGGTCTATGACATGAGGAAAAACATCAAAAGAGTAGCAGGATTAAGCTTGTTTCTTGTGGGGCTCTTTTTCTTGATCAAGCATCCACTTGAAAATGAAATCACCATGCTGGATGTTGGGCAAGGGGAAAGTATTTTCCTACGGGATGTAACTGGTAAAACCATGCTTATAGATGTGGGAGGAAAGGCAGAATCTAGTAAGAAAATAGAAAGATGGCAAGAAAAGACGACGACCAGCAATGCCCAGAGAACCTTGATTCCCTATCTTAAAAGTCGCGGAGTAGCCAAGATTGACCAGCTGATTTTGACCAATACAGATAAGGAGCATGCTGGCGATTTGCTGGAGGTGACTAAGGCTTTCCATGTCGGGGAAATTTTAGTATCAAAAGGAAGTCTGACACAAAAGGAATTTGTAGCGGAACTACAAGTGACTCAAACCAAGGTGCGCAGTGTGACAGCAGGGGAGAACTTGCCGATTTTTGGCGGTTACTTAGAAGTCCTATCTCCAAGGAAGATTGGAGAAGCTGGTTTCTATGATTCCTTGGTTCTTTATGGGAAACTCTTGGATAAGCACTTTCTCTTCAGTGGAAACTTGAAAGAGAGGGGAGAGAAGGATCTTCTAAAGCAATATCCTGACTTAGAGGTGGATGTCTTGAAAGTAGGCCAGCATGGTTCTAAAACCTCATCAAATCCAGCTTTTCTAGAAAAACTCAACCCAGAAATCACACTCATCTCAGTTGGAAAAAACAATCGTGCAAAACTCCCCCATCAGGAAACCTTGACACGACTGGAAACTATCAAGAGTAAGATTTACCGAACTGACCAGAACGGAGCCATTCGGTTTAAAGGGTGGAATAGTTGGCGAATTGAAAGTGTTCGTTAGGAAGAAAAGATGTTGTATATTAGTGAAATAAACTAAAAAACTATTGCATAACAGAGGAAAAGATGATATAATTAAAGCGCTTTCAATAAAAATATAAATGCAATGAAAACATGAAAAATCAGCAAAAGTCGCTTTATTAGCTAGTTTATACTCTATTGGTCTTTTTCAGTCCAGTGGAGCAACTGTGACAGTTACTAAAAGTTATTGGTATGATTGGAATACTGCTTGGAAGTTTAGTATGAATTACCACGGACGTAAATATGTAAACATTCCAAGATGGTCTGCTTATTACTCTATAATGACTAAAAAGTTGGTCCGATTGGTATTATGTTCGCTATGAGGTCATTAACTACTAGACAGGAAACTATCAATCGTTAAAGAGTTAGAAAAAGGAGGGCTGGATATGATAACTCTTACTCATGTTACCTTAAAAACGCGACAAGTCATCTTGCAAGATGCGGATTTCACCTTTAAAAAAGGCAGGATTTATGGCGTTCTTGCTATCAATGGCTCGGGAAAGACGACACTGTTCCGCGCCATTAGCAACTTAATTCCCATAAGTAGTGGAAATATCGCAGTCCCTCCTTCTTTATTTTATTATGAAAGTGTTGAATGGCTGGATGGGAACTTAAGTGGGATGGACTACCTTCGTCTCATAAAAAACATCTGGAAGTCAGACCTGAACTTGGGGGATGAAATTGCCTATTGGGAAATGTCTGACTATATCAATCTTCCCATCCGCAAGTATTCCTTAGGCATGAAGCAACGCTTGGTGATTGCCATGTATTTTCTCAGTCAAGCGAAATGTTGGCTTATGGATGAGATTACAAATGGCTTAGATGAGTATTATCGACAGAAATTTTTTGATAGACTGGCACAAATCAATAGACAAGAACAGCTGGTTCTTTTGAGTTCCCACTACAAAGAGGAGTTAGTGGAGATTTGCGATAGCATGGTAACCATTCATCAGGGGCAGATAGAAGAGGTTCCGTTATGAAAGATATTAGCCTATTTTTGTTAAAGAAAGTTTTCAAAAGTCGTTTAAACTGGATTATCTTACTTTTATTTGCATCTGTACTCGGTGTTACCTTTTATTTAAATAGTCAGACTGCAAACTCACACAGCTTGGAGAGCAGGTTGGAAAGTCGCATTGCAGCCAACGAGAGAGCTATCAATGAAAATGAAGAGAAACTCTCCCAAATGTCTGACACCAGCTCGGAGGAATACCAGTTTGCTAAAAGTAATTTAGAATCGCAAAAAGATCTTTTGAAGCGAAAGACAGAAATTCTGAATTTATTAAAAGAAGGGCGCTGGAAAGAAGCCTATTATTTGCAGTGGCAAGATGAAGAGAAGAATTATGAATTTGTATCAAATGACCCAACTGCTAGCTCTGGACTAAAAATGGGGGTTGACCGCGAACGGAAGATTTATCAAGCCCTGTATCCCTTGAACATAAAAGCACATACTTTGGAGTTTCCGACCCACGGGATTGATCAGATTGTCTGGATTTTAGAGGTTATCATCCCAACCTTATTTGTGATTGGTATTATTTTTATGCTAACACAACTGTTCGCAGAAAGATATCAAAATAATCTCGATACAGCTCAGTTATATCCTTTTTCAAAAGTGACATTTGCCCTGTCCTCTCTTGGAGTTGGGGTGAGCTATGTAACCGTGCTGTTTATCGGAATCTGTGGATTTTCTTTTCTAGTGGGAAGTCTGATAAGTGGTTTTGGACAGTTAGATTATCCCTACCCGTTCTATAGCTTAGCGAATCAAGAGGTAACTATTGGGAAGATACAAGATGTGTTATTTCCTAGCTTGCTCTTAGCTTTCTTAGCCTTTATCGTCATTGTGGAAGTCGTCTACTTGATTGCTTACTTTTTCAAGCAAAAAATGCCTGTCCTCTTTCTTTCACTCATTGGGATTGTTGGCTTGTTGTTTGGTATCCAAACGATCCAGCCTCTTCAGAGTATTGCACATCTGATTCCCTTTACTTACTTGCGTTCAGTAGAGATTTTATCTGGAAGATTACCTAAGCAAATTGATAATGTCAATCTAAATTGGAGCATGGGGATGGTCTTACTTCCTTGCCTGATTATCCTTTTGTTAGTGGGGATTCTATTTATTGAAAGATGGGGAAGTTCACAGAAAAAAGAATTTTTTAATAGATCCTAGCTTTCCTATAGGGAAAATAAGTAAAAACTAACATAGAGAGGGAATCAACTTGATTCTCTCTTTTGATGCGAACATCAAGAAGAAAACAGAAAGTTTTTGAAAAAATGACTTTTTATCTTGACAAGAGATAGAAAACTTGGTATCATATAAAAGTTGAGAAAAGCAGAAGTGAGAGCTTCTCGCCTTGTGACATCAAGTTGCCTGGCCCTACGGATGAAAAGTTTCTAAGAAACGCTATCATAACGTGCGGGCTTGTATTATTACGAGTCCGCTATTGTTTTTCTCTAATAATAAAAAAGAGGTGAAAACCATAGCAAAGCAAGACTTATTCATCAATGATGAAATTCGTGTACGTGAAGTTCGCTTGATCGGTCTTGAGGGAGAACAGCTAGGCATCAAGCCACTCAGCGAAGCGCAAGCATTGGCTGATAGTGCAAATGTTGACTTAGTATTGATTCAACCCCAAGCAAAACCGCCTGTTGCTAAAATTATGGACTACGGTAAGTTCAAATTTGAGTACCAGAAAAAGCAAAAAGAACAACGTAAAAAACAAAGTGTTGTTACTGTGAAAGAAGTTCGTCTGAGCCCAACTATTGACAAGGGTGACTTTGACACAAAACTTCGCAATGCACGCAAATTCCTTGAAAAAGGAAATAAAGTTAAGGTATCCATTCGCTTTAAAGGGCGTATGATCACCCATAAAGAGATTGGTGCAAAAGTTTTAGCCGAGTTTGCTGAAGCAACACAAGATATTGCGATCATCGAACAACGAGCTAAGATGGATGGACGCCAAATGTTCATGCAGTTGGCGCCAGCAACTGACAAAAAATAATTGTCAGAAAGTTAAATAAAGGAGAAAAAATCATGCCAAAACAAAAAACACACCGCGCATCAGCTAAACGTTTCAAACGTACAGGTT
>ERZ773099.3025-NODE-3025-length-11138-cov-17.560227_pt1 | contig 11138 bp, 8 predicted proteins | sample MGYA00511120_ERZ773099 | MGnify/ENA primary metagenome ERZ773099 (study PRJEB29015, sample SAMEA2738012) | human oral metagenome | biome: human oral; feature: human-associated habitat; material: dental | place: China | collected 2104 ... | reverse complement strand
GCGATGAAGCCACCGTTCGAGGGACAGGGCTCGCTGTTCGACACCACTGACGAAGAGGTGGCGGACAGCTCGGCGCCGCTCGCAGCACGCATGCGGCCAAAGACCCTCGACGAGGTGTCGGGACAGACCCACCTCATAGGACCGGGCAACGTGCTACGCCGCATGATCGAGGCCGACCAGCTGCCGTCCATGATCTTCTGGGGGCCTCCCGGCGTGGGCAAGACCACAATCGCGCGGGTCATCGCGCGCCAGACACGTGCCGAGTTCATCACCTTCTCTGCCGTGACGAGCGGCATCAAGGAGATCCGCGAGATCATGAGGCGTGCGGGTGCGCAGACGCATACAGGCAGGCGCACCATCGTGTTCGTCGACGAGATCCACCGGTTCAACAAGGCGCAGCAGGACGCGTTTCTGCCCTTTGTGGAAGAGGGTGCGATCACGCTCATCGGAGCCACGACCGAGAACCCGTCCTTCGAGGTGAACGGGGCGCTCCTCTCACGCTGTAAGGTATTCGTGCTAAAGGGGCTGACCAAGGAGGAGGTCGAGGGCTTGCTGCGCCGTGCGCTGACCGATGAGCGTGGCTTCGGCGGACAGGAGGTGAGGATCGCTGACGACCTGCTGGATGCCATCGCCACGTTCGCAAACGGTGACGCGCGCAGGGCGCTCTCGACGCTCGAGATGGTGGTTCTCAACGGCGATACGGAAGGCGACGTGGTCACGGTGACACCCGAGACGGTAAGGCAGTGCACGGGCCAGCGCAGCCTACTCTACGACAAGGCAGGAGACGAGCACTACAACATCATCAGTGCGCTACACAAGTCGATGCGCAACTCCGACCCCGACGCCGCCGTATACTGGCTCGCGCGCATGCTCGAATCCGGTGAGGACCCACTCTACGTTGCCCGCCGCATAACGCGCTTTGCGTCGGAGGATGTCGGCCTCGCCGACACCAACGCCCTCAACGTAGCCGTGAACGCCTTCCACGCCTGCCATTTCATCGGGATGCCCGAGTGCTCGGTGCACCTCGCCGAGGCGGTCATATACCTGTCTCTCGCACCCAAGTCAAACAGCAGCTACATCGCCTACGAGCGTGCCAAGAAGGACGCCCTGCACAGCATGGCGGAGCCCGTGCCGCTCGTTATCCGTAACGCCCCGACGCGCCTGATGAAGGATCTGGGCTACGGTAAGGACTACCGCCTGGCACACTACGAGAAGCACAAGGTGGCTGCCAACATGCAGTGCCTGCCCGACTCACTCGCAGGATCTGAATACTATCACCCCACGTGCGAGGGTCGCGAGGCGTGGCTTTCCGAGCGCCTGTCCGATGTCAAACGGTGGCGCGCGGGGACTCCAGACGACACGCAAGAGTAGGGAGCAGGATCCTAGGCGCAAAGTCGCCGCGTTTCGTTCCACATAGCGGCATCGTGCGTATCTCTGCAGTCCCACACGACGGTATCGTGTAAAATGAGCTTATCCCATGTTGCGGCATCGTGTTATACGAACGTATGAACAGGAGATTGATGCTTGAGAGAAAAGTCCTTGATCACATGCGCAGGTGGAAGTCCCGCGCCAGGGGCAGGGAGGCCCTTCTTATCGAGGGAGCGCGGCGCGTCGGCAAGAGCACGGCGGTCGAGCAATTCGCAAAAAACGAGTATCGCTCGAGCATCATCATCGACTTCTCGCGTCTGCCGCGCGACGTGAGATCCATCTTCGAGGATCAGCGCGATGACCTTGATACGTTCTTCATGCTTCTGTCCGCCTACTACAGGACGCCACTGCACACGCGTGAATCGCTCATCGTGTTTGACGAGGTGCAGCTCTACCCGAAGGCACGCGAGATGATCAAACACCTTGTCGCTGATGGACGGTACGACTTCATGGAGACTGGGTCGCTCATCTCCATCAAGAGACATGTAAAGGATATCGTCATTCCCTCCGAGGAACGCAAGCTTGAGATGGATCCCCTGGACTTCGAGGAATTCTGCTGGGCAATGGGCGAGAAGCTGCTGTCGGACCTCATCAGGAACTCCTTCGAGACCCCAAGGCAGCTGCCAGATGCCCTTCACAAGCGAGCCATGAGGCTTTGGCGCGAATACCTGCTCGTAGGCGGCATGCCACAGGCAGTCAACGAATACGTGCAGTCGCGAGACTTCAATGAGGTGGACTATATCAAGCGCGGCATCATCGATCTCTACCTCAATGACATGGGAAAGCTCGCCAACGGCGACACTGGCAAGCTACGCAGCATCTTCTCACAGATACCCGGACAGCTCTCGAAGCATGAGAAGAAGTTCACGCTGGCGTCAATCGACCGCGAGGCACGGTCGAGGAGCTATGACTCCGCATTCTTCTGGCTTGAAGACGCGCGACTCACCAATATATGTCGCAACGCAACCGATCCGACGGTCGGCTTGGGCCTCAGCGAGGACAACGCATCATTCAAGTGCTACATGGCGGATACGGGGCTGCTCGTCTCCCAGGTCTTCGCCGATCGTCGATCGACGCCGAGTGAGGTATATAGGGATATCCTCTTTGACAGGCTCTCGCTCAACGAGGGAATGCTCGTTGAGAACGCTGTGGCACAACAGCTCAGGGCAAACGGTCGGAGGCTCTTCTTCTACTCCCGCTATGCGAGAGGCGACTCCCAAAGGACGATGGAGATAGACTTTCTCATCGTACGTGCGCATGACGACGCGAACCTGAGGGCCCGCGTGAGCCCTGTCGAGGTCAAGTCAACGAAGCGCTACGGCACATCATCGCTCGACAAGTTCGAGCGGGCCTTTGGCGGTCGGCTCGGCAGATCCTACGTGCTGCACCCAAGGCAGGTGGCGAGTTCGGGTCAGAGAACCCTGCTGCCGCTCTACTTCGCATTCTGCCTCTAGCCGTGCGAATCCCCCACTGTCTCATTTCATCGGGTACTTCAAGTACGCAGATTGCACGTATGTGGCGTGGGACTTGAAGCGCGGGGGCGAGATGGAGCCAAGTGGTTCACACACCTTGCGAGCGACATAGTTTGCTTTGTATGCTGACGGAGATACAAGTACGGTTGAGAAGGGCGCGGGAACGGCGGTGACGAGGTCGAGACACGCCTTTGACGTGACGGAGGACGAGAGCCTCCTTGCTACGAAGACCAGCAGAAGAGGTGGACCACATATGGAGAGATACATAGCATTTGACGTGGAGACCCCAAACCACCTGAATGACCGCATGAGTTCCATCGGGATCACGGTGGTGCAAGACGGCGAGGTCGAGGACGAGTACCATACCCTCGTGAACCCGGAGAGCCGCTTCGATCTCTTTAACACCCGACTTACGGGGATAAGCGCAAAGACGGTACAAGACGCACCGACCTTCCCAAAAGCATGGGAGCAGATCGAGCCAGTGATGTCGAGCGGCTTGCTTGTAGCGCACAATGCCGTGTTCGACCTGGGGGTTCTCAGAAAGTGCCTTGACGCCTACGGCATCGCTTGGAAGGCCCGGGCCAGCTACCTGTGCACCGTGCAGATGGGCAGGAGGCTGCTTCCGGGAATGAGCCACAGGCTAGACGTGCTGTGTGAGTACTACGGCATTGACCTCGACCATCATCGAGCCGAAAGCGACAGCCGCGCCTGCGCTCAGATACTATTGCGTTATCTCGAGCGTGGAGAGAACATACAGCGTCATGTCAGGACGTACTCATTTTACTGAAATAGTGAGGCGGCAAGCGGTAAGTAATGAGGACTGTCCGAGACCAAGCGGTAGACAACGACGTGCACGCGCGGTCAAAAACTATGGCCGACCCTGTCACATGGCACCACACGCTATGTGCAGCCTACGCACAGGCAAGACGATCTCGATCTAATACCCCAGGCCGAATGCCCACAGGGGAATCACATTGCCATACCCATGCTCGATATCGTCTCTCACCACATAGCCGTGTTGCACCCCAGCAAGCTGGTCCTGCCCCTTGGAGCGGCCCCCTACCTCAAATGTGTTGCCGCCAATCTCGAAATCGGAGACAAAAGACGATGTCACATCGCCCAGTACACGTGTTTGATTGAGAAAGAACGTCTCGCGCAGCGTCCCCACGTCAACCGCCGCATTGCCCAACGCATACATGAGGTTTGGGTTGTCAAGATAGATCTTCTCCACCTTCCCAAGTCTCCCGATACCGCGTGCGCCCGTTCTAAGCCGAGCTATCATGCCGGCATTTTCCATGTAGCCAAGATAGTCTTCAATGTTGTTGCGACTCACCCCTATCTGACCCGCCAACCTTGTCATGTTTGGCTTGAGGGGAACCAGCGTCGCGATGGTGCCCATCAGACGCTTGAGCTTTGCCCCTGTGGCCGTGTTCATACCCGCATACAGCGGAATGTCCACCTCAAGGGTCTGCGATACCACCTGCTCAATGATCCGGGCAAAGGTTCCCTGCTCGGCAAAGGGATAGTAGCCCTGACGCAGATACTCCGCAAAGAGTGGCAGCGGATGCGCCACGCCAGGGATAGACTCCCCATGTTCGAGGATCTGGGCAAGGGAGAGGCATGGCGCCTCAATCCGGTGGACGATGGCCAGAAACTCTCGAAACGACAGTCCCTGCATGAGATACGTAGGGGCGCGCCTACTAAGGTCAGCCTCGCCTCGCCGTACATCGAGGACCGAGGAACCTGTGAACGCGACCGCCAAATCGGGCAGGCCATCATATATCATCTTGAGCTCTCGCGACCAGTTGGGGTACTTGTGTACCTCATCGACGAGCAGCTCAGTGCCACCCATATGATTGAACTCCCGTGCCGTCTCATACAGCGAGTGCGTGGAGAAATACATGTGATCGGCTGTGACATAGAGCGTTCTTTGCGTCGAGCCCGCAGAGTCGGCGTGCTGCAGAAACAGGGTAGTCTTTCCCACCCCGCGCGGACCCACCAAGCCAAACATGCGGCTCCCCCAAGGAAGCCTCGCGTCCATGTAGCGCGTGAAGCCCCGGGGCACGTACGGCAGAAGGCCCAGCATGTAGTCAAAGAGTTCGTCCACGCCCACTCCTCAGTACTGCACTCATATAGTGCATATTCTAGCAAATAACGCACCATGATGGTGCGATGTTTGTGAGTGACGATTCGCCGGGTGACCAGAGCCACGTCGAAGGGCACGCCACGTGACCGTTTACACGACGTGCGGATCCCCCACGATAGCTCGCGAAGTGTGTGAATCACTCACATCGCCATCACGATGTGAGTGATTTTTCGCACCAAACTCCATGCGCGTCGAGAGAGCGAATTTACATCATCGCAGTTCAGACGCTTATTGAAGAGAAGCTTGATGTGAGTGAATCACTCACATCGCCATCGTGAGACGTGTGAATCACTTACATCGCGACAAGGGCAGCGCCGTCTTTCCCGCAACACCTCGTGTCAGTCGCGCTCCATGTCAGCGGGGAATCGACAGGGTCGCCCCCGATCTCCGGCAAACCCACTCTATCCGTTCGTATTTGATCATATTTAGAATTCAAGATATGATCAAATACGAACGGATATAAACGAATGGAGCCGCCGTGATGGAAAGGATGCAGCATGGGTGAGCCCGACAATCCCTTCAACCCCGGCGCCGGACGACGCCCTCCTCTCCTCACTGGTCGCGACCGTCTTATTGCCTCCATGCATCTTGACATGGGTCGTGTCGTCTCGAAGCGTGAGGAGGGACGGCCGTGCGTCATCTGGGGGCTGCGAGGTATCGGAAAGACTGTCTTGCTCAACGAACTTGCCGAGCATGCACGAAACTCAGGCTGGATCGTCATCCTCACGGAGGCGACGGAGCGCGAGTCACTCTCGCAACGCATTGCACAGGCAACCTATCTGGAGCTCAGGCAGATACGCACAAGATCAAAGCGCATTACTGACACCCTCGCGCGCGCTGTGAGGGTACTGAGATCGTTTCAGCTCACCATCGACCCAAGCGGCTCATACTCCATTGGCATCGACGTGGAACCTGCACGGGGCTATGCTGACACGGGCAACCTCTCTCTAGACCTTCAGGACATGCTTCGCGCGCTGGGTGACGCAGCTCACGCTTCGGGCACAGCTGTGTTTCTTGGCATTGACGAGCTGCAGGAGGCCGGTCAAGAGGAGCTTGACGCCCTGAACATCGCGCTACACACCCTCGGGCAGAGCAATGAGCAGACGCCGCTCTTCTTCTGCGGGACAGGCCTTCCCACACTTCCCAGCATCCTTGCCAAGGCAACGAGCTATGCGGAGCGCATGTACCGCTACCATCAGCTCGATCTGCTCTCGAACGAGGACGTGCGCCTCGCACTGCAGGAGCCCTGCGAACGACTTGGAGTGAACTGGGATGAGGGCGCCATACAGCGCGTAACTGCAGTTTCGGCTGGCTATCCTTACTTTGTCCAGAGCTGTGGCTACTTTGCGTGGGAACAGAGGACCTCGTCCACGCTGATCTCGGATGAGGACGCGATGATTGCCACGAGGCTGGCGCAGGACGAGGTGGACAGCGGGCTGTACCGCTCCCGCTGGGATCGTGCGACCGACGCCCAGCGCAGATTCATGGAGGCCATGTCGCTGGACGAGGGTGCCTCGTTGATGGATGACCTCGCGCGGCGCCTGGGCCGCAAGCCGAGCAGCCTCACGTCTGTGCGCAAGCGGCTCGTTGACGCGGGCCTGATATATGCACCTCGCACAGGCCAGCTCGACTTCACCGTGCCGGGGATGGGCCGCTACATCCAACGCGTTTCCAACGGACGGTAGCCGCAAGCGCACACGGAGCATCACGAGACGCCAACGGCGAGGCACCGCCTTGCACCTGTGCACCCACAGCTACCCCATACTCCCGACCATCCAATCAAGCTGCTGTAGAATCATCTGCCTTCCAGCTATAGTGGAGGTGCAGCATCGGCACGTCGACGGGAGACCAGCATGCCAGCCAGCGCGCAGCCCAATGACATACGACTCATCTGCGGCCTTGGAAACCCGGGTGCCGAGTACGAGCGCACTCGTCACAACGCCGGCTTTGTCACCATTGACATCCTCGCGCGACGCGCTCACGCCTCGTTCTGGAAGAGCGAGGCGGGATGCATGACCTGTCACATCCAGCTCAAGGGGACGGACGGTGAGCCATGTCCGGTCGTACTCGCAAAGCCGCAGAGCTACATGAACACGAGCGGCGGACCCCTCTCTAAGCTCATGCGCGAGCTTGGGGTCTTGGCACCAGAGATCCTGGTCGTCCACGACGAGGTGGACCTCTCGCAGGGAGAGGTGCGCGTCAAGTGCGGCGGAGGCCTCAACGCCCACAACGGCCTTCGCTCGATCGCAGACAAGCTGGGCACCCGCGACTTCGCCCGCGTGCGCGTGGGCATTGGACGGCCACCCGGGAGAATGAGCGTCGCCGATTATGCCCTGCGCCAACTCAAGGGAAGCTTCCTCGAGGAGTTCGAGCTCAGCTGTGAGCGCGCCGCAGATGCCTGCGAGATGTGCCTGGAGCGCGGGGTCGCGTTTTCCGTCAAGAACTGCTAGCCCCGCACCTGTCGCCCATCGCCCGGCGTCCCCTGTCATGGCGTCCACCCTGAGGCGCTACGAGCGCCACCACCACGACGACCTTCCCTGCTGGATCTGCGACCCGACACATTACACATGATCAGAGAATCCAAAGGTAAAACCCTTTGACAATAATTAGAATCTACCTATGAACGTCTGGAGAGGGTGGCGTCCGAAGGGGTAGCGGACGCCATGGGTACAAGACACTCTTGGAGAGGAGTATGCAGATGTACAAAATTCTCGAGAAGACACAGTTCTCGGAGAAGGTGTTCAAGTTTCGCGTCGAGGCGCCCGAGATGGCCAAGCATGCCCACGCGGGCCAGTTTCTCGTGATTCGTGCCAACGAGACGGGCGAGCGGGTGCCGTTCACCTTTGCGGACTGGAACGCCGCCGAGGGCTGGGTCGAGTTCATCTTCATGGTGATCGGCAAGACCACCACGATGCTCTCGAGCTACGAGGCGGGAGACTACCTGCAGGACGTGACCGGCCCCTTGGGTCAACCCACCGAGATGGCGGCGGGCAAGTGGGCCATCATCGGCGGTGGGGTCGGGCTTGCCATCGCCTTTCCCGTCGCGCGCCAGTTCGTCGCCAGCGGCAACGAGGTCCACGCGATCATGGGTGCCCGTACCAAGGAGCTGCTCCTCTTGGAGGACCAGTTTCGCTCCATCCTCGACGACGACCACGTCCACATCACGACCGACGATGGTTCCTACGGTGAGAAAGGCGTCGTTACCGTACCGCTCGAGCGCCTGCTCAAGGGAGGCGAGGTCGACCATGTCTTCTGCGTGGGTCCTGTGCCCATGATGAAGTTCTCGACCCTCACCGCCGAGAGGTACAACACGCCGATCACCGCATCACTCAACCCGATCATGGTCGACGGCACCGGCATGTGCGGCTGCTGTCGCGTCGAGATCGACGGGCAGACGAAGTTCGCCTGCGTGGACGGGCCTGACTTTGACGCCACGAAGGTCGACTGGAACGACCTGCGCGCGCGCCAAGCTGCGTACCGCAGCGAGGAGAGCCTGTCGCTCAAGTCATATGAGGAGGCGAACTACGCATGCCAGAGCTAAAGGGTCGCTGGGTCGCGGACATGAAGTCCCCGCGCACCGCCGACAACGAGGAGCCCGCCGAGGAGCGCGCTCGCGACTTCCGTCCCGTCGACAAGGGGTTCACCGAGCAGATGGCCATTGCCGAGGCAGCACGCTGCCTGAGGTGCAAGAGGCCCCTCTGCGTGGAGGGTTGCCCCGTCAACATCAACATACCCGCCTTCATCGAGAAGATCTACGAGAAGAGCTTTGGCGAGGGTCTCGACATCATCCACGAGTCCTCAATGCTGCCTGCCATCTGCGGTCGCGTCTGCCCGCAGGAGAGCCAGTGTGAGGGAGTCTGCATACGTGGCAAGAGGGGCGAGCCCGTAGCCATCGGCCAGCTGGAGCGTTTCTTGGGCGACCAGCCCGAGCTAGCCAGCCCCACGAAGGTCTCCCCCCAAAACGGCAGGCGCGTGGCCGTCATCGGCTCTGGCCCCTCCGGTATCGCCTGCGCAGGGGAGCTTGCCCGCAACGGCTTTGACGTCACCGTATTTGAGGCGTTCTTTACGGGCGGGGGCGTGCTCGTCTACGGCATCCCCGAGTTTCGCCTTCCCAAGGAGGTCGTCAGGCGCGAGATCGACGGCCTTAAGGACCTTGGCGTGAAGTTTGAGTACAACAGCGTCATGGGCCGTCTGGCCGACGCCGAGGAGCTCTTGGGCGAGAAAGGCTTCGATGCCCTCTACGTGGCGACAGGTGCAGGCCTGCCAAAGTTCCTGAACATACCCGGAGAGAACCTCCCGAACGTCTTCTTCGCAAACGAGTACCTAACGCGCGTGAACCTCATGAAGGCAAACCAGTTTCCCGCCTACGACACCCCCACCAAGCACGGCAAGAATGTCATCGTCTTCGGCGGCGGCAACGTGGCCATGGACGCCGTGCGCACGGCCAAGCGCCTGGGGGCAGAGCGCGCCATCATCGCCTACCGGCGCACCGAGGCGGAGATGCCAGCACGCCGCGCCGAGCTGCACCATGCGAAGGCCGAGGGCGTCGAGGTCATGCCGCTCATGGCGCCGCTCGAGTTCTTGGCCGGCGAGGACGGCAGCGTCTGTGCGACCCGCGTCCAGAGGATGGAGCTCGGAGAGCCCGACGACTCCGGCCGGCGTCGCCCCATACCCATAGAGGGCGCCATCGAGGAGATACCCTGCGATGTCGCCATCTCGGCCATCGGCACGAACGCCAACCCCTTTGCCAAGCTCATCGGAGGCATGAAGCTCAATAAGTGGGGCTACATCGACGCCGATGAGGATGGACGGACGAGCAATCCCAAGATCTGGGCGGGGGGCGACATCGTCACCGGCGCCGCGACGGTCATTCTGGCAATGGGTGCCGGCAAGAAGGCCGCAGCGAGCATGACCGAGGCATTGATCGACTAAGGCAGGGTCCCGGCACTTCCTTAGTCCACTGGGCGCAGACCCGGATCGCCGCCAGCCCCGAGGGCCTGCGCCCAGCTGCTGAGATACCTGGGCCGTCGCTTGCGTGCGGCGGTCACGTGCGGCGCCACGTGGCATGAGGCCCTCACCCATCCCACGGGAGGCGGGGACGTGCGCCGCCCGCGACGTCGCGGGCGGCAGCGGGCGCGCGGGGTATACCGGAGCCGGGAGCGGGGGATGTTCCCCTACGACCTGGCGACGGGTGAGTTCGGGCCCGCGCCGGAGGGCGTCGAGGGGGCGCAACGCCCGCGCCGCAGGCACGGCGCTCGCCATGTCGTTCGGCGACGTGTTCCTGCTGAACTCGTTCCTGAGATTGAGCGGGCTGATGGCCTGCGCCGACGCGTGCGGCCACGCCAAGCCCGACACGGCGCGGGCGCTGCTGGCGTTCTACGTGCCCGCCGGCCTCGCCAACCGCCACGCCGGGGACTGGCGGCGCCCACCTACGCGAGGCTCCCCTGCCCCAGGGCCAGGATGGCCTCCCAGGAGGTCAGCGAGCATGTGGAACACGTTGATGACCCGCACCTGACGGCGCGCCGTACACTGCCACTCGGCATCGAGCGCGCTGGGCAGCGCTCCGCACACTGCCACTCGGCATCGAGCGTACCGCATTGGCACGATCAGGGTCGAGTGGCAGTGCCGCCCTCACTGCCACTCGGCGTCGAGCGTACCGTATCGGTACGATCAGGGTCGAGTGGCAGTGCGTCCGGTACGTTCGGGGGCGAGTGGCAGTGCAACTCACACTGCCACTCGGTGGTGAGCGTGCTGGGCGGCGCGCCGTACACTGCCACTTGGCGTCGAGCGTGCCGCATTGGTACGATCAGGGGCGAGTGGCAGTGCGACCGGTACGATCAGGACCGAGTGGCAGTGCTTGCTGGCCGGGACGGACTCCGGACCCGCAGCCGTCACGCCGATTGGAGAGTGGCCCAACTGGGCAAATGCGCTCGGGCGACCCCCCGCCAAGCCGCAGGGGGTCACGCCAGAGCCCACAGGCCTCGGCCTGGGGCCTGACCGCGCGGAAAGGCGCAGTCTGGGCAGAGGGCCTCGCTGATGGCGCGCCCTGGGCCAGGCCGGGGCACCATCAGGCTGCCAGTTGTGGGCTCAGG
>ERZ773099.3019-NODE-3019-length-11150-cov-13.773952_pt1 | contig 11150 bp, 10 predicted proteins | sample MGYA00511120_ERZ773099 | MGnify/ENA primary metagenome ERZ773099 (study PRJEB29015, sample SAMEA2738012) | human oral metagenome | biome: human oral; feature: human-associated habitat; material: dental | place: China | collected 2104 ... | reverse complement strand
TGGCCGAGACAAAAAAGGCAGCCAAGTCGGTTCTTCAGGCGTTTTATTTGACAAACTCTGACGGCACTAACGTATTGCTACAGGAGTTTATTAAAGAGTCGGCTGGAACTGACATTCGTGCTTTTGTGGTTGGTAGTCAAGTGGTAGCGAGTATGAAACGACAGAGTCTGGATGATGATTTTCGTAGCAATCTTCACAAGGGTGGCGAGGGAAATAGTATAAAATTGACCGATGCTGAACGGAAGATGTGCGTAAAGGCGGCTAAGGCGATGGGCCTAACGGTTGCTGGTGTCGACTTTATGCGATCAAGTCGTGGCGCCTTGGTTCTGGAAGTGAATGCTAGCCCAGGCTTTGGCATCGAGAAGATAACGCGGCGTAATGTTTCCGGCAAAATAATCGACTATATTGAGCGTAACGCTAAGCGCGGTAACAAAAAAGATAAAATCGGTGCTTAAGCATAAACTTGTTATAATAAGTTTATGGACGAATATCGTCATCCGACGGCAATCCAGACTGCCATAAAATGGTTTTTTATTTGTGGCATGCTGGCTGTTATTGGTGGCGCGGTTTTTTGTGCATTTCAATCGATGTCGCCAAAAACAGAGATTGTTTATTTAAATAAGACAATGCTTCGTGCGGAGATTGCTGACAATGAAGAATCGCGTCGAAAGGGTTTGGCTGATCGGTTAGGAATAGAGGATAATTATGCGATGCTGTTTGTGTTTGATAGCATTGACCGCCATCAAATGTGGATGAAAGATATGAAATTTTCGGTAGATATCATTTGGATGAATGAGAAAAAACGTATTGTTCATGTGCAGCATAACGTTAAGCCGGACGCTGAGCCGTATGAAAAATATAAGCCACCAGTCCCTGCAAAGTACGTCTTAGAGGTGAAGGCTGGTGTTGCTAAGAGAGCGAGCGCTACAGTAGGCTCGGTAGTAAAATTTGATTTGGAGGATAATAAATGAGCATAATAATTTTATTCGGGGCAATTTTAGCGATAGTTTTTACGATTGCGTTTGTATCGTCTCGTCGATTCGGTCCGTTGGCTTTAGCGCTAGCAGCAGGATTTTTGTTATCGGAGTGGTGGGCAAGCTGGCTGACTGGGTTGCTGGACGGATTAAAGTTGGCGGTTAGTTGGCTGCCAAATGGTGTGATTGCGGCGTTGACCTTGACGTTGATTCCGCTATTTACACTACTTCTGGGCGGACCGAGATATCAACGTAAACACGAAAAGATTATTTCTGCGGTGGCAATTGCCTTTTTAACCGCTTCGCTGCTTGTTGTACCGCTGGGAAAATATGTATCGCTGGACGGGCAGGCTCTAGATTTGTATAAAATATTTGCTAATAACTGGCGTTATGTTGCTACGCTGGGGTTGGTGTGTGGCGTAATTGACCTATTCATGTTGCATACTAGTGGACATAAGCCTGGCAAGCATTGATATTTTAATTGATTTGTGATAGGATGAAAAAAGCGGATATTCCGATGGGTCCATAGCTCAGTTGGTTAGAGCACCTGCCTTTTAAGCAGGGTGTCCCGGGTTCAAGCCCCGGTGGACCCTCCAAGAATTGTATTTAAATGAGTCACTATAGTGGCTCATTTTTTTGTTTTAAGATTTTTTATCTTTTCAGTTATTTTCGATAGATTTATCTAATAACCAGTTTACAATATTGATTTTCTTTATACCTTCAAATTCTTCAGGAACTAGATCCATGGTTAGTAAGATTTTAGGGTAATTATCTTTGATCTTGAAAAAAGGAGCGAGTTCTCTCTTTAAAGTTTCTGGACGATCGTTAACTTGGTAGGCAACCTGATAATAGACTCTTTTACCGTTAGGCATTTGTAAAATAAAATCAACTTCGCTGTCTTCATTTTTTCCAACGAAGATTTTTCCTTTATTTAGTCTTAGTAGTTCAAGATATACGACGTTTTCTAAACGATGACCTATGTCTGATTTTGGAGAATCACTAAGTAAGAGATTTCTAAGTCCTAAATCTACGACGTAATATTTATCGTTAGTTATTAATATCTTTTTTCCTTTAATATCGTAACGATTAACTGGATATATCATGTAAGATTTTGTTAGATATTGTAAATAATTAATAATAGTTCCATGGAAAACATTAATACTCTCATTTTTTAGAGTGTTTGCTATATTGCGAGCAGAAAGAGGACTACCGATTGAATCAAAAACAAATTTAATTGTTCTTTCAAAATCTATTTCGTTGCGAATACTATATCTTTTGGCAATATCTTTATTAACAATAGTATTATAAAGATCTTTTAAATAGTTATTTGCTAATTCCTCATTAACTTTAGACAATCTGACTACTTCTGGAAAAGAAGAACTATTTAAATATTTTTCAAAAAGTCTATCATAATTAGTTTCATCTGGATACATCTCTGTGTACTCTTTAAAAGAAAAAGGTAAGAGATGTATTGATATATAACGGCCTGTAAGAAGAGTGGCTAATTCACTAGATAGCAAAAAGGCGTTTGAACCGGTGATATATAAGTCGACATTCTTTTTTACAAATAGGGAATTTACTAGTTCTTCGAAATGATCTACTTTTTGTATTTCGTCTAAAAAGATATAATTCATTTTATTTTGAACTAACTTTTCTTCGATTGTCTGATGAAGTTTTCTCCAATCTCTGAGGTCAACATTTTTTTCTTCTTCAAAATTGAAAAATTGAATTTGTTCTTTTGCTATGTTTTGTTTTTTCAAATCATCACGAAATAATTCTAAAAGCGTGGATTTTCCACTTCGACGAATTCCAGTGATCACTTTAATTACTTTTTGATCTTTGAGTAATCTTAGCTGATTAAGATATTCCTGACGTATTATCATAATATTATTATCCACCAAAAATACTAAAAATGCTAATTTTGGTGGATAGGATCTTGTTGATTACGATTCACTATAAATAAAAATATGGAGAGACTGTGTCTCCCCATACAGATTTAGCTATTTTAGTTGAAGGTTTTTTATTATTTTTCTTCTTCAACTACTTCAACAACTTCTTCTACTTCTTCGGCTTTTTTAGCCTTTGTTTTTTCACCTTGCCATTTTGACTTATCAAAACCAAGTACTAAGAACCAAACTGGTGGTAGGAAGATTCCTAACAAGATGAAAGCTTTGTCTTTGCCAAACTTTTGTCCAATTTCATACATTGCTAGGTATAGGAAAACCAAAGATGCAAAGTTTACAAGTGGTACAAAAGCTAGGATTGCCCACCATCCTGGATATCCACCCATTTCATATAGCTTCCATGTGTTATATACAGGAACCCAAGCTGCCCAAGGCTGTGGATCTTTTGCTTTTTGCAACATCTTCATGTAACCAAGTGCAGATGCAACATAAACTGCAACGGAGATTAGCATGCAGAAGAATATGATAGCTAGAAGTCCTAATGCTAGGCCTTCACTAACTTGTGCGCTAGATTGGTAATTGTAATTACCATAGTAAGGCTCATCGTAATAGTGATATCTCGTTGTTGTATAAGCTAATTGTGCTAGTAAATTCATTTGTTTATACCTCCTAGTAGTAGTATACAGTAATTTAATTAAAATAACTGATTAAAACAAGTAGATTATATCTTATTTTTGTTAATAGAAATACAAATAATAAGACTGTTTTTTTTATAGGTTCGTTTTAGTTCTTTTTATTTTTGCGTATTTATTAGGTCAATAAATATAATCTATACTTATAGATATGAATATACTAAGTGGATCTGAACTATCTTTGTTTATTAAAGAAAGACAAGCAAAACAAGTAAGAGCTTTAAGGCAATCTTTTAAAGTATTTCCAAAATTAGTAATTTTAACAGATAAGATAAATAGTTATGTGTTAAAGAAGCAAGAATATCTAAAAGATATTCTAATAGATTGCGATATTAAAGAAGTATCAGATAAAGCGGAGCTATTTTCTGAACTAAAGCTAGTAAGTGAAGATTATAATGTCCACGGAATATTAGTTCAATTCCCGATACTGAGCATCAGGCAAGAAGAGCTAGAAGATTCACCAATAAAAGAGAAGGATGTGGATGGTGTCTTGGATAGTTCTTCTTATATATCACCAGTTGCTCTAGCCTTTATGTGGCTACTTAGTGGTAATAATCTATCTTTAAAGGACAAAAAGATTGGTGTCATTGGTGATGATTTTTTAGTTGCAAGAGCGATAAAGAAGGTTTTAAAGGAATCAAATCTAGCTTTTGAAGAAATAAACGAAAATAACCTAGATCTTTTAAAAGAAATGGATGTCGTTATTAATACTATTTCTAAAGAAAATCTAATAACAAAAGATTTGTTAAAAGACATCAATACTTTTAATGATAAAGATAGAAAAAGAAAAAAGAGAATAAAAACAAAAGACAAGGTAATAGTAATTGATCTAGCTAAATTTACTGCATCACCAATTAATAAAGATGCTGTTTCAGAAGAAGTTTATGATAACCCTAATATCATAATAAACAGTAAAAAGGGTTCAATTGCACCACTACTGCTTAGTGCTTTAGCTGAAAATGTTATAGCATTTGCTAGAAAAATAGCAGATAAAGAAGGACAAAAAGACCTTTAGAAGGTCTTTTTTTGTTTGCTTACATTGTTCTAGCTTGTTACTTATTTTGATGTTTTTTTGGTTTTTAGGCTAGGCCTAAAGTTTCTTTAACTTTAGCTAGAACCTGACGAGGAGTAAGTTCAGCTTTTACTATATAAGCTTTAGGATTTAATTCATCTATGTCTTTAGGAGCTTCTTCTTTGCCAGTATTGGTTAGGATAATTACTGGTAGATCTTTAAATTTTTCATCTTTTCGGATTTCTCTTAGGGCTTCTGCGCCGTCCATAATTGGCATTGCAAGATCGAGAAGTAAAATATCTGGTTTAAAGGCTTTTACTAAAGCAACTCCATCTTTACCATTGGAAGCTAGTTTGACATCAAAATTTTCTGATTCGAACTTGATCCTATACATTTGTCCAATGATTCTATCGTCTTCTACTACTGCTATTTTTGTCATAATTACTTTAATCATAACAGGTAAGGGGATGATTCTCAATTTACTAATTACAGAAAAATATAGTTTTTCTTTTTGCTTTTTCTTTTACTTCTTATGTTTTTTTGCAATACTAAAGATATGGGTGAGATTTTACTTATTCTGTTTGGGGTAAGCGTTTCTTTTTGCTTTATTATTGGTTTTAATATTTTAGCTAGAGATTTTCGAGCTAAATTAAATAAAGCGTCATTCTTTTTAATTACTTCAGCAATGTTATGGAGTGTTACAACCAACCTTATAGATGGCAGAATAGGTGAAACTCCAACTATCTTTTTATCTAAGCTTAGTTTCTTCTTTTTTATTTTAGTCGCGGTTAGCATTTTAAACTTAGCTAATGTAGTTTTACCTGAAGATACAAAAAGAACACAATTAATTAATTTAATTTCTACTCTGTCTTTAACGACGACTTTTGTTGTTTTAGTATTTTCTAGTGTTTTGCAATTTTTCCGTTTAGAAGATGTGTGGTGGGCTTTTACTTATTCTTGGGTACACTATTTTATAGCTATTTTGTTTTCTGTTTTAACATTTTCAGGAATTTATTTGATCTATGTTAATCGTAAACGATCTATCGACTACGTAGCAAAACAGCTTGAATGGCTAGATATCGGGTTATTTTTAGGTGCTATTGGGGCGTTACTGACTTACTCGGTTTTGCCAAGTCTAACGCGTGATTTAGAGGCTGTAAGGTTTTGTTGGATAGCTTTACCTATTTGGGTGGCAACGCTTTACCGGACGGTGTTTTATTTCGATTACGAAGACTTTAAGGCAATCTTATATAAATCTTTTAATTATTTCTTGTCCATTTGTTGTTTAATTGCTCTTTATATTTTAGTTATTTATGTTGGCTTCTTAAGAAGTGATCTAACAAAGCCAGAAGACTTTAATTTTATCTTAAATAGTTTAATAATCGCTCTTGCTATGGCGATTAGTGTTAATCCTTTAAATAAGATTATTAAGAAGCTTACTAATAAGATCTTTTATTCTAGTGCCTATAACATGCGTAGAACTTACGATCACATTATGGCATCTTTGGTATCCGAAAAAGGCATTAAGAGACTGCTTAATAAGACTAGTGAGATTTTGGCAGATACCTTTAAAGCAGAGCAAATATTTTTCATTATAGAAGATAAGGGAAGTGAGAAGAAGTGTGAATGTATTTCAGGTGGTACAAAAGGCCATGAGACTCTTCATAGCGATGAATATGAAGAAATAAAAAGATATATTGAATCACGACCAGTTCACAAGGTAAAGCTTCTATTAAAAGATACTCCAACTAGGAGCGCTATTTGGAAGCTCTTAGTATCACACGATATAAAAGTTGTGGTACCAATTTACCAGGAGAATAAGATTATTGGTATGTTGTTCTTAGGAAGGTTATGTAATGACCATTCCTATTCCGAGAGGGATATGCATTTAGTAAATATCATCTTAAATGAATTATCTTTAGCTATTCAGAACGTCTTGGCTTTGCAACAAATTAAAAATATTAATGGAACATTAGAACAACGTATTAATAACGCTACAAGAGAATTAAGACGTACTAATGAACAACTTCATGATTTAGATCGAGCAAAAGATGAGTTTATTTCCATGGCATCTCACCAATTAAGAACACCATTAACCTCCATGAAGGGCCTAGTCTCGATGGTTCTAGAAGGAGATGTTGGAAAGATTAATAAGCAACAAAGAGAACTATTACAGGATGCTTATATATCGTCGGACAGAATGGTGCACATTATTAATGATTTCTTAAACGTATCAAGATTACAAACTGGTAAATTTGTTATAGATGTATCTCCAGTAAACCTAGCAAAACTTGTAAAAGAAGAGATAGATAGTTTGCAGGTACAAGTAAAAGCTCATGGCATGAAATTGGAAGTTAATTTACCAGATATTAAGACTTTCCCGATTTACATGTTAGATGACACTAAGATTAGACAAGTAGTTATAAACTTCATAGATAATGCAATTTATTATTCTAAGCCTGATTCAAAGATTAAAGTCTTTTTGGAATTAGATAAGATAACGGGAGATATCCTATTCTATGTTAAAGATAATGGTATTGGTATACCAAAAGAAGCTAAAGAACATCTCTTTGAAAAGTTCTATCGGGCAGATAATGCAAGAAAACAACGACCAGATGGCACTGGTGTTGGTATATTCTTAGCTAAAAAGGTTATTGATTCTTCTAATGGAGAAATAATGTTTACTTCAGAAGAGGGCAAGGGTTCTACATTTGGCTTTAAATTTAAAAAACAGAATTTAATTCCTTTTGAACCAAATCAAAAATAAGAAAAATCTAGTTTATAGCAATCTTTACTATTTCAAATATTAAAATAGCTAAGATTAAGATAATCAGTAGCAAAGATAGCATTGGCTTTAATGCTACTTTCTTTTCCTCCCACCATAAAGATATGAAAGAGCGGTTTTTGGCAGTTATTTTAATAGTGGTTGGCTTTGTTACTTTACGTCCTTGATACTTTTTATTTCGCTTTTTCTTCATATCCTTATTTTATAAATCAAAGCTTGGAAATAGATGTAAGAAAAATGTATTAACTGAAAACAAGATGAAATAAAGTAAAAAAGAAAAAGAAGTAAATAACAAAAAAATAAAAATAGGAATAAGAACAAAGAAAATAAATAAAGACAAAATTAAAAGACAGCCCGTAAGAGACTGTCTTTTAATCAACTGCTTAGATCGCAGTTCTAGTTAAGAGCGGTCTAAGCTTTTATTTCTTTCTTAAGGTTTTAAATACCTTTTTGTTGGTTGCAATGTAAGCAACTACTGCTGTTGCAACACCAACTGCAATTAGGGACATTAATCCACCAATACCAGTCTTAGGAAGAACGATTCCGTTTGGACGACATTCTTCTGAGTCTGCTGGAAGATGTTCTTTTCCAGGAATTTTACAATTATCTGTAGGAGTTGAAATTGTAAACGATCCTTTACAATCACCAGTTAGGTCGATAGTCTTACCATCTCTAGTAACTGTAACTATTGCTTCAACGGTGTAGGTACCGCTGTTAGTCATGACGAAATTGTTAACTTCTGTCTTACCGTTTTCACTCTTAATTTTAGCTACTTCCTTGCCGTTTGAATTACGAACAATGTAAGTAACATAATTTAGAGTTGCACCTTCTGCTTTATAAATTGTGTTGAAGTTAAAGGTTGTTGCATTAATAGCTGTAATCTTTAAAGTATCACAAGATTGTGTACAAGCAGGGTTTTCTACGTAGACAGTTGCGTTATCTTCACGAGTACCGTTTTCGGTGTAGATCTTAAGTACGTTCTTTAGAGCATGTGTGCCACATGAATCTAAGTTAACTTTTGCTTTAAATTTAACGTAAGCATTACCTTTTGGTGCGTAATTACCTAAGTTCATACCAGGTACGCTTAGTAGGTGATTTTCATCATTTGGTTTCTTCCATTGTGCATTGGTGTGTGCACTGTACCATTCTACGGTGCCAGGAACTAATGAAAGTCCTTTTGGTAGGATGTCGTGGAAGCTAACGTTATTTTGGTTTACTGAACCAGTGTTTTTGTAAGATAAAGCGAAATCAACAATGTCGCCGTTTTTAGCTTTTATAGATTTCTGCCAGTTGTTCTTACCAGTTTCAGAAACTTTCTTTTTAATGTCAAAGTCTGCTCGAACAGCTGTAAAACGCATTAATAAGTGACCTGAGTATTCAGCACAACCAGGTACTTTACCATCTAGGGCGTTATATCCAAGAGGATGTCCTTCTTTAGATAGAAGCTTGTTTACATCTAGTGCTTTACCGTTAATTGGGTTGTTTGGTGCACCAACGATTTTACCACTGTCACCAAGAGCTCTAATGGTTAAATCATCTTCACCAACGATTTCAACTTCATCCCAAACTTCTTTTGGATTAGCGTTAGATGCTCCAACGTATCCAATAACGTTTGCTTTTTCACCTTTATGAATTTCAGCTGGCATATTAATACGTGCATATGCGTTTTCAGCTGTTAAGTGAAGGCTAGATTTAGCGTTGTTGTGGTAGTAAAGAAACACTTCGTAAGTGTGTCCACTTTTAATTTTTACTGAATCAGCATTAAATGCTGTACCTTCAGTGACGTCTTTAACCTGAACAAATCGTGGTTCATAGCCGTATGGATCACTATTTGTAATGGAGTTAAAGGTAACATATGGAGCAGCGTTTTCTCTAGTAAATAGAGTACGATTAGGGCCATATGCATTTAAAACTGTTGGTACGGTAATTGCCATAGCAACTACAGCAAAAATACCATAAACAGCTTTAGGAACTTTTTTGAATGCGTTAAATATTCTATTCATACGCAATACTCCTTCCTGCAAGAATGCAAGTTCTATGGTGTTATTATTTTAGTTTAATGTTTTTTTGGTTTTCGGCTAAAAAAGCAAATTTATACCACTTATATAATAACGCATCTCGTCATGAAAAATGTTAAATTTGCTAAAGATAATATTTAACAAAACTCATCAGGAGAGGTTAATCCACACAACATACCTGAATATCTATATTATTACCATAAAAGCCATAAAAAGTCAATAAGCGTAACAGATATTTGCCTGATCACAAAATATATTTAAACGTAACCAAAATGATAACTAAAATATTTAATTATTTAATTAATTTGTATTCATATTTAATTTAAAGATAAAAGTGAAAATAAAAAGTAAATTAGATATGAAAATAAATTAAATGAAGGAGAATAGTTAACAACTAATAAATGATTAATAATTAACAAAAACAAAAAATAATAAGAGTAAAAATATTAAAAATTAATGAAAATAACAAAAAATAAAATATAGATAAGTATTTAAAAGAGATAAGGGGACGCCGAGCGTCCCCTTTAGAGTCTATCGCCATGTTTTTCCTATTTTGGAAGTTTACACATGACGATAGATCTCTAATCGACCTATCTCTTTTGGAAGGGATTTTTACATCCCTTCCATACCTGCTGGGGGTTTTACCTCCCCAGCAGGTGCCGCCGTTGGGGCATTCGACGGCCGGGGTTGTGCCCCGCCGTAGTTTGCCCCGCCGGTAGCACCTTTTACGGTGCCACCGGCACTGGCGGCTGGTAGCGGAGCAGAAGCCCCGCTACCGTTAGCCACAACCTGCGGCGTCTTCGCCGCAGGTGTGGCTTGGTGACCCATTCGGCCGTTATCGACCGAATGGGTCGCCCCACCGTTCCACGGTGCTGCGACCTTTACGTCGCCGCCACCGTGTGGTGGGGTTTGTGGTGGAGTCGGCGGTGTTGCCGGCTCCACCGGCACACGCGGGAGGGTGCCGGTTGGAACAGCACCCTCCGTTGTGTGCCAATTGGCACAGGCGAGGGTCATCTCGCCTGCGCGACCATTGGCGGAGGCGATTCGCATCGCCTCCTTGTGGTCGTCGACGCCAAGCGCGCCGACGACTTTGCCATCGGAACCCAGGCCTGATGTCCAGGTTCCTTCCGCGGTGGTGAGTGTACTCACCTCCGCGCCCTTGATGATGGCATCAAGGGTCCTCAGGGCCTCTTGGCCCTGAGGAGAGAGGTATTTTTTACCACCGCATTCGGTGGTAAAACCTCTTTGTTTTTGGGCGACGTCAGTGGACGGATCCACTAACGTCTTAACTGCCATGGCTATCCAGGCTGGATAGCCGGCAGCGCGTTGATCGATGAACTCAATCAACGCTTTTTTTGGGTCACCGTTGGTAACGGTGACCCCACCCTCGACGTATGACCCCGTCGGGGTGGTTTTTTCAACGACCGCATAGCGGTCGTCTGGACAAGTGGCCGAAGCCACTTGTCCTTTTCCGGAGGGGGTATTACCCCCCTCCGGGGTCGCTTTTTTATCGTGGAGCGACCCAACCACGCTAGTGGCTATCAGAGCGGTAATTACTGCTCCAATAACCAGCAAGGCTGGTTTTCGCATATTTTGCCTCCTTTCGTCGGCGTAAAAGTTTATAAAAATTGCGAAAACCTTTTGAGTCTCCGCAAATAAAGAGATGAATTGATGTGTCTTTGTTTTTTTTGTTGTTTTATTCTTATATTTTTACTTTCATTTTTTCATCTGCTTATTTGCGAAGACTAAGGTGATCGGAAATTAA
>ERZ773099.3017-NODE-3017-length-11156-cov-4.546257_pt1 | contig 11156 bp, 12 predicted proteins | sample MGYA00511120_ERZ773099 | MGnify/ENA primary metagenome ERZ773099 (study PRJEB29015, sample SAMEA2738012) | human oral metagenome | biome: human oral; feature: human-associated habitat; material: dental | place: China | collected 2104 ... | reverse complement strand
GTGGCGTTTCCTATACAATCGCTTCAGGAGTTACATACTGCGTCAAATCTGATTCATCTGATACAGCAAGCTATGAATGAGAATGTATGCGCTTTATCTGAAATCGCATATCACCGGGGACTGTTATGTGATGTGAAATAAATGTAAACTATGCGGCGGTTGTCAACTTTGGAGTTTTAAAGGATAATGAAAACGCATTATGGAAACACAGATAAGCACGTTGAGGTCTTAACATGAAGCACTTAATTATCATCGGCGTCGGAGGCTTTGCCCGAGAAGTATTTTGGCACGCACAGGACTCTGTCGGCTATGGAACGGACTGGGACATCAAGGGCTTTCTCGATGGCGATGTGAAACTTGCGGCAGAGGAGTATGAAAAGCTCTCTGCACCGCTCCTGGGCGATGTAGATTCGTATGTGATCGAGCCGGACGACTGCTTTATCTGTGCGATTGGCAGCCCGAAGGTGAAGGAAAAGCTTGTGCAAAGGATTTTGGCACGAGCCGGTGCGTTTATCAATGTCGTTCACAATAGCGCCATCGTTTACCCGACTGTGCGGATGGGGCGGGGGAATATCCTCTGCCCGGATGTGCATATTCTTGATCACGTCAGGATAGGAGATTTCGTCACCTTTAATGGTCGTTCCGGGATGGGGCATGATGCCGAAGTTGGCGACTACAGCAGCTTGATGGGGGGCGTTGAAATTACGGGCTATGTGCAGATCGGAAAACGAACGTTTTGGGGGGGCGGCGCAAGAGCCGTTCCGCACAGTCGGGTTGATGATGATGCGACGGTTGGTGTCGCGAGTGTCGTGCTCAGACGTGTAAAGGCTGGGGTTACGGTTTTTGGCAACCCCGCTATGCCAATTTGACTACTGTGGGAGGTTTTACTGATGACGGAAAAGGATTTTTTGACGGAACTGACCGACTTGATGGACACGGAGGATGAGATCGTAATGGAGACACCTCTCTCTGATGTGGAGGAATGGGATTCTCTCAGCCGTGTTGCTTTTTTGGCGCTCGCAGCGACAAAGGGGCGCGGAAAAGTCACCCCGATAGAGGTGAAGGCTGCGCAGAAGGTGCGTGACCTCTATGAGCTTTTGACGAGGAATGCATAATGCTTGGGACACTCCCCGGGGTGTGCCTGGAGGTTATGACGGCGACAGTTTCGAAGCAGAGAGTGTCGGTTGCTGCGCGCATGGCTCATCTTATGACCGAGAAAAAAGCGAAACGGCTGATTCGCGCAACAGGAATTGAGGCACTCAGCATTGCGGAGGATGGCATATGCACATCTGATCTCGCGGTTCAATGTGCCGAGCGGATTCTTTCTCAGGTTCAAAGGACAGATATTGGCGCGATTATATTCCTGTCGCAGACACCGGACTATCTGTCACCGTCGACGAGCTATTATATGCAGACTCGGTTGGGACTTTCTTCTGATATAATTTCCTATGATGTGAATCTCGGCTGCTCAGGGTTTACCTACGGGATCTTTCTGGCAGGAACCCTCCTTCCAATTATAGGAGGGAGAAAAGTCCTGATTACTGGCGGTGATACAGTTAGCCGCAACTCCAGTCCTGAAGACCCTGCCATGTATCCGATCATTGCAGATGCGGGGTTCGCTGCTGTCGTAGGTCAGGGAAGCGGCTCGCCGGTGTTTCATATAGAAAGTTATGGGGTCTATGCAAATGCGCTATATGTTCCGCGCGGCGGGGCACGAGTGCCCCGCTTGGCGGATCGTAATGGGCTGACACGCGATCGGAACAACTATGCGGTCATGGACGGAATGGCAGTCACAGAGTTCACCTTTCGGGAGGTGGTGGACAATATCCGCAGACTTTTGGCGTATGCGGGAGAAGACATTGGTGACCTTGATGGTGCGGTGTTCCATCAGGCGAACGAGATGATCGTGAGGACTCTTGCAGAAAAACTGGGGATTCCTTTGGAGCGTGTGCCATTTATGAGCAGACAAATCGGAAATACCAGCTCCGCCTCCATTCCCGTATGTCTCGCGGAGATGAAACGGACGGGACGTTCTTGTGCGGGGCGCTATCTTTTTTCCGGGTTTGGCGTCGGTCTGTCTGTCGCGTCACTTTTGCTGGATCTGCAAGATGGCTGCGTCCTGGAAACGGGGGAATTATGAGCGATATTGTATGGGATTTTCGAGGCAGACGTTTTGCCGTTGTCGGCGCATCTTCCGGCGTTGGCAGACAAACGGCGCTAGAGCTCGCCGCAGCTGGTGCAGAGGTGCTTGCCATCGCCCGGAATCAGGAGCGTCTGAACGAGCTTGCTGAACAGTCACCGCTAATTACGGCGGTGACGCTCGATGTGATGAAAGCTGATGGTGCGGATTGGGCAGAGGTTTTGGGGGCATATGTGCGTGAGCACGGGAAGCTGCATGGCGGTGTCTATACAGCAGGTATTGTGGGGCTGACACCGTTGCGCGGCTTCGATGAAAACCTTGCGCGAAATATCATGGAAACAAGCTTTTGGGGGGCTGTGTACGCGATACAGGGGCTGTCAAAACGGAGTGTTTCGCTCCCTGAGGCATCATTCGTCCTGTTTTCGTCCCTTGCATGGAAGTCTGCCTCCAAAGGACTGTTTGCCTATGCTGCGGCAAAAGCCGCGCTGGTTGCAGCTGTCAAGTCCTTTGCACATGAGCTTGCACACGAGCATAAACGAATCAACGCCATAAGCCCTGGATTTATGGCAACGGAAATGACCCGTGCAAGCATCGATGAAATCGGATCTTCGGTGCATGCGGAAAAATATACACTGTTCGGTTTGGGTAAGGCACAGGATGTTACGGGAATGACGATGTTCTTGCTGAGCGGACGAGCGACGTGGATCACGGGAGAGGATTTAGTCGTCGACGGCGGCTATCAATGCGGCGTGTGGGAATAGTAGGATGATTGGATTGGATGGTCGCGTGCATGGCATTGTACTGGGAGGCTGAAGATGAGCAGTGTATTTTACCATGCGGGGATTGAAGGCGTTGGAGCCGTCCTGCCAAAGGAAAAATCTTCCGTAGAGGATTTCGGCTTTGGCAGGCGAACAAAGAAAATTTCTGCATTGACAGGAATTGTGAATGTGGGGATTGCACCTGAGGATACGATCACCTCGGACTATGCGGTATATTTAGCAGAGCATCTTTTTGCTGAGATGGAGCTGGATCCACAGGAAATTGATGGTATTGTATTCGTCTCCACAACGCCCGATTATATCTCTCCGCCCACGTCCGTCCTGCTTCAACATCGGCTGGGGCTGTCCCAAAGCTGTGCCGCATTTGACATCAACTATGCCTGTCCCGGTTATGTCTATGGGCTGATGCAATCTTTTATGATGGTCGAAACGCGGGTGTGCCGTAAAGTTCTTTTGATTGCCGGCGATGTTGCAACGCACTATATCAGTACGCAGGACAAGGCAATGAGCCTTGTGACAGGGGATGCTGTGACAGTCTCCGTGATCGGGCGACGTGAGAAAGAGGCGTTGACTGTATTCGAGAAGTATACGGACGGCGGAGGGTATCAGCATTTATTTGTTCCTGCAGGAGGTTTTCGCACCCCCAAGAGGCATGGCGTGACGGATGTCCCGCGCGAAGACGAGGACGGCAATATCCGTACGGATGAGCATCTCTATATGAATGGGATGGAGATCATGCGCTTTGCTGTGGAGCAAGTTCCAATCATTGTAGACCAATTATTGCATACGCGACAATGGGCGAAGGAGGATGTGGGAGGCTATTATTTTCATCAGGCAAATGAGTTCATTGTAAACAATATCGCCCGGCGAATGAATCTGTCTCTCGAGAAGATACCTATATTCGTGCGCGATGTCGGTAACACGGGCGTTGCTTCCATTCCGCTGACGCTCTGCGCATATAATGCAGATAAATCAGGAAAAGAGCTTGCGCGATCGATTCTCTGTGCCTTTGGGGCGGGGCTGGTTTGTATCGGGGCGGCGATCGATTTGAGCCATACACATTTTTCTAAGATCATAGAGATGTAATACAGCTGTGGGGGATAACATGATGCGTGTGGATTGGCAGAATATCTCTGCATTCAGTGATGTTCCTCCACATTTCCGTTTAATGGATCGGGCAGAGATATCTGCGGGATGCGAGGTATATGCATGGAAAGCTGTGTCCTCCTTGGACTGGTATTTCGATGTGCATTTTCCCGATAACCCTGTGATGCCTGGTGTGTTCCTCATGGAGATGCTGCGCCAGACAGCGGTTTGCGCCCTGCGGTGTGTGGAGCAAAAACGGAACTGTGCGCTTGTGTGTGTCCAGCAGATGCGTATGTTTCGCCCTGTCCGCCCCGGGGATTTTCTGCGTGCCCATGTATCCTACGAATCGCCTGACGGAGTGTATATTTCTTGTGCCGGGATTGTCGAGGTCTTTGATGGAGAGGACGGCGCTCTTCAAAAGGTCTGTGCAATGCGGTTTATGCTTGCTGTGGATGGTGTCTGCATTGCAGACGATCCACCACCGTCGAAGATACCTCAGATGGAGAAAGATATTTCAATTGGCCCAGCGCAGATGGCTCGTTATATCGCAGATCCTCCCGGCTACCGCTTTGTCGATGTAGTGCACGTGATGCCGGGATGTGCGGCAGAAGGGCGGCTTGCGCTCGATTCTCAGGCGTGGTATCTTCAGCCTGAAATCAGCAGCGATGGCACACTCTCTATCACTTTTTTGATGGAGGCAATCATGCAGACGGGCGTTTTCTGCGTGACGACGCTGCCGACCAAGTGCTTCCAACTCATGATGTTCCATGCCTGTCAAAAACTTTCTGTATATCGGCGGGCGATGACCGGGGAGACTCTACACACACGGGCACAGCTGCATTCCTATCGGAACGGTGTCGCTTCGTATCACGGGAGCGCGCATACAGAGAGGGGGACAGTATGCACAATGAATTTTGTGCTCGTTGCACCAGAGGATATGGCTGCAATACGGAGGTGAATCCATGCTGAAGGAGAAAAATATCGTCATTACAGGTGCTCGCAAGGGGATTGGGCGTGCTTGCGTCTCGGTTTTTGCCGCAATGGGGGCGAATGTTTGGGCGTGCTCCCATACGCCGTCAGAGGCATTCGAGCAGGATATGCAGGAAGTTGCCGCATCTGCGGGGACTTGGATTCGGCCTGTCTATTTCGACCTCACGGATGTGGAAGCGACAAAGAGTGCCGTGCAGTCCATTCTGCGGGAAAAACTGCCCGTCGATGTGCTCGTGAACAATGCGGGGATTGCGCAATACGACAAATTTTCGCTCATGAAGCTGGAGACGCTCGAAAAAATTTTCGATACGAATTATATGGCGACTTTGCGCCTCACACAGCTCTTGGCGCGGCGTATGGGGCAGAAACGTCCCGCCTCCATTGTGTTCATCTCCTCTGTAGCAGGGCTTTCGGGTGCGGCCGGCAGCCTTGCCTACGGCGGGAGCAAGGCTGCTCTTGCACATGCCGCAGGGGTTCTCAGCAGGGAATATGCACGGCAGAACATCCGCGTGAATGCCGTTGCACCCGGCATGGTGCATACGGACATGAAGGACGCGGCGGATGCGGATGCATGGGCGGAGCTCGTCTCACGTACCCATCTCGGACGTGAGGCAGAGCCGGAGGAGATTGCGCGTGCCGTCGCATTCCTGTGCAGCGATTTTGCGAGCTATATCACGGGACAGGTCATTCGCGTGGACGGAGGTATGCTATGATGATGGAGATCGATCGCATTCGCGTCTTCGCCCGCAGGATTCGCAGAGATGTTTTGACGATGACGCATCGTGCGGGCGTGAACGGCGGACATATCGGCGGCGCACTGTCGGCGGCAGATATCCTTGCTGTTCTCTACGGCGGCGGTGTACTGAGGAATACGCCCGAGCACGTTGCCTCTCCGACGCGTGACCGCTTCATCCTCAGCAAGGGGCATATTGCGCTTGCGCATTATGCCGCGCTTGCTCAGGCAGGGTTCTTCCCTGTGGAGAAATTGGAGGAGTTCGAACAGCCAGGATGCGCTTTTCCGACGCATGAGGTGCGGCGAGAGGAGTATGGCATTGAGACTTCGAGCGGAAGTCTCGGTTACGGTCTATCCATCGGTATCGGCTGCGCACTTGCCGCACGAATGCGCGGTCAGGATTACCATACCTATATACTAATGGGGGATGGCGAATGTAACGAGGGGAGCGTCTGGGAAGCCTCGATGGCGGCGGCACGTTATCGCCTCTCGAACCTCACGGCAATCGTGGATGTGAACGGACAGTCTCTCGATGGCAGGATGGACGATATTATGCCAATTCACGATTTTCGTCTTGCCTTTCAGAGCTGCGGATGGAATGTCATCACGGTGGACGGGCATGATATTACGAAGATCTATGATGGCCTTCAAACACGTGTCGAGGATGTGCCGACGGTAGTGCTTGCCATGACGCAGAAGGGCAAGGGTGTCGCATCCATTGAGGGCGCGGTCGGATGGCATCATGCCGCGCTCTCGGACGAGCAGTATGAGAAATTTATTCGTGAATTGGAGGATATGCCATGATCGATTTGTCCGCAAAGAATCTAGCTGCATGGACACGGCTCGGGATGCGCAAATCCTTTGGTGGTATGATGCAGATGCTCGCACGTATGGATGAGCGCATTGTGGTCATGACGGCGGATCTCGCAGGATCTGCACGACTACAGGATTTTGCGAAGGAGTTTCCGTGCCGTTTTTTCAATCTCGGGATTGCCGAGCAAAATATGACGGGTATTGCGGCAGGACTTGCAAAGGAAGGGTATACAGTTTTTATTGTTTCTTTCGCGCCATTCGTCTCTATGCGTGCGTATGAGGCGGTGCGTACCCTCATCGGTTATATGGGACTGAATGTGAAGGTCGTCGGTATGGGGAGCGGACTATCCCTCGGATTTCAAGGGAACACGCACTACGGCTTGGAAGATATTGCACTCATGCGTATGATCCCAGGTATCACAGTGCTCTCGCCTGCCGACTGCGCGGATGCGGCGCGTGCACTCATGTACCTCGCCGCGCATGAGGGCCCCGCCTACCTACGGATGACGGGCATCGATGGAACGCCCCCTGTTCTGCCAAAGGACACGGACTTCAGTGCTCTTCCGCAGCTCCTTCGCACGGGCGAGGATGTTCTCGTCCTCGGAACGGGGAGTGTGACGGGCGAATGTGTGCGTATGGCGCGTGCGTTGAAAAAGGATGAGATATCTTGTGCGGTGTGTCATGTGACAATGTTGAAACCACTGGATCTTACGACACTCGATGCTGAGTGGAACAAGTACTGTTTGATCGTTACGGTGGAGGAGCATTTTGCAAATGGTGGACTTGGCGGCATGGTAGCAGAGCATCTGGCGGCTTTCCCGCATCATCCTCCACTTCTGCGGTTCGGTATACCTGATGTGTTTCCACATGCGGACACCTATGTGAACCTTCTTGCGCAGTGCGGCCTTACGGCGGTGTCTATGCGCAAAAGAATCCTGACCTATCTGAAAGCTGAGAAATGAAAGAGGAAAGTTATGACGAATTTGGAAAAACTCAATCAGGCATTTTGTGAGAGCTTTGAAGTGGAGGAGTCGCAGCTCAAAGAACTCGAATATCAGGCGGTCGAGACATGGGACTCGGTCGGCCACATGACGCTTGTTGCGGCCCTCGAAGAGGCGTTTGACATCATGATGGAGATGGACGATATTATCGATATGAGTTCGTATGAAAAAGCAATCGAGCTCATGAAAAAATACGATGTGGATATGAACGCCTGACCCCTGTTTGGGCAGTCCGGTCTTATGAATGGGAGATGGGGAATGTTCTTTGATTTTCATGAATTTGAAGGAGCCATGGCACTGTCCGCAATAGATGGAGATTGGTCGTATGCACGATTGTTCACCTCTTCCGAGGAGATTGCGGCGGCAGTTCGCCCGCGATCTCTCGTCTTTTTGTTTGTTCGAAATGTACTCTCCGCAATTGCCGGCTATGTCGGATTTCTCAATCACGGCATTGTTCCTGTCATGATGGACGCATCGATTGCTCCAGATCTGCGGATGAATCTCATGGAACTTTACCGTCCTTCTTACTTGTGGCTGCCGGAGGAACTGGCGGGCGACTTTGCCGCGTTTGCCCCAATTCTGCACAAGGGGAGCTATGTACTCCTCGATACCAGAGAGCAGACCCCCTATCCCCTCCACGAGGATCTCGCGCTCCTTATGACAACATCGGGCTCGACGGGTAGCCCGAAGTTGGTACGTCAGAGTTATGATAATCTTAAGGCAAATATAGAGTCCATTGTGCAGTATTTGGATCTTCACGAAGATGAACGTGCTGTTACGAATCTGCCGCTGCACTATGTCTATGGGCTTTCTGTTCTGAATACGCACCTTGCGGTCGGGGCGTCGGTCGTTGTGACGGAGAAGACGCTCTTTGACCGCAGTTTTTGGCAGCTCATGAGGGAGAAAGAGGTAACGACTTTTTCGGGCGTTCCCTATACCTACGCGATGTTGAAGCGGCTGCGCTTCTTCCGCATGGAGCTCCCTGCGCTTCGCACACTGACGCAGGCGGGCGGCAAGCTCGATCCTGAGCTGCACCGTGAATTTGCCGAATTCGCGCATACACATGGGAAGCGATTCGTTGTCATGTACGGCGCGGCAGAAGCAACGGCACGCATGGGGTATCTGCCCTCTGCGGATGCCATCCGAAAGACGGGCGCGATGGGGATTGCGATCCCGGGCGGCAGATTCGAACTCGTCGATGAGGCGGGCGAGGAGATCAGAGCGTCGGATATGGTCGGCGAGCTCGTCTACTACGGGGCGAATGTGACGCTCGGCTACGCGATGAGCGGCGCGGATCTTGCGCGCGGCGACGAGCGCGGCGGGCGCTATGAGACGGGTGATCTCGCGCGACGCGATGCGGATGGATACTATACGGTCGTCGGGCGCAAGCGACGCTTCTTGAAGCTCTTCGGCAAGCGGACGAATCTGCAGGAGGTCGAGCATATTCTGCGCCAACATTTCGGTGAGATCGAGGTCGCCTGTGCGGGTGTCGACGATCATCTCTATGTCTTCGTGACGCAGGAGCATCTCGCATCAGAAATCGTGCCGTTCCTGAGCGCGAAGCTCGGGCTGCATCATTCGGCGTTTGCAGCGAAGTATATTGCGTCCATCCCGAAGAATGCTTCGGGAAAGACGGTTTACCGAGAGTTGGAGCAGTATTATGACGTATGAGGAAGTCCTCGCACTGCCGCCGTTCGGTGTGGCGCGTGAGGAAAAGAAGGCGCTCCTGCGCGAGGGGCTGCTGCGTCTGACGGAACACCATAGAGCGCAGTGCGCGCCCTATGCGCGCATGATGGAGACGGTCGGCTTTTCCGCCGCATATGTCCACTCGGTGGAGGATGTGCCGTTTCTTCCTGTACGCCTCTTCAAGGAGATGGAGCTGCGGAGCGTTGCGGAGGAGGATGTGTTCAAGACGATGACCTCGTCGGGGACGACGGGGCAGCAGGTGTCGAAGATCTTCCTCGACCGCACGACGGCGACGAATCAGCAGAAGACGCTTGTGCGCATCGTATCTGAGGTAACGGGAAGTGCGCGCTTGCCCATGATTATTCTTGACTGTCCCTCTGTTGTGAGGAACCGCGCGATGTTCTCGGCGCGCGGCGCGGGCATCCTCGGCTTCTCGATGTTCGGACGAAAGAAGCTCTATGCGCTGAACGATGCGATGGAGCTGCAACTTGATGCCTTGCAAGATTTTATCGAGGAGCACAAGGGGGAGAAAATTCTTCTTTTCGGGTTTACGTTCATGGTCTGGCAGCACTTTTATAAGGCGTTAAAGGAAAGAGGCGTACGCCTTGATCTCAGCAATTCTGTACTCATCCATGGCGGCGGCTGGAAGAAGCTCGCTGCCGAGGCGGTAGAGCCTGCGGCATTCCGCGCGGCTCTGCGCGAGGTCTGCGGTGCTATGGAGATTGCGGACTACTACGGCATGGTCGAGCAGACGGGCTGCATCTATCTTGAATGTGAAGAGGGGCATCTCCATGCGAGTACGTACTCCGATGTGATCGTGCGCCGTCCGCTCGACTTCTCTCCTGCATCCGTCGGCGAACGCGGCATCCTCGAGGTCGTTTCGCTTCTGCCGGAGTCATACCCCGGTCATGCACTCCTGACGGAAGACGAGGGCGTCGTGCTTGGCGAGGACGATTGTTCGTGCGGGCGCAAGGGGAAGTATTTCAAGGTGCTCGGCAGGCTGAAGCACGCGGAGCTGAGGGGGTGCAGTGATACCTATGCAGCAGCATTTTGATCGCGTGATCTACGCGCTCGGCAGTGCGGAGGTTGAGGCAGAGATGAAAAATGCGCCTCCACTCCCTATCTTCTCGGAGGAGGCGCATGCCTTTCTCGCTGCACTCTCGGCAAGGATTCTCGCGGATGCGGAGGCAAAAGCATATCCCGATGTTGTGACGCTCGGCTTTTGGTGCCGCCCCGCCTCGATTCACCGAATGCAGCATAATTACGACTCGGAAGAAAACCGTCTCGGGCGCGGCATTGTCTTTCACGTTGCACCCTCGAATGTGGCGGTGAATTTCGCCTACTCGTGTATTGCGGCGTTCCTCGCGGGCTGTGCGAGCATTGTGCGTCTGCCGTCAAAGGATTTCCCGCAGGTAGCGTTGCTCTGCCGCCTCTTTTCGGAGACGCTGGCGGAATTCCCGGCGCTCGTGCCGTACTTTATCTTTGTCCGCTATGGGCATGAACAGGATGTGAACGAGCATTATACCCGGATGGCACAGACGCGCGTCATCTGGGGCGGCGATGCGACGATTGGAGAGATCCGCCGTGCGCCGCTCGCGCCGCGTGCGAACGAGATCACATTTGCCGATCGCCATTCGATTGCCGTGCTCAATGCGGATGCCTATCTCGCGGCGGCGGACAAGGCGCGCATTGCACAGGATTTCTACAACGACACCTATCTCAGCGATCAAAATGCGTGTACGGCACCACATTTTATCATTTGGGTTGGTGCGGAGGTCGCGGAGGCACAAGAAGTGTTTTGGACTACCTTGCATGGACTTGTGCGGACACGCTACACGCTGCAAGCAGTTCAGACGGTGGACAAGCTGACGCAGGTCTATCGGCTTGGCGCATGCTTCGAGGCACGACAGATAGAGATGCCCGACAAT
>ERZ773099.3015-NODE-3015-length-11158-cov-3.354048_pt1 | contig 11158 bp, 10 predicted proteins | sample MGYA00511120_ERZ773099 | MGnify/ENA primary metagenome ERZ773099 (study PRJEB29015, sample SAMEA2738012) | human oral metagenome | biome: human oral; feature: human-associated habitat; material: dental | place: China | collected 2104 ... | reverse complement strand
TGGCGGGTCGTGGTCGGCTGAGGGGCCGGGGCGCGCCGCCGGGGCGTCCTCCGCCCGGACGGGGGGGACGGGCCGCCGCATCACGCGGGGCGCCGGGCCGCCCGCCCGCAGGCCGCTGCGTGCGGTCATCGCCACGGGGCTGGCTGGCCGGGGAGGGCCGCGAAATGATGCGCACCTGGGGAGCAGCGTTTTCACGCCGGATGCCGCGGGCGCTTTCGCCGTCGGCCTGATCGGCTTCTGCGTCATCCGCATCAGCGCGCGGAGAGGCGGCCGCAGCGGGCAGAGTGGGGGCCGAGGAGCCTTCGGGTACTGCCGAGGCATCGGGGCGGGCCAGGCGGGTCGGCTTGACGGGTTTGTCCGCAGGCGTGCCGGGTTGGGGCATGTCAGGCAGGACCGCCGCAGACTGGGGCGTATCGGGCTGCGGGGCATCGGGCAGGGATGCCTCTGCGACAGGGGCGGCGGGCGTGTCTTCCGGAGCGGGCGGCAGGTCGTCCGGGCGGCTGATGACGCGGGCGGCGGGCTGCGCCTTGCCGGGCGCGCGGGCGGGCTTGTCTTCTGCCGGTTCATCCGCCGGGGGAGCGGGCTTTTCTTCCACAGGGGCAACGCTTGCCGGGCTTTCGGCTTTTTCCGTGGCCGGGGAGTCCGGCCCGCCGGCGTTTTCGGCAACGGGCGGCGTCTCCTTGCGGCGGCGGCGCACAATGACGCTGGGTTGTGTTTCGGCGCGCTTTTCTTCGGCAAAGCGGTTGCGCAGGCGCGCGGCTTCCTCCAGACTCACCGAGCCTGTAACGGCTTTTACCGCCATGCCCATTTCACGGGCAAGGGCCAGAATTTCCTTGGGATCGCGGGAAATTTCCTCACCAAGGGCCTTGAGCTTGATTCTTCCGTCAGACATGTTTTCTCCCCTTGCGCCGCATTCCGGGTCTGAACCTTGCCAATCGCGCGATGCAGACAGGATCGGAACACACATACCAGCCTCTGCCCGGACTGGTTTTTTCCGCGTCAATCGTCAAAACTCCCTGCACCAGAACATTGCGTGTCAGGGTTTCCTTGGGAAAGCGGCGGCGGCAGATGACGCACATGCGCACCGGGCTTTCAGGGCGCTGTTTCCTGCGGCTATTGCTCTCCGCCATTCGCGCCGTCCCCGGCGGGTTCGCCCTGAAGTGTTGCGGCTGCATCCGGCGCGGGGCTCGGAGGCGCCAAAAAGTTGATGGCCGAACGCAGATCGGAAATGCGCGCCGCGCTGAGGCCCAGTTTTTCGGCCAGGTCCTCATCGGAAGCCGCGCGCAGGCTGTCCAGCGATCTGTATCCGGCGCTGAGCAGAGCCTCAAGCGAAACTCCGGCCACGCTGGCTACCTGCTCCAGGCCGTGCCCGATGGCATTGGCCTCGTTGTAGCGGCTCTCGGTGAAGATATCGAGCTTCCAGCCCAGAAGGCGCGCAGCCAGCTTGACGTTCTGCCCCTTGCGGCCGATGGCGTTGGTCAACTGGTCGTCGGGAACAATGACTTCCAGCAGATTTTCCTCGTCATCCACCACAATGCGCGAGACCAGAGCGGGGGCCAGGGCGTTGCGGGCATAGGTGGCGATGTCGGGGCTCCAGACGACAATGTCGATGCGCTCGTTGTGCAGTTCCTGCACGATATTCTGGATGCGCGAACCGCGCACGCCCACGCAGGCGCCCACCGGGTCCACGTCCCGCTCGCGCGAGAGCACGGCCACCTTGGCGCGGGAACCGGGGTCGCGGGCAACGCCCATGACCTGAACCACGCCGTCATCCACTTCCGGCACTTCGCGACGAAAGAGGGCAGCCATATAGTCCCTGTGCGCACGGGAAATGATGACCTGCGGGCCGCGTCCTTCCTGGCGGACTTCGATAATCAGGGCCTGCAGGCGGTCGCCCCGTTTGTAGTGTTCGCGCGGGATCTGCTCCTCGCGCGGCAATAGAGCCTCGGTGCGGCCCAGGTTGACCACCCAGCCGTTCTTGTCGCGCCGCTGCACTGTGCCGGACACGATTTCGCCCACGCGATCCTTGTATTCCCCGAAAATGATTTCCTGTTCGGCATCGCGCATGCGCTGGATGATCACCTGCTTGGCCGACTGGGCCGCGATGCGTCCCAGGTCTTCCACCTTGACGCGAAAGCCCACTTCGTCGTCCACCTGAACCGAAGGATCGTGGGTGCGCGCTTCGGAAAGCTCGATCTGGAGGTCGGGATTGGCCACATCGCCGTCGGCCATGACTATTTTGAACTGGTAGACCTCAATGTCGCCCGTTTCGTCGTTATAGCTCACTTCCACGTCCATATTCTCGTTGAAGCGGCGCAGAACGGAGGTGCGCACGGCATCTTCAAGGGTGGAAATGAGCATGTCGCGATTGAGGCCCTTGTCCTTGCTGATCTGGTCAATGGCCTTTTTGAGTTCGAGATTCATGAGTGCCTCCGGCAGCCGCGCATGCGGCATGAAATCGCAGATTCCGGCATGGTTGTCCGACCTGTAGCGTCACGGGTCAACGCTGTTTCACCGTCTGTTTGCCGCGTTCCGGTTTGTTTGGGGCGCGCTTCGGCCCTTTGCCCGGTTTTTGCGGTTTTGCAAAAATATACATGCGGCAGGCCCGGCGCACCGTGTGCCAGGGTATGCGCACGGGCGAAACATTTTCCGGTTCTACCAGCCCCTCCGGGGAAATGGTTGCCGGAGAGAGCACAAAGGCATCGTCTTCCACGGCGTCCAGTACGCCGCGCCACAGCCGACGGGGATGCCCGCCGCCGGGAACGTCCACGGCTTCCAGCAGCCGGATCCCAGATAGGGACGCGTCTGCGCGAGGCAGAAAAAGAGGCGGGTCAGGCCGGGCGTGGAAACCTCCAGCACATAGGCTTCGGGGACAACGTCCTCCACCTCCAGGGCAAGGCCCAGATGGCGGGATATTTCTTCGCACTGATCCAGACTGGCCGAAAGGGCGGCCATGTCCTGCTCGTCACCGTCTGTCCGGGCGGGAAGGTCCGTCGGGCAGGGCGCTCCGCCGGGAGAGGGAACATCCACAAACAGGCGCACCACGGTGCGCCCGGCGCGGAGAACCTCCACTCCCCATATGACCAGACCCAGGCTTGTGACCACGGGCGCGGCCAGGCGGGTGACGGCGGCTTTGAGATCGTTGTCTGTCATGCCCTTCCTTGCGGACAAAAAAAAGGGGGCCCGTTCAAAGGCCACCCCGTGGAACATTGTCCTCATCAGGATGTTGCGGCATCGCCGCTTTGAATAAAAATTTTTATGCCGGGACGGAAGTTTTGTCAAGCAGTATTTGGGGCGACAGCCCGCGCTGCCCGCTTTTTTGCCCGGCACGGGATGTCGTTGCGCATGCATCGCCGCAAAGCCTACAGAAGATCGGCCAGTTTGCGGTGGGCAGCGGGCATGGCCAGCCAGTTCAGTTCGTCCATGGTGACCCAGCGGGCGTCGGTGGCCGCTGTCAGGCAGGGCGGCAGGGGAGGTTTGCCCGTCTGCATGCAGCTTTCCAGTTCCAGCCCGAAACAGTGTTGCCTCAGGCGGTAGGTGGTATAGCCGTGCCGGATGAGGCCCAGGCCGTGCGTTACGCGTACGGTGAAGCCGGTTTCTTCCAGAAATTCGCGGACAATGGCGGACGGCGCGTCTTCACCCGGTTCGATGCGGCCTCCCGGAAATTCCCACAGCCCCCCCCAGACGCCCGAAGGCGGGCGCTTCTGGACAAAGAGGCGTCCAGCGTGGCGCAGCACGCCGGCAACGGTCTGGATGGGCCTGATGGCCGCAGGTTTGCCGCGCACGGGGCGCTGTTTCTCAATGCCCAGATAGTGGCTGATGCAATATCTTTGCAGCGGGCAGGCGGGACAACGCGGTTTTTTGCCGCAGATCAGGGCCCCCAGTTCCATGATGGCCTGGTTGTGCTCCCGCGCCTTGCCCTCGGGCACCAGCCGCAAGGCCCAGACGCGCACCACGCCCGCCGCAGGCTCCTGCTTGACCGGCCCGTCCACGTCAAAAACACGGGCGATGACGCGCTCCACATTGGCGTCCACGCAGGGCAGCATGGAGCCAAAGGCGATGCTGGCAATGGCTCCCGCCGTGTACGGCCCCACGCCGGGGAGCGCGCGGATGTGGGCAGGGTCCGACGGAAAAACGCCCCCGTGCCGCTCCATGATCTGGCGGGCAGCGGCCAGCACATGCCGCGCGCGGGAGTAGTAGCCAAGCCCTTCCCAAAGGCGCAGAACCTCCTCCTCATCGGCGCGGGCCAGCGTGGCGACATCGGGAAAACGCTCCATCCAGCGCAGAAAATAGTCCACACCGCGCTCCATACGGGTTTGCTGGAGCATGACTTCGGATATCCAGACCTGGTAGGGCGCATAACCGTTGCGCCAGGGCAGGGCGCGCTGGTTGGCGGCGAACCAGTCCAGCAGGGCCTGCCCCAGTTCCGGCAAATGCTCTGCGGGCGGCAGATGCCTGGAAGCTGTCGGGGACGCGGCGAAAAGAGGCGCGGGGGTGGAAGTGGCGGGCATGCCTTTTCGTGTAGCCTGCTTTGTTTGCATTGTCATCCCCGGAGCCTTGGTCTATGTTTTTTCGGGCGCAAAAGGCACGTTGCCCGCACGTTTGTGCAGCAGGCGTTGTCTGCGCAGCCCTGAAGCCGCAGCCCTGCCCCCGGAGGGGGCCGATGGGCCGTCGGCACCATACATCCTTGAAGGAGAGCATACATGGCTGACAATCCCACGGTTCTGCTGGAAACCTCTTCCGGAGACATTCTGGTGGAGCTTTTTCCCGACAAGGCTCCCAAAACCGTTGCCAACTTCTTGCAGTATGTGGACAGCGGTTTTTACGCCAACACCATTTTTCACCGGGTTATCAAGGGCTTCATGATCCAGGGGGGCGGCCTCGGCCCGCGCATGGACGAGAAGCCCACCGGCGAGCCTGTGCCCAACGAAGCGGACAACGGCCTGAAAAACACGCGCGGAACTCTGGCCATGGCCCGTACCCGCGACCCGCACAGCGCCACGGCCCAGTTTTTCATCAATCTGGTGGACAATGCCTTTCTGGACCACACTTCCCCCACGCCGGACGGATGGGGCTACTGCGTTTTCGGCCGGGTCACGGAAGGCATGAACGTGGTGGACAAAATCGCCGCCGTCAAAACAAAGTCCCAGGGCATGCACGATGATGTCCCCACCGATATGGTGCTGATCACCTCGGCGGGACGCTTCTGAATACGGATCCGGTGCCGGACGCGCCGTCCGGCACCGTCTGTCTACTGAATGTCGCAATTGCCGTCGTCGCAGTCCTTGCCGGGAATCACCGGAGTGCCCTGATAGAGGACGACCTGTTCGCCCCGGCCGGTCTTGACAAGGACAAGGGTGAAGCGCAGGAGCCCTTCCGGCAAGGGATGCGGCGATGTGGCCTTGAGGTAGCCGGTGGCAGTGACCAGCTTTGCCTCGCCGATCATGACGGTGCGGGCATTGCTGAAGGTCATCCGGCTGACCACCAGCTTTCTGTTCCTGATGCTGTTGATGAAATGCTCCTTGTCCTGAATGTGCCCGTTGGTGCTCACATGCCAGTAGTTGGGGGCCAGGAGTTTTTCCAGGGCAGGCGCATCACCCGCAAGCAGGGCTTCGATGTAGAGTGCTATGGTGTCCGGTTTGGCCTGGGCCGTGCCCGCAAAAAGGCAGAAAACGAGAGCAAGGGGCAGAAACACTGTCTGCGGCAATCTCATGGGAGCCTCCACTGCGCTGGCAGCCGGGTTTGGGAAAAATTGCCAAAAAAAGGACTTTCCTCTACTCTTTCCGTGCAGTGTCAGGCAAAAAACAGCCTTTGTAAAGCTTGCGTCCCGCCCCGGGCTTCGTACAGTGCGTGCGAAAAAGCGGCGCGCAGGCAAAACCTCCCGCCACGGGGTGCAGCCATGTTTACTTCTGTTTTGCAAACCATCGGCAATACTCCCCTGTTGCGTCTGGATCTGTCCGACGATTTGCCGGGCACAGTCTGGATAAAGCTGGAAAATCGCAATCCCGGCGGCTCCATCAAGGACAGGGTGGCCTTTCACCTTGTCGAGAGCGCCTTGCAGTGGGGAGAACTGGAAAAAGGCGGTCTTGTGGTGGAGGCCACCAGCGGCAACATGGGCATCGGCATGGCTTTGGTGGCGTCTGCGCGCGGTCTGCGCGCGGTTCTGACCATGCCCGAATCCATGAGCCTGGAACGCCGCAATCTGCTCAAGGGGCTGGGGGCCAGGCTTGTGCTCACTCCCGCCGGGCAGGGAATGGCCGGCGCCGTGGCGGAAGCCCGGCGCATTGCGGAGCAGGAGGACGGCCGCCTTCTGGGGCAGTTTACCAATCCCGAGGCCGTGCAGGCGCACTACAAGACCACCGGGCCGGAAATTTTCAGGGACAGCGTGGGCAAGATGGACGTTCTGGTGGCCGGGGTAGGCTCCGGTTCCTCCATCACCGGCGTGGGCCGTTTTTTGAAGGAGCGCATTGCGGGCTTTCGGGTCATTGCCGTGGAGCCTGCGGCATCGCCGGTGCTTTCCGGCGGTACGGCGGGGGCGCACCCCATTCAGGGCATTGGTGCGGGTTTTGTGCCGGAAATTCTTGACCGCAGCCTGCTGGACGAAATTCTGCTGGCCGATGGTCAGGCCGCCCTGAAAACAGCGCGCCTGCTCATGTCCAGAGGGATACTGGCAGGCATATCCACCGGCGCCAACGTGCGCGCGGCCCTTGACGTGGCTGCGCGGCCCGGGATGAAGGGCAAAAATATCGTGACCTTTGCCTGTGATACGGGCGAACGCTATATGTCCACGGCACTTTTTGCGGAGATGCCCTGAGCCTGCCGGAGCGAAAATGGGCTTTGGCCCTAAACGGCTGCCGCTCCGCGCCGATAAGAAGGCAGAGCGTACCCAAGCCCGGACTCGGATAGCGACGGAGTTTTTTGATGGCCCAGACCAATATATTGCTGGAAACCGGCACCAACGAGCTCGAAATTGTCGAGTTCTACGTCAACCAGGATGGCTATGAGGCCCATTACGGGCTCAACGTGGCCAAGGTGGTGGAGATAGGGCGGCGCCAACCCGTCACGGTCATGCCCGAAATGCGCCACAGGGCGCTTCTCGGCGCGTTTCTGCACCGCAGCGGCAGCATTGTGCCGCTCATCGACATGGCCCAGTTTCTGGACAGCGCCCCCATCGACAATGCCGACGCCAAGGTCATTGTGACCGAGTTCAACGGCGTGCGCACGGGCTTTCTGGTTTCCGGCGTCAGCCGCATCTACCGGTTGAGCTGGACGGACGTGGAAGCTCCGGGCCAGTTTTTGCAAACCATGAGCCGCGGTTCGGTCACGGGGGTTGTGCGTCTTGAGGGGCGTGTGGTCTTTCTGCTGGATCTGGAAGCCATTGTGGCCGAACTGTATCCGGCCATGGCCCTGCGTTTTGAGGCGGATGCCGTGAAATTTGGCGAGGGCAGGACGTACAAGATCCTGCATGTGGACGACTCCCGCAGCGTGCGCAATCTGTTGCTGGACCTGCTCAACAAGGAAGGGCGCTTTGAGGTGGAGCAGAGCGTCAACGGCCAGGAGGGCTGGAACAGGCTCGTGGCTCTGCGCGAGCAGTGCGAGGCCGAGCAGCGCCCCATTTCCGACTTTGTGCAGGGTGTCATTACGGATATCGAGATGCCCGCCATGGATGGTCTGGCTCTCTGCAAGCACATCAAGGAAGATCCCATTCTGCGCAAACTGCCTGTGGCCATCTTTTCGTCCATGATCAACGACAGCCTGTCCAAGAAGTGCGCGGTGGTGGGCGCGGATGCCCAGTTTACCAAGCCGGATCTGGTGGCCCTTTCCCTGCGGCTGTACGAACTGATCACGCAGGCGTGGGAGTAAAGCGCCGGATATTTTCGCGGACTTTTTGAAGCTCCTGATTTTTTTGGCCTGCTGCAAGCCAGACAGGTCAACCGTCCTCATGCGGGGGCGACCAGCCTTGCCTTGCCGACAGGTCGCCCGGCTGCTGCAAAACCGGGCGTTCAGCGCAGGCCGAGCTTGCGCATGCGGTGCAGCAGGGTGCTTCGGGGCAGACCCAGCGCGGCGGCAGCGCCCCGCGGGCCGGAAAGAACGCCGCCCGTGCGCCGCAGCACCCGCAGGATATGCTCCTTCTCCAGAGCGGCCAGAGTTTCGTCCCTTTCTTCCACAAGATCTTCCGGCAAAACATCCTTTCTCCGCGCGGGGCGCTGCACAGATTCCGGCTCCGGGCAGTTTTCGGAGCCGTGCCCCATGGTGCGGCTGTTTTCTTTCAAAACGCCCTCAAGCAGGCCTGTGGTCAGGGTTTTGCCCATACTGCGCAGAATCAGCAGTTTGCTCAACACGTTGCGCAGTTCCCTGACATTCCCCGGCCAAGGGTACTGTGTGAGCGGCGCCAGCAGGGCATTGCCGAAAGAAACCGCGGGCAGGCCCAGCGTTGCGCTGACCTGGGCTGAAAGGGCGGTCACCAGAGGCGGAATGTCCTCCTGTCGGCGGCGCAGGGGAGGCAGTTCGATGGAGCAGGGCGACAGGCGGTAAAAGAGGTCTGCACGCAGTTTTTTCCGCCGGACGGCATCCCCCGGATGGACGTTGGTGGCCGCCAGAACGCGCACGTCCACAGCCAGAGAAACGCTTTCTCCCACCCGTTCGAAGCTGGCGTCCTCCAGAACCTGGAGGAATTTGCTCTGCATTTCCGGCGAAAGTTCCGCGATTTCGTCCAGAAAAAGCGTTCCCCCGTGGGCCAACTCAAAGCGCCCCACACGTTTGCTCACCGCCCCGGTAAAAGCCCCCTTGGCATGACCAAACAGCTCGCTTTCAAACAGGGTCTGCGGCAGGGATGGGCAGTTCACCTTGACGAAATGGGAATTTTTCCGGGGGCTTCTCCGGTGGATGGCATGGGCCAGAAGGCTTTTTCCCGTTCCTGTTTCGCCCAGCAGCAGCACGGGGATATGGAGGCCGCTGACCGCGTCCACCTTGCGCATGACCTCGCGCATGGCCGGGCTGTGACAGACAATGTCGTCATCGCTCTCCAGCGGGGGGATAAGGGGATGGCATTGCAGGCAGCCTTTTCTGCGCACCTGTTCCAGAGAAAGAATGGCGCCCAGGCAGGTGGCCAGCGGAGGCGAAAGGGCCAGAAGGAGCGTGGCGTATTCGTAAATATGGTCGGGCTTCCGGGCAAAGGAGCAGTGCAGGGTGGCGAAAATTTCGTCGTCCAGAATCAGGGGAAAGGCCATGGTGGCGGTAAGTCCGGCTTCGGCAATGGGATGGGGGGCGCCGTCGGGAAAATCCCTGCTGAAGTCCGTGATGATCACGGGCTTGCGCGAAGCGATGACGCGCCCGGCCACGGTGGTGGACGTTTCGGCGGGGCGCACGGGTGAAAGGGTGCTGGCGATGGTTCCCTGGGCGGCCGTGAAGTAGATGAGCATGTCCCCGGCCTGGTCATAGAGGTTGATGCACAGGCGGTCAAAGGCAATGTGGGCGCGCAGCAACGCCGAGAGAGAAGAAAAAAAGTTTTTGCGGCTGGTGGAAGCGGTCAGCGCTGTCATGAGCTTCTGGCTTATTTCCGTAGCCAGGGCAGGGATATTTTCCAGACAAAGGGGCATGGCGGCTCCGTGGATGCCGGTCAGTCCGCTCCCCGCAAAAACGCAAGGGGGAGAGCGCGCGGGACTGTCGGACTTTTTGTGTCCGCACTTGTACGCTATTGGACAATATTTGTCCATATATGAACATTTTTTGTCTGGAAGAAGGCATTCTTGGGGGGGCTAGTAAAAAAACAGAATGTATTTCGAGATATTGTGAAAATTTTTTGTTTGGAATGCTCCTTGCTTTTCTGCCCGCAACAGCCTTTGCGCCGTACCGGACGGCAGGAGGGCTGCCAAGGGATGGGGCGGCTCGCGCATGGCGCGGGCCTGCCGATATGGCATGCATAACGGAGCAACATTCAGGAGCTGATATGTCCATCCAATTTGTGGTCCATGAAGAAGTGGACGGCGTCGGTGTGGTTGTCGTTGAGGGACTGAAGGCAGGCATGGAGTGTGCCGGCTGGATCATGCAGGAAGACAAGACCGTCACGTTCAAGGTGCTGGACGACATCCCCATCGGCCACAAGGTGGCCCTCAAGGATTTTGCCGTGGGCGACACCGTCATCAAATACAATACCGACATCGGCAAGGTGGTGAAACCCATCAGGAAGGGCGAACACCTGCATGTGCACAACGTCAAGACCAAGAGGTGGTAAACATCATGGAAAGACAATTCTTCGGCTACCGTCGTGAAAATGGCCGCGTGGGCATCCGCAACCATGTGGTGATCCTGCCGCTGGACGACCTTTCCAATGCCGCCTGCGAGGCTGTGGCCAACAACGTCAAGGGTACGCTGGCTCTGCCGCACCATTATGGCCGGTTGCAGTTCGGTGAAGATCTGGAACTGCATTTTCGCACGCTGATCGGCTGCGGGTGCAATCCCAACGTGGCTGCGGTGGTGGTTATCGGCATCGAGCCCGTGTGGACCCAGCGCATTGTGGACGGCATCGCCAAAACGGGCAAACCCGTGGCGGGTTTCGCCATTGAAAAGAACGGCGACCTTGCCACTATTTGCGCCGCATCGCGCAAGGCCAAGGAATTTGTGCACCATGCCACCGAGCAGTTGCGTGTGCCCTGCGACATCAGGGATTTGTGGGTTTCCTGCAAGTGCGGAGAGTCCGACACCACATCGGGCATCGCCTCCAACCCCACGGTGGGCAATGCTTTTGACAAGCTGTGGGAGGCCGGCGCCACCACCCTGTTCGGGGAAACCACGGAAATTACCGGCGGTGAGCACCTGGTGGCCGCACGCTGTGCCACCGAGGAAGTGAAGAAAAAATTCATGTATTTTTTTGATCGGTACGCCAAGGTGGTGGACGATCACAAAACAAACGATCTCTGCGATTCCCAGCCCACCAAGGGCAATATCGAGGGCGGACTGACCACCATTGAGGAAAAGGCTCTGGGCAATATCCAGAAGATCGGCCGCAAGGCTCCGGTCGTCGGTTGTCTGGACAAGGCCGAAAGCCCCACCGGTCCCGGCCTCTGGTTCATGGACTCTTCTTCCGCCGCCGCAGAAATGGTCACTCTGGCCGCTGCCGCGGGCTTTGTGGTGCACTTTTTCCCCACAGGCCAGGGAA
>ERZ773099.3012-NODE-3012-length-11167-cov-14.442585_pt1 | contig 11167 bp, 10 predicted proteins | sample MGYA00511120_ERZ773099 | MGnify/ENA primary metagenome ERZ773099 (study PRJEB29015, sample SAMEA2738012) | human oral metagenome | biome: human oral; feature: human-associated habitat; material: dental | place: China | collected 2104 ... | reverse complement strand
AGCAAATCCGCGGAACGAGTTCGCCGAGCGGCATATCCACCACGCGGATGCCGCCGAGTGCCGTGCGCAGCCCGACCTCGCCGGGCGCCTCTGCCGTTGTCTGTCCGATGACGCAGGCCTCCGTGCCGTGCGGGTCCGCATGCATCACGCGGAGCACACGCTCCGTGTCCGCGGGCTGCGTGAATGCGAGGAGCTTGCCCTCGTTCGCGAGCGTCAGCGGGTCAAACCCGAGCAGCTCACAGACGCCCTGCACGGCAGGACGCACGGGGATTCGCTCCTCGTCGAGCAGGATGCCGACCCCCGCCGCCCCCGCCAGCTCGTTCAGCGATGCCGCGGCGCCGCCGCGCGTCGGGTCGCGCAGGACGGCAATGCCGGGTGCCTCCGCAAGCATGGCTGCCGTCATATGGTTAAGCGGCGCACAGTCGCTCATGATCTCCGGCGGGAGCGTCAGATTGTGCCGCGCCGCCATGACCGTCGCCGCATGATCGCCGAGCGTGCCCGAGACGATGATGTCCATGCCCGGCTTGATGTTTGCCGGCGCAATGTCAGCCCCCTCGATCATCTCGCCCACGCCTGCCGTATTGATGTAGATGCCGTCCCCGCAGCCGCGCGGCACGACCTTTGTATCCCCCGTCACGATGAGGACGCCTGCCTCCTCCGCCGCCGTGCGGATGTCGCGCACGACGCGGCGCAGGGTCTCCATCGGCAGCCCCTCCTCGAGGATCACGGCCAGTGAGAGCCAGCGCGGCACCGCGCCCGTCATCGCAAGATCGTTGACCGTACCGCAGACGGCGAGCCGGCCGATGCTCCCGCCGGGGAAGAAGTGCGGCTGAACAACATAGGAATCCGTTGTAAAGGCCGCCCGCCCCGTGAGCGGAAGAACAGCGCCGTCGTGCAGAGCATTCAGGATGGTATTGCCGAGCTCCGGCAGCACAATTTCCTCCATGAGCGCGTGACTGAGCTGACCGCCCGCGCCGTGTGCGAGTGTAATGACCTCATGCTCCATAACGGAACCTCCCTCCGCCGTATTTGTACCACGCCGCGCACGTTCCCTCAACCGATACCATGCAGGGGCCGACGGCATGCTCCGGCACACACGCCCTGCCAAAGAGCGCGCAGTCCTTCGGCAGGATTGCCCCGCGCAGCACCTCGCCGCAGCGGCAGCCGCGCCGCCCCTCGGTGCGTGTCTCGATGGAGAGCGGACGCACGCGCGCAAAGTCATACTGTGCGTATTCTTCGCGCATCACAAGCCCCGATGCAGGGATTACGCCGAGTCCGCGCCACGCCGCTGCCGCCGGCTCATAGACGCGGTCCATCACCGCCAGCGCCGTCGGATTCCCCTCCGTGCGCACGACGGATTCGTAGGCATTCTCTATGCGCGCCGCCCCCTCTGCGGTCTGCCGGATGATGCGGTGGATCGCGTGCAGGATCTCAAGCGGCTGGAACCCGCCCACAACCCCCGGGATATGGTAGTCCGCAGCGAGGAAGTCAAAGACCCGCGTGCCCGTCACCACCGAGGCATGACCGGGCAGGAGAAACCCGTCCACATGCGTCTCCCCGCCGTCCAGCAGGGCACGCATCACAGGCGGAACCAGCTTCTGCGCCGAGAACAAGAAGAAATTCCGAATCCCCTGCGCCGCTGCCGCAAGGACCGCCGCCGCCTCGGTCGGTGCAGTCGTCTCAAAGCCGACCGCGAGGAAGACCACCTGCTTTGCGGGATTCTCCGCCGCAACGGTCAGCGCGTCGAGCGGCGAGTAGACAATGCGCACGTCGGCGCCCGCTGCCTGCGCTGCGGCGAGACTGGAGTCCGTCCCCGGGACCTTCAGCATATCGCCGAACGTCGTGATGATGACATCGTCCATCTTCGCATAGGCAATCGCCGCGTCGATGTAGTCGTCGGCGGTTACGCAGACAGGACAGCCGGGGCCTGAGACAAGCTCGATCTCGGCGGGGAGAATCTGCCGGAGCCCCGCACGAAAGATCGCCACCGTATGCGTCCCGCAGACCTCCATAATCCGCACAGGACGCGTGCGGTGCACGAGCAGGCGCCGCATATCCGCAACTGCCTCGGCGGTCACGGCCTGTATCTCAGCTGCGGTACTCATGGGATCTGCTCCACCGTGCGCGGTGCCCCGCGCATCTCCGCCCGCAGGGCATGAATGCGCTCCGCCTCTTCCGCATCGACGATCTGCATCGCAAAGCCCGCGTGCACGAGCACATAGTCCCCCAGCTTTGCCTCGGGCAGCAGCATGAGGCTTGCCGCACGGCGCACTCCCTGCACCTCAACTGCGGCAAGCTGATCCTTTATTTCAACGACCTTCGCCGGAACTGCTAAACACATACATCCTCCTAAACCCATTGAACCCATCGATTGTATTTTCTCTGTCATTATACCGCGCATCGCCTGCGGGCGCAGTGTTTCAAGACATACCCCGGCCGTTTTTCATCCGCGCGAGCGCCGCGGCCGCCTGTCCGTACGCAATGCCGCCGTCGTTCGGCGGAGCGAGGTGCGGCAGGAGAACGCGATAATCCCCGCCGATGCGGGCAAGCACCTGCTCCAATAAAAGCGCATTCTGGAACACGCCGCCCGAGAGCGCGGCTGTGCGCAGGCCCGTGTGCACTGCGAGCACGCCAAGCACCTCGGCGACAGCCGCCGCCATCGTCACATGGAAGTCCAGCGCACGTCCCGCACGCTCCTCTGCCGAGATCTGCTCCGCCCCGTCCGCGAGTGCATGGAGTAGCGGGAGAAAGTCCGCCGTCATCGCGCCCGGCGCACCGCGCAGGACATAGGGCAGGATACGCCCCTCCCGCTGCGCCGTGCGCGCGCGGAGCTCCAGTTCGATTGCGGCCTGCCCCTCATAGCGGTTGACGAGGCATACACCGAGCAGCGCCGCCGCCGCGTCGAAGAGGCGCCCCGCGCTCGACGTGAGCGGCGCGGAGACCCCGGCCGCCGTTGCCTGCATCAGCAGCTGCCAGCCTGCGGGCAGCTGCGCCGCAAAGCCAGGTGCATGCATCGCCAGCCGCTCGCCATGAAGGCCGTACAGCACCCAGAGAGCCAGCCGCCACGGCTCCTCCGCTGCACGATCGCCGCCCGGGAGCGGAATACAGGCAAAATGCGCGAGACGCTCATAGCCCGCCATATCCGCCGCGAGGAACTCCCCGCCCCACGCCGTTCCGTCGTCGCCCCAGCCCGTCCCGTCGAGTGCTGCGCCAAGCACGCGCTCATGACATGCGTGCTCGGCAAGCACCGCCGCGATGTGCGCATGATGGTGCTGAACGCGCACAAGGGGAATCCCCTCGCGCTCTGCCCGCGCCGCGAGACAACGTCCCGATAGGTAGGCGGGATGCAGGTCGGCGGCAAGCAGCTCCGGTTTTGTCTCAAAAAACTGCTCATAGTGCGCGATCGTCTCCTCGTAGGAGGCGCGCACGCTTCTGTGCGTCAGATCGCCGATGTGCTCGCTCAGGAACGCCTCATTCCCGCGCGTCAGGCAGAACGTACTCTTCAGCTCTGCCCCGCCTGCGAGCACGGACGCCTGCGGGGCAAAGGGGAGCGCGAGCGGTGTCGGCGCAAAACCGCGGCTGCGGCGCACAATCTGCCGCCCCCCTGCCGTCATGCGCAGAACCGAATCGTCCACACGATGCACAATCTCCCGATTGTGCATGAGGATCGCATCGGCAATCTCGGCGAGTCCCTCCTCTGCCGCCGCATCGTCATAGATAATCGGCTCGCCGCTGAGGTTTGCACTCGTCATGACCCAGAGATCGTCCGGGGCGAGCAGGAGGAGGTGTATGGGTGCGTATGGAAGCATGACGCCGAGACAGGGGTTCCCCGGGGCAACGCTCGGTGCCGCCGCATCCTCCGCATCCGGCCGCCGCTGCAGCAGCACAATCGGCGCAGCAGGCGAGGCAAGCCAGCGTTCCTCCTCCTCCGAGACAGCGCACAGTCTGCGCACCGTCTCAAGCGCGCCCGCCATCACGGCGAGCGCCTTCGCCTCGCGCCGCTTGCGCTGTCTGAGCCGCGTGACCGCCGCCTCGCTGCGCGCATCGCACGCGAGATGATAGCCGCCGATGCCCTTGATCGCAACGATTCCACCCGCCGCGATAATTTCCCGCGCCTTTTCCAAAGGGTTGCCGTCCGCCGCCGCGCCCTCCGCCAGCAGCCGATAGGACGGCCCGCAGGCAGCGCATGCATTCGGCTGCGCGTGGAAACGGCGATCCGCGGGATCGTCATATTCACGCTGACAGGCAGGGCACATGCGAAATGCCGCCATCGAGGTCAGCGGGCGGTCATAGGGCACACCGCGAATGATCGAGTACCGCGGACCGCAGTTCGTACAATTTGTAAAGGCATAGCCCTGCCGCCGATCCGTTTCGGACAAAATCTCGCGCCGGCAGTCCGCACAGACGGCGAGATCGGGCGAGACAAGCGTTCGTGCCGGCTCCCCCGCAGGGCTCGGCAGGATACGGAACGACATCTCGCCGAGAGCAGCCGTCTCCGTATACGTCACCGCCGTGACCGCAGCCGCAAGCGGCGCCTCCGTGCGCAGCGCCTCTCCAAAGGAATCAAGCGCCTCCGGCGTACCCTCCGCCTCGATTCCGACGCCGGCGCTGTCGTTCAGCACCCAACCGCCGAGGCCGAGACGCACGGCGAGACGGTAGACAAAGGGGCGGAACCCCACCCCCTGCACAATCCCCGAGACACGAAAGGCGCGCCGCTGGCGGGCGCACCTCTCTGTATCCGCGGGCGTAACGCGCGCCATGATCAGGCGCCCTGTGCACTCTGCGGGCTGCGTGCAGTCGGAATCTCTCCCCAGCGCACGAGCTCTTCCACGGCGCACTGTGCGAATCCGGGCAGCGCCGCTGCCATCTCCGTACTGAGCGTGAGGCCTGCCGTCAGCTCATACGGCTGCATCCCGAGCACCACAACGTTCGGAATCGGGCGGTCCGTCACCGTCAGCCACGCGAGCACATCCTGAATCCCGATCTCATGCGAGGACACCTTCTCCTGAAAATGTGCCATCACAGCGTCGTTTTCAAAGCGGTAGACCGTACCGGGCGCACCGTCGCCCGACACCGCATCGAGGATGAGCAGTTTCTCTGTCCCCGTGAGGAAATGCAGCAGCTCCGGGCCGAGCGTTCCGCCGTCAAGCAGGCGGACATCGGGCGAAAAACGATAGTGTTCCTCCAGATACTCCACCGCACGCACGCCGAACCCCTCATCCCGCAGGATGATGTTGCCGATGCCGAGCACCGTCACGGGCGCGACCGGAACCAGCTGGTCCTGATCCATATTCATCGCGATTCCTCCTGCGCCGCCTTCTTTGCCGCCGCCTGCGCCCGCAGCCACGCATACCACGCCGAGAGCCCCTCTCCCGTCCGGCACGAGACCGGCAGGACGGCAATTCCCGGATGCAGTGCCCTGATGTCTGCACACGCCGACGCCATATCAAAATTCGTATAGGGCAGAATGTCCACCTTATTTAAGAGGGCCGCCGCCGATTCCTTGAAGATCAGCGGGTACTTCAGCGGCTTATCGTCGCCCTCCGTGATGCTCAGCACCACGGCCTTTGCATCCTCGCCGAGCGCAAATTCCGCAGGGCAGACGAGGTTGCCGACGTTCTCGATCACAATGAGATCGAGCGCCGTGAGGTCAATTTTCTCCAGCGCCGCCGCGACCATCGCCGCATCGAGATGGCAGCCGCCGCTCGTATTGATCTGCACGACCTGCGCGCCGCAGCGCTCAATGCGGGCAGCGTCCTTCGTCGTAAAGAGGTCTCCCTCGATCACCGCAATGCGCAGATCCGTTCCGAGCTCCGCAAGGGTCTGCTCGAGGAGCGAGGTCTTGCCCGCGCCGGGCGAGCCGAGGAGGTTCAGCGCATAGATTCCGTGGCGGGCAAAAAACGCCGCATTCTCCGCAGCCGCCGCATCGTTGCGGCCAAGAATATCCGCCTTGACAACTACCTTCATCGTCCTATTCCATCTCTATAAAATCCACACGCATCTCGCGTCCGCCGATGATCTCCATCCCTCCGCCGCAGTCCGGGCAGAGGTAGTCCTGCGGGCGTATCCGCAGTTCCCTGCCGCAGTCGTGGCAGCGCCCCATGAGAGGCACGCGCTCCCATGTGAGCGCCGCGTGCTCCGCAGGCGTCCCCTGCACGAGGGAGGAAAAACACAGCGAAAGCGCATCGGTCTCCACGCCCGACAGTTCGCCGAGCAGGAGGCCGATGCGCTCGATACGTGCTGCATCATTCTTCTGTGCATAGTCGAGCGCGATCTCCAAGATGCCCTCGGCAATCGCCATCTCGTGCATGCTCAGAGCTCCGCCGAAAGTCCGTGCGCAGCGAACGTGCCGACGAGCTCCGTCAGCTTCGTCTTTGCCGGATCATAGTCCACCGTCGTCTCGCCGTCGTGCGTGTGAATGTGCACGTAGAGGACGCCGGGCAGCCCCAGCAGCGCCTTCTCTACCGCTGCGGCATTCTCCTCGGTGTAGCCCTTGACAAAAAACTGCAGATGTGTGGTGCTCTCCGCGAGACCGCAGCCGCAATCCTTACACATAGTTTTCTCCTTTATTGATTTGGCAGCGTACTGCATGCCCATCGCGAACACCTCGTTCGCAAGCGTTCGTGCGCTTGTACGCTCAAATACCGGCGGATTTCTAAACGCCCTTCGGTTGAACGACGAAATCCGCCGGGGCGTACCGCCCACTTTTCCCGCTTGCTCCACTAGGGTCCGCTTATGGACATTGCAGCACGCACAAGACTCTTTACTCCACGTCCTTCGCATCCACAGGTGTATGCCGCAGCAGCTTGCTGCCCGCGAACATGCTCGATACCTCGGCCTCGCCCTCCATGAACTCGGCGCGTACGACCATGTAGAAATGTCCAATCGCAAAGAGGATGATCGCCCATGCCGCATAGTGATGGACAAAATGCGTCGTGAACTCGTTGCCGAGGAGGCGGTTCACCCAGCCGAACAGAATACCGCCGACCGCCGACGGCTCTGTCATATAGTACATGGCAAAGCCCGTCAGCACCTCAATCGCCACGAGGACGTAGAGTCCCGCATATGAGGCACGTGCCAGCGGGTTCCGCAGGAACGGCTTGTGCGAGGACTTCAGCAGCATATAGTGCATCCCCACGTCCATCATATCGCGGTAGTACTGCTTTTCCCAAAAATGCGGAAACAGCCGGTCGCCGCGGTTGATGATGAAGCCGTACACACGCCCGATAAAGCCCGCGCAGAACGTAAACGCCGCAATGAAGTGGATGTTGCGCACGAGGTTCATCAGCAGCGCCGAGTTGGTCGGCTCAGAGCCGAGAATCACGGGCGGCTTCGTAATGAGGAAGCCCGTGATGAAGAGGACGACGATCGAGGCGGCCATCAGCCAGTGAAATATGCGCAGAAAGGGGCTGAAGAGGTAGTATTCCTGCCGCTGTTCTTTTTTCATGCGGATCGCCCCCTATTCGTCCACACGCACGCCTGCATAGGGATCTGTCGTAACGACGCGGATCTTCTCCCCCTTTGCATTGAAGAGATGCGTCGAGCAGGCCATGCACGGATCGAACGAGCGGATTGCCTTCACGATCTCAAGCGGCTTGTCGGCGATCTTCACCGGCGTATCCATCATCGATTTCTCATAGGCACCCTGTCCCGCCTCGTCATCGCGCGGGCAGGCATTCCACGTCGTCGGAACAACCGCCTGGTAGTTGGCGATCTTGCCGTCCTTGATGACGACCCAGTGGCTGAGCGCACCGCGCGGTGCCTCGTAGAGGCCGACGCCCTTTGCCTCCTTCGGCCAGGTCGAGGGATCCCACTTGTCATTGTTCACGACGCGCGTGTCGCCGCTCTTGATGTTCGCGACGAGCTTATCGAAGAAATACTTGCTGAGCTCCGCCTGCAGCTGCGCCTCAAGTGCACGCGCCGCCGTGCGGCCGACCGTCGAGGGCAGCCATGCCTCGACCGGAACGCCGAGCACATTCGTCACGGCGTCGATCTGATCGACGATGATCTTCTCTGCCCAGGTGAGTTCGCCGAGGAGTCCCTGCTTCGCCTTCGTGTAGAGAACGATGTAGCGCGCGAGCGGACCGACCTCGCAGAGCTTGCCGCGCCATTTCGGCGTCTTGAGCCAGGAGTACTTGCCCTGCTCGTTGAGCGCCTTCCACTCGGTCTTCGTGCCCTCCTTCGGCTCCGTGTAGTGCGGCTTCGTCACGCCCTCCCACGGATGCAGAGATGCATTCTCCTGGCCCGGGTACTCGTACCATGCATGCTCGACGCTCTCGCTGATGCCCTCAGGATCATTGAGATCCTCCATCTTGAAGTCATAGACCTTCGCCTGCATGACGCCGCCGGCAAAGTTCTCGACGACGCCGTTGCAGCGCACGAGCAGCGTGCTGAAGAAGTCGCCGTTCGAGGTTCCGCTGAACGGCTCCTCGGGGAACATGCCGAAGCCGAGCACACGCTCCTTGGCGAGACCGCCGCCGGAGACATAGCCGTTTTTCACATAGAGATGACCGATGGCGAGGACATCCGGCAGATAGTAGTCGTTCATCATATGGCGCGCTTGGTTGATCGAACGATCCACGATTGCAAGGCGTGCCGTATTGATCGGCGCGTTTCCGTCCTCCATCGAGATGGAGCAGGGCATGCCGCCGAGCACGTAGTGCGGATGGGGATTCTTGCCGCCGAATACGACGTGCGGCACAACGAGATCCTTCTGCTTGTCGAGCATCTCGAGGTAGTGCGAGACCGCCATGAGGTGCACCTCGGGCGGCAGCATCTGATAGTCCGGATGATCCCACCACTGCGCGGAGAAGATGCCGAGCTGGCCGCTCTCCACGATCTTTTTCACCTTTGCCTGGATCGCCGCGTAGTAGTCGGGGTTGGAGACGGGCACATCGTGCGGATACGCCTCCGTATCGAGCCCCGCGGGTCCGCGGAAGGGCAGACGGTAGGTGCTGAGCACCGTGTTCTGCAGCGCTGCCGTTGCAGCGGGGTCCGCCTTCAGCGCCTCGAGCGGGCTGACCCAGTCGAGCGCATGCAAATGATAGAAATGGATGATGTGGTCCTGATGTCCGAGACACGCCGCAATGATGTTGCGGATGTAATGCGCATTCTTCGGGATCGTGATGCCGAACGCATCCTCCACGGCGCGCAGACAGCCGAGGGCATGGGACGATGTACACACGCCGCAGATGCGCTGGATGTATGCCCATGCATCGCGCGGGTCACGGTCGTTCATGACAAGCTCAAGACCGCGCCACGCCGTACCGGACGAGACTGCATCCGTGACCGTGCCCGTTGCCTCGTCCACCTGAAGCTCAACGCGCAGATGTCCTTCGATGCGTGTGATGGGGTCAACAACGACGTGTTTCATTCATGCACCTGCTTTCCCTCTTTTTCCAGCTGCTTTTCGTGCTGTTTCTTCTGCACGAGGCTCGCACCCGCGTGCGCTGCGACGCCGACGGCCGTCGCGACGGCAAGACCGGCGCCGACCATATCCACGTCAATGCTGTCATACTCGGGCAGACGCTTCGAGAACGGCGCCTGATCCCAGAAGTTCGCATTGCTGCAGCCGATGCACGGCGCCCCCGACTGGATCGGATAGGACATGCCCTGATACCAGCGCAGGTTGCCGCATGAGTTGTAGGTCTCGGGTCCGCGGCAGCCGAGATGGTAGAGGCACCAGCCGGCCTTTGCCCCCGCATCGTCGAAGCGGTCGGCAAACATGCCCGCATCGAAGAACGGGCGGCGGTAGCAGGTGTCGTGGATGCGGTTGCCGTAGAACTGGCGCGGACGTCCCTCGCCGTCGAGCGGGGGCAGTGTGCCAAAGAGCGCGACATGCATCACTGTGCCCGTCATGACCTCGGGGATCGGCGGGCAACCCGGTACATTGATGAGCGGCTTGCTCCCGATGAACCCTGCAATCCCCTTGGATTCCGTCGGGTTCGGTCGCGCCGCCTGTATGCCGCCGGAAACAGCACAGGTGCCGTAGGCAATGACCGCCTTTGCTCCTGCGGCGACGTGCTTTAACGTCTCGGCGAAAGGTTTGCCGCCCGACATACATGTATAGACGTGTTCCCCGGATGCCACGGCACCCTCGACCGCGAGAATGTACTCGCCATAGTATTTTTTCACCGTCGCCTCAAGATGCTCCTCAAACGGCTCTCCACAGCCCGCACTGAGGACATGACTGTACTCAAGTGCAATACTGTTCAGCACAAGATCCGAAGCGAGCGGCGCTGCCGAGCGGATGAAGGACTCATCGCAGCCCGTGCATTCATGCCCATGCAGCCAGATGACGACCGGCAAAGGCTTTGCCTCCGCCGCCTCGACCACCTTCGTCAGCATGTCCGTACTGAGCCCCATCAGCGATGTCAGCGTAACACAGCCCTTTAGAAAGCTGCGCCGGCTCATCCCCTTCGCGAGATAGGCCTCCCATAAACTCTCCCTCTTGTCCACACTCATGCCTCCTCACATCATACACAACACAACAGGCATTATCCATAGCTCCGCCGCGTACAGACGCTGTGATATGCCCGCTGCTGCTCTGTTGTTGGGGTATGTGCAGGGATCCACAGCATTTGGAAAAGCGCCTCTCTCGATACAGAAGGGGCCGTGCAGCTCTGCACAGCCCCCTGTGCGTGCAAAGCCCATTTCTGCATTCTCTGCTCAGGTGCGGCATCATCGGCAGCGGCTCTGATGGAGCCTTTATACTTTTGCACGGAACTATGTTTCATCTTGCATTAAGCATAACAGCACAGCAAAAAACTGTCAATATCTAGGGGGAATATCATTGACTTTTGGGAAGGGTTCTCAACTTTCGCGCCGCCTTTTTCACTGCATCGCGTTCTTTCTCCACCATGGTCTTCGGCTGTATCTCTGTGATGCTGCCGGCGCGGCTGCTCTCCGTGATTACGCCCCCCTCCCTGTCATAGACAATGATGTCATAGGTGCGCACATGATTTTGCGAGAGATCCATGACGCGCTTTTGAAGGGTATACCCGAGGTTTTCATATGCTTCATCATGCATAGAGTCAGCGAATTGGCTCCTGCCGACCTCGTTGTAGAGGATGAGCTGCCAGTAGGCAATCGTACCGTCTGCCCCGCGCACCATACGGCTGCGGTCAAAGAACCATCCGTGCCGTATATCCCCCTCGATAAAGACCCA
>ERZ773099.3008-NODE-3008-length-11192-cov-15.706205_pt1 | contig 11192 bp, 11 predicted proteins | sample MGYA00511120_ERZ773099 | MGnify/ENA primary metagenome ERZ773099 (study PRJEB29015, sample SAMEA2738012) | human oral metagenome | biome: human oral; feature: human-associated habitat; material: dental | place: China | collected 2104 ... | reverse complement strand
GCATCCTGACGGCTCAATTCTTCGCCCTCCAGCAAATCATCAACTTCCTTATCCAGCCACCGCCGTGTCGCCTCGTCCATGTTCAAATCAACCAGCCGGCTCTCATAATAAATCGGCACTGTTGCACCATCTTTCACCGCCTGCTCGACATCATAAATATCAATATAGTCGCCAAACACTGCTGGTGTTGATTTATCGTCCGTTTCAATCGGCGTGCCCGTAAAGCCAATGTAGCTCGCACCTGGCAAAGCATCGCGCATATACTTGGCGTAGCCATACACCAATTGGGCGTCACTGGCTCGGACATACGCCTTCAAACCATACTGACTACGATGTGCCTCATCTGCCATCACGATGACATTGCGCCGATCAGTCAGGACTGGCAATTTATCCTCGTCATCCTCAGGCGAGAATTTTTGGATTGTTGTGAAGATAATCCCACCTGCTTCGCGCTGCAACAGCTTCCTGAGTTCACTGCGCGAATCGGCCTGCTTTGGATCTTCCCCCAGGAGCTCGCGACAGGCGCTAAACGTACCAAATAACTGACCATCAAGATCATTACGATCCGTCACCACCACGATGGTCGGGTTATGCAAATCGCGCGATTTCATCAGCTTGCCAGTATAAAACACCATACTCAAGCTCTTGCCCGACCCTTGCGTATGCCAAACCACGCCAGCCCGCTGGTCACCGCGTTCACTACTAGCTGTCAGTGTCCGATCAAGTGCCTTATTCACCACCCAATATTGATGATAGGCGGCTACTTTCTTGATCAATTTGTCGCCGTCGCTCCGCTCAAATACGATAAAATTCTGCACCACATCCAGCAAGTGCTCAGGCGTGCACACACCGCGCAGCAATACCTCCAGCATCGGCACATTACCAATTTCTTTCTCGCCGTCAATCGTTTTCCATGGCATCATTCGTTCCAACGGGCTGGTGATCGTGCCCATCTCCGCCTCTAGTCCATCACTGGTCACACACAGTTCATTGAACCGAAACAAGTCGCTAATCTCGTGCTTATACGTCTGGATTTGCTGATACGCCGCTACCAAATCCGCCTTTGTATCAGCCGCATTTTTTAATTCAATCACTACCAGCGGCAACCCATTTACAAACAGCACGATATCCGGTCGGCGGTTATAGTCGCCCTGCAGAACCGTCAATTGATTGACCGCCGCAAAATCATTGTTTTTTGGCGAGGTAAAATTAACCACCCGCACGATATCATGTTTCACTTCGCCACTTGGCATGCGATATTGCACCGGCACGCCTGCTACCAGCAATTGATGAAAATCGTGATTATTCTCGATCAGGCTTGGTTTACTAATCTGCGTCAAACGTCGCATCGCTTCCTTCAGGGCTAATTCTGGAATATGCGGGTTGAGACGCGCCAAAGCACTATATAGACGCCCAGGCAATACCACCTGCCGCAGCTCACGCTCAGCCGCAGCACCATCCGGACCAATATCTGGTCCATGCAGAATTTGCCAGCCGAGATTAGCCAGAATATCAAGCGCGTATTGTTCGATTTGAGATTCGGTCATAGATATTTATTAATCATTACCAGTCAGCTACATTCTAATTTTATAGCCATTGTAGCACAAATCAAACATGACCCTAAGACATCTTTACCACAGCGACAGCTTTGGCAGCTATACTATACGCGCTCAAATTGTTTACATCTTGCTCACTAATAACGATAGGCGGCAAATCTTCTGTAGATTCTGACTCCAGAATAATTTGCCGATTCTTAGTATCTTTGCGGAATTTCTTAAGATTTGCCGCCCCACCAATAATCGAAATGACATGATCACCGTTCTTTGGACAGTAATTATCTTTCTTTCGAGCAATAACATAATCCCCATTATCAACAGATCTACCTCCAATGTCAGCCTTATTCATAGAATTGCCAGAGGCTTTTAAAGCAAAGAGATTACTTACATCAGCCGCTCCAATAACGGAAGGTGAAATCTCTAAATAGCTTTGAATTCTATCTTCGGCAAGTGCCGTAGCGTCACCACAGTTCACCTCTCCATAATATGGAATCTTTATCAACCCTTCTAGTCCACTAGAGATAGCCTTAGTTATTGAACCATCTGATTTAGCGGTTAGTAAACCTTTTTCTATAAGTTTGTCAATGGCATACTTTACTCGATATGGGTGATCGACACCCAGCATCTTAGACAGCCTATAATAGGTAATAGTGCCTAGATCTTTTGTCTCTGCTATCTCTAAAACTTTTACTTGGATGTCATTCATTACTCGTCATTATAGCACAATCAAACCTATTGTACAAATTACAATGCAAATGACTTGCATATATTAAATAATCGTACTATACTTAAATCAACGCTTCATCAAAAATAAAGATAAAGCGGAGTTTTCGGAGGGTAGACTTCGAAAAAAAGACACCGATGTGATAACCGGTGTCTGAGTACATAGTTTTTTCCATCCCTATGCACTCCTTATGTTATCACAAATAAATAGCTTAAGCCACATCGGGCAGTTCATAAGGAGGAACATATGAACAAAACGACTTTGGGCGACTCAGCCCTCAACTTATCAATATTAAAGCAACACACGACTGTCGTCGTCGAGCCAACATCGCAAATGGGCGGGACATATGACTCGGCTGAGATAACGACTGTTTTCACGGCCAACAACGACCAAGAACGTGAGACAGAATTCATCCTACCCTACTCAACGGTCAAGTTCAGCGCATCAATTGCTGTTATCTCAGCCGGAGAACAAGCCTATAGTGAGCGGATAGCACAAGTGGGTCGTATAAAAGGTGATCTATCTAGGATCAAGCCATACCTACAAAAGATCGGCCTGTCCGAGGACCAATACGATACTGATAAGGAGTTAAAGTCTATAGCCAAACAGTTTAGGGCTGGAAAGCTGAAGTTACCGCAAGGACAGGTAACTATCAAAATTCAACTGTCAGCCTTCATTGATGAAATCACCGGCGAAGATGGAGTGAAGCGCTATTCATTTAAAGCCTACTCTCCACTACCAGCGTTTAGTATGACTGGCGATGGGGTACCGCTGACACTCACGGCCCTATTCAAGGGAGACGAGGTCATCAGGCCACAAGATATTACCTACAATATCACTAATCCCTTTGGCGATGGTACGAATCCAGTAATGGAGATACCAAATCAACAACTCGGCGAAGATATTACTTTCTTCTGGAAGTGGCAAACTGACCCAGTGGTTGAATTTAGGTACCACTATTAATAGATAGATGGGTCGGAAAGAGTCGAGTATGGTCTCGGCTCTTTTCAAATTAATTTATTTTATTTTGGTTGATTTAATTGATACATATTTCCTAAATCTCCCGCCAATTCCAATTCTCCGTTTTCCCTCAATACTTCGAGTACTTTTGCGGCAAATTGAGCAATATCATCATCTTTTCCGATATTATAAATTTGATTATTTGAAGTTAGTGTGTGTGCTATTTGTTTAATACTTTCTAGATTGTAGTAATCAAATACACCATCAACCTCAGCGACTGCAATATGCGCATTAGCAAACGAGTTAACCCCTTCTAAACTTATTAATGCCTCATTGATATCTTCACTAACAGATGATATTGGTTCGCGCGCAGTCGAGTCAATTAGTAAATATAAATTCTCATCAATAAAGTATGCAACAATATTCCCTTCATGGTTTAACCATATATCGTCAGGCTGCTTATTCATCAAAACGGTCAAACCAGTCTCCGCAAGATAATCCCATACTCTTTCCATCACTCCCTCTTCTGTCAACTTATCGTCACTATATTCCCTATCGAAATCATCATAATTATCAATGATTAACACTCTATCATTTTCTTCGAAATACTCTTTTAGCCTATCATCCCGAGTCATTAAAAATATTTTACGCTCAGGATTTGCTAGTACGTATTGATCAATTGTTTTTGCGATAAGCGTGTCTTTAAACCCCTTATCCCCGCTCTTTTCAAACGGCGGAGTACCCATAATTGAATGGTTGTATATTTCTTTGTAAGCCTTATTCTCATCAACTAAGTCTATAATATCGTATCCAATTGACTCATCTTTTGCTATATCATCGACCAGCTGTTTGGGGTTTATATTGTCAATTACACAATCTTCTATATTTAGAATATGCCGGTGTGGATTTTTCCGGAGACTATCCTTTTGGTTAATTAGGTATTTACAGATGTGTCTGCTAATCTCATCGTAGACCACTCGAGGTAAACCTATGTCTGCTCTTCTGCTTATTTTCTCCAAATCAGAACGACCGCCTAAAAAATACTGAGCGGACCCCTTGTTTTCAACTACATTTGTATCCACAAACACTATCGGCCTTATCATACTATTTGACCAACTTTTCCTGACATCAACTGAGGCAAAAGCGTATCGCGAAGGGCAATTAAATTATATACCTGCTCATTATTATGCAATATTAAAGCCAGTAGTTCGCTAAATATTGGCGCAAAAACAGCAAGATCATTATCGTTCGGCAATTCTACCCGATAATTTTCGATCATTCCTTTTGTGATAAACTTTATTACCGAGCCGCGCGAACCGCCCGTAATAAGCGACAGATCTTTCTTCATTAAAAAGTATAAAAATCCTAATAATTCTTCGTTATGGGGTATTAATACATACGTACGCTGGTAAGCTTCGAATTTACCCGTATAGTACTTAATGTTAAAGTCCCCATTTCCGGCAACCAATATAGCCGATCCATCAAAAGAGTAACTAGGCGCGCGTGAAATTGTTTGCGCACATGTGAAGAATGGAAATTTACCATCCTTGATCCCAAAATTTGCATCCTTTTTACCCGTCTTAACTGGAAAGAATTCTCCCAGTGGTCTTTTCTTCCAGTTTTTAGACTCAGGATTATCGACAAAATAATGACGAAAGAGAGCTTGACCGAGCTGCTCGAGAGTTTCGTTCATGCGGCGATTAAGCTCGATTTTTTCATCAAGGCTGCCGAGAATATTGGCAATTTTCTTTTGTTGGTCAAGTGGTGGTAGCTTCACAGGATAGTTCATTATCTGAACTTTATCACCACGAGGCATTTTTGACCCACTCGCAGATGCTGTCGAAAAAGAAAAGAATCTGTCGTCAGCTAAAATATAGTATAGATACTTTTCATAAATCTCATCATTTAGTTTTCGAAAAACCAGCACATCATTCGAAGCGCCGCCGGACCTATCGGCTAACCAAATCTTTTTGAAGTAAGGACGAATGTTCGATACTAGCACATCCCCAGCTTGGAATGCAGTTACTTTTCCAGAGGGCAACTTGTTAGCAACTGATAGTCCGCCCTTGTTTTGTAATAAGTTTTCAGTAGATACATAATTTGTTAACTGCACTTGTTCTACTTGTATTTTACTATTCACATAACTGCAAATATCACTCAGCAAAACTGTCCGCATCATTTTTGTCCCTTTCTTTTTTTGTGACTATTACCACCCTTCAGCTTTTTGATTTTCTCCTGTAGGCCCTCGGCCTCTAAAAGACTATTTACTATTGCCCGTTGAAAGCCATTAGAGCGAAACATACTTATGTATTTATCGTATTCTGGTATATTTTGTTGAATATTTTTCATCAGTTCGTTATTTATACTCGCTAGGTTCTTATTTAGCGCGAGACCCTCTAACGCAGAAGACACCGCATTAGAGTTTAGCTTAGACATATCCGGTACGGACTTACTAATTGAGTCAATAATTGGCTGATATAATAACGTCATTGTTTTTATGTATTCTTGGTAGGCATCGTTGTTAAGTTTCATCATTGATTCCGCCAATGATCTCAGAGTCTCTGATGCCTTAGCCATACTTTTGGCTAAGTCCGTTCGATATGAGCTCTTTATTTCACCAATATACAACATGACGTGTTTTTGATTCTTGACGGCTTCATCAAGCATTTTTCTAGTTATAGTATTTTGATGTGCCGCATTATTACGAAGCTCTATGAGTTTATTTAAGGCTCTAGATACATATTCGTATTGCGCTGGCTTTTTTAATATAGAATTAATAATATCCCATACTTTTTTAGATTCAAATATCTTTTCTATTCTTAGTTTTAAATCGTCAAAATCTTTTGACTCAGATATAAGCAATAACATCGCTTCGCCCGAACCTAGTTTATTTCGAGCAATTTTAGAGACATCATTTTCTAAAACAATAGGAATCTCACCAAAAGAAAAATCATGAATTTTTTGACACCACTCGATTCGCCCTGTTGGAGTAAGTTTAGTATTGTGCTTCTGGTGAGTATTCACGATATCCATCAATACTTTCTCTATTTCTGGTAGCACGCAAATCAACAATTTCTTTAATTGCCGTTCGACAACAGAAGTAAGTCTCAGTATTTTCTCGCCACGAGCAGATGACAGCTCATCAGAAAGTATAAAGACATCCCGTGCACTTAGTAGATTATTATAGATACTATCAGACAAATCAGCTTCTGAAGATAGAATATTGATCATGTAAAGATCGGCTTGATGATCTAGGTCCTCCAGCTTTGCCGTGTCAGCATGTTTTATACCCAACTCCTTGAGTCTATCCATCGCCTCAATCTCAGTTTTAGCCTCTACAGCAAACTCTATTGCAAAATCCTTGCAAATGCGATTTTCTTGATTCATAGACATTTGACTCTACCTTCTCGTAGATTAGTAATTAAGGCATGCTCGACAATGAATCGCGGGTCTCTGTCGAATATCGTTGCGTTCGGTTTTATTTCATATACATTCCAATCAGGCAACATCTTGTAGCTGCCAAAATACGATATTAGTGTTTCGGCACTCCAGCAAACCTGAGTAAAGAAGTATTTTGCCTTGTCAGGACTGTCATAATACTCAGTACCATCCCGATAGTCACCTGAATGCTCCGCTATATTCCTACTTGATGCAAATTTAGTCTGCCAACCATCTCTTTGTTTTTTTGCGTAATCCATAATAGGCTCGTGGTCAGGGTTTTTTTGAATAAACTTGCTAGATTGCTTTTCAAAATTCTCTTCTTTACAAAAAAGAAACCCCACATCCCAGCCCATTTTATTTAGATAGTTCTGCACCCTACCCTTATAAAAACTCCAGAGGTTAGCATAAAGACCCTCATATATAGTTCTTTTTTGACTAATATTACGATCATCAAAATCATCTGCCATTATTAGCTGATAGTACATAAGAGCTGATTCAATTTTATCCATTAGTCTATCGGCAAAAAAATCTACTTCATCTTTTGTAATGTCATCAACGTCTAAATGTTCTGCTATTGCTTTTGCAAGCTGATGTGGTTTAGGTATATATGGATCATCTGGACCCCACCGCGATGCCTCCTTTAATACAGGTACAATTATCTGTGTCATTTCTTCCCCTCAACCCTCTTCTGCACAGCCTTCAACTCCTTAAGATATTGCTGCTCTATACTACTCATCTCTTGATTACGCATACGTTCTTTGTATGATTCGTACTCTTTGGCGACCTTGGTGAGCATGGCTTTGTGTGATATTTTGCCCGGGTCATCAAGGACGCCCTTGCCGTAGGTAGCCGCAAATTTGTCAACTTCACGCACCCAATCAGCCATGCGCATTGGTTCATGATTGATAGCCTTGAGCTCAGCGAGATCAAAAAAGGCACTCACGAGGCGGTTGAGTATGCCAAGTTCATCAGCCGTCAAATAGTTTTTAGCAATTTGCGCTTCGCTTTTGGTAGGTTGCTGACCACGGAACGTCGTGAGTCCTAAGAATGGCTTGTCAGAATCAACCCTGGAATAAATAACCTCGGCGGCAGTCAACATATTAACAGCGTAGTGCAGTTTATTCTGAACTATCTGAAAAAACTCTATTTGCTCTTTGGAACTCGGATTGTAATCTTGGCTGGTGGCGAATAACTCCAGCACTTGCCGATACAATATTTTTTCGCTACTACGAATATCTCGAACCCGCTCAAGTAGCTCTTTCCAATAATTTCCGCCACTATTTTCTTTAAGGCGCTCATCGTCCATGACAAAGCCCTTAGTGATATATTCACGCAGTCTTTCGGTGGCCCAGATACGAAAATTCGTCGCTATATTTGATTTCACGCGGTAACCGAGCGAGATAATTAAGTCAAGATTATAATGTTTTGTCGTGTACTTTTTACCATCTGCAGCAGTTAGTAAGAAATCCTTACATACTGAAGTCTCATCTAGCTCGCACTCATTAAAAATATTCTTAATATGCATAGTGATATTTGGTCGCGAAGTGTCAAAAAGGCTAGCTAATTGAGCTTGGGTAAGCCATATCGTTTCACCCTGAAATCTTACATTAATCTGTGGCCTACCATCATCGCCAACATACACCACCATCTCGCTATTCGGGTTGTCGCCACTCATCATTTGACTTCTTTCTCTATTTTGGCAAGATTTTCTTTTATTTTTACCTCTAACTCATGACTCTTCGCAAACTGCCCTTCAAGCTCAGTCGTCAGTCTGGCAAATTTCTCGGCAAACGGCTCATCGTCTTCCTCGGTCTCTTCAACACCAACGTAACGACCAGGTGTCAGCACATAGTCATGCTGCTTGATTTCTTCTAGATTAGCGACTTTACAGAAACCCGGCTGGTCAGCGTAATCCGCACTAGCGGTTTTATAATCATGATATGTCTTCGCCACCCGAGCAATGTCTTCTGCGGTTAGCTCACGGTTACGGCGGGTGACCATTTTACCCAAATTACGCCCATCGATAAACAGCGCTTTGCCGTGACGATTGGTACGATCGCGCGACACAAACCACAGACAGCACGGTATGGCTACGTTGAAAAACAGTTGGCTTGGCAGTGTGACGATGGCGTCAACCATATCATTGAGCACTAACTGCTTACGGATATCACCTTCACCGCCAGTTTGACTGCTCATACTCCCGTTTGCCAGCACGAATCCCGCCGTACCGCGCGGGCTCAAATGGTGAATCATGTGTTGAATCCAAGCAAAGTTAGCATTACCCTTTGGCGGCAGTCCATACTTCCAGCGTGGGTCGGCCTGCAAATGTTCTTGACCCCAGTCACTAATATTAAACGGCGGATTGGCCAAGATATAATCAGCTTTCAGGTCGGGAAGCTGGTCATCCACCAGGGTGTCGCCGCGTTTGATATTTGCATCAATGCCGCGAATCGCCATATTCATTTTAGCGAGTCGCCAAGTGGTTTCGTTAAGCTCCTGACCATACACCGCGATATCGCTGACGCGCCCAGCATGCTCTTCGACAAACTTCTCACTCCAGACGAACATACCGCCGCTACCGCAGCATGGGTCATACACACGCCCGCTGTATGGCTCCAGCATTTCTACTAGCAGCTTGACGATGGAGCGTGGCGTGTAGAATTCGCCGCCGTGTTTGCCCTCACTGTCAGCAAACATACCCATAAAATATTCGTAGACTTGACCAAGCAAATCTTTGGAGTTGGCAGTATCAAATTTGATATTGGTAAATAAATCAATGAGTTCACCTAGACGGCGTTTATCTAGAGCTTCACGAGCATAATTTTTCGGCAAAACACCCTTCAAACTTGGGTTATCGCGTTCAATTGCCTCCATGGCACTATCAACCAACACGCCAATTTCTGGCTGTTTGGCGCTCGCTACGAGATGCTCCCAACGAGCCTCTTTGGGAATCCAAAAAACATTCTCAGCCAGATACCAATCCCGATCTTCGGGATCATAATTGTCATCAACCGCCGCCTGATACCGCGCCGAGAACGCGTCTGAAACATATTTCAGAAAAATCAGCCCCAACACGACATATTTATAATCCGACGAACTGATATTACCCCGTAATTTATCTGCCGCCGCCCATAGCTGCCTTTCAAGCTCCCTCATGTTCATAAGTAAATTATATCAGATTTCGAAATGCATTTACCCTGAGCAAAGTAAGACCTTATGCACTTCGCAACAAGCAAATATTTATATTTGCATCCTTAATCAATCATACCGGGTGTGCGGATTTCTATCGGCTGGAGATTTCCAGTCTACGTCATACTCTTTTTTCATAAGTTTCTTCAACTCCGACCAATAGGCATGAATATTTCCCATTTTCCACTCTTTTGGTTCGCCATTTTCATCAAGCTCAATTATCCCTCTTTTTGCCATAGCCTTGTAGACCTGAGACTCTAATGATTTAAGTCTTTTTTGTTCAAGTAAATACTCACTCACAGTTTCAGGGTGAGCTTCTAGTAAATCAATAAGATCATTGAAAGCGCGTGTAGCCATATAAGCATAATTAACTGCTGAGCGTATATCTCTTTTTAGTTGGGCATTCTTTGTTTTTCTATTAAACAGGCTTTTTCTTTCAGATGCCAAACTCATGGCGCTATTTATATTACGCGTAAGAATCTGCAAATACCCACTCAGATCAAACTTGATATCTCAGTAATACTTTTCGCCCTTTTTCATCGGACTTTATTATAACATACTCACATAGTCATTTTTAGTAACAATAATATGATCATTAAGCGTAATACCAAGCAGCTTCCCCGCTTCTGCCAACCTATTCGTAACATCTTTATCGGCTTGACTGGCCTCCAAACTCCCGCTCGGATGATTATGCGCCACGATGACCGAGGCAGCACGGTCGGCGATGGCATCGGCGAAAACCTCGCGCGGGTGCACCAGACTGGCGGTCAATGTGCCGATGGTCACCACACGCTTGGCAATCAAACGATTCGCACCGTCCAGCGTCAGGCAGACAAAATATTCCTGCTTTTTGTCGCGAATATCGGCCAGTAGCTCGACCGCCTTTTCTGGGCTGTCGATGATTGGTTGGTCGCTGTCCAGCAAGTACCGCCGCGCCAGCTCCAAACTCGCCACAATCACCGGGATTTTCGCTTCGCCCAAACCAACCACGCCGCGCAGATCATCATACGAAACATCACCGCCTTTTTGACGCAAAATTTTCAGCACCTCGCGCGCAATTTTACCGACATCCGCCCGAGCGTTGCCACTGCCAATAATCGCCATCAGCAGCTCCAAGTCGCTCAGCCGCGCCGTACCGTAACGCGCTAGTTTCTCGCGGGGACGGTCAATTTTCGGCTTATCGAGTACCTTCATAGTCTTATTATATCAAGCTTCCGCCGTGCATCAGCTACTGAACTTCGCGCTACCGTTTCGTGCAGCCCTATTAATCGCTTGCACCACGCAAAGATTATCAGCTATTCGGAATCGCTCTGGCTTGCCGG
>ERZ773099.3002-NODE-3002-length-11209-cov-6.257217_pt1 | contig 11209 bp, 10 predicted proteins | sample MGYA00511120_ERZ773099 | MGnify/ENA primary metagenome ERZ773099 (study PRJEB29015, sample SAMEA2738012) | human oral metagenome | biome: human oral; feature: human-associated habitat; material: dental | place: China | collected 2104 ... | reverse complement strand
CCCCTCGACCTCACCGATGAGGTTCATGACCTCCGCACAGCCCGGACATGGGCGGCGCTTCTCGATGATGGCGATCGGCGCATGGAGGAAGTCCGCCATGATGCGCGCACGCGTGACACCACCAAGGTCTGGCGAGACGACAACCAGATCCTCGATCGCCTGCTCACGGAAGTAGCTCGCCAGCACAGGTGCTGCAGCAAGATGATCCACGGGAATATCAAAGAACCCCTGAATCTGCCCCGCATGGAGGTCGACCGTCACAACACGGGTCACCCCCGCCGTCGTCATGAGGTTCGCAACGAGCTTTGCCGAGATTGGCTCACGCCCGCGCGTCTTGCGATCCTGACGCGCATAGGCGTAGTACGGGACAACCGCCGTAATGCTGTGTGCAGATGCACGCTTGCACGCATCTGTGAGAATCAGCAGCTCCATGAGGTTGTCGTTGACGGGAAAGCTCGTCGACTGGATGATGAAGATATCCTTGCCGCGAATGCTCTCCTCGATCATCACCTGGATCTCGCCGTTGTTGAACTGCCCGACAAAAGCCTCGCAGAGCGGTATGCCGATACGTTCCGCAATATCCTTTGCCAACTGTGGATTGGCATTCCCCGTCAGGATGCACACGTTGTCGGTCGGAAAACTCATCTCTATGTTCCTCCTAAAAACCAGATGTGTCACTATAAATAGAATACACAAGAACTATTCATAGTATAACACGCACGATGGTTTTTTGGAAGAGCGTTGCCTGTCTTTTTCACAGTGTTCAGAACCATATGCGGGGTTCAGACCGCACCTCATTTCCGTTTATCGTGCCAGCCCTCGATCTCCTTCTGCCGCGCGCGCGCCACGGAGAGCGTGCCTGCGGGTACGTCGCGCGTGATAGTCGAGCCGGCGGCGACATAGGCACCATCGCCGACGGTGACGGGGGCGACGAGGTTCGAGTTGCAGCCGACAAAGGCATTGTCCGCGATATGCGTGCGGAACTTCTGCTTCCCGTCGTAGTTGACCGTGATCGTGCCGCAGCCCATGTTGACGTGCGCGCCCATATCGCAGTCCCCGATATAGGAGAGATGGGGCAGCTTCGAGCCCTCGCCGATGTTCGAGTTCTTGACCTCGACGAAATTGCCAATCTTCACGCCCGCGCTGATGTGGCTGTCCGGACGAATGTGGTTGAACTGACCAAGATCCGTGCCGCTCTCAACCTCGGCATCATGTGCATAGACATAGTGCGCCTTGACATTGTCGCCGATGACCATGTCCTGAAAGCGCACATTGGGCCCGATCACGCAGTCCTCACCGATCACCGTGAGCCCCTCGATGAAGGTGAACGGATAGATGACCGTGTCCATGCCGACGCGCACCTCCGCGTCGATGAACGTCGTATGCGGATCGATGATCGTCACGCCGTCCGCCATCAGCTCCTCGACCTTGCGGCGGCGCAGGATGCGCTCCGCGACGGCGAGCTGACTGCGCGAATTGATGCCGAGCGTGCTCTCATAGTTGTCCGCGATAACCGCCCAGATTTTCTCGCCCGCATCGCGCAGAATGCTGAGCACATCGGGAAGATAGTACTCCCCCTGTGCATTGTCATTCGTCACCTTTGAAAGAGCTGCAAAGAGCGCCTGTGCGTCAAAGCAGTAGATGCCCGCATTGACCTCATGGATCTCGCGCTCCTCGGGCGTTGCGTCCTTGTGCTCGACAATCTTGAGCACCTCGCCGCTCTCGCGGCGGACGATGCGTCCATAGCCCTTTGCGTTCGGCATAATCGCCGTGAGGACAGTCGCCTTTGCACCTGCGTGTACATGCTCCTCGTGGAAGCGTGCAAGGAGTTCCGCCGTCAGGAGCGGCGTATCTCCGCAGAGCACCATGATCGTCCCGTGTTCCTTTGCGAGCAGCTCCTTCGTCTGCAGAACGGCGTGCCCCGTCCCGAGCTGCTCGCGCTGCTCCACATACTCCACGCTGTCTCCGATTGCTTCGCGCACGACATCGCTGCCAAACCCCGTGACGACGATATTGCGCCGTGCCCCCGCTGCATCCGCTGCGTCAATGACGTGCTGCAGCATGGATTTCCCCGCCGCACGATGCAGGACTTTCGGCAGCTTCGACTTCATACGCGTCCCCTTACCAGCTGCCAAAATAACCGTAACAAAATCCAACATTATGCTCCTCCCGTTCTCCGAAAGCGCCTACTCGGCATCTTCCTTACTCTTTTTTTGCTTACGCTTGACGATGGTTGTTCCTGTCTTTTTCTCCTGTTCCTCAATGGCGTAAAGCAATGTCTGTTCCGAGTTCTCCATATGCTTTGCGCCCACCTTGCGCGCATAGCGCGCATCGCCCGAACCAATCGCATCCACGATTGCCCGGTGCTCCTCGAGCGTCGCCTTGAGACGCCCCGGATAGGACATAGAGATTGTACGAAAGCGCGTGAGCTGCTCGCGCAGATTGCCGATGATTGCAAGCAGACGTTCATTGCGTGCCGCCTGATACAGGAGCTCGTGGAACTCGATGTCCGTTCTGACGATGCGCTCCATGTCATGCTCCTCGATGGCGCGCCCGATGGCGACGAGGAGACGCTCAAGGCGCTCCTGCTCCTCATCGGTGATCCGCTCCGCTGCCAGCTCGCAGGCAAGCGCCTCGAGCGCAGCGCGGATCTCAAAGATCTCGTTGATGTCGCGGATGGATACGCTCGCCACATAGGCGCCGCGGCGCGGCACGGTGACGACATAGCCCTCCTGCTCGAGCTTGCGGATTGCCTCGCGCACAGGCGTGCGGCTGACGAGCAGTTCATCTGCGAGGTCGTTTTCCTTCAGCCATTCACCGGGCTTCAGAATCCCTCCGCGAATGGCATCGCGCAGCACCTCACAGACAATCTCGCGAAGCGGCTGGTAGCTGTTTACAACAACTGGTGATAGTTTTCCTTGCATATTGATCCCTCTGGTTCTCCTGCTACACTCCGTACCTGCCCACAGTATGCGTCAGATGGACATCGGCATCCGTCTCCTCTTGGAACGCGGCTGCCGCCTCTGCCGCAACGTCCTCCTCTGCAAAGAGACCGAACACCGTCGGGCCGCTGCCCGACATCATCGCGCAGAGCGCACCGTGTGCACGCATGCGCGCACGATAGTCACCGATCACGGGATGCGTTGTCTCTGTCACAGGCTCGAGCACATTGCAGATCAGCTCTGCGCAGCGTGCGCGATCTCCGCGCGCAAGCGCCTCCAGAAACGCCGCATTGTCCGGATGGGACTCCGGCGGGTGCGCATCATAGCTGCGGTATGCCCACGGCGTTGAGACGGCGACCGGAGGCTTTGCAAGCACAACATGGGTGGCGGGAAAATCCGCGAGCTGCTGCATGATCTCACCGCGTCCCGTCGCAAGGACAGTGCCGCCCATGATGGAAAAGGGAATGTCGGAGCCAAGTTTGGCACCAAGTCTGCAAAGTTCCTCATCCGAGAGTCCGAGCGCATAGAGCTCATTCATCCCGCGCAGCGTCGCCGCCGCGTCGGCACTACCACCCGCAAGCCCCGCAGCGACGGGGATTCGCTTTGTAATGTCGATATGGACACCGCCGCGCACGCCGCACTCGCTCATGACGAGATCCGCCGCGCGATGAGCGAGGTTGCGTTCATCCGCCTCGAGTCCCGGCAGGTCTACACGCAGCGTGATTCCCTCCTCCTGCTGCGTGAGCGTAATCGTGTCTGCGAGTGCGAGGGACTGCATCACGGTTGCAATCTCGTGATACCCGTCCTCCCTGAGCCCCAGAATGTCGAGCGTCAGATTGATCTTCGCCCGCCCGAGAATCGTCACCATAGGAAGTCATTCCTCCATTGCTCCAAGGAAAAAAGATGTGTGCCGCTTCGCATGTCGGAAGCACTGATAAATGACGGATTTCATTTTATCAGCGATTCCTTTCATCCGTCTTCCTTCTGTTTTCAGATTAACAGGATTTTCAACTATATTCAATAGTTTTTTCTATTATTTCTTAAAAAATCGCGATGGGATCGATGTCAATCGCAATGTCATCGCGCAGATGAATCGCATGTGCTCGCAAATGCTCCTGCACATCTGCGAGCGCAGCCGTTTTGATGAGGACGATAAAGCGGTATCTGCCGCGCTCCCGCTCGATCAATGCGGGCGACGGCCCGATTGCCATACAGCCCGCCTCCTTCGCAAACGCCGATTGGAAGGCCGTCACAAAGGCGTTTGCCTCGCCCCATGCGCGTTCACGGTTCGGATCGTGAAAGAGGAGCTTTACGAGGCGGCTGAACGGCGGATAGAAGAGCTCGCGCCGCAGTTCAATCTCGCGAGCGTAGAACGCCTCGTAGTCCTGCCGCAGCGCCGCCTGAACCGCATAGTGCTCGGGATTGTACGTCTGCACGATGACCTCGCCGCGCGCGCCGTGCCGCCCCGCACGTCCTGCCGTCTGCGTGATGAGCATGAAGCAGCGCTCCGCCGCGCGGAAATCGGGCAGATTCAGACTCGCATCGGCACTGATGATGCCAACCGCCTGCACGCCGGGCAGGTCGTGTCCCTTTGCAACCATCTGCGTGCCGAGGAGGATGTCGAAGTTGCGCCTGCGAAACTGCGTCAGAATCTCCGTATGCGCGAATTTACGCCCCGTCGTATCGCGATCCATGCGCACAAGGCGCGCTGCCGGGAGCAGCTGCCCCAGCTCCTCCTCGAGCTTTTCCGTCCCCGAGCCGAAGTATTTGATATAGCGGCTGCCGCATTTCGGGCAGGTCTCGGGCACGGCGGCGCGCAGGTCGCAGTGATGGCAGACGAGCGCGCCGTTCGCGTGGTAGACGAGCGGCAGACCGCAGTCCGCGCAGGTGATGACCGCCCCGCAGGAGCGACACATGATGAAGGTCGAGTAGCCGCGCCGATTCAGCATGATGATTGCCTGCTCATGGCGCGCAAGCGTCTCCGTGAGCAGTTCGCGCAGGGCGCGTGAGATGATCGTGCGCCGCCCGCGCCGCAACTCCTCGCGCATATCGACCGCGCGCACCTGCGGCAGCGGCTGGCTGCCGATGCGCTCCGGCATCGCGAGGAAGGTCAGCTCCCCCGCCTGCGCGCGCGCATAGGACTCGAGCGATGGCGTCGCACTGCCGAGGACGAGGATTGCGCCGTGCCGCCGCGCGAGAATCTCCGCGACCACGCGCGCGTGATAGCGCGGCGACTCATCCTGCTTGTAGGACATATCCTGTTCCTCGTCGAGGATGATTGCGCCAACGTCGTTGGCGGGCGTGAAGAGCGCCGAGCGCGCGCCGATAATGATGCCCGCGTCGCCGCGCCGCACGCGGAAAATCGCATCGTTGCGCTCCGCGAGCGAGAGCTGACTGTGCAGGACGACGATGTCATCTGCAAAGACCTCCTGAAACGCCGTGATGAGCTGCCCCGTGAGTGCAATCTCGGGCACGAGCACGACGACCTGCCGTCCGCGTGCGCGCACGGCGCGCGCCGTCTCGATGTAGACGCGCGTCTTGCCGCTGCCCGTGACGCCGTGCAGCAGAAAGCCCTGATAGCCACCGCCATCAACGCCCTCACGCAGCGCTTTGACAGCCGCGCGCTGCGCCTGTGTCAGCTCGTCCGCCCGCGCTGCACCCGCATCCGTTCCATAGGGATTGCGCAGTCTGCGCCGCAGATGCTCCGTCAGGAGTCCTGCCGCAACGAGGTTCTTGATCGTCGCAGACGAGATGCCCTTCTCGTCGAGTTCCGCGCGCGTATATTCCTCCCGCTCCCGAAAGAGCAGGAGTGCCCGTGCCTGTGCGGGTTTTCGGGAAAATCCCGCAAGCAGCTCGTCCGTGATTGCGCCCGCCGTGTAGTATTTCTCGTAGCGAGCCTTGTCGCGGCGATCTGCATGATACTCCCTGCGCACGAGATGATAGCGCAGGAGTTTTTCCACACACTCCTCCACCGGAGTGGAGGGCAGTGTGCGCCGCAGCTCCGTCATACGCCGCGCACCGTTCTCAGAGAGATAGCGATAGACGGCGTGTGCGTGGCGGTCGGCGAGCAGCGGATGCGCCTCGTCCGCATCCTCCGCTGCACGATAGACAGGGAAGATGCGCAGACCGCTCTTGCCCGGCATGAAGAGACGCATGATCTCCGCTGCTGAGCAGAGGTAGAACGCGGCGAGTTCCTGCGCAGCGGCGAGGAGCTGCGGCGAGAACCACGCCTCCTCATCCACCGCCTCGATGATTTCCTTCAGCGCATGCCCCCCGTCGCGTGTGGGATCATGCGGACGCACACAGGTGACGAACCCCTCCTTGCGGACATTGCCAAACGGAACAAAGACGCGCCAGCCCGCAGTGACCTGCGCGAGCGACTCCGGCAGACGATAGGTGAACTCCTGCGCAATGCTCTTGACCGGAATGTTGATATAGACATCAGCCACGGTCATATGTTCACCTTCTCACCAAAAAAGCCGTTACACGAAATCCTTCGTGCAACAGCTCCTTTCCTTTGTCTCATGCTTATGAAGCGATCGCCGCCTGATTCTCGATAACTGCCTTACATGCCTGGCATGCGGGGCAGATGCAGGTTGTCTCGCCCTGCTCTTTCGCCTTCTTCGCTGCAATCGCAAGACCGCTCGCCTTCTTCTCACCAAAGACGGCAACGCCATCGGGCGACTCCGTGAAGCTGATGAGCTGATCGATCGTCAGCACGTCGCTCTTGATCTCCTCAAGCAGGGCATAGAACGAAGTTTTCTCCTCTGCCGTGTCCACAGCTCCAAGGAAGGCATTTGCCTTTTCCTTCAGGCCCTCATACGCCATCGGTGCCTCGGCAATCTTGCGCACCTCGGTGATCACGCCGCCCCGATCCAACGCCATACGTCATCCTCCTCGTTCAAAATCCCACTATCCCAAAAGAATCTATCCGTTATTATAGGACAACACACGCGTTTTGACAACTGAAAAAGATATGTTTTGCGAAAAGATGAAAGAATTTGTAAGATTCCAGCAAACAAATACACACGCATTGCCGTTGATATTGACAAAGATACACAATCAGTGTATCTTTAACTGAGAGAAAGAGGTGCGTGATGAAAATTTCCGAATTCAAACGTCTGCTAAAGAGTCTGGGCTGCCGTTTTGAAACGCACGGCGGTCGTCATGATAACTGGTTTAATCCTGAGACAGGAAAAGTTTTCCAAGTTCCGCGCCATGATGCACAAGAGCTAAAGAAAGGCACACTCGAAGCCATCATGAAACAGGCAGGACTGAAATAGGAGGTCATCTCATGGCAAAATATGTTTTTCCCGCTTTTTTTACGCCCGCAGAGGAAGGCGGCTATGAAGTTACATTTCCCGATTTGGAAGGTGCTACGCAGGGAGATAATATTTCCGATGCGATTGAAATGGCGGCGGATTTTCTCGGACTGACAACATGGTCTGCCGAGCAGGACGGGCGGAATATGCCCACCCCCACGCCGCTCGACCAGTTGAAAGCCCCCGCCGGCGGCTTCGTCAATCTCATCGCCGCCGACACGGATGCCTATCGCGCCGTCATCGAGCGCGAGAACAATCCCATCAAGTACGCGCGTCAAAAGGCGGGGCTGAACATCAAGAAGCTCGCCGATCTCCTCGGCGCGCCCTATCGGACGGTGCAAGAGTGGAATGCGGGACGCCGCATGCCGCCCGAGTGGGTGCAGCGTCTCATCATCGAAAAGATTGAGGCAAATACTTGATTTCATCCAAAACTGTGGCTTGAATCACATTCTTTTCGACAGATTCCGTGTATTCTATACACAGAAAAACTCAAGACGTACAAGAAGGAGAAAACAACTATGGCAATCCTGAACAATATCGCACACGCACAGGCACTCGCACTCAAGGATCAGGTCGCATATGCGGAGGGACAGGTCGTCAGCAAGACGCTCGTCCAGAACAAGGGACTCGGCATCACCCTCTTTGCCTTCGCGCAGGGCGAGGGCATCAGCACGCATGAGTCGAAGGGCGACGCGCTCGTTACGGCACTCGACGGCGAGGGTGTCATCAAGATTGACGACGAGACCTATGCGCTGAAGGCGGGTGAGAGCATCGTCATGCCCGCGAATCATCCGCACTCGGTGTATGCAGCGAAGGAAGCGCCGTTCAAAATGCTCCTCGTTGTCGCATTCCCCGAAGCGTAAATTTCTCCCCAATACAGCGAATCTCCCGAGGCAAAAAGCCTTGGGAGATTTTTCGTATGCCTCACAGCAGCATTCACTTCGGCTGCTGCAAAAACTCACGGGGCGAACACTTCATATACTTCTTGAACACGCTGCAAAAATTCTTGTAGTCGCCGAAGCCGTTCTCCTCCGCGACTTCATAGACGCGGTACGTGCCCGAGGAGAGCTGTGCAATCGCATTCTGCAAGCGCTCGCGCGTCAAGAGCTCGAGAAAGGTCTGCCCCGCCGCCTCCTTGAATTTGCGGCTGAGATAGCTCGCACTCACGCCCGCCTCCTCGGCGAGGGCTTCGATGCTGAGTTTCTCGCGATAGTCCGCGCGAATCCGCTCCATCGCGTGCCGCACATAGGGATTGAGGGATGCGTCCCCGAGATAGCGCGCCCAGTCAACGCCCTCCACGCGTACCTCCGCATCATCCGTGCCGCTTCCCGAAGCGGCAAGCCTCTGCATCAGCGCGGCAAGCTCCGCCTCATCCACGGGCTTCAGCAGATAGTCCGCCGCTTGGAGGCGGAGTGCCTGCTGCGCATAGTCGAACTCGGCATAGCTTGTAAGAAAGACAAGCTGCGGCAGGATTCCCTCCGCGCGCGCCGCCTCTGCCATCTCGATGCCATCCATGCGCGGCATGCGGATATCCGTCAGAACGACATCGGGGCGTTCCGTGCGCAGAAGTTCCAGCCCGACCTTGCCGTCAGGCGCATCTCCCACGATGCGGCAGCCCATCCCCGCCCAGTCAATCGTCGAAATGAGTCCGCGTCGGATGATCTCCTCATCCTCGACAATGAGAACGCGCAGCATTTCACTCAGCCCCCTTTCCATCGTCCGCAGGAAGCACCATTGCAACGCGCGTGCCGCCCTCTGTTCGCCGCGAGATTTCCATGCCGTACTCCATTCCATAGAGCAGCTGAATGCGGCGATGAATATTGTAGATCCCCGTGTGCACAGAGCGATTCTCCCCGCGCGCCATCATCGCGCGCAGACGGTGCAGCGTCTCCTCATCCATGCCCGCTCCCGCATCCTCGATGACAATACGGAGCTGTCCATCTGAAACTCTGATCTGCGTGCGAATGTGAATCTCCCCCTCTGCATCCGCGCCATAGTGGATGGCATTCTCCACGACGGGCTGCAGGAGGAGTTTCGGCACAAGACACGCCTCTGCCTCCTCCGCAATCTCCTGCCGATAGTCCAGACGCGCACCGAAGCGCTGCCGCTGAATCTCGATGTAGCTGCCGAGGTGACGGATATCCTCTGCGAGCGTCACGCGCTGCACGCGGCTGTCGATGCTGTAGCGCAGAAGCGCGGAGAGCGCCGTAATCATACGCATTGCCGCGTCGGGGTCGAGCTTTGTCATAAACTTAATATTCTCAAGCGTGTTGAAGAGAAAGTGCGGATTGAACTGAGACTCGAGCTGGCGCACCTCCGAAATGACGCTCACGCGCGCCTTTTCCTCATTTTCCTCCATGAGCTGCACGAGGCTCCGCACCATGCGGTTGTACTCGCCTGCGATCTCCTCGAACTCGTTGCCTGTCCGAATGACGAGTTCGCGATCCAGATGCCCGTGCCGCACGGCACGGAACGCGTCGACGATCTCATCCATCGCGCGCGTCTTCTCCGCCATCTCGCGCCGCACGCGGAAGAAGATGAACGGAATCATGAGGAGGAGCACCGCAAGGAGAATCGCGGCGCCTGTTGCAAACTGCGCAATGCGGCTGCCGACGGGCAGGATCGCATAGACGGTGAACGCCCCGTCCAGTACCTCCTCCTGCGTCACGTAGAACTGCTGCCCGTCCACCTCGACAAGCCCCTGCGCCCCTCTGAGTTCCGGCACAATCTTGTGGAAGACGGGATCGCGGAAGATCGTCATGGTAGAGAACGGCGCGCGCCCCGTACGATCCGCAATGACGACGTGCATTTTTTCCCCTGTCTGCAAGCGTTTCGCAAGTTCCTGCACGCTCATAACGAAGACGGCATAGCCCTCCGTCTCCCCCGTCTGCGGCACGCGAATCGCCTGCCCGACCACATAGTCCCAGTCGCGGTCACTCTGCGAGACGAATTCCTGCACGCAGCCCTCTGCCGCATCCATACGTGCAAGAACGCCCCAGTCCCGCGTGGGCGGCGCAAGATAGCTAGGAAGATGCGCGCGCGTCTGAAAAAGGAGCTGCCGCCCGCCGTCAAGCAGGAAGAACTCGGGCAACGTCCCATGCGGATTCAGCTCCGCATACAGATTTTCAAAAAAATGGCGGCGTTCTTCTCCATCCGCATGCAGCTGTCCGATACCATGTAGCGCGATTGCCGCCGCGTGCGCCTCATAGTCATGGGTCAGCTCCGTAAAGACCTCCCCCGCCATACGTGCCTCATCCGCCGTCCGCGCTGCGACATTCCGCTCCCAGTAGAGCGCGGCAAGCGCCGTACAGATGAATGCAATGAGCAGTCCCGGCAGGAGCGCATATTTGAGGAGTTCACTGCGCACTTCATCCTGAAAGCGCCGCATATGCCCCTCCTTTTCATCCAGATACACAAAAGCCGATTCCATTATAACAGAATCCGTACAAATAAAAAATACCGGAAGGATGGCCTCCTCCCGGTATTGTTTGCTCGCCTAGAGAGCTTACTGTACGCTCGTGAAGATGTCCTTGAACTTGTCGAGCCATGCCTTCTTGTTCTTCTCGACAACCTGCTCCTCGTCGTCGATGATCTTGATCTGATCCTTCGGCAGGAGACCGACGGGCGGATCCACGTCATCGCGCACGGAGCGGCGATGGAGCGATGCCGTAATGATGCTCTGCGCTTCCTTGCTCGTGATGAAGTCGATGAACTTCTTCGCATTCTCCATATGCTTTGCGTTCTTGATGATGTAGATGCCGTCGGGCTTGGAGATAACGCCCTCCTTCATGTAGATGAGCTTCACGGGTGCGCCGTCCGCAACGTACTTCGCGCCGCCCTCTTCGAACGTAAGACCCACGGCGTACTCACCGTCCGCTACGCCCTTGTAGACCGCAGAGGAGCCCGAGAGCAGCTTGCCGTCGAGATTCCGGCAGAGCTTCTCCA
>ERZ773099.2992-NODE-2992-length-11231-cov-29.210093_pt1 | contig 11231 bp, 8 predicted proteins | sample MGYA00511120_ERZ773099 | MGnify/ENA primary metagenome ERZ773099 (study PRJEB29015, sample SAMEA2738012) | human oral metagenome | biome: human oral; feature: human-associated habitat; material: dental | place: China | collected 2104 ... | reverse complement strand
ACCCCCAGGCGCGAAGGACCCCGCGACGTCCACAGGGGGCACCAGAACCCGTACCCCCCGCCCACGAGCTCCTCGCACCGCACAATGAGATCCAGGTGCATCGGCAGGAGCAGGAACTCCGCCCCCTCGGAGTCCGTCCCAGCATGCATCTCAGCATCCATCTCAGCGCCCACCCGCACCCAGTCGACACCTCCGGCACCCCCGCCCGCCGCGGTCTCCACCTCGCCCCACCGCCGCTCAGCCACCCTGTTCACCACCCGCCCGACAGCCCCCGCAAGCCCGGGCGGCCCCGCCGTCGTCGGCTCCTCCTGCTCAGGCATCCGGGCACCTCGTCGCGCCCGTCGGCGCCCCGCCCTCACGCATCGAGGATCCCGGGCGGCAGCAGGCGGGCCAGCTCGTAGCCGTCCGCGCCGACGACCACGGGCACGTCCGCCTCGGCGAGCGTGCGCGCCTCCGGCCCCAGGCCCATGGGGTGGGCGAGCTGCGTGCCCGCCAGCACCTGCTCGGTCGGCGTCAGCCGGCGCACCGCCACCGCCGCCACCCGGTCGGAGTGCTCGCGGGCCGCCTCGCCGTAGATCAGCGGGTCGTGCTGGCCGTCGTCGCCCACCAGGAGCCAGGTCACGTCGGGCAGGTCGATCATGAGGCGGCGCAGCTCGGTGCGCTTGTGCTCGATGCCCGAGCGGAACAGGCCGGTATTGGTCGGTCCCCAGTCGGTCATGAGCATCGGGCCCGCGGGGAAGCCGTGTCGCTTGAAGAAGGACCGGTGAGTGGGCACGACATTCCACGCGCCGGTGGACAGGTAGATGACGGGCGTGCCCGGGTGCGCCCGCTTGATCCGGGTGAGCAGCTCGGCCATGCCCGGAACCGGCTCTCGCGAGGAGGTGTACTTCACCAGCTGGTTCCAGGCCGCCACGAACATGCGCGGCACGTGCGAGACCATGGCCGTGTCGTCGATGTCGGAGACGACGCCCAGGCGCGGCCCGGGCTCCACCACCAGGATCCTGGTGGTGACCGTGCCGGCCCCGGTCGCCTCGATGCGGGCCTCATGCCAGCCGGCCCTCAGGCCGTGACCGCGCACGACGACGTCGATGTAACCGTCCTGGTCCGCCCGCGTGCGCACACTCACCGCCCCGAAGCGGATCGTCACGGGCAGGTAGGGAACGGGGGCGTCGACGAACAGGCGCCACCCGCGCTGGGCCTCCAGGAGGTTGGTGGCGGCCAGCTCGCGCACGTCCCGCACGTCGCGGGCGGTGGTGGGCACCTCCTCGGGCAGGGAGCGGAACAGGGGCCCCTCGGCGGGGGCGTCGTGCGGGCGCAGCACCATGCGGGCGAGTACCCGTGCCATGTCGGAGGGCGCCCTGCCGCCGTCGGATCGCGCATGAACGGAACCGCGGCTCGCAGGGGCGGGGCAGGCCGAGCCGTAGCCGTCGTAGGCGATGACGCGCGGGCGCCAGCCGCGCCGCTTGAGCACAGGGATCACGTCCCGGTGGAACTGGTCCTCAACGGCGCGGATGACGTCGAAAAGTGGCACGGGCCGATCTTACGGTCTCGGGGTCCTCGTCAGGCCCGTCGATGCGGATCTCGTGGTGTGCGACGCGTCCCCCCGCCGTCCACAGTGCGACTCCGGCCGCCAGCGCCCACCAGGTGTAGGAGGAGCCGACGACCGTGACGATGAAGGGCCAGTTCCGCTCCGCATGGTTCTGCCCCGGGAACCACCACTGCATCGCCAGCGCGAACACGGCCGCGCCCGCCAGCGCAGTGACCGCCAGCCCGGGGGAGTACCAGCGCCATGCGGCCGTCGCCAGGGTCATGAGAATGGGCAGGCACCACACCCAGTGATGAGACCAGGAGATCGGGGAGATCAGCAGGCCCGCCATCATGGCGACGCCCACCTGCGCAGACAGGATGAGACGGTCGTGCGGGGAGGCGCCGTCATTTTTGTTGTCGTGCTGATCCTCTGTATCGCGCGCCATCGCCGTCAATCTGCGCAGCAGCAGCCACGTCCCCAGGCAGACCGCGATGGCGGCCGGCGCCCATACCGGCGTCCACGCCCCCTCGGGCAGCCACCGGGCGATCGCGCCCTTGAGATTCTGGTTGCCCGCGTACTCGGGGAAGCCCGCCCGGGAGGGATCGAGCATGGCGGACAGGAAGAACCGCGCGGACTCGGCGGGGGAGACGATCCAGCACAGGGCCGTGACTCCGATGGCCGTGCCGGTCATGGTCGCCGCGGTCCGCCACTCGCGGCGCGCCAGCAGGACGACGACGGCGATCGCCGGCGTCAGCTTGAAGGCGGCGGCCAGCCCCGCCCCCACGCCGCGCCAGGGCGACTTGGCCGGTACGGCCAGCAGATCGACGGCGACCAGCATCATGAGGATCGCATTGACCTGCCCGTACTCCATGGTCTTGTAGATCGGCTCCAGGAAGAGCACGCCGGCCAGCGCGAGCCAGGGCGCCATAGCCTGCGCCGCTCGCCGTCTGGCCCCCAGGGCGAGCGCCGTCGCCCACGCCGTCACCGCGGTGCACACCGGGGTGGCCAGGACCATGAGCACCTGGGCCGTGCGGTCGTCGACCCAGGTCAGGGGGGTCAGCGCCCAGGCCGCGAAGGGCGGATAGGTGAAGGGCCACAGCTGCTCGCGGGGATTGGCCCACCAGTCGTACAGGCTTCCGCCCGCGTGCCACTGGGCGATGCCGTGGTAGTAGATCCATGCGTCGAGCTTGAACACCGGGACGCCTTCGGCGTTCCACAGCCAGGGGTAGGCGCTCGCCAGAAGGGCGGCCCAGCCCAGGGCCTGGGCCGGGCCTGAGATCAGCAGCCGGGCGATGTTGAAGCGCGGACCGGCCGTCACGCTCCCGGTGCGCTCAATGCTCTCGGTGCTCTCGTTCATCCACTGGAGTCTACGGCGCCGCTTCCCCGTGCCCCGGTTCCGCACGCCCTGCCCCGTCGAGATCGACATTCTCGAACGAAGGCGACGGTGTCACCGTCGATCTCATTCGAGAATGTCGATCTCGACGCTGTGTATACTGTGTATACGCGGTATACCCGCCCGACGCCGTGCGCGCGCGTGAATCAGTGGGGCAGGCTGGCGTGCGCGTGCGCGTGGGCTCGGCGCAGCACCCGCAGTCCCGCCAGAGTCGCCGTCACGGCGAACCAGGCGCAGACGGCCACCACCAGGTACCCGCCCCGGCTGCCCGCGATGTCGACCGCGCGCCCGCCCAGCAACGAGCCCAGTGATACTCCGACGTTCAGAGACGTGCTGATCCACGCCAGTCCCTCGGTGAGCTGGGAGGGCGCCACGGTGGCCTGGACGATGTTGTTCCCGGTGGTGATGGTCGGCGCGATCGCCATGCCGGTGATGGCCATGAGCGCCCCGAGCACCACCAGGCCCGGTGCGAGCGGGAGGAGCGAGGCGCCGATGGCGAGCGCCGTCGTGCCCGCGAGGAACTGCTTCCACAGCGGCCACCTCCAGGAGCGTGATCCGTAGATGAGCGCGGACATGAGGGACCCGACGGACCACGCCGCCAGTAGCGCGCCCGACGCCGACTTGCGCCCCGCTTCGGTGGCGAAGGCCACTGAGGCGACGTCGCTCGCGCCGAACAGGGCCCCGGAGAACAGGAAGGCCACGAGGACGGCGAACGCGGCGCCATGGCTCAGTACCGGCCTGTGGGGCTGGGCGTCGTCGTCCTGGGCGGAACCCTCCTGCGGCTCTCCCGGCGACCCGTCCGGTGCGCCCCCGCGACGGCGCCGCGGGTGGGGCTCGGGCTCGGTTCCGCGCTGGAACAGGAACCACAGCCCGCCGATGAGCTGGAGGCTGAGCGATGCGATCCAACCGCTGGTGACCGGCAGCATTGATGAGGTGCACAGGGCCGTTGTCAGGACCGGGCCGATGATGAGGGCCACCTCGTCGAATGCGGCTTCGAGGGAGAAGGCGGTGTGCACGTCCTCCGGGCGGGTGACGATCGTGGTCCACCGCGATCGCACGAGCGAGCCCATCGAACCGGACAGGCCGCCGGCCAGCGCCGCCAGCGCCATGAGCAGCCATAGATCGGCGTGCGCGCTGGTGGCGAGGATGAGCCCGAACAGGGCCGTTCCCGAGGCCGCCAGCGCCGGCAGCATCACCTTGGACTGTCCGCGCTCGTCCACCAGTCGCGCCAGAGCGGGCGCGCCGAGGGCGGCCGCGACGATGTTGGCCGCGGCGACGGCGCCCGCCGCGGAGTAGCTGCCGTACAGGGCCTGGACGGCGAGGATGGTCGAGATCCCCTGCATCGACATGGGGAAGCGCGCCAGGAGCCCCGCGATGGAGAAGGCGGCCGCGCCGGGAATGCGCAGGATGTGCCCGTAGGTGGAGGACATGAGTCGGTGGCCTGTCTGGTCGGCCGTGGGATGGGCCCACGGAATTAAGCGCGGATAAGCGCGGATAAGCACGGATGAACGCGGAGGACGGCGCCGCTGCCGGGAGCGACGCCGTCGGCGGTCGGCGGGCGCGGGTCCGCGCGGGGCGCGGCGGCGGCCGACCGTGATCAGTCGTGATCAGTTCTGGCCGGTTTGCTGTTTGGTGTTGGACGCTTCGCGGGACAGGGTGAATCCCTGGCCGCTGACCTGGCTCCAGCACTCGATGCCGTTGTCCGCCGACGTGCAGGCGAAGCTGTTGTTCTTCGCGGCCGATCCGTAGGCGAGCTGTGCGCCGGTGCTGGAGAAGGAGGTGCCGCAGCTGCTGGTGGCGGTGCCGTCTTTCTTGACGGTCCAGGTGACCGGCGAGCTGGATGAGTTCTTGCAGGAGGCGTCCGAGGGCGTGAAGCTGTGCTCATTGATCGTGCAGGTGACCGAGTCGTCTGCCAGCGTGCAGCTGATATTGCCACTGGGGGAGCTGAAGGCGCTCATCTCGATGGCGTTGGGCGGAGCGGGGGCGGTGAGCTTCTGACTCGCGCTGGCCGAGGCGCTCGGGGAGGGCGATTCCGATGGGGTCTGGCTCGGCTGCTTGGGCTGCTCGTTCTGCTGGCTGTTCCCCGCCGGGTCATCGTTGGCGGCGGTGTCATCGCCGCCGTCACCGTGGTTGGACAGGACGAACCACACGATCAGAGCGACGACGGCGACGATGGCGATGGCCCCGAGGATCCACAGCCACAGGGTCGGGCGGGGTCCGGCCTCCTCCTCGGCCTGCTCGCCGATGCCGAATAGGCCTTCCGGGGTGGGCCGACCGGCTTGAACGGGCTGGCCTGCCTGGACGGGCTGCTGGTACTGCGGCTGGCCTGCCTGTACGGCTTGGCCGGCTTGGACGGGCTGCTGGTACTGAGTCGCCTGGCCCGCCTGAATGGGCTGCTGGTACTGGGTCGCCTGGCCGGTCTGAACGGCCTGGGTGGGCTGGCCCGCCTGGACAGGCTGCTGGTACTGGGTGGCCTGACCGGTCTGAATGGACTGGGTGACCTGTGCGTACTCCGGCTGGACGGGCTGCTGGCGCTGCGTCTCGACGGCCGACTGCTGCTGGGGCGCGGCCTGCGGGGACTGGGATCCGATCTGCTCGCCGGACAGGACCTGGGTCGATCCGTCTGCGGGCGCGCTGGTCAGGGGCTGCGCGGGACCGTAGCGACGCGCCAGGGCGGCATCAACGGCGGGGTCGCCGAGTGTGCCGAGCCACTCCAGAAGCGCCGGATAAGTACGCGGGTTCGCCGCGATGTAGGGGCGCAGACCCGGGTAATTATTCGCGAGCTCGTGCAGCGTCGCGAGCTCCGCATTGGGGTTGCTCGCCGCGGCGACGAGGTCGTCCTGAGCCTGAGACATGAGGTGAGTCCTCCACAAGTTCGCGGTTCCCGCCGTGTACACCTGGTGCCATATGGATGTTGTTCTTAGGGAGACGGGGCGGGGTGCCGGTGGGTACCGGTCCCCATGAGCCTACCTGAGGTGAGCCGAGTCGTGCCTGTACAGGTATCGTCTGCGCCATTCAAGCGTCGGTCGTGAGCCGGGCCCCGACCGCCGAACCAGTATCGAGGAGACGTCAATGAGCGAGATCCTGGCCACAACCCGGCCGCAGGGCGACGCACTCGTCGTACCCGTCGTCGGTGCGGCCACGGATGTCGGTCGGTTGCGCACCGTCAATGAGGACGGCTACCTCGCCATGGCCCCCGCATTCGTCGTCGTGGACGGCATGGGCGGGCACGCCGCCGGACGCGCCGCCACCCGGGCGGCCCTGAGTGCTCTGGCGCCTCTGGCGGGCGCCGATATCACCGGTGAGCAGGACATTGTCGAGGCCGTGCTCGCGGCCGGCGAGGCGGTCGCCGCCATTCCCTCGCACGCGGCTCACCGCCCCGGGGCCACCGTCGCCGGCGCCGTCCTGGCCCGCCGGCCCGAGTCGCTGACGTGGATCATCTTCAATATCGGCGATTCACGCGTCTATCTTCTGCGTGACGCAGTCCTCACCCAGATGTCCCGCGACCATTCGCAGGTTCAGGCGCTCATCGACGCCGGTCAGCTCACACCGGCTCAGGCCCGCCGCGATCCCAGGAAGAACGTCGTCACCCGGGCGCTGGGGGCCGGCCTGGACCAGGAGGCCGTTCCCGACATCCGCACAGTGGACGCCCAGTGCGGCGACCGGCTGCTCATCTGCTCCGATGGGCTGAGCGACGAGCTCGACGACGAGGCCCTGGCCACTGTTCTCGACGCCGGTATGCGCCCGCAGCACACCGCCGAGGCGGCGGTCGCCGCCGCGCTCGAGGCCGGTGGGCACGACAACACCACCGCTCTGGTCGTCGATCTCGTCCCGGAGTCGGCGCTATGAGTCCGGAGCCGGCGCTATGAGTACTGTGAGCCCCGCGAACCCTGCCAGTACTGCGAGCCCTACGAGCCCTGCGAGCCCTGCGAGAACGGTCTCCAGCGGCCCCGAGGGGGCCAAGGGGGCTCCCGAGCGCATTGTCGGGCGCTGGGGCGAGGCGCTGCTGGCTCCGGACGCCCCCTCGGAGGTGGCGCAGGCGGTGCTCGAGTCCCTCGGGGGCCCGACCGGACCGCTGGCTCCGGGCGACCGGCGCGCCTGGGGTCCGGCCGATCTCGCCTGCCCGACGTCCGCCTCCGCCACGACCGCGGACGAGCCCGTGAACACGACTCGGCTCCGACGCCCGGAGGACGCGCCGTCGCCGGTGGTCGCCTCCGAGACCGCGGGGTCCGCCAGGACGTACCAGACTGCGGTCCCGCCGACATTCCCCCCGCAGACCACGTTGAATCCGGCGTCGGCGCTTCCCGTCGAGCAGTTGCCGCCGGTCCTGCGGCCGAATGCCGATGGCGATATCGATGGCGGTGTGCGGACCGATGCCGCCACGGGTCCCCTGTCCGCCGGGCCGCCCACGCCCGAGACCGCTGAGTCCCCCGCGTCCCCCGCTCCCAGCTGCGCGAGCGGGGCCGAGACCGGCGTGTGGGTCGATCCCGACGACCTGCCGATGGGCATCGAGCCCGGTAATCCCGGTGGCCCCGGCATCGCTGACGCGCTCGTGAATCGCGGGACTCCGGGGGCCGGCCCTGACGGTGCTGACGGGGTTGCGGAGTCCGCCTCCGTGCTGTCGGATTTCTTCGCGCGATACCCCGAGCCCGAGCCGGGGTCGGGGCGCCGTCGCCGGCGCGCTGCCGCGGACGCGTCTTCTTCTGATTCTTCTGAATCGACCGTGTCCGGGTCTGCTGAATCGGGTGAGCCCGCCCGCACCGCGGGGGAGGCGGCCGATGACCTCGACCAGGGCCCGTCCCCGGCCTCCTTCACCAGGGCCCTGACGCCTGCGGGTGCGCCGGGTCCTGAGGCCTCGGGCCCGTTTCCGTCCTCCTCGAGCGCCACGGGGGCCTTGCCTCAGGAGGCCGTGCCGATCCCGATGGTGACCGCGGCCATCTGCGTCGTGGGCCATGCCAATCCGCCGGACGCGCATGTCTGCCTGTGCTGCCCCGCGCCTCTGAGCGGGCAGTTGATTCCCGTTCCGCGGCCTGTTCTGGCGATGCTCACCCTGTCCACCGGGGTGAGCGTTCCCGTGCGCGGCGACATCGTCATCGGACGCGCGCCGAGCGCGCAGCCCGGTGGCGAGCCCGGCGCCCTTCTTCTGGAGGTGCCCAGTCCCACCCATCTGGTCTCGCGCTCGCACCTGTCGATCACCACGGCGGGGTGGAACGTGCTCGCCTGCGACCTGAGCTCCAACAACGGCACGGTGCTCCTGCGCCCCGGGATGCCCGCGGTCCTGCTCGCAGCCGCCCTGCCGACGCCGCTGTACGTGGGAGACTTGTTGGATGTCGGGGATGGCGTCACACTGCGGGTCGAGCCTCCCATCTAGTCTCGCTAGTCTCGGCGCTCGCGCGCACGAAATCCCTCAATCCCTCACACCGCTCCTGAACAGTAAGGAGGCTTCACATGAGCGATCTGACCTGGACTGAACGCCCTGAGATCGATCCGGACCGGCCTGACGAGCTGGTCCTCGACTTCTCCGGCGAGGTGCACCGCATCGGCATCGACGAGACCTTCGTCATCGGCCGTGGCGGGGATCTCGACATCGATGACAATCCCTACCTTCACCGCCGCTTTCTCGTGCTGGCGCATGAGGGCGGCCTGTGGTGGATCGCCAATGAGGGCACGCGTCTATCGGCGACGCTGACCGATGGGGACGGGCTGGTGCAGTCCCGGCTCGCTCCGGGGGCGCGCCTGCCCCTGGTCTTCCGGCGCATCATCCTCACCTTCTCGGCGGGACCCACAACCTACGAGATCGATCTCATCACCGCGGGGGAGGACCATTTCTCGGGGATCGACGGCGTTCACCAGGCCACCGGCCAGACGACCATCGGGGTGACTCCGATGACCAAATCGCAGCTGCTGCTCGTGCTCGCCCTGTCCGAGCCGGTGCTGCGGCGCGCGGGCACCGGCGCCGCCGAGATCCCCTCATCGGCCGCGGCGGCCGCGCGCCTGGGCTGGCCCCTGACCAAGTTCAACCGCAAGCTCGACAATGTCTGCGAGAAGCTCGATCGTGTGGGCGTGCGGGGCCTGCGCGGCGGACGCGCGGGAGGGGCCGCCTCCAACCGCCGCACGGCTCTCGTCGAGCACGCCGTGGCCACCCTCATGGTGACCGCAGAGGATCTGCCCATGCTCGACCAGGAGCACGCCGCCAACAGGGGCGCCGCGCGCGAGGCCGATACGAACACGGCCTCGATCGGGGCCGACAAGCACACCGGTGCAGAGGGCGGACAGGACTGAGCGTGGCGGACGACGACGAGACCGGGGCGGGCGGCGGGACCACCGCCCGCACAGGGGGCTCGGGGCTCTCAGGGCTCCCGGGGGCCTCGGGGCACTGGAAGCCCCTGGGGGCGGGACGCGAGACCCCTGCGGGGCAGCGGTCCTCGAACGCGCCTGTCGAGGGCGCTGCTGTCACTCCGGCGGCTCCGAAGGACGGAGCCCTGCCGGCCGCGGGTGCGCGGGGCCGTCAGGACCCGCCTGAGTCCGATGGGGCGGCCGCGAGCGCCATCACCCCGGATCTCGCCGCCCCCGATGGCGGCTCGGCCGCTCCCATTGTTGAGGAGGCGGCGGAGGCTCCGGAAGTTGCGGGAGCTCCTGAGGCGGCGGAAGTTGCGGGAGCTCCCGAGGCTCCGGATGACGACAGCGACATCGTCCGGGCCGTCGTGGCCAAGCAGCGCGCTCGGGTGCGTCGTCGTCGGCGCCGGGGGCGCGTGATCGTCGTCGTGGTCCTGCTCGTACTCGTGCTCGCGGCGGGGGGAGTCGGCGTGTGCGCCGAGTTCTATGTGCGCTCCCAGATCGCCTCCGCCGTCCGCTCGGCGATGCCGGGCCTGTCCTCCGATGCCGAGGTCACCACCAGGGGCCTCGTCCTGCCCCAGGTTCTCAATGGCGAGCTGGACTCCCTGGAGGTCACCGCCGCCGAGCTGGATCTGCCCTCCGCGGGCGGCGCCGACGGGCAGGACTCGGCCGACGGGGACGACGACGCGGAGCAGGGCGGTCTGGAGCTGCTCGGCGTCGACGTCGCCCTGACGGCGATCGGCCTGTCGGATCCCTTCCCCGCGGGCAGCATGGACGCCACGGCCTCGGTCGGGTGGGACCAGCTCACCACCATGGTCGAGGCCGCGAAGCCCAGCGCGCCGGCCCTGAGCGTGCAGGCGGGTGACCTGGGAACCGCCGACGACCCCGGAACCATGATCGCCTCCACCAAGGTGTTCGGGATCGATGCGTCCATGACGATCGCACCGGCGGTCGCCGATGATGGGGGACTGCTCTTGACTGTTACATCAGTCACGATTCGCGGAACCGAGCTCGACGTCAACTCCACCTTCTACGGCCGTCCCGTTCTGTCCTATCTCGGATTGGAGACGCCCGAGATCTCGATCGGCGCCGACAAACTGCCGCAGGGATTGAGTCTGGACAGGGTCTCGGTGACCGATACGGGGCTGAGCCTGACCCTGTCCGGCTCCGACGTCGAGCTGGCCAACCTCTGACGCCATCTGCCCCCATCTGACGCCTCCGATCCCCTCCGCCCGATTCTCCAGTTTTCCAACCAGTTCCAGCCGGCCCCGGACCGCCCGCCGGTCAGCCTCTGATCAGGCTCCGGCTAGGCTTTGGTCAGGCTCTGGTCGGGCCATGAGCCGGGGGTGTCGGGCTCCCCATTAATCCGCCTGGGCTCGACCCGGTGTCTCGTAATAGCCTTCCGGTGGCGCCGCGGTCACCCTTCCGGCGCACGAGGAGTTTCATGAGCAACCAGCCAATGCAGTCCTACGGCCATATGGGAGCCTACGGCGACCAGGGCGGTCAGGCCGGCATGCCGCCATCGGTCACTCCCGGGACGACGTCTCCGCCGGCGGAATCCTCGGGGCCGGCAGTGCCACCAGTACCCCAGGCGCCCTCCCGCAGCGGGCGCCGGTCGCGAACCTCCCAGCCTGCCCAGTCCGCTCATTCGTCCCAGTCTGCCCAGCCCATGGCTCCCGGTGGTCTGTCCTCCAACCCGTCCGGCGCCTCCTATCCCGCTCCCACGGCCTCCCTGCCCAGCGACAAGGCACTCGCGCGCAGGGCGGAGCGCGCCTCCCGTTCCAACGCCTCTCCCAAGGCGGACATCGAGCGCGCCTCCGGGCTCCTCAGCCGCGTGGCCGACACCTTCTCGCAGCGCGTGGTGGGCCAGAAGCGCCTGCGCCTGGCGCTGACGTCCACGCTCCTCGCGGGCGGTCACATCCTGCTGGAATCCGTGCCCGGCCTGGCCAAGACCACCGCCGCCCAGACCCTGGC
>ERZ773099.2991-NODE-2991-length-11236-cov-3.555585_pt1 | contig 11236 bp, 10 predicted proteins | sample MGYA00511120_ERZ773099 | MGnify/ENA primary metagenome ERZ773099 (study PRJEB29015, sample SAMEA2738012) | human oral metagenome | biome: human oral; feature: human-associated habitat; material: dental | place: China | collected 2104 ... | reverse complement strand
TTCCTGGAGCCCGAGGCGGAGGCCGGTGCGGTGCCCGAGGTGACACGCTGATTTGTATCAGTGCCCCGTGGCAGGCGAGTCCGGTGACGGGTTGATCTGCACGAAGATCTCGTCGGGCTTGACCATGCCCAGCCCGTAGCGGGCACGTTCTTCCACGGCCGAGGTGCCGCTGCGCAGGTCTTCCACTTCGGCTTCCAGGCCCTCGTTGCGCAGGCGCTTGCCGGTGTTGACCTCGCGCTGCAGGGCCAGCGATTCGCTCAGCTGCCAGACGCGCGACCAGCTGCCCTGCCCAAGCCACAGCGGGTACTGGATGAGAACGAGCAGACTGGCCAGGGCAACGAAGAGCAGACGCATTGCAAAATGAAAAGGAGGAAGGGGCTGCGCCGTCCATGCCATGTGCGGGTGCAGGCAGACGCAGGGACACCCCTGCACACCCAAGGGGGCCAGGGGCAGACGGAGACGCCGGGGCCGGCATCTTCCGCTGGGGAGCCTCTGCAAAGTCCTGCGGCTCCTTGGCTGCCAATGGTAAACAAAACCACGATGGTAAACAAAAATGGCCCGCAAGCGGACCATTTTCGTGACGGACGCCCCTGTGGTGCGCCACGCAGGACGCACCACAGGGTACGGCATCAGCGACGGCGGATGCTGTAGAAGGCGTCGCGGCCCGGGTAGACAGCGGTTTCGCCCAGATCTTCCTCGATGCGCAGCAGCTGGTTGTACTTGGAGATACGGTCGCTGCGGGACATGGAGCCGGTCTTGATCTGCATGGCGTTGGTGGCCACGGCGATGTCGGCGATGGTGGTGTCTTCGGTTTCACCGGAGCGGTGCGAGACCACGGCGGTGTAGGCGTGGGTCTTGGCCAGCTCGATGGCGGAGAAGGTTTCCGTCAGGGTGCCGATCTGGTTGACCTTGATGAGGATCGAGTTGGCGATGCCCTTGTCGATGCCCTCGCGCAGGATTTTGGTGTTGGTGACGAACAGGTCGTCGCCCACCAGCTGGACCTTGTCGCCCAGGCGCTCGGTGAGGTGCTTCCAGCCATCCCAGTCGTTTTCGGCCATGCCGTCTTCGATGGAGATGATCGGGTATTTGGCCACCCAGTCGGACAGCAGCTTGGTGAACTCGGCGGCGGTGAGCACTTTCTTCTCGCCGGCCAGGTTGTATTTGCCGTCCTTGTAGAATTCGCTGGAGGCGCAATCCAGACCCAGGGCGATGTCTTCGCCCGGACGGTAGCCGGCCTTCTCGATGGCCTGAACGATCAGTTTCAGGGCGGCCTCGTGGCTGTCGACGGACGGGGCGAAGCCGCCTTCGTCACCGACGGAGGTGGGCATGCCGGCGTCGTTGATCAGCTTTTTGAGGGCGTGGAAGGTTTCGGCACCATAGCGCAGGGCTTCCCGGAAGGTGGGGGCACCCAGCGGGATGATCATGAATTCCTGCAGGTCGAGGTTGTTGTTGGCGTGGGCGCCGCCGTTGATGACGTTCATCATCGGAACCGGCAGGGCCATCTGGCCGGAACCGCCGAAGTAGCGGTACAGCGGCAGGCCGGATTCTTCGGCAGCGGCACGGGCCACGGCCATGGACACGGCCAGCATGGCGTTGGCGCCCAGGTTGGCCTTGTTGTCGGTGCCGTCCAGCTCGATCAGGGTACGGTCGACGTAGGCCTGTTCGGTGGCGTCCAGGCCCAGCACGGCCTCGGAGATTTCGGTGTTGATGTTCTCGACGGCCTTCAGCACGCCCTTGCCGCCGTAGCGCTTGGCGTCGTTGTCACGCAGTTCGATGGCTTCGCGGGAGCCGGTGGAAGCGCCGGACGGCACGGCGGCACGACCCATCACACCGGATTCGAGCAGGACATCGCACTCGACGGTGGGGTTGCCGCGCGAGTCGATGATCTCACGCCCGATAATGTCGACGATTGTACTCATTGGCCTTTCTCCTCAATCTAAGCCTTCAACACAGATCATGTTGAACTGTGCGGTTGCGCCTGCCCGCGTGGCGCGGGCCTGGCGGTACTGCTCCGAATCATAGTACCGGCGCGCGGCGTCCATGTCATCGAAACGGATGATGACGATGCGCTCGGGTCTCCAGTTGCCCTCGAAGACATCGACCTGCCCGCCCCGGGCGACGAAACGCCCGCCCCCGGCCGCGGTGGCCCGGGTGGAGAGTTCGCGGTAGGCGGCGATCTTCTCGGCGTCGGTGACACCGGCGATGTCGGCGATCACGTAGGCTGCCATGGGGTTACCTCCCTGGAAATCTATGACATTCCTTTACCTTCGGGATTATGCCTGCATTGGGGCTTTCCCGGGGGATAAAACCTTGCGGAAAGGTCGCGGCGCAACAGACGGCCGTAGCCCTTCGTCCGGACAGGCGCCTGCAGCCAGCCAGGCCATACATGACCTGCCTCAGCCGGCCAGGTCCAGCTCGGCAAAGCCCTGGCGCTTGACCACGGCGTCCAGTTCCTTCAGCGTGGCCAGCAGGTCGCGCATGCGGGCCAACGGCCAGGCATTGGGGCCATCGGACAGGGCGTGTTCCGGATCGGGGTGGGTTTCCATGAAGAGGCCGGCCACGCCGGAGGCCACGGCCGCCCGCGCCAGCACGGGGATGAATTCGCGCTGGCCACCGGAGCGGTCGCCCTGCCCGCCCGGCAGCTGCACCGAGTGGGTGGCGTCGAACACGACGGGACAGTCCGTTTCGCGCATGATGGCCAGCGAACGCATGTCGGAGACGAGGTTGTTGTAGCCGAAGCTGGCGCCCCGCTCGCAGACCATGACGCAGTCTTCGTCGACCCCGGCCTCCTTCGCGGCGGCACGGGCCTTGGCCACGACCTGCTTCATGTCGTGCGGGGCGAGAAACTGGCCCTTCTTGATGTTGACCGGCCGGCCACTGGCAGCCACCGCGTTGATGAAGTCGGTCTGGCGGCACAGGAAGGCCGGCGTCTGCAGCACGTCCACCACCTCGGCCACGGGCTTGATCTGGTCGATCTCGTGCACGTCGGTGACGACCGGCACGCCGATCTGGCGCTTCACTTCGGCGAGGATGCGCAGGCCGCCTTCCATGCCCGGGCCGCGGAAGGATTTGCCCGAGCTGCGGTTGGCCTTGTCGAAGGACGACTTGTAGACGAAGGGGATGTCCAGCGCGGCGCAGATTTCCTTCAGCTGGCCGGCAGTGTCGAGCGCGAGCTGTTCGGATTCGATGGCGCAGGGGCCGGCCAGCAGGAAGAACGGCTGGTCGAGCCCGGCGGTGCGTCCGGCGATTTTCATGTGGCGGGCTCCTGTGCAGGGGCGGTGGACGCGCAGCCGCAGCCCGAAGCGGTTGCGGCTGCAGCGGACACAGCGGCGGAAGCGGGCGTGGCCGCCGTGGCACTGCCCACGCCGGCGGCGGACACCGGGGAACCGGAAACACCCGCAGCAACGGCTCCAGGGGCTGCATCGCCCTCGGCGCCGGCCGCCTGCCTGCGCTGTTCGCCGGCGTGGGCGAGGGCGGCCTTGATGTAGGCGATGAACAGCGGATGGCCGTGGCGCGGGTTGGAGGTGAACTCGGGGTGGAACTGCACGCCGAGGAACCACGGATGGGCGTGTTCCCCCTGGGTGGGCAGCTCGATGGTCTCGGTCAGCCCCTCGACCGGGGTGCGGGCGGCAATGGTGAGACCGGCGGCTTCCAGGCGGTGGACGTAGTCGTTGTTGACCTCGAAGCGGTGACGGTGACGCTCGTAGACTGAGTCACCGTAGATGCTGGCCAGCAGCGTGCCGGACCTGACCGGGCAGCGCTGGGCACCCAGGCGCATGGTGCCTCCCAGGCCCGAGGAGTGGTCACGGCGCTCGACGTTGCCGCTGCGGTCGGTCCATTCGGTGATGAGGGCGATGACCGGGTTGGGGGTGTCGAGTTCGAACTCGGTGCTGTTGGCGCGGTCGAGCCCGGCCACGTGGCGGGCATATTCGACCACGGCCAGCTGCATGCCGAGGCAGATGCCCAGGTACGGCACCTTGTGCTCGCGGGCGTACTGGATGGCCCTGATCTTGCCCTCGACACCACGCTTGCCGAAGCCGCCCGGCACGAGGATGGCGTCGTAGTTGGCCAGCATGGCGGTGCCGTCACGCTCGATCTGCTCGGAATCGAGGTAGTCGATGGCGATGCGGGTGGAGGTGTGCATGCCGGCATGCACCAGCGCCTCGGTCAGCGACTTGTAGGACTCGGTGAGGTCGACGTACTTGCCGACCATGGCGATGCGCACATGGTGACGCGGATGTTCGAGCCGCTGGATGAGGGTGTCCCAGATGCCCAGATCGGCCGGCGGGCGGTCGAGCTTCAGCAGGTCGACCAGGATGTCGTCGACCTTCTGCTCGTGCAGCATGCGCGGGATCTTGTAGATGGAGTCGGAATCGCGCACGGAGATAACCGAATCCACCGGGATGTTGGAAAAGAGCGAGATCTTGGCGCGCTCGTCGTCGGGGATGCTGCGTTCGGCCCGGCACAGCACCATGTCGGCCTGGATGCCGATCTTGCGCAGCTCCTGCAGCGAGTGCTGGGTGGGCTTGGTCTTCAGCTCGCCGGCCGTGCCCAGATAGGGCACCAGCGTGAGGTGCACGAAGCAGGCACTGCCGCGGCCGGCCTTGAGGCTCATCTGCCGGGCGGCCTCGAGGAAGGGCAACGATTCGATGTCGCCCACGGTGCCGCCGATCTCGACGATGGCCACCTCGGCCTCGGCCGGGGTGCCGACACCGGCGCCGCGTTCGACAAAGGCCTGGATTTCGTTGGTGATGTGCGGGATGACCTGCACGGTGCGACCGAGGTACTCGCCCCGGCGTTCCTTGCGGATGACGGAGTCGTAGATCTGGCCGGTGGTGAAGTTGTTGGAGCGGCGCATGCGTGCGGAGACGAAGCGCTCGTAGTGGCCGAGATCGAGGTCGGTTTCGGCACCGTCTTCGGTGACGAAGACCTCACCGTGCTGGAACGGGCTCATGGTGCCCGGATCGACGTTGATGTAGGGATCGAGCTTCATCAACGTGACGTTGACACCGCGCGATTCGAGCAGCGCGGCCATCGAGGCGGCGGCAATTCCCTTGCCCAGGGATGACACCACGCCGCCGGTGACAAATACATATTTGGTCATGTATGCCCTTCCGGAAATGGTAATTGTAGCAATGATCGGGCGGCTGCCAAGGGGGGACGGGCGGCAGGACATGCTCCCTGACGCGGGGAATGTGCCTCGTGGTCAGGGCTGCCACGGAAGCCGCCGGAGGGACGGGTGCGGCAATGCCCGCACGGCCGGCAGGGAAAACATTGACCGGCGGGTTTGCGCCGTCGCAAGCCTTCACCGACAATGTGCGCGCATGATGAACTCCGAGGATATGTGCGGGCGATGACCGGAAGTCTGGGAATGGGCATGGGGCAGGATGAGCCGGTCGACGGCATCGAACGCGATGCCATGGAATTCGATGTGGTGGTGGTGGGCGCAGGCCCGGCAGGGCTGGCCACGGCCATCCGGCTGAAGCAGCTGGCAGCCGAACGCAGCCAGGACATCAGCGTCTGCGTGATCGAGAAAGGCGCCGAGGTCGGCGCGCACATCCTGTCGGGCGCGGTCGTCGACCCCGGCGCGCTGGACGAGCTGCTGCCCGGCTGGCAGGAGAACGATCCGCCCGCCATGACGGCGGCTACCACCGACGAGGTGATGTTCCTGTCGGCCGCTCACCAGCTGAAGGTGCCGGTCTGGGCCACGCCGCCGGCCATGCAGAACCATGGCAACTACATCGTCAGCCTGGCGCAGCTGACGCGCTGGCTGGGCGTGCAGGCCGAGGCGCTGGGGGTGGAGATCTACCCCGGCTTTCCGGCCGCCCGGGTGCTCTACACCGCGGAAGGCCAGGTCCGTGGCGTGGTGACGGGCGACATGGGTCTGGACCGTGACGGGCAGCCCACCGATGCCTTCCAGCCGGGCATGGAGCTGCTGGGCCGCTACACGGTGTTTGCCGAGGGTTCGCGCGGGCATCTGGGTCGTGCCCTGATCGAACGTTTCCGGCTGGATGCCGACAGCGATCCGCAGAGCTATGGCATTGGCATCAAGGAACTGTGGGAGGTCCGGCCGGAGCACTTTCGCCCCGGGCTGATCATGCACACGGCCGGCTGGCCGCTCGACAACGCCACCTATGGCGGTGGCTTCATCTACCACTTCGGCGAGAACCGGGTGGCGGCGGGCTTCGTGGTCGGGCTCAATTACCAGAACCCGTACCTGTCACCGTTCGAGGAATTCCAGCGCTGGAAGACGCACCCTGCCCTGCGCGGCATGTTCGAGGGCGGCCGGCGGCTGGAATACGGCGCCCGGGCCATCACGGCAGGTGGGCTCAACGCCCTGCCGAAGCTGGTGTTTCCGGGTGGCTGCCTGGTGGGCTGCGATGCGGGCTTTCTGAACGCAGCGCGCATCAAGGGGACGCACACAGCCATCAAGAGCGGCATGCTGGCGGCCGGCGCCCTTGCCGATGCACTGCAGGCAGGCCGCGCCCATGACGAGCTGTCGGCCTATCCCGAAGCCTTCCGGGCTTCGTGGCTGTACGAAGAACTCTGGAAGACGCGCAACTTCAAGGCGGCCATGGGCAAGGGACTGGTGATGGGCACGCTGCTGGTGGGACTGGACCAGACGGTGTTCCGCGGCCGGCTGCCGGTGACCCTGCACGTGAAGAAACCCGACCATCTCTACCTGAAGCCGGCCAGTGAATGCCAGCCCATCGAGTACCCGAGACCGGACGGCAAGCTGACCTTCGACCGGCTGTCGTCGGTGTACCTCTCGGGAGTCAACCACGGCGAGCAGGAACCGGTGCACCTGCGACTGAAGGACCCGAACGTGCCGACGGCCATCAACCTGCCCGAGTATGCCGGCCCGGAGGCACGCTACTGTCCCGCTGCCGTGTACGAGTATGTGGAGCACGAGGATGGCTCGGGACTGCGCCTGCAGATCAATGCGCAGAACTGTGTGCACTGCAAGACCTGCGACATCAAGGATCCCACCCAGAACATCATCTGGACCCCGCCCGAGGGCGGCGGCGGGCCGGGCTACAGCAGCATGTAGCGTGTGAGGAAAGCTGGCGGCCCGTTTGTCACCGTGCAGGTCTACGCCATATGCTGACAGGGCGCCGTGCGCGGACAAGCCTGGCTACCCTGCATGACAGACAGTGCACGACCGGGACATGCAGCCGCACACGGCGCCTGCGGCCATATCCACGACCACAGCCATACCCACCGTCGGCCCCGGCAGCCGGATCGAAAAAAGCGCCCCGGAGGGCGCTTTTTTCTGTGGCGCACAGCGTTCTCGTGACGTGTTTCCCCGCCCTGCCATCAGGGCGGGCCTGATGGCGCACGCACGGCACACCGGCAGTGGCAGCCACCCGGCGGTGGGCTGCCCTGCCCGATGCGGCCGCGCACCGCCGTCAGTGACCGTCGTCGTCGCGCGGGGCCGGATCGGCCGTGCGGACGCTGACCGGGGCACGGCCGGCACCCGGCCGGCTGCCCTGGTTGTTGGCTTCGTTGACGACCAGGGTTCGCCCTTCCAGCAGTGAACCATTCAGGGCAGAGATGGCGGACTGTGCGCCATCCGCCGTGGTCATGGTGACGAACGCGAACCCGCGCGAGCGGCCGGTGTCGCGATCTGAAATGATGCGGACACTCAGCACGTCACCATGGGCCGAAAACAGGTCGTTCAGCTGCTGGTCCGTGGTGCGCCACGGCAGGTTACCGACATAGATCTTGGTGGACATTTGACAGGTAAGACTTCCAGGAAAATGGACGAAACACGGTACGCGGCCGCCTGCCGCTCGCGCCTGGGCCAGCAGCAGGGGCAGCACAAACCCCCCTGGCCATGCAGGATCTGCCAGCGGCAGGCATCTGCAGGCGGGGTGGGCCATGACGAGAACGAGCGAGAACAGCCGTCCGTGCTTACGAACGGTAGAGAGCCAGCGCAAGGGACGATGGCAATCTCTGGAAGAGAGAGAACCATTTCGCTGCGGGAAACGGGATCTGCCCGGCCCGGGACTCGCGCTGCCGCAGGCGCCCCGGACGGGAACATCCGCACCGGACAGCACGGGACCGGAAAGAGAACCGCAGCCGCCGGATCAGGAACCCGGGCGGCACGATATGCAACGAAATGGCGGCAACGCAATGAGGAGGTTGCGCCGTCGGACTGCCTGAATGTACACCAGACTTGCACGCAAATAAGACAGAAAGCGCGCGCGACCGATTCCGCATTGCCACAATATGGGATTGTAACTTTTTTTGCGTACCGGAGCTTGAATCCCCTTCCGGACGCGTCATGGCGCTGTCCGGCACCTGCCAGGCGCCTGTTGCCCGTTGCCCGTTGCCTGTTGCCTGTTGCCTGTTGCCTGTTGCCCGTTGCCTGCGCCATGCGCCTTGCCGCATGCATCCATCAACCCGGGCTGGCCAGGGGGCCTGGCAGGGTTGAACAGGTCCATGACACACCCTGGGGCGCGGCAATGAACAGGCTGATGACATGCAGCTCATGACACGCCCGGGATGCCCCTGTGGTGCACTGCGACTTGCCAAGCGGTCGATACTGGACAAGAATACAGATAACCCGCACTCATGGATTCGCCTATGCGCCCCCTCACCCCCCGGCAGCGCGAAGTGCTCCTGCAGATCCAGCTGCACCTCGAACAGACCGGTTTTCCGCCCACCCGCGCCGAAATTGCCGACGCCCTGGGCTTTCGCTCCGTCAACGCCGCCGAAGACCACCTCAAGGCCCTGGTCCGCAAGGGCATGATCGAAACCTGTGCCGGCATGTCGCGCGGCATCCGCCTGCTGCCGCCCGCCGAGGCCGAGCTGCGGGCAGCCGGGCACGACGGCCCGTTCCCGGGTACGGGCACAGCGACCAGCGCCGGAGCCGTGACAGACGTGCTGCTGCCCGTGAATGGCCGGGCGGCCGATCCCGGTGCCTGGCGCACGGCCCATACGGTGGGCGCTGCCGGCGGCAACTGGAACGACCCGCCACCGGGCGTGCCGGCACTGCGTGGCCGCCCGCCCGTGGGCGCCTCCACCCGGTCGCGTTCCCGGGCACCGGCCGCCCCACGCGCAGGCACCCAGCGCACGGGCGCCGGCATGGCAACGGCGCCGCAGGCCGATGTGCCCGGTGTTTCGCTGCCCCTCATCGGCCGGGTGGCGGCCGGGCGGCCGCTGCTGGCCGTGGAGCACGTGGAGGCCGTCTACAGCCTGGATGCCAGCCTGTTCGAGCGCCGGCCCGACTATCTGCTGCGGGTGCAGGGCGACAGCATGCGCGACGCCGGCATGCTCGACGGCGACCTGCTGGCCGTCAAGGCAACCACCGACGCCCACAACGGGCAGATCGTCGTGGCCCGGCTGGGCAACGACGTGACGGTCAAGCGCCTGCAGCGCGACGAGCGTCGCCGCACTCTGGCCCTGCTGCCCGAAAACCCGGCCTATCAGCCCATCACGGTCGATCCGGCGGTGGAAGAGTTCCAGATCGAGGGTATCGGCGTGGGGCTCATCCGGCAGCGGCCGTCACGGCTGTAGCAACAGCCCGGGCACTCAGGCGTCCGGTGTGGCCGGCAGCAGGCGGGCATTCAGCGTATAGGTGCCGGTGATGCTGGCCGAGCCCAGGCTGTGACGGGCAATGAGATCCTGCACCTGACGGCCGTCGAAACGCCCCTCCAGCGGCAGGCGGTCGACATCCAGCGCATGCACGATGAACTCGTAGCGGTGCACCAGCGCATCGTTCCATGGCGGGCAGGCGCCATCGTAGCCGTAGTAGTCGCCACTCATGTCGTGGTCGGTGGCAAACCACTGGGTGTAGTCGTTCACCCCCTGGCGGCTGCCATCGGGCAGCTCGGGACCGGGCTTGCCGCGCGGCGAGACCTGGCTGGAATAGGCCCCCTCCTCCAGCGCCCGGCGTCCAGCCGGCAGATCGACCAGGATCCAGTGATAGAAATCGGCCCGTGGCAGCTCGGCCGGTACCTCGCGGTCGGGGTGATTGACATCGTCGGGCTTCGACGGCGCGTCATGGTCGACGCACAGGATGGCAAACGACCGGGTGCCCTCGGGCACTTCGTCCCAGGCCAGGTGCGGATTGCGGTTGTCGGCCAGCGCCACCCGGGTGGCAGGATCCGGCCGGGCAAAGGCCAGCTTCCCGGGCAGGGGCTGACCGGCTGCAAAGGAATCACTGCGCAGTTTCATCGGTGTCATCTCCTTTCATCGGTGCCATTCTCCCGGAGCGCGTCATGGACCTGTCTGCCGGCACGCGGATCGAAAAACAGACCCATCGGACGCGCTGGCGCCATGGCAACGCCGGCTGATTGCGCGCCGACGGGGGCAATTTGAACAAGTTTAGCATTCTGCCGCCCTCCGGTTTTCCCCGGCGCGGACAAAGGCGCCCGCAGTTGTTTAACATGACTGCACACTCACATTCCCTGGTTCGATTCTCTAGTTCGGGAGACACGTTCATGTCGGCAGACAACGTCATCATCTTTCGGGAACCCGCCACGGCAGACGGCCGGCGCATCGGTCACGCCACGCTGAATGCCCCGGCCTCGCTGAATGCCCTGTCGCTGGACATGGTCGAGCAGCTCAACCGCCAGCTCAAGAGCTGGATCCGGGATCCGGACGTGGTGGCCATCGTGCTGGATGGCGCAGGTGAGCGCGCTTTCAGCGCCGGTGCTGATATTCGCGATCTCTACCATTCCATCCGCGAATACGGCAACCGGCCCAACCCCTATGCGCAGCATTTCTTCTTTACCGAGTATGCGCTGGACTATCGCATCCATACCTGTCCAAAGCCCCTGCTCTGCTGGGGGCATGGCATCGTGATGGGAGGCGGCGTGGGGCTGCTGGCGGGTGCCTCGCACCGGGTGGTGACGCCGCAGACGCGGATGGCCATGCCGGAGATCGGTATCGGGCTGTTTCCGGATGTGGGCGGCAGCTGGTTCCTGAACCGCTTTCCGGGGCGGGCCGGGCTGTTCGTGGGCCTGACCGCGGCGCCGATGAATGCCTCGGATGCGCTCTTTGCCGGCATGGCCGATTTCTGTCTGGACGACAGCTCGCGGCAGGCCGTGCTGGACGACATCCTGCGTCATCGCTGGGGTACCGACACGGCGGCAAACAAGGCACAGATGACCCGGCTGCTGGACGCCCACGAGAACGGGAACCAGGCCGAACGGGCCCCTTCGGCCCTGCGCCAGCACTTCGACCTGATCCGCAAGACCGTGGGCATGGCCAGCCTGAAGGACACGGC
>ERZ773099.2989-NODE-2989-length-11238-cov-6.393276_pt1 | contig 11238 bp, 16 predicted proteins | sample MGYA00511120_ERZ773099 | MGnify/ENA primary metagenome ERZ773099 (study PRJEB29015, sample SAMEA2738012) | human oral metagenome | biome: human oral; feature: human-associated habitat; material: dental | place: China | collected 2104 ... | reverse complement strand
TATTTTCTTTATTTTCTTTATTTTTATAATATATATAGTATTTAAAGTTACAAAAGTATATATAAAATATTAATTAGAGTTGTTATATCAACGTTTATAAGGTGTAACTTTAGGTGTAACTTTCTACTTTTAAAGTTACACTTGATATGGATAAACATTGGTATAATAATGTTTTATATTTTTTGAAAGTTACACCAAAGTTACACTTGAATTTTAGATTTGTAACTTTGAATTTTGAAAGTTACACCAAAGTTACACCCAAAGTTACACCCTTTTAAATCCTTTTTGAGGGCCGTAAACTCCAAACCTTGATGATTTTTCTTCCTTAACCCACCCAATTATATTACTAATTATTTGATTAATCTCTTTTGCATCATTACGTTTCATGAATCGTAAATCACCTTTTAAACATTCCTCATAAACTTCAACTGCGCACACTTTTGTCCTTGATACTAACTTATCTCCGTTCTCAAATTTTCCAGCTAAAATGTTTTTCCTTGTACCAATATCAAGAGAATACCAGTTCTCGGTAATAGGTTTATCAAGGTAATCACGTATCAAGCCTTCTTTAGCGTTAGATTCTCTATGGTGCTCACGTGCCGTATTGGCCAACTCTTCCGCCGCCTTACTAAGCTGCAAGCTTTCACCCATTACAAATAATGAATATGCCTCAGCCCAAATCTGGTCAACTTCTTTTGGCAAATCGTCCCAAACACTTTTCTTAATAGGTCCTAAACAAATATCTATCGGCCAAAAACGTCTATTTCCCGTTGGATCTTTTAAAAACTCATCGTCGTTTGATGTTCCATAGAAAACACACCTTCTAGGATATTTGCTCGTTCTTCTTCCATAAGCTTCCCGGTATATATCTTCTCTTTTACTCAAGAACTGCTTAATTGCGTTTGTATCATGTCTGTTCATAGCTGTAAGCTCTCCAATCTCGACAATCCAGCTTCCCTGGATAAGTTCAGAAGCCTCTTTACCTTCGAATGTTTGTAAGCTGTCATTAAACCATTCTTTACCTAATATAGAAAAGAATGTACTCTTACCAACTCCTTGGGGGCCTGCAAGAATTGTCATAACGTCAAACTTTACACCACCAACAATGGCCCTTGCTACTGCTGCGACTAAACTTTTTCTAATTGCTTCTCTAGTAAAAACATTGTCTTCTGCGCCAAAATAATCAATTAGTAAAGTATCAATCCTAGGCACTCCGTCCCATTTTAAATTGGTTAGGTACTGCTCCACATAATTAATTCTGTTGCTATCACTAACTATTAATAGGGCCTTATCTTGCTTATCTTGACCTGTTATTTTATAGACACTTTCCAAATATCTTGAAAAAGATGCATCGTCCACCTCTGACCAGTCCCTGTGGTCTTTGCTTGCGTCGTAATGCTTATCCCAAGGAAGTTTGCCAAAAACTAAACCTCTATTGCTGAATGTGTCTATGGCAATTTTCCCTTTTAAATTTGGATCGTGTTCCAGGATTAATACTATGTTATTTATAGTCTTTTGAATTTTCCCTTCTTCACTTCTTTCTAATTGAGAAAGCCAGTCTAATTCATCATCTTTAGAATTTTCATCATCACCAACCACATTGAATATATCTTTAGCGTTGGCCACCATTTCACTATTCATCAAAGCTGCTACATTAGCATCTTCAAGAGCTAGTTTTTTCATAGCTGTGTAAGATGGATATTTGCTTACAGGTGTACCATCTTTCACGTTATCATCTAAATTGCTAAACTTATGTATTCTTATTAGGTCAAAAGAATTAACCAGTTGACCACAACATGGATCAGTTGCGTGATGTGAATATAAGAATTTATTATCATAAAGTACCGCCCCACCAGAAGTACTACCTCCCGTGAAAGTATATCTATCGGGAGAGGCTGTTGCTTCGTATAATCCAGGAATAAAAGTTTGGATGGCCGATGTAATATCATAAACTTTACAAAAAGAACCTACTAGACCATTTTTAGTTAATGGATCTTGTTGTCTGGCTAGAAGCTGCTTTTGTCTCGTATCTTGCCCTGGAACGTGTGGCCAAGTATTAATATCGGTCCAATCGGCATACATATTAAGCACACCAGCGCGACTGCAAAATTGACCTGGGTAAAATTGGTAAATATACTCACTATCCACTGAACACGATGGATAATACATAAACCGGTTAACTTCAAAAGTTGTTGGGTCACAATTTTCAATCCCTAATAAACTACCCAATTTTCTAGCAATTGGTTCATATTCATCAGGAGTACAACTCTCATCAAGAGGGATAAGCACCCTAAGTCTAGGAGTGTAATTGCTGTGCTTTCTCGTTGAATAAACAACAGAAGTACAACCAAGCGAACCTACTCTTTTTAAAATATCATCCGCCATATTTGGTTGAATGTTATCTAAGTCTAAACAGACAACATCACGACTGATTATGTTAGTTGCTTTTCTTCGGCCGTCTAGAAGTTTAGCACCTGTGAATCCACCAACATCCTTTAATTCATCTTGTTCTGATTTTTTAAGCTTGAGAAATTCCTCGTATTTCTCTTGTGTTCTAACTGGAGATTTTAAAGTTTCCACAAAATCAAGCCAACTAATATCTGTATTTTGCCAAATAGTCGCTTTTCTATGATTTGCCTTTGCAATTCCTAATAATCTATTTGCTTGCACTTTTTAACCTCCTTTCTTAATCTTTCATATAATATTTAGTCTCAAATCCAGCACCTTTTAATATTAATCCTGGAGCCCAAGGAATAGGCTCGGCTAAAATATTATTTACATCATCTAATTTTTCACCGTCGTATGCATCAATAACCACTTCGTCGTGGATGTGCATTACCACGTCATAATTTTTCTCGTATAATCTTAATAATGTTTCTGCCAAACAATCTCTAGCTATTGCTTGCACTATATTCTCGACTAGCTTACCTCCATAAGTAGAGTTGACTTCCCATTTTTTAGTTGTTTGGTTAACACCGTAATAATGGAGCGCATCCTTTCCAAATTGATTGGTTTGTAAAAACGGCTTTGGATAGAACAATTTTCGGCCACTTGGCAATTTAATAGTGATAAAATCTAAGCCGTACATCATATCCCATTCACGTTGGATCTCAAGACCTCTTACGTATTGAGTGCCGTTGCCGTTCATAGCTTGAATTACAGCATCGCCCACGGCATACCACAAGCGAACAATGTTCTTGTTAGCTTCTCTCCAGCGAATTTTAATATCCGTTAGTTCTTCATCAGTAAGGCCCATTCTGTCAGCTCCCATTGCTATTAATGCGGACTCTCCGCCTTGATATCCTAATGCTAGTGTTGCTACTTTCCCACGTTGCCTTAAGCTATACTCAGGATTACCTTTTTTAATCTTATCAATCGGAACATTAAACATCTGACTTGCTGTTGCTTCGTAAATTTTTCCATGAGTTGCAAATACTTCGTTAACCCATTCCTCGCCAGCTAACCAAGCAATTACACGTGCTTCAATGGCGCTAAAATCACTTATTATAAACTTATCTTTGCTTGTAATAAAAGCTGTTCTTACTAACTGACTAAGTGTATCAGGAACATTATTATAAAGAATTTTAAGCCCTTCAAAATTACCTATTTTTGCTAGATCTCTAGCAGTGTCTAGTGTGCTTATGTAATTTCTAGGTAAGTTCTGAACTTGCACAAGTCGGCCAGCCCAACGACCAGTCCTATTAGCTCCGTAAAATTGTAATAACCCTCTTACCCTATCATCTTCACACATTGCATTTTCCATAGCTGAATATTTACTAACGCTTGTCTTACCTAATTGCTGTCTAATCTCTAAAACTCTTCTAACTTTTAGAGGCAAATTATCTCTTTCAAGTAAATCAGAAATAACATCTTTAGTTAATCCTGGTAAATCTTCATCAAGCTGACTTTCTACCCAAGATTTAAGCTGTGAAATACTGTTGGGATTTTCAAGTTCAGTAATTTGATAAGCTTCTTCTGTTAGTTTCTCTGTGCTTTCTGCATCAATTTTTAAAACTGATTCAACTAGCGTCTTATCGATTTTAACACCTTTAGAGTTCATTAAGATATCCATCTCCCACAGCTTCTGTTCTTTTGCTGGGACTTCAAAGGCTTTTAAGTGCTGATAAATTGTGTATTCAGCCTCGACGTCTTGCATATTATATTCACAGTACAGTTTCCACTTGTCTAAGTCATGATGTGGGTCGTTCCAAGTCCTACCACCATTTGACTTAGTAGGTTTACATGGCACTGAAAAGAACTGAATTAATCTGTTTCCAGTTGTTAATTTCTTCTTATCATCAGCAATCCCTATTGCATTACCAGTCATGCTTAATCCTGCGGGCAGTCCTAAATATGTAGCGTGAAACATAGTGCATCTCCACTGAGAAATATTTGACTTATACCCAGCTTGGTTTAAACAATACCATTCAAAAGCTGCATTATATGCATGCTTAATACAATTTTCATCATCAAGCAAAGCTACTATATAAGGGGGAATTATACCCCCTTGTTTCAAATCAACTAATTGAACTGGTAAGTCGTTAAGCTTATAGGAGAACATTAAGATTTCAAAGTCTTCTGACTGAGCGTATTTGTAAGCCCCACTCTTAGCAATATTGACACTGCTTCGAGTTTCTATATCTATACTTAAATGTTGCATTGTTTCCTCCTAATTAATAGGGGGTTATTAAGCCCCCTAAATTTTAAATTTAAAGTGGAAGTCCCGTAATTGGATCTACACCGAAAGTATTTTGTTGAACAGGTTGCTGTTGCATAGGCTGTTGATATTGTTGAACTGGGGCTTGTTGAAGATTAGGGAACGGATTAGCTGCTTGTTGAGTTCCGCCAAGAGCCGAAAACACTTTGTTAGCTGCAACTGGAGCGCCACCTAAAACTTCTCCATCTCTAACTTTTTGAATGTGTGTAAGTCCGAACCCTACTCCTTTTTTCCCTGTGTGAATATATGGAAATACATTAATTGCTACGTTAGCATACACTCCAGAATATATTTGATCCTGGTCCAATATAGGTTGAACATTTCTATCAACTATTTGAGGCTGTCTGTCAGCATTTGAGCTCGCTGTAAATACCCAACAACCTTTACATTCATTTCCAAACGGTGTCCCGTCTTGCTTCACTCCGTCACCATCATGAATAGGATTAGCAACCACAGGGGGCATTACACCATTCCATTTTTCATTAAGTCCTTTTTGAGTAGCTGCTTGAATTGCAGCATCTAAACTTTGCTTACTTGCTAAGTCACTTTTTGGTAATAATATAGTGGCACTATATTTTGGAGCTTGCTCCGGGCTATTTGAATATGGTTTAAATACGTTCACATAACTTAATCTTACATTTTGTACTACTGCTGTTGTTTCGTTTGTCATAATTTTATAATCTCCTTAATATATGTTTAATTTAATGGTTTAAAAATGCTATTCGCATTTACTGTATTTGTTATTGAAGGTCGTTTATCATTTTCAAACACTAGAGTAGGCTTACCTTCGCTGGTTACTATCATATCACCTACTAGCGTTGTAAATTGTTCTTTGCCTAAAGCTTTTTCTAGCTTAGCCAAAGTCAAAGGAACCTTATCGTAAATTATTGCTTCATCAATTCCCCCATCTATTAATTTCTTAAGTGCTTCATCCTGGTCAGACCAAGAGCGTGAAGTTCTTCCAGCTACAGCCTTTAGACCTTTTACATCTTCACCAGCCAAGCATAAGTTAAGCGCATAAGCTTTTAAATCGTTAACCCATTTAGCGATATCTTCTCCACGTGCGATATATTCATAAAGCTTATCCTTTGGAATCTCATTAGGGTTTAGGTGTATTTCAGACTCAAGAGATAGATTATTCTCGGCTCTTGCGGTACAAATATTTCTCGCTTTGCAGAACTTACAAGCCTTGGCAGAAGGGACTAACTCACCTTCACCGCTTAACGCTTTTTCAGCTTGCACCTTGAAATAATCACCCCACAACAGAAGTTCAGTTAAATTGGCAGTCCAACTAGATATATTGTTAAGTCTCGGCTGAACAATATTCATCTCAATCTGATCTATTTGATAGATAAGGCTGAACGCTTCATAAGCCCCTAAGGCATACAAAATAAGCTGTTCATTTTGTTCTGCCGAAACAGGAACCCCTTTACCGTATTTCAAATCAACGATAGAAAGAGTGTTGCCTTGAATAATGATACAGTCGCAAGTTCCAAATCCACCTTCTACCCATTTAGAAAAATCAACTCTTTTTTCAATTTCAATGTAGGGCTGAGATGAATAACTCAAGGTTTTTTCTTTGATGAAATCCACATAAGAATCCGTGTAAGAATCCATTTCAGTTTGATATAATTCATTTTCTTTAATCTTTTTAACCGCAGCATTTAATTTTCTTTTTCCAAACCCTTTTGGATCTAAATAATGCTTAAGTTTAAGTTCGCTTAACTCGTGCGCCAAAGTCCCTTCTTTTGCGTATACAGATTCGCTGTCAGGAATACCATCTTCCATCTGCACGCTACCAGGACAAGTCGCCCACCTACTAGCACCACTAGCGCTAAGCTTGGCATGAGCCCTTTCTTTATGGTTAATTTCTGTCATTAAATATCCGCTCCTAATTCTCTTAATTTAAGCGCAAAGACTCCAAAGTTCTCTTGTGCTAAATGTGCTAGTGAGACTGCGTTAAATTGCTGTAATAAGCCTTGTAACTGTTGAATTTTTCCGGCTTGCACTAATGCTCCAGAAGCGCGCTGTAGATCTTCTAATGTGTAAGTTTTCGCAGTTGTTGGTACTGCTGTTTGATCTGGTTGAGTTTGAACAGGCGCTGTATTTTGCACAGGAGTAATTGGGACAACATTTTGAATTTCTTGAACTGGTTGGTTCATATTAGTCGGAACTGATGATATATTTTGGGTAGAGATGCTCCCCACATTAAACTCTCCATTACCAAGTTTAATAAGAACATCTTCTAATAAATTCACATCTTCTTCGCTTGCAATAATTACATTTACGTTTACTTTTAATTCCATTTTTAAAAATCTCCTTTATTTTAAATCTTTTAATAATCTTCTACCTTCTTGAATGTATTGAATTTTAATATTATGATCAGTACATTCTTGAATATTGGTTATTACTACATCTACTAATTTTTTAAGGTATTCTCTTCTTGAGAACTCTTCGGGTGTCTGATTATACTCTTTTATATAAGCCAAACTTTCCAGAGCAGTATAACACCCATTTTCGATTAAAATTTCACCATTATTTTTTAGTTTACTTATTGCCATTCTCATTTTTGAGTAAGGAAAACCTAAGTCATTAACTAAATCGTATTTGCTGCAACCAGGATTATTAAAAATATAATTCCTAATTGCTTGAGTTAAATTAACTCCAACATTCTTCCTCATTTTTAAAATCCTCCATTTCACAGACCTTGTTGTCTAGAATATCCTGCGCTTGTCTTAATATTCTTTTCTCCAAACTATCAAATTCAATGTTGTCTAGTTGGTCTGTTATTTTATTGCTTGTAAACCTCAAATCTTCTACTATTTCACTAAATCTTTTGTTTTTCATTTGCCGACCTCAACAATTCTTTAATTATATCTTTTGAAATGTGTTCAGGAATTTCTTTGTTGTTAATGACAATACATTTTATCTTCTTATCCTGGATAAGCTCTTGTTCTTGTTCATTCAACATATCTTTTAACTTGTCTATGGTTGCTATTTCTTCAACTTGTGGACTACTTGCAGACTTACCATCTAAATGATTAAGCCAAAATTCGCCATATCTGATTATCTTTTGAATATCGTCTTTTGGATTGTCGTGTTTCTTATTAGCTCTAATTCCGTATTTCAAAATGTTAGCTTGACAAACACTGCCAAAGTCTTTTACTACTTGCTGAATAACATCTATAGATTCTCCAAAAGGGTATTTATAGTGTTGTGGATTTTTAACGTTATTTTCTGTCACTTGCATTTTCTCCTTTTTTGTGATATTTTATAATTGAATTTTTTATTAAGTAGCCGTTGTTTTAATGGCTGCTTTTTTACTTGTTCCCAGTACTTCCGTACCCACCTACTCGTTCATTTGATAATATTTCAACGTTTTCAATAGGTAGTACTTTTGTAAACATCCCTTGTCCTATTCTTGAGTGTTTAGCTATTTTTACTTCTTTATCTGTTAAATTGTCGTAAAGGAATGTGATGTGTCCCTCATTGTCTTTATTATTGTAGAAATCAGCATCTATAACCCCTACGCTATTACTCATTCTAAGACCGTGCTTCTTAGCCATACTAGAGCGTGCATACAGCAACAAACCTTCATCTTCTTTCATATAAGCCTTAATTCCTGTAGGTATAACATTGCTTATCGTTCCAGGTCTCAATACAACATCCTCACACGCGTAGAAGTCCACACAAGCACTATATGGCGTTCCTCTTGCGGGCAACTTGCTATCATATCCTCTAATTAATTCAAATCCTCTCATTTATTTTTCTCCTTTTTGTTTAAAATAATATGCTACTCTTTCCAAAAAGTTTATAATTTCTTTTTACAGCTTATTTTCATCTCCAAAAGTCTGTCTCGTATTGCTTTATCAGAAATTCTACAAACAATAAATTTTTCTGGCACAAAGTCAGTTTTTACATACTTCTCAAAGATAGCTAATTGTAATCCATTACTAATCACCAACACCGTATCACCATTTAAAAGATCATCATAATCGGTGTAGAAGTAGTAACTAAAAAGACTTAGCTTTCCGAAATCGCCTTTAATTCTAACTTCTGCTATTCTCATTTTTACCTCCTATTCAAAATATTTGTCGTATCTCTTATCAAATGCACACCATATACTGCCAGTTACTAATATATATCCTGCAAACAGTTGCTCAAACTCAATTTTTGTCATTGCTAATGAACAAATGAAAATTATTGTAAAAGTCCAATACATCAAGTTAAGCGTTCTTTTCTGTAAATGTTTAATCATTGTTTTTCTCCTTTATTTCTTGACAGTTTTCAGTTCAATCTCACTTTTTGATTGGTTTATTTCTGAATAATTTGTTCCATCAGATACCACGGTTTTGAATTTATTAATTTTAGGTATTATAATTTGTATGTAATCTAAATTAACATATTGGAAAGTCGATTTATCAATGGTTATTTTTACAAAGCTACTTGATATTTCGGTTATTTCTTTCGGTACGTCGTGAGATAAAGTACAATTTTCTAGGTATGTATCATCTAAAAAAAATAATTTCTCTATTTCCATTGTTTATGCTCCTTTCTTTGCCTTTTCCCGCTTCTTGTTCAACAACTGGGAATTAATATAATTGTAAATTCTGACTTTGTTGTAAGTTAAATTTGTATTCTTAGTACCTTGCATATATTCGTAAGAATTGTCTAAGCTTTCCAATTCCAACATATATTCGTTAAATTTTCCTCTGTCTGTATCAAGTTCAAGAAATTTCCGCAAGTCATCTCTACTTAACCAGTCTTTAGGATTTTTCAATTTATCCTCATAAGCGTTGAACATTTAATCACTCCTTTCTTTTAATTATTTGATATTACGATTAAATCGTAAACAATAGATAAAAAAAATAATCACGATTTAATCGTTAACACAAGTTAAAAAAATAATTTGGTCATATTTTATACCGTATACTTCTTCAATTTTATTTATTATAGGTACATCTGGAAAACTTGTTCCGCGCTCATAATTACTAAGGGTATCTTTACTTACACCTATTAGTTTAGAGGCTTCTAACTGAGATAATTTCAATTTTCTTTTTCTCCATTCTGCCAAAGGTAACCTTGTTTTATTAGGTATCATTTCCTCACCTCCTGAATTTATTATATTACGATTAAATCGTAAAGTCAAGTATTTTTTTCGGTTTTTTCGTATTTTTTTAAAAAAAGATTGAAATTTTTACGATAATATCGTATAATGAAATCATAAAAGGAGTGATTCTATGAGTAATTTAGGTAATAAATTAACAATGAGTAATAATTTAAAAAGATATCTAAAGATTAATAACATCACAAGAAATCAATTATCTGAAAGTTTAGGTATAAGTTATTCCACTATAAGTGACTGGATAAACGGAAAAGCCTATCCTAGAATAGATAAAATAGAAATGATGGCTAATTATTTTGGAATAGAAAAGTCAGATTTAGTAGAGGATAAATCAAAACAAAAAGAAAATATCGATATAGCAAATATGGTTAATGACTTAATGGATAATTTAAATAGTAACCAAGCATTAATGTATAGCGGAGAGCCAATGGACGAAGTAACAAAAGAATTAGTTCGCGCTTCAATCGAACAAGCAGCGAGAATAGCAATGGCGCGACACAAGTCAGAAAATGACGATTAAAGATGTTTACCATTCCTTAGTAAAGGAATTTGGAACAACTAACCCATTTAACATCGCTAGACAATTAGGAATAACGGTACTATTTAACGATTTAGGAACAAACAACGGGCTATATCATACATTAGAAATCAATAACGAAACATACCACTACATACACATAAATAACAACTTATCTGATTCTGATAAACGATATACAATGGCTCATGAATTAGGTCACTTTATTTTGCACAAGGGCTCAAACTTACATTTCCTTAGACGTATTTCAAGAGTGCCATTGTCAAGGCAAGAAATAGAAGCCGACCTATTCGCAAGTTATTTCATTGTTTCAGATGAGGAGATAAAAGAAATAAATAATATAACTCACATATCAGAATCGTTTAAAATTGATTATAGGATATGCGAGGAAAGAATTAAATATATTTAAAGGAGAATTACCATGAAAAAAAGCAAAGTATTATTAAGTTTAATGTTAACGGGAGCAATAACATTAACTGGTTGCTCTTCAAAAACAGAGAATAAAGAAGAGACAAAAAAAGAACAAAAAGAAGAACAAAAAGAGAAGTTAACTGTTGAGAATATTAAATATGAAAATAGAAAAGATCCTAACATAAAATATGTAAGTTTTGGAATAATCAAATTAAATTCTCAAGAATGGTCAGGATTAACAGATGCGAAGATTAATAATTTCATCAAAGCATGGGAAGAAAAAAGAGATACTTATCACCAAAAGTTTCTAATTATATACAACGAGAGTACGCAAAAAGCAATAATATCTGCAGGAACAAACGAATCTATCAACTACAGACCTTTTGAAATAAATATATCTCAAAAAGAAAGATTTGATGTTTCAACTCCAACAAACAGTATGTATTTATG
>ERZ773099.2988-NODE-2988-length-11245-cov-15.627793_pt1 | contig 11245 bp, 10 predicted proteins | sample MGYA00511120_ERZ773099 | MGnify/ENA primary metagenome ERZ773099 (study PRJEB29015, sample SAMEA2738012) | human oral metagenome | biome: human oral; feature: human-associated habitat; material: dental | place: China | collected 2104 ... | reverse complement strand
GCGCATGGGCGAAGGCCGCCTCGACTGCTGTCAATGCCGTACCTCTGCCCCAGGCAAAAGGGGCCGGCGCTGTACTCAATGTTGCGACGAATTTCGTTACTAACGCCGGTAAGAGCGCTGCCGCTAAGGGAGCCGAGGAAGGGACGACGAAGATGTTCGGTGGAAACGAGGACAAAACCAAGGACAACGAGGAAGCCGTCAAAGCTTCGGGCACTTCCAGCAGCACCATTAATGAGACTCTCATGCTCCTGGACAGCGGTGAATACAGCCAAGAAGATCTCGCTAAGGCCGTGAAAAATAGTGATCCTGATGATGTCTCGTCGGTACTGAACTCAGATGGCACCCTAAATATTGACCCCTCGAGTATTTCTTACGATTCGATCACCTCTGAGCAGGAATCGGCCCTCCTGACGATTGCAGATAAGCTTCCGAGTGATGGCCACGCACCACTGACTAATTTCGGTAAAAATAATACAGGAAGTTATAGCTCTGGGTATGATGTTGCTCATGGGCAGTGAGTCTGGTTTTTCGAGGGGTGTGGGGCGGTTGCGGCTGTGTCATTGTAGATCTCTGGCGGTCGTGCTGGTGGTGGCTGCGCTGATCGGAGGATGCAAGTCTCCATGGTCGTCTGAGCCGGCCGGCCCTGCGACAGCGGTGGCTGCGGCCAGTGTGGATCCAGAGGCGGAGTCGTTCACCTGTCCGGGCGTTCCTGATTCCTCGGTGCAGGCCGTCACCGGTGAGGTGACATTTATACCCAGCGGTGGGCGAGAGAAGGACGGAACAGTTCGCTACCTTGCGTGTAATGCAAACCGCAGCAACGGCGGATTCCAGTTCACATCTGAGTTCGGTCGGCAGTCTCCGGATAATCCGGCTGGGAGTAAGAGCTATATGTACGGTGATGGGAGTAATGAGCCGTTCACTGTTGAGGGTGTGCCGGACGCCAATGGTGAGGTTCATATCGATAAAGACAGTGGCTTGGCTATTATCGTGTGCGGTGACGCCTATATTAATGTCTTCTTGGACCCTTATGGCGCTCTTAACGGGGATCTCAGAGGTAATCTCATCAATCTTGCCACATCAATGACACCATGGGCATGCAACGGTGAACCGATCCCGGACCTGGATGTTCCGCTGTCACCGGCCAAGCCCAGCCCCGAACCGACCACCGATCCCACTACCGACACCGAGACTTCCGCGCCACAACCAGCTCCCGAAGAAGACTGACTGCTGCACGGGCGACGGGACTATGGTGGTGGCTGCGTTTCGGCTGGTTCGGCCGCGATGCCGCCACCGGCGATACGGCCTCGGCTTTCTCCTTCCCTGGTGTTGGGGGTATGGGTGAGGTCAAGATTGATGCCGGTGTTACTCGTGATCCGCCCTTGTACGCCACCACGCTGTTCACCTGTGGTGATCACTACCTGCTGCCGTCCGTTGGCGATATGCGAGATATCAACGGTGATGTCAGAACTGATCTGATCAATCTGACCCAGTCTGCTCTGCCCTGGTTGTGTCAGGGCGAGCTCATTCCCGGCCTGGGCGCCACCATCGACGAACGCTGCCCCACCAACACCATCACCCCCACGACCTCGACGAATCTGACAACCAACCTTCCAGGTTCACCAAAAGACTGAGCGAGCTATCGCCGGACAAACGCGTCGCAAACTAACATCAGAGGGCGCCGAAATTTCTGAGATTACTAACAAATTAAAGTCAAATTAGACAGACCCTAGAATGGCGAAGGACGCAATAAATGCAGCAATCGTCGCCGTGGACTCATTACTTTACACCCGAAGCACTATCGTAACCTGTAGCATATTTCTGTTCGGCATTTTCATTTTCCTCAAGGAAGCCGGAAAGCTCATTGAGGGCCCGCACTTGCTCGCCAGTCAGATCCATGGAATTTACGGTCGCTTTCAGCGAACCGTCCTTATTGAGAATAGAATCGTATGCATAGCCGGCCGCTTCACCATTCTTCGTTCTGGCGATCAAGCGCTCTTTGACCTTCTCCTGGTCATACTGGCCACTTTGGAGGATGTAAAGCGTTGATGTTATGCCATTTGTGGTGACACCTTGGCGATAGTCATTATCATTTTTTGCCTTCGCCTGTTCCTCCAAATTTTGAGGAGAGCTGCCCTTAACACCATCCACGAGAAGACTCTTAGCAAACTCGCCTACAATGTGAAGAACTGGACCGACTTCTTGTGCCCCGGGAACAGGTACAAGACTTACCGTTTTCGAAGTCAGGTCCCCCCAGAACTGTATACGTTCATCTGCGGCCGCCCCTTCTTGCCTACGTTGTCTTCCGATCGCCCCAGCAACAAACCCGCGGGCTTGATTCTGCTGATTAATTTCCTCACCCGAATCTGCGCCAACCTTTGTGTTTTCAAAAATTTGTTTTTTATTGAAGATTTCTTGAGAAGCGGCTAGTTTCGCAAGAAATGCGTCATCCTTGCTGGCCTGACCGACAATATTAGCAAGAGCCTTGTCGGTTACAATAGGTTGGCAAAGCATTCCGTTGGACCAATTCTTTGGGTTTTCAAAATCTTCTACTAAGGCACCCTTTTTACGTTCAGTCGATTTTGGTTCCCCAGTCTGTGTTGACTCTTGAAAACCGTACGGATACGCCGAAAAAACTATCGCTGCGGCGTTCCTCGAAGAGGGCGACAGTTCAATACGATCACCAGATTCTCCGACCTCATTGAGAATACTGGCGGTCACCGTCGCTTCCCCACTTCCGTTATCCTGCAGGTTCGAACCACTGTTCACGCTTGTAACTGCTGTTTGAGCGGCGATATTCATCCAGTCATCAGTCCAGCCACGCGCCAGGCCCTGCCCGTCGGGGCCCGCCAGTAAAGTTTTGCTCATAAGTTGCTGCACACGCTCTTCAGTTGCGGTTTGATCCAGTTTCCCATCGGCATCGTGGACTTGCAGCCACTTATTCGCCGTCCCCGGATTTCCACTCATGGCGTGTACCAACCCCGTCAAAGACGTATCTAACAGCTCAGGGTTCGTTGTTCTAGACTTAAGAGGAATTTTGTAATCTTCTAGCCGTGAAGCCAGGGTAAGGAGGAAATTATCGTTATATTTAAGTCCCACTGTTTCATTGGTTCCATCGCCATCGATATCGATCTCCCGGGAAGCCATGAGCATGCGATTTAGATTGTTGAAACGCCCTCCGTTTTTCTCAATATCGTTAATGAACCCATTAGCGTATTCTTTCGCCTTGTCAGCTGACCACATGCTGGACGCCGAAGCCAGCACGTGTCCCAGAGCATCCGACACTTCCTCCTCTGCAGAATCGCCCTGACTATGGGAGGCGATTCTGGTAGGAATATCGAGCAGATTCTCTCTACCAGTTCTATTCAGGAGCACGTTCACGTACGCGGGGTCATCCTGGTGCGCCTTAATGCTGGCAAGGAGTTCCTCCCAGATCTCTTTGGTGTAACCTTCCTTTGAGTAGGCATCAAGGAATTCGGCATCTTCTCGAGCTTGAATAACACTTTCTAGGCTGTTACTCGTTCTGACGTTCTCCGCAGTGTCCTGGGCGTCGTCAGGAATATAGTATGCAATCGAGCCATCAGCATCCGTAGAGGTCAGCCCACTCTCGTTGGCGGCCTTGGCGGAATCCAGTCGCACCTGCAGATCTTTACTCTCATCCTCCAGAGCACTTTGGGCGGCACCAAGTTTAGCATCAAAGTTCATTAGGTCGGCGGGGTAGCAGTGGAAGGCATTGCTCCCAGACACGGCCTCCTTATTGCTAAGGATAGTGTCCGCATATGCTTTCAAACCATTGATGAGATTCTGCAGCCCATCAGGATCCAGGTAAACGTAAGTCATCGATGATACCACCTTGCTCGAGGGTCGTCCTTATCAACATAAGTCGGCTCATTGTCAAGCTCAGCGATAATTTCCTCCTGGGTGGTGGTCATCTGCGAGGTAGCGCTATCGATCACGCCGACAAGTTGCTGCCTAATGGTCTCGGCGAGAGTGGATTTCCAAACACTCCCATCTCCTCCCAGTCCCGCTGTCAGAGAAGCCGATTTTGCTGTCCCCCCAGAAGCGACCGCATCCGCATCAAGATTGGCTACGGCTTCATTTACTGTCCCGAGGACATAGCCCAAAGCCACCTTCTTCATGTTCATTGCCTGATCAGGCCCCTCCGGTGGAGCTTCCGGTTTTATGCCTGGCGCGGCTGTTGGCCTGGGTTCCGGGCTGGGGGAAGGCTCTGGGGTAGGCGTAGGGGTTGGGGGATTAGTAGGGGTGCCCATGGGCTCTCCTCATGAAGGGATATGTAGATGAGGGATGATGTTGGCAACCATGGAGTACGGCACGCTATGGGGAGAACTACCCTTGATAATACGAGCAAAGATGAGATCCTGTAAGGATTCGATATAAGCGATTGATTGTTGGAGTATCGGTAGGTGCTCCGTTAGGCGTGGAGGATGTGGCGTCGAGCTTTAACCTCGTCTCGCAGAAGCATCTCTACCGCGCTGATCAAGATCCGCAGGCTCAGGGAGCACGTTACGAAAGCAAGCCGTAATGTCGTGGCTGATTCGACCACCTCGACATATCTAGCGGCCCCAGCGAGGCTATTAATGACCTGTGCGAATACTTCTGACGCTCCGATTTCGACGACTACGAATCATTTCGGCGCATTTATTTGTTGATAATTTTTTCAGTTTCCTTGCAAATCAGGGTGGTTGGCGCCGGGTCGGTGGTGCCAACGAGCAGGAGCTCAAGATGGACGGAGACAGCGGTACACGCCCCAAGCAGTTATGACCTCTGCCATTGCCATCTTGGTTGGTCCGGTGTTCTGAGGGCTTCAGGGTGCTGGTGAGCCGGATCTTGGAGTTGATGTTGATGAGGCAAAGCGGGCACGTTATTCTACGAGACGGTTTCCTCGTGATCCTCGTGTTGGGAGGCTGCGATGTCTCAGGTGTCGCAGGATGTTCGTCGTGCGCGTTTTTCGGATCGTGGTCGGTGTGTGGCGGTGGGCCTGACGGCGTTGATGATGGTGGCCTCGAGTGAGTCGGGCTGCAGTGTTGGTGGTGGTGTGTCTGGGGGTTCGACGGTGCCGGCGTTGGGAGGTTCTTCTGCGTCTGCGGGTGCGGGGGCTTCTGGTGGGTCTGGTGGAGGCTCGGCGGGTGCGTCTGGTGGTGCCAGTGCGGTGGGTGCGGGGGTGACTGCGGATTCGTTGTCGGACCCGGAGGCCGAGTACGCGGTGGTGTCGGTTCCTGAGGGGTTGGATGCGACCCAGGGCGAGGTGCTGTCGGCTTTTGTTGCGTATGACCGGGCCAGTTGGACGGCCGTGCGGGACATGGATGGCACCAGTGAGGTGGAGGCCACCGCGACCGGTCAGGAGCTGGCTAGCTTCACGAAGGGTTATAAGGATCACGAGGCCAAGGGGCAGCATGTCGAGGGCTCGTCCAGTGTTGAGGTCTCAGCGGTGGATCTGCTGCCTGATGGTGTGACGGCCTCGGTGGGGGTCTGCAATGACCAGACCAAGGGGGCGTTGGTCTCGGCCACCGGCGAGGACCAGACTCCCGAGGATGTTCGGCATCGTTTCCCTATCGCGTACACCCTGGTGCGGCAGGGCTCGGGCTGGAAGGTGGCCAGCAGCTCGCAGGGAGAAGCTGACCAGTGCTGACAAGAGGAGCACGGGCAATGAGGAGGAGAACAATCATGAAGACGCCAGGCGGCGCAGCCCGTCCGCTGATGGTGACGGCGCTGGTGGTAGCCGCGTTGTCCGCGATGTCCACTGTGGTTGGACCGCCGGCTTATGGCAAGGACCTGTCAGTCGGTTCTGGACAGGGCCCGGACGGCAGCGCGCAGATCTCGGTGTCGGTGTCCTATGAGTCGGCCTCCTCAGGCCCAGGCGGAGGCGCCGGGGCCACCACCTCGAGCCAGACCGTGACAGCCACCGTCCAGCCGATCTGCTACCACGAGGCCAGGTGGACCGGTAAAAGCCTCGCAGAAGACATTAATAGCGATAATAATTTTATGTATTATGAGGATGATAGTGATCCTGATACTGACTACGCGAACTGGAAGGATCATGCCACTGATGAGGAAGGTCTTTGGTATATACCGACTTGTTCCAGAAAGAATGGCCAGTCTCCGGAGGAACTAGACGCAGCCGCCAGAGCATTCTTCCCGACCGCACATGCAGTGTTCGTGCCTGCTGGTGGCGAGCCGCCGGCGCCTTATATTGATGGTGGGACTCTGGCGAAGGCGGCGTGGGACGCGGTGACGATTCCGCAGCCGGGCGTGGAGACCAATCCGAAGCTGGGGGACTCCGGAGCGACCCTGGTGGGTATCGATACGTGGGTCTGGGCCACCGAGGACACCCCCGCGAAAGTCACCGCTACCGCCACAGCAGGACCGGTGACCGCCACGGTCACGGCGGTCTCGGATGGTCTCAGACTCTCCGCCCCGGACTCCGTCCCCGACTGCCATGGCTTCGGCACTGCCTGGACCGAGGGAGCGGCCGAAGGATCCTCCAATTGCACGATCGAGTTCACCCGCTCCTCAGCCCACCTGGGCGGAACCACGCCCCTGGACATCTCAGTGGGGTACTCAGTGTCCTACACCGCCACCGACGGCGCCACCGGAGACCTGGGCGCCGTGACCACCACATCCACCACCAACATCCCCGTCGCCGAAATCCAAACCATCAACAACAACTAAACATCAAAACCAGCACCACTTCAAAACAGATAGGTAAAGGGTGTGTGATATGGCCGATAAGATCGATAATCCAAAACTGGTGGCGATCAGGAATATCCAGTCTCAGGTGGACACATCGCAGAGTAATTTGAAGTATTGGTCGCCTACGTCGTCTGCGTCGACTGATGCGACGACGATTGATGATGGGCTGACCGAGGATGTGTGGACCTCTCCGGTGGCTGATGATTATCGCACCAAGATCAGTACCGCAGTGTCCGATACTGACGCGGCGTTGACGTCGATAACCTCGGATCTGACCAGCGCTGAGAATGCGATTATTAACGACGGCATGGAGTACGTGGATCGGGATTCCGAAGAGGGCAAGTGGCCCAACAAATAGAGTCCCACCAATTCACCCCTTATTCAGATTTAAGATCGAGGAGTTGTTATGGCTTTTATCAAGATTAATCCCGAGGGGATGCTCACGGTTATCAACAACCTGGACGAGCGCGCTGACGGAATCGCGACAGAGCGAAAAAAAATCAACGACTCCAGCAGAGACAACCACGATCCAGTGCCTTCCGTGGACTTGGCCACTAGTCCCACCTCCTATCCCAGCTTCGTGGACCCGAGCTCGGGATCGGGAACTCTCAGCGCCTGTTCCCAGGCTCTGTACAGTCTGGCTGAGGAGTTGCGTACCCGCCGTCAGGAGGCCATCGACATGAACTCCTCAGGCATCACTCCCGCAGACTCGAACGGAGTGGTGTCCTACTACCTGCCCGACCCACCCGAAGGAACAGTAGACACAGAAGAATACTGGAACAACACCGACACCGCCGATAATGTCAAGAAGTACAACAGCGAATCGGCAGCGAACGGTAAAACTGATGCGACGGCTCTAAATGAAGCACTTAGCAGCCAGAATCATAAGTCTTCAGATGGGCGAACCGTGGATGAAATCCTGGCCGAAATGGGTAAGCACCAGGACGTGCCAACCTACAGTGGCACGTTCGTTAACACCTACGGTGTCGATGATTTCATCGAACTACCCATTAGAATGGGCTGGAATTATACGACGTACGCCGGCCAACAGACGACTCAATACGGAAAATATGCAACCGACACCAATGCAGTTAATAACGCTAATGATAAGTTGGCTCATATTTTGGCTGCCGCCACTAAAACAAGCGCGACTCCGGAAGAATATGACTCCTGGTCCGACGCTATTTACCAATCGGTATCCGCCAACGGGCATCGGGGTCGGATATCGAGTCTCAACACGCTCTTAGCTAATGATGGGGTTGTGTACGATACCGACACGCTTGTTCAGCTCGGTGATAAACTTGAAGACCTGCCATTCGATGGAGCTGCGGCCAGCAGTACCGGAAATCAGATCTCTGGCTACTATAGCGGCACATATGATGGCTGGTTCTATAATGAGGGCCGTTCAGATTATGGCAGCTCAATGGATCCATTGTACGGCGTGACAAAAGCGATGGGCAATAATCCGGACGCGGCCCAGCAGTACCTCACCCCCGATGGGGAGATGAAGAATGGGAAGTGGGTGCCTGGGGAGCAGACGAATAAACGGTGGAAGCTGCTGACCGAGCGCGATTGGGACTCCGAGGTCGGCTTGGACGGCTTCACCGCCGCCCAGGCTGCCGCATCCTCCTACCGGAGCAGTGAGAACCCGGAAACAGCTGGGGCGGCGACGTGGCTGACTGGCCGTTCGATGGAGTATGCGGTGGACAATGTGAAGACGGAGGACTACACGGACACCATGAAGGAGAACCTTTCGGTGCTCGTAGCCAACAGCCGCGAAGAAGTTGCGTCTGTTGCCACGGGTAGCGAACCTGACGGTGGGAATCCTGGGGGTCTTAACCTGTCTGATGGTTCCAATACGCTCTCGTCGCTGATCTATCGGGTGATCGATAATAAGAATGCGGCGACGACTATTGGAACGGCGCTCGCCGAGGAAACATCAGGCAATTACACCCCGACCACCGCAGAAGATCTTAAAAACAAGTATAAACGCACGGGAGCCGTATATGGTTATCTTGATGCGCTGGGCAGCGAGCGCGCCGCAGAGGTATATGGTGAGAAGAAGAAGGATTCGCAGGAATCGAAAGACATGGTGGGGACAGCGCTTACTGCATTCACCACAATCGCAGGCGCTGGACTCTCCGGACCCGCGGCGCCGACGCTGTGGAGTTTGGGGACCTCTGTGACGAAGCCTTTGGCTCTCTCCCAGCTGGACGGTTCGCCCACCTACGAAGACCCGGTCGCCGCCTCACGAAATGCCCTTGAGGCGCAGGCTTACGCAGAGGCTTCGAATAGAGGGTGGATCACCGAGCCTGGGGCCTACGACCCGCAACGCACAAGCGATGAGAACGGGGAGACTTACAGCTGGTTCTCCTCGGAGGACAACACCATGGAGCTGGCCAAGAACCCGAGCGACGCCCAGAACGAGCAGGTCCACAACTGGGCGAATAACCTCAGAAATGCGCGCACTGATGAAAAAAGCTCTGCACCACTATACCCTGTGGCCACAGAAACATTTAATAATACGGACACCGCGATCAATACCGGCATAAATGAAGGAGAGGCTCGAATCGCAAGTGAGGACGGCCAAGGAGGAGACAGTGGAACCGTCACGATCAAAAAGTAACACCCAATACACTAGGCGTAAGATGGCCCACGAGAAAGCCGCGGTGAATCGCCCACCCACTCTCGTGGCCCCGATTCGCAGACGAGCGGCCGCCTCGCTCGCAGCGCTCTGCCTGGGCCTAGGCCTTGGGGCCTGCTCTGGATTTCCTGGATCCCACCACCCTTCACACACCGCAAAACCTACACCAGTAACGGATGAATACATCTGCGGCGGCGTGCTATCAACACAACAACTCAAAGAAACACTCGACTACGAAGTCTTCACATACCGATACAACAATAGTCCCACGCAACCTAAAGACGGGGGTGGTAGCACTAAGTATGATTATACGTGCAACACCACCACCTACAGCAATTCCGTTCCTTTCTGGAGCCTCGAACTGAACTACAGTTCAGATGACTCTCTAAAAAATATTTCCAACCCTAATAATTTGGTGTATTTCGACGATGTCCCCTCCCGTTTCCCGGACAGCGCCAAGGCAGTCGAACTCGACGGAAAAGACGGGGAAGGATTGTCATGGATCACAAACAACGGCGCGCACATCGCATGGCGATACCCCGACGGCACCATGCTCGACGTATATCTAGCCTACGAGCACGACAGACCCGTCACACCCGAACAACAAGACGCCCTACTACAAATCTTCAGCCCACTCATCGATACTGTTCCGCCCATCGCCGCCGGCCCACCTGATGAAGCGATCTGCCCAACCCCCACCCCTACCTGACAGGTCCGGCGCAGATAGAAATAAAGTTCGGTATGGCGGACTTGGATGATCACGAAGAAGATGACAGCAACATGAGCAACGTGGTTGAGAGCGACCAGGGTGGTTCCGACTCTGGGGCCGGCGCGACGCCTGCGCTTCCAATGGGTGCCCGCGAGAAGCAGCGGAAGATGCTCGCGATCGTTCTTGTGGTTGTTCTTGTCGTGGGAGGCGGCGTGTGGGCGTGGACGACATACTGGAGAGAACCAGAGCCGCCTCAGACCTTATGTGACGGCAGAATCTCGTCCCGAGAAGTCACCCGCTACCTCAACGCCACGGCAGACTCATCCACAACCATCACCGGATACTACGATTGTCATATTTCCTTTCCCGACACGGCCGATATCGAAATGATGGGCATCTTCGCACGAGGCGACGGGATGACGAGATTGGGCTCAATCAGTGGAGCCAAACTCGATGAAGAAGAGATCGTTGGCCGCAATGGAAAAGATGGCGTCGTCACACAACTTGAGACTTACGGATTAGACGGTAACGCTTATTCCTGGACCAACAACAGCAGTGGATTCGTCTACGCTTTATGGTACCGCCCTAATAGGACAGCAGTCACACTGGCCATCGGCCCCCAAAACGGTGACAATCAAGACATTGCATCCAACGCGCAGCTCGCCGGCCTCATCTCCTACATGGGCCCCGCACTACTCAGCGGCACCCGAATCCCAACCGAAGAACCCACCAGAAAATGAAACCACGGATTCCTGGCTCAAGGCTCACGGAGGAGGCAAGTGAAGATAGTCATGCGTGGGCGGCGTGCGATTGCGCTGCTGTGCATGTTGGTTCTTGTGATCGGCGTGGCAGGTGTGGGCGGTTACACGTGGTGGCGTCATCGAGCACCGGAGAATGAGCCCATCAGTGAGTCACTGTGCGACGGCATGCTGCAGACCCATGCCATTAGTCAAGCTATCGGAGTCCAGGCCGTCGATGGATTTGTGGACGAAAGGGGCGATGTTTTCTATTTCGACTGTGAAATCCGTTTTGAAGAATTAGGGGGCATTCGGGTTTCATATTTGAGTGTGCCGTACTTTTTCTGGACGCTGGCGTCCTATGAGGACGATATTAAAGCTCTGGACACACGGCCGGGCTTCTCGGTGACTCAGCTGGACACCGGATTAGACGGGCACACCTACTTG
>ERZ773099.2986-NODE-2986-length-11249-cov-49.623191_pt1 | contig 11249 bp, 10 predicted proteins | sample MGYA00511120_ERZ773099 | MGnify/ENA primary metagenome ERZ773099 (study PRJEB29015, sample SAMEA2738012) | human oral metagenome | biome: human oral; feature: human-associated habitat; material: dental | place: China | collected 2104 ... | reverse complement strand
AAATCTTCAGATGCTGCCGCAGCCACTCGTCAATGGTGCCAGCGCCCATGCAGAGGACGAGCTTGCCGTTTGTTCGAGCGTCTTCAATATTATGCCAAAGCTCATCGTCCAAATCGGCGTAGCTGATTTGTTCAGGATTGGGCAGGTTCTTTGCTAATTCTTGCGGCGATAAAATTGGCAAATTTGGATTCTCGCGCGTCAAATATGTCGGCAGCCAATAAATTTTCTCGGCTTGATTAAAAACCTCGGCGGTGTAATTTTCTTTAATTTCATGCTGGCGGACATTTTGGTGCGGCTGGTAAACTAGTACAACATGATCAGATAGCTCGCGCGCCATTTGCAGTGTGGCTTTAATCTCGGTTGGGTGATGGCCGTAATCGGAGTAAAGATTATCGGCTAATTTTTCAAAGCGCCGCCCAGAGCCAGGAAACGACTCAATGGCTGCTTTTGCTTCAGCTAAGCCAACGCCGCTATTTTTTAGCTCGGTTAAAACTAAATAGGCGTTTTCGCGGTTATGGCGTCCTGGTAAGATAAGGCGATTGATGTCGTCAAGCGCCGCAGTTTTATCTATCGCCTCAAGCAGCACGCCGCTATCCTTAGCGATGTCTAAGCCGTTCAAATCCTGTTGGTACATAATACAACGCTGGGACTGGCAAATAAATTGCCGGAAAGCCGCCAGATAGTCTGCTCTCTCTGGATAAGTATCGGGGTGGTCATAATCAATTGATGTGATGATCGATAGCCACGGCTGGAAATGCAGAAAATTTTTATCAAATTCGTCGCATTCGTAAATGAAAAATTGGCTAGCCGGGTCAAATCGGCCGCTCGGCCCGAAACTAAGAGTTGAGCCGACGGAATAACTGGCTGGAATGTTTAATTGCTGGAAAGCCCAAACTAGCATGCTAGTGGTCGTAGTTTTGCCATGAGTACCAGCAACCGCGATGAGTTTTAACTTTTTATCGGCAATGATATGTGCTAGCAGTTCGTCGCGCTTGCCCGTTTTTATGCCTAGCTGCTTGGCTAATACCAGTTCGGGATGATCGCCAGGCAGCGCTGCCGTGTAAACAAACCAGTCAAACGGTGATTTTTCATGCTCTGATCGTAAAAAATCTCCTGATTGGTCAAATGATATCTGAACGCCGCGTTTTTGCAGCGACTTGGTCATGGGGCTGGCCTGGCGGTCGGAGCCGTATACATCATATCCGGCATCCAGCGCAATTTCCGCCAGCGGCCCGATGCCAACGCCGCCAATCCCTGAAAAATAAATCCTCATATAGATAATTGTAGCGCAAAACCGCCAGTTCCGCATCTGCCGGTAGTTTGATATACTTAATATAAATAAGGCGGTGGGTTATGGTGATAGATAAGCGCAAGACCAAATTTAGGATTAAGAAGCTTAGCCAGATAAAGACTTGGCAGCTGGCTATTTTGTTGGTTATGGCTGGTTTCGTGGCGGCGACTTTTTTACGGCTGAATAATGTAGGCATGATTGAGCGGCGCGAAGCAGTGGAAGACGCTGACAAATCAGGGGACGTGATCGCGCTTAGTCAGCGGCTATATGATTTGCAGCGCTATGTCTCGGCGCATATGAATGCCGATCCGGGAAGGATTGCCCTGGATCATACATATAAGCGGGTTTATGACAGAGAGCTGAAGAACTTTGAGGAGGCTATAAAAAATAAGTCTAACAACGATACTATCTCCAAAGTTCGGGCAGTGTGCGACGCCAGGGCGCAGCAGGGCGGCTACGGCAGGTTTACGACGCAGGCCGACCCGCGTTATGTTAGCTGCATTAATGAAGAATGGTCAAAATATCCGGCTGCCAGGACGTCTAATATACAGTTTGAAGCGCCGTCCACCGAGCCGTATTACCACACGTTTGTTTCGCCAGCGTGGTCGGCTGATTTTGCTGGCTGGTCGCTGGTGGTAGCGGGAATGATACTCCTGGTGATTATCGTCCGCCTGGTGGTGCTTGGCATATTGAAATTGCTGCTGAAGAGAAGAAATAACCCTTTTTGACTTGACAGGGGTGGCTCGGAGATAGTAACCTAGAGTGGTATAGCATTAACTAGGAGGTATAAGACTAATGGCTTACAAGCATACGAATTCAAAGGGCATTACATACTATTTACATAAATCAGAAGTTACGCTGCGCGGTGGCAAGAAGCAGACGATCTATTTCTTTACTAAAACAGAGAAGAATGCTAAGGGCGAGCCGTGCGATTTGCCAGAAGACCGCATTGTTGCCGAGAATCCTCGCAACGGTTTTTTGACTATCAAAAAGAAGAAATAAGCACTTGCATTATGCGCCGGTTTGTTAGTACAATGGTAGTATAAAATAAACAGGTGCCTAGGAACTCCCGTCTACCGCGGGAGTTTCTTAATGTCTGATGATAGGCTACAAAGAAATAACCCCTTCTAGGCGAAGAGGTTATTTCTTTGGTTGCCCAAGTAGCTCTGCATTGGAACCAAATCTGTAACGATATATTGAGCTGGAAACATCTATCAGAGAAAGTACTTGCCTACTAAGGACACCCTTGAGCCATTAGAACAAAGCACAGAATAATTGAATTAAGGACGGCCACAGACTCATCAGTAGCAGAACAAATGAGACCTACTTACGTTATGAAAAATAGCACTATTATGGTATAATTCACATGTGAATAATGCGAGTTTTAAGCCATTCACTGAGCGAATTGGCGAAATTGCGAGTAAGAGAGGGGCTGTGATTGAGCAGCTTAATTCCCTATTTGTTGGAAAAACTCGCATATACATCGACTACGCCAACGTTCGACCTTGGAGCGAGAAACTAGGATGGCATGTTGATACAAAAAGGTTAATGCAATTCTTAAAATCCTTTGACAACTTTACAGGTGCAAGACTATACCAAGGAACATTGGTTGGCGACTCTCGGTCAGAGCAAGACATCACTACATTTAAGGGTGAGGGATATGACGTCATCACCAAGCCCGTAAAGATTATGAAGCACTCAATCAACACTACAAGTGTTAATACCCAGTCTCCTGAGCTATTGAAAAAGTTTATCCGTGGTGCACTTCTGCAAAAACTTGATATCCAAACGGTAGAGTATCTAAACGGTCAAATGAAAGCTTTGAACACGAGAGGTATATATTACATCCAAGATATGAAGTGTAATTTTGATGTTGAACTCGGTGTAGATATGCTCTTAGACTTAGAGAGAGGTGCGGTAGATACCTATGTACTTTGGAGTGGAGATAGCGATTTTGCTGATTCGTTATCTAGAATTCTTAGTGCAGGTAAAAAAGCGGTCGTTTTTGCATCTCCTCGATTGATATCACACGAACTCAATGAGCTCAAATCAAATGGTTTATTCATTTTCGATATTCAAAAAATCAAAGACTTTATTTGCTGGAAAAGGGAGCTGTAAGAACGCAAAAGGGACTACCAATGGCAGCCCCTAAGCTCTAAAATCATTGACCATTAAGGTCATTTGTAGTTTAGTATATTTTTTGTCGATTGTCAATACTTTTTTCGTTTACTTTTTACATAACAGATTAACGTAATGGTCTTTTCGATGATATAATAAACCCATACAACCTAACCCGCCTCGGCGGCATGGTTGTCAAAATCCATCGTGAAATAAAAGCTCGTTGTCAGAGCACTATTTCACGATGGTCGGTACTGGAAACGGTATCGGGTAGCCTCGGCTATCACTGGCGGCGAGCTTTTTAGTTTGCCGCTGACACTAATAGCAAATAGTACTACGGAGAACAATTATGAGTGCAGCAAAAGACAGCGACACGTTATCAGAAATAAGACACGAGTATAGGGCGAAGAAAAAGCAGCTCGAAAAGTACAATACATTTATCGACCGTCATCAAGGGGTTGTCGTGGGCTTGCCGCTGTTTATTGTCGTAATTGGTATAGTAGTAGTCATGGTAGCCATAGAGCAGCCAGACGGCGGAACTACAGCGAGAATAGCAGGTGCATTATCTATATTTCTATTCCTAGCAGCTCTCGTGATGGCTTTTATCACTGGCAGCCGCAAGTCCGCCAAAGCAAAAATAGAAAAGCAACTAGCAGCCCTCAAAGACGAGGCGGTCGTATTTCAAAAATACGCCAAAGACCACAGCGACATCACCAGAGACGAGCTTGGCTTATGGCGTGATATTGAGCAAACTAACAATGCAAACTCTCACCACAAAGCAATCGGCATATCTATTATCGTAACAGTATTGGCGGTGTTGACGGCCCCGTTAGCTATCAGTTATTTTACTAATAGCAACGACACCAAGAACCAAGCAGTCCTGCAGCAAGATAGCCAGATGCAAGCAAGTCAAGCTCAATGCTTGAATAACGCATATACGAGCTACGAAACAGCATGGAAAGCAGCCGACAAAGATGGTAATGGCGGCGTGTCATATAAGGACGGTGCAACAGACATCACCACATCGTACTTTGATTCTGTTATCGCCTGCTATCGTACGCATAAGACGGCAGATAGTGATAGCTACATAGCCGAATATCAGACGAAGCGGCAGCAAGAGGTCGATAAATACACAGCATGGCTTGAGTCACTAAAGCAGCCAACATACATACAAACACCTAGCAACAGCTATAGTTCCGGTATGAACTGTACGAGTAATTCGATTGGCTCATCAACATATACACGCTGCTACTAGCTTTTACGCTTACAAAGCAAGATAAGCTCACCTGGCACAGAGCAAGCAGGTGAAAATAGAGTATCTGATGATTTTTACAGAGTAAGCGATACATAAACAATATAAATGATACATCCTAGAATAATAGGGATGGAACAATGTACGAAGCAAAATAGTGGAGGCTAATTTTGGCGACAATTTTTGAGTACATAAAATACCCTAAACGATGCAATCATTACATCACACCGTAACAGAGGTGATATCATCTTCAAGGCAAGACGGTAAACAACCCCGACCACTACAAAGCAAGCGGCTGTTTTGAGTATAATAAAGATACTATGTCCGATGAAATCCACCACAAATACCGCTCAAATCTACGAGGCAATCAAGACGTACTATTAGCGGATATAAGACGTAGCCCAGAATTTGAGGCAATCGAGCAGAAGTATCTCAAGAATGTATTTATGGGTATCTACAGACTACTCGGACGAGTCGAGGGCAATGATGATAATGCTCGCAAGGTGTATGCTTGTGCCGACGAGATAAGTCGGACGTTCAAGATAAGCAAAAAGAATGCCCTGCAGCTCCTGCTTACAGCAAACGTGCCAGCAGTATATGGTGCGAGGTATATGCCGCATGTCAAGCAGGACGGAGATGAGGTTGTTATGCGTTTCGGGCGTAAAACGACGCTGGCGGACATAAAGGCTGTCTGGCATATCGTCAAAGATGTCCAACGAGAGATTGGCAGCACTGGTAGCAAGAAATCTATCAACCCAGAGCTGGCGTTCTGCATACATCGCCAACATATACTCAAGGGGCGAAAAATAGCCGACATATTCGACGACTATCTACATAAAAGGCTTGAGGGCTATGAGGGCAAGCCGCCGACATTAGGCGAGAATGATTTTAGAAAATACTATAAGGGTGTTGTCGAGGGGCTATAAATAGCCTAAATATAGCCCAGATACTTTAGACACCGACAAACATACCATAGAAATATGGTTAGCAAACTGTATTCTGTTGACAATAGCCCCACAAAGACGGGTTCGCTTGTTGTCAGTGTACAGAAAGCTCGCAGGATACTAGGAACACTCGCACATTCTATGAACGATGACCAAGTCAAAGAACTTATATATTCTCTACATCTGTTAGCAAAAGAACAACTAGTATATAATGGTTCCAAGTATGATAAACAGGAATCCACTGCAAACGTCTCATAAAAAGCACGCTCTCGCCTACATTCGTATATCAAGCCAGCGTCAGATAAACGGCGAAAGTCCTGAAACCCAACAGCAGGCGATAAGCAATTTTGCGGCCAATAATGATATTGACATCATCAAAACGTTCTATGACGAAGCCAAGAGCGGCAAAAATACAGACCGACCCGCACTGAAAGAACTGATACGCTATGTCGATAAGCACAAAGACGATATAGACCACGTCATTGTCTACAAGATGAACAGAGCCTCTCGTGATATGACAAGTTATATAACGGGGTTCTTGCTGCCGCTAAAACGACTTGGCATATCGATACGCTCGGCAACCGAACCAACTGACGACAGCGTTTACGGACAGTTTATGGAGATGTTTAACGTACTCGTCGGTCAGATGGACAACGAAACAAAACGTGCCTTTACCGTAGATAATATGACAAACCTATCACTACAAGGCTGGTGGCAGGGTCCAGCAATGGTTGGCTATGACATCCACAAGATACCTAACGATGTAGGCAAACTACGGCCAACACTCAAGCCTAATCGTATGGCACCGCTCGTCAAGCAGGTGCTAGAACGCTTTTCGGAGGGTGATATCACAAAAGCGGAGCTTACCCGCTATGCCGCCTCTATCGGATTACGCAGTCGGTATGGCAAAAAGCTAAGCGAAGACCGCATACACGCAATGATAAAACACGCTATCTATGCGGGTTACGTTGCCAACAAACAAACAGGCTGGGAGCTAGTAGACGGCAAGCACAAGGCTATTATCTCTCGTGATACATACGAAATTAACCAGAGGCTATTATATGGCAAGCGTAAAAGAGCTGGCGAAGTTCGCCAAAAGTTTAATCCCGACTATCCACTAAAAGGCTTGGTGCTATGTCCCAATTGTATGAAACCTCTATATGCGTCGGCTCCAAAAACTGGTGCAGGTGGCAAATCACCTCGCTATCATTGCTCTCGCACTCAGTGTAAAGGCAAATATAAATCAATCAAAGCCGATGTAATGCACGATGATTTTGAGAAAATGCTACAACGTATCAAGCCAGATGACAGGCTCTTGGCTCTGTATAAAGAGGTATTAGTCACGGAAGCCGCAAACCAACTCGGCAACCTTAACGGCAAGATTAGCAAGGCTCGCAGGCAACTCGATACTATCGCAGAAATCGCCTTAATGCTATCAAAAAGTTCAATGCCGACCAACTGACCGTCGATGAAAAGATAGAGTTAGTAAAAGCATACGATGACGATAAGGCCGTAATCACCGACGAGCTACGCCAGCTGGAGCGTCAACAAACAATACGTGAGACTGATATAGATGTAGCCCTTGATATTATGCGAGATGTAGACAGGCAATGGCTGCTTGCGTCACCAAGTGCTAGAGTGAGGTTCCAAAGTATATTATTCCCAAAGGGGTTGGTCTACGACTACGAGAACCATAGGTTTGGAACCACCCAGATTAGTACATTTTACAGAGTACTATCAACCAAAAAAGACTCCGAAGAGTCTTCGAAATCTTTCTTGGTTGCGGGGGCAGGATTTGAACCTGCGACCTTTTGGTTATGAGCCAAACGAGCTACCAGGCTGCTCTACCCCGCGGCACATAAACCATAGTAACAGATTGGCAGATAATTCGCAAGGCTAGGGAGGTTATTTTTTATTACGGCTATTGCCGCCGAACAAAAAATTCATCCACTGCTGGAAGTTGCTGCGAGCTGGCGTCGATCTTACGCTAGTCGTTGCCGCCTGCTGTCCGTAGGAATCGTCGGTTGACGGTACGATCAGCTGTTTTTCTCCTGGCTGTCCTTTTCCAGTGCGCTGGCGTGCTGCTAATTCTTGGTATTCGTCGCTCTCATAATATTTTGACTCATATTGTAATAGGGCGACTTTTATTTTTTCTATTTCAATTTGCTGCCGCTTATTATCAATAGATCTTTGCAGCTCGTAATTTTGCTGCATCGCTTCAACTGATCCCCAAGCCCAGCCAAAGGCAACCAAAATAGCCGCGGCAGTAACCAGATTATTCATGGTCAAATAATCGTGCCGCAGTGCGTAAAGCTGGCGTTTTATGAGAATGATGTTCATTTTGTACAGTCTACTGATTATATTATAGCAGAGTAGGCAAAGTTTTATGTCCTGCTTACGATTAACATATTATTAGGATACCTTTTGTAAAATAATTTACGCGGGTATTGCTATTATTTACAATAAGTTGTAAAATATACAAAATATGTTGAGGTCAAATAACAATTATAATGAGGTTTTGCCGCACCGCGAGGAAGGCTCTGGCTTATTGCAAGACGCACACAAAATTGATACTAAATTTCTTGGACAAGTAGTATTGGATTCTAGTATAGAAGGTCTCTTATCTGATATAGACAGGTCTGATAGTTTGGCGGCTATCTCCGAAATTTACAACAGACTGTGTAGCACCCTGTGCTATGACCAAACTACTTTCTTATCTTTGAATGATGGAGCAAAACTAAAACATGAAGTTGATAAACACAGAGACCCTAGATTTATTAGCCAAGTATCTATAGATAGAAACGAGGTAATATGTAATGATTTTTCTGTTATATTCGCCAAACTATCTCTGAGCATGTTCCCTGACATATCATTATCCATAAGAGAAACCCATACAGGAATGTCTAATGGCGTAATGCATACTAGCAGTATTGTTGATGGAGCAGGTATAGGTCGTCTAGAAGCTGATCCTCTTGCTAGTTTTACGAGATCGGATTTTTTGCGCGCTCGTCTCGGGCTGTTGCCAATAGGATTAAGGAGTGCAAATGATTTAATACCCCCAGACGATACATACCACAAATATCATAACTGGAACGACCCCGGTAATCTTGATAAATTATTAGAAACTATTCAGGAAGATATACGGTCGTTTGAGCTACCTGTCGTAGAAGCTGCGTCTTTTGCCAAGGGTGCGCTCAGGGCAGCAATCGGCAGAGTTGGTTATAACGTCGGAGTTTCCAATTATGAGCGTGATAGTAACCTAATTTCAACATACACACTAACCGATTTATCTAACGAGGAAATCTCAAAAGTATCATTAAGCGAAGGTGTGCTGAGAGTTTTTGCTCGAGACGCATCTGATTGGGGAAGGAATTAGCTATGAGAAACGAGTCGCCAATATACAGTTACTATTATCCATTAACAACCAGCTGCGACACGCTGCGGCAAAGAACATTGGCAAACGGAGGAAATACGCCAACAGATGAAACTATGCTCTGCCAAACGGCTAGGTCTTTATTTGTAGGTCATAGTCAACCAAATACGTATTCTTTTGATGGATCGCCTGAGTCTAGCACGTGGGATGATATAGAACCAAGGGTTATGCAAGCGCAAATAGATTTAGCGCAACAATATGGTGTAGATGGTTTTATATTTGATACTTATGTAGGTGTTAAAGATGGTAAAGTTAGCAAAGAAAAAGACGTTATCAATGGATTTCTAAAATGTAGTTTAGGTAGAACTGCGTATGCTTGCATGATGATATTTGGAAGCCCAAGGTCTATCTTGCCAGTTCCTCCGTATTTTGAAGAACCCGATAGATACTATGATCGTACGTCTCAGACTGTAGAAACAATGGTTGATTATCTCGTTGATAATCATTGGAATAATCCAAACTATATTACTATTCTCGACAGACCATATGTAAGCGTATTCACCTCTGACATGAGAAAATATAGCAGTAATGCGAGTGAAATGTCGCATGCTAATATGATAAATTATTTGAAAGAGTATAGCTGGAGAAAATATAAGATAGAGCCATATCTGGCAACTGTTTGCTTGAAAGCTACTCATGCGCTAGACCACCTTGCCGCTGGTGCCGACTCTATGACTGGCTATGGTTTTCTACCAGATTTTACAGAATCAATGCGGCGACCCATCCAAGATTATAGAGAACAAATAGTTAGACGAGTTGAGGAGTGGAGCGCAATCCAAGAACAAATAGATAAACCTTATATTCCTCCCGTTGTAGTTGGATGGGATGCATCTCCTCGCGGGAGTATACCCGACGGTAGGCATTTTAGAGACGTTCAAGGAATATATCCTTTTACTCCTATTGTAACTAATAGTAATGCTGTAGATTTTGGCAACATGCTTTGTCAGCAGAAACAGTTTATTGTACATAATATACCACAGGAAGAGAGATATACTCCCATTACAGCTTGGAATGAAATAACCGAAGGTGCAGCTCTATTGCCAAAAATATTACCAGACGGATCGATAGATGATAGTTATTTAGCAAAAATAAAGGAGTTGAAAAATGAATATGGATTCTAGTCGCATTTTAGCAATCATTAATGATCAAACTCTCGGTCTATCCACGCCGCCATTAGCCGCTGCAAAATCAACTCGCATTGGCGCGCGCGCGATTTTATTTGATGGTAATAGTCGCGTCGCTTTGGTGTACGAACATCGATATCATCATTACAAATTGCCGGGCGGTAATGTTGAGCCAGGTGAAAATCTCGAACAGGCTGTTCGCCGCGAAATCAAAGAAGAAGTCGGCGCAAATATTGCAGACATTCGTTATCTTGGTGTTGTTCATTCGTACTTATCGGCATACAACGAAGATTGCGACCAGCATTATTTCACTGCCCGTGTTGATGGTGAGATAGGCGAGAGTGCTTGGATTGACGAGGAGGAATTGCACGGTTGCCAGATTATTTGGTGCGACAATCTCCAGCAAGCTATCGAGCGAGTTCAATCCGGTACATCCAAGGAATATGTACACCTGTTTGAGCGAGCGCGAGAGTTGGCTGGGTTAAAAGCAGGAGGTTTACTCAACGAACCTAAAAATAACAAATTAAAATAGTAATTAGATACGGTACAGCTAAAAAAACAGCCCCTTATTTAAAATAAGTAGTGTAACAACCTTAGACCAAGAAAGGGGACTGTTTTCATGATCTGTAACATTTGCGTTTATATTTTTATTTGCTAGAATATAAGCAAGGTGCAATAAGACACAAACAGTGAGGGGAAAATGAAGATTCATCAGCGATATAAAAGGTTTATACCAAAAGTTGTCGGCATTACTGCTGCCGTCATTGTGGCGTTTGGCGCTATACTGCTGCAAATACCGTCGACCAAGGCGGCCTCTTTGCATAAAAAATACCAGTTTATTGACACAAATTACAGCGTCCCGTCCTCTAATGTAGCGTGGGTAGCTCCGAACGGTAATGACGCTACTGGCAATGGCAGCGAAAACTCGCCGTATAAGACCTTTGCTAAAGCCTTGGCGGCTCTTTCAAGCGGCGGTACTGTAGTTGCGAAAAGCGGTATTTATCGCGAGCCGCACTTTTTTGTGTCTAAGAATAATATTACATTGCAAGCCGCACCGCATGCTGAAGTTTGGCTGAAGGGAAGCGAT
>ERZ773099.2984-NODE-2984-length-11251-cov-14.889157_pt1 | contig 11251 bp, 9 predicted proteins | sample MGYA00511120_ERZ773099 | MGnify/ENA primary metagenome ERZ773099 (study PRJEB29015, sample SAMEA2738012) | human oral metagenome | biome: human oral; feature: human-associated habitat; material: dental | place: China | collected 2104 ... | reverse complement strand
CCATGAAGCTCCTGCCCGAGTAGGGGTAGCCCTCGCAGATGACGGTCGAGAAGGTCCCGTCAGCCTCGAGCGGGATGCAGCCGTGGAAGAGCAGGTTGCCATTGGAGACGAGGTAGATTGAGCCCACCTCATAGAGGAAGCCCACATGCTTGCGCAGGCGCTCGCTCTGTGCGAAGGCCTGCTTGAGGCCGTCCATGACCTCTTGCTCCTCGGTCGAGAGCGCATAGGGGTCTGCGGCGTCTACGGTGGGGAAGTCGCAGGTGGAGAGCGGCAGGTCGTGACCTGCGACGTGCACTGTCCCATGGCTTAGGTCCATCTCGCCCAGGAGCAGGCGCGTCGTCATGTCAAAGTCGGGGTGACGCTTGATGAGCTGTCCTTCCACCTTGAAGAGGATGATGGAGATGGCCTTCTCCATCGGGGAGATCACGTCATCCGCCCGGTAGGTCCTCTCTGCGAAGAGGGCGAGCTCGCGCAGGGAGATGCCGTAGGCGCTCTCGAGCACCTCAAGGGTGTGGTAACGGACATTTGTCCGTACGACGGAGGCGATGCAAGCCTCCGAGCCTGCTGCCGCCCCCATCCAACAGATGTCATGGTTGCCCCACTGGAAGTCCAGGGAGTGGTACTCCACGAGGCGGTCCATGATCTTGTCCGCGTGTGCCCCTCGGTCGAAGACGTCCCCTATGAGGTGGAGGTGATCCACGGCGAGGCGCTTGACGAGGGCTGCCAGCGAGCAGATGAAGTCGTTGGCGGCGCCCGTGCGTATGATGGAGCGGATGATCTCCTTGTGGTACTCGTGGCGACTCGTCTCGCCGCTTGCCGATGCGTGCAGCAGCTCGTCGATGATGTAGGCGTAAGCGACAGGCATGGCCCGACGCACCTTTGAGCGGGTATAGAGGCCCGAGAGAGTGCGTGCCAGGCGCACGAGCAGCATGAGGTTTGTCTCGTACCAGGCATCATCTGGAATGTTTCGCCTGCCGAGGAGGCGGAGCCTCTCCTTGGGGTAGTAGATGAGCGTGCAGAGGTCGGCACGGTCCGCCGCCGAGAGCTCGTCTGAGAACAGGTGCTCCACGCGCTCGCGGATGACTCCGGAGCAGTTGTTGAGGATGTGCTCGAAGGCCTCGTACTCGCCGTGTACGTCGCTCATGAAGTGCTCGGTCCCCTTTGGCAGGTTGAGGATGGCCTCAAGGTTTATGACCTCGGTGAACGCTGCTTGACGGGTGGGGAAGTCCTTGGCGAGGAGCTTGAGGTAGCGCAGTTCGGCGTCGTTGGGTGCGCCCTGCGGGGCTTCTTGGCGTGTCATGGTCCTCCAATCGGCAATGTGGTGACCTTGGGCGGGTTTTCGTCCGAAGCCGGGTGGTTCTGACTAGGCTAGGAGGTGGATTCGGACGTCTGCCCTAGGCGTTATGTTTGCCTCCATTATCTCTATGGAAGGCGTGTCGCGGCGGTCACGCCTGCGAGTGGTCGTGTATGCGGTGAACCTGCGACGTATGCAGCGAACATATGTGTCGCGCACTCAGAGTGCGCCTTTCCGTCACGGTGGGATCGCGTGGGCGCCCAGAGTGCGCCTTTCCGTAAGCCGTCGGACGCAGAATGCGCCTTTCCGTGACGTCGCGGCGCCCAGGAGGTGTGGGACAACCCCCCGCCAGGCTGCGGGGCACTATGGGAAACGGCCCAACTGGGCAAACGCGCTCGAGCAACCCCCCCCCGCCAGCCTGCGGGGCGGCTTGCGTCAGGGTCCGCAGATCTCGGTTCGGAGTCTGGCCTCACGGAAAGGCGCACTCTGCCCGACCTGCGGGCTTCAGAATGCGCTTTTTCGTGATGCACCGGCCCCAGACTGTGCTTTTCCGTTATGACCCACATGCAGACTGCGTCTTTCCGTAGAGTGCGCTTTTCCTCACCTGGGCAAACGCGGCGCCGCCTCACGGAAAAGCGCAGTCTGGGACGCGCGACTCACGTAAAGGCGCACTCTGTACGTCGGATCTCACATAAAGGCGCACTCTGCATGCGAGTGGTCACGCAGACTGCGTCTTTACGTCACGGCGCGCGTCCCCCATTTTGGCTCCTGAGGGAGAAGCGAAACAAATCGGCTTTACCAGCCGAGAAACCATCCTGTCTGCAAAGAGATTTCCTCTCGTTCGGGGGTCGACTCTGGGCTAGGTTCTGGGTACGCTCCGCTCGGGCTGTTTCCAGACGCCGACGTAATGCCCACAGGTCCAAAGGTCGTCCCGACCTGCACTGTCAAACTCCTTGAGCGCTCTGTCCGCACTGCCACTCGGCCTTGAACGTGCAGTCCCGTACGTTCACCGGCGAGTGGCAGTGTGAGATGCACTGCACAGTACGTTCACCGGCGAGTGGCAGTGTGAGTAGCACTGCCACTCGGCCCCGAGCGTACCCAGGCCTCATCCCTTCACTGCCACTCGGCCCCGAGCGTACCGATCGCACTGCCACTCGACACCGAACGTGACGCGTGGTACGTTCACTGGCGAGTGGCAGTGTGAGTAGCACTGCCACTCGGCCCCGAGCGTGCCCAGACCCCATCCCTTCACTGCCACTCGGCCCCGAGCGTACCGATTTGGTACGCTCACGCCCGTTTGGCAGTCCCGGCCGCACTGCCACTCGGCCCCGAGCGTACCCAGACCCCATCCCTTCACTGCCACTCGGCATCGAACGTACCGATTGCACTGCCACTCAGCCTTGAACGCGACGCGTGGTACGTTCACCGACGACTGGCAGTGTGGGTGATACTGCCAAAGTCCCGAGTGACCTACGACGTTAACTTGGAGAAGGAGACTCCCTCGGTGTCGAGTGTGACCATGAGGCGGTTCCGGTCGGCCCGAGAGATGATGACTGACGCCTCAAAGGGTCTGCCAGAGGCATCGTAGGTCGTGCGCAGAGTGCGCAGCGCTGCCGCCCCGCTCGACAGGCCCAGCGCTTCCGCCTCACGCCTGTCAAGATTGATCGCCTCGTAGACTTCCTCGGCCTTGGCGGGCATCTTTCCGGATGCCTCAGTGATGAGCGCATAGAGCGATGACTCGAGGGCCTTCTCCGTAAGGAAGGGACAGCACGAATGCGGGACGTAGGCGGTCACGTACTGCATGGGAACCCCGTCGGCGAGGCGAACTCGGCGGACCTCCCACACCCTTGTTCCGTCGGGGACGGCAAGACGCCTGGCGACGCCGGCCTCTGCCTGGCGGAGTCTGAGCCCCAGCACCTTGGACGAGGGCGTCATGCCCAGCGCTGTGATCTCCGTGGTAAAGTTGAACGCGACGTCAATGGTATGGTTGCTTGTCCTAAAACTTACGAAGGTTCCCGCGCCCCGACGACGAATCACATGTCCTCCGTCCACGAGGTCCCTGAAGCAGCGACGTACCGTCCCGCGCGCGAGGCCCATCCTTTTGGCGATGTCCTGCTCGGTGGGTAGAGCTGTATCCGCGTCAAGTGAGCGTGTGGCTATGACTTGCAGTATCCGTTCCTTGAGCTGCTGATAGAGGGGAATCTCTGAGTCATACTCGAGGGGCCTTTGGGACAGTGCGGTGAGTACGTCCATCCTCCTCCTTTGCTGTCTTGTGAGTAAGAATATTCTAAATGTCCTGTACATACTAATCTTTTTTCGTTCTCGAAGCTGAGGGTCACGAAAGCCCTATGCTCTAAGGAGCAAAAGTTCAGTAGGTCCTGAACAAGATGGTCACGATTCAGAAATGAGGGAGGGAACATCTTGGGCAGGGACCATGAGGAAAAGGAGAAGGATATGAGGCCTGTCAAAAAAGCCGCAGAGATGAGCGTCAGGGAGCTTGCCCGCTACGTGGACCAGTCGGTTCTGAAGCCGGAGTTCACCGTTGAGGAGGTGAGGAGATACACCCAGGAGGGCATCGACTTCGGTTGTGCGACCATCTGCATCAACCCGGCGAGCCTGCCCGTCGTGGCTCCCATGGTGGATGGCAGTTCCACCGGCATCTGCGTGGTCTGCGACTTTCCCTTCGGCTTGGCCACGACCGAGGCGAAGGCGCTACTTGCCGAGGAATACTGCTCGAAGTGGGGAGTCCAGGATCTCGATATCGTGGCAAACTATGGCTGGCTGCGTTCTGGCCTGCACGACGAGGTCATCGCCGACCTCAGGCCGACCGTCGAGACCTGTCACAGGCATGGGACTGAGGTCAAGGTCATCATCGAGACGGACGCCCTCACCCCCCAACAGATCGCTGACGGGACACGCTGCGCCATTGAGGCCGGAGCTGACTTCATCAAGAGCTCGACGGGCTTTCTCACAGGTCATGAGGCGGTTGGCGCCTCTCCTGAGATCGTCCAGATGATGATGGATGCTGCTGCTGGCAGGATCAAGGTGAAGGGATCCGGCTGCATCCGCGACCGCGAGCACTTCCTCAGGCTCATCGACATGGGCATTGATCGTATGGGCATCGGCTACCGCTCTACCCCTATCGTGCTCGGATGTACGCCCGAGGAGGCCAAGGGACGCTAGGTCCCGACACCTTCCGACGCACGGAGCGCAGCGTGCGTCGGGCTAGCGCCGCACCCATTCTGCGCGCCAACCCATGCCAAGAAAGGTAGGTACATCATGGTCGAGAAGAAGAGCGCGGGTGTTCTGACGGTTCATGTCGTCTCTGACTCGCTCGGTACGACGGCGCGAGGAGTCGTGAACTCTGCTGCCATCCAGTTTCCACACGAGAGTGTGCGTCTGAACACCCTCTCCAAAGTCGAGACGATCGAGCAGGTTCGCGCCTACCTCGATCGCTATGTGGATGATCCGGCGGGCACCGCTGTCTTTCACACCATCCTGAGCGAGGAATTGCGCAAACAATTGCTCCACGAGCTTCAGAGTCGAAAGATAGCCTCGATTGACCTTCTTGGGCCTACCATGCAGATCATCTCGAGTCTCACCATGGAGGAATCTCTCAACGTACCCGGGCTTGTTGTTGACAGGGACGTTGTCGAGACGCATATCATCGATGCGCGCACCTTGGCGTAGGAACAGCTGAAGAAAGCGCTTACACCCTCGCAGGTGCCATCCCGGACCAGATGGCACGTGAGCTGGGCTGTATCGACCCTATTATGATTACGCCTGCCCGTATCTTCGGGGCAGGCTATACTCTTCTCGGGAGGATGGGTGCTCGAACATCGGAGGTAGAGATGAACCGACTGGCAGATACGTTTGTGCTTTCCAACGGCAGGGGCATCCCCTGCATCGGACTCGGCACGTGGCAGACGGCGAGCGGCGAGGAGGCGGTTGAGGCCGTGAGCTGTGCCATCAAGATGGGCTATCGCCACATCGATGGCGCGGCTATCTATGGCAACGAGCGCTCGGTGGGCAAGGGGGTGGCCCTCGGGATCAGGGAGGCAGGCATCTCGCGAGAAGAGCTCTTCGTCACAAGCAAGCTCTGGAACACGGAGCGCGGCTACGACAGGACCCTGGATGCCTTTGAGAAGACCCTTGCTGACCTCGGCCTTGACTATCTCGACCTTTACCTCATCCACTGGCCAGCTGCTGCTCACCAGTTCGATGACTGGCAGGCGATCAACCGTGACACGTGGCGCGCCTTCGAGAAGCTCTACCATGAGGGTCGAGTCAGGTCAATCGGGGTCTCGAACTTCCTGAGGCATCATCTTGAGCCGCTGATGACCGCTGACGTTGCCCCCATGGTTGACCAGCTTGAGTTTCATCCCGGTTTCATGCAGACAGACATCGTGTCATATTGCCAGCACAATGGCGTGCAGGTTGAAGGGTGGAGCCCGCTAGGACGGGGCAAGTTGCTGACGGACGGGCGCATGGTCCAGATTGCCGAGCGCTATGGCGTCTCGACCGCCCAGCTGTGTGTGCGCTGGGCACTGCAACACGATGTGCTCCCCCTGCCGAAGTCCACCCATGAGCAGCGCATCCGCGAGAACGCGGACGTCTTTGGCTTTAAGATCACCGCCCAAGACATGGACGCAATCGATGCGCTGCCCTTTATGGGAGGCTCGGGCAGCAGCCCTGACGAAGTCGACTTTTAAGGAGACGCCCTGTGGGAGCATCGCTCTCATGTGGTGCGAGGCATAGGGCGTCGCCCTCGCACTCAGGTGGTCCGGACAGCTCGGACGGTCGGCTCCTTGCCAGCTGGCATCGCATGGGATCCGACGCATAGTGCCCCGCACGCTGCGGGGCACTATCGTGGCGACGTTTGCCCAGTTGAGACTCAGTTCTTAGTGCCCCCCAATCTGCGGGGCACTATCTTGAAGGAGCTGGGTCACGGATTCTGGACGCTACGCGCAGCATCCCCTCACCCATTCGATGAAGTTGGCCGTGCCAGAGCCCGTGCGCTCGGGTATGGTGTGACCTTGGTCCCAAACGGTCGCGAAATCGACATATTTGATGGCTCTTCGGGGGTTTGTGTGGGTTGCTGCCTCGGCGAAGACGCCAACCTGGCGGCGCCGCTCGCGCAGAGCCTGTTTTCCCGGCCAAGGGAGAGGCGGGCCACCGAGGGGGCGCTGCCGGCACACCATGGCGGTTGGGGCGCTCGAGTCACCCGACGCGACTCGCGCCGCAACAGTGTACACAAATGGCCCAAAACGGCGCCGAGAGGCCATTTTCGTCGATCTGTGTACACTCCTGCGTCTTCGCGCCTGCCCACAACGGCGCAACAGTGTACACAAATGGCCCAAAACGGCTCCGAGAGGCCGTTTTCGCCAATCTGTGTACACTCTTTTGCACCCCCACGACCGCTCGCGCTTGCACCCCCACGGCCGCTCTCGCGACCGGGCGGGGCCACGGGTCCCACGACATCAACGACCCCATGGCCCCGTGACGCAAGGGCGCTCGGACCTGACACCCACGTCGCCAGGGCGGTGACGCAACCACTCACCCACACGAGCTCACGAAGCCTCTTTTTAAGCCGATCTAACAGTCGAGAAGCCGGGTGATGGGTTTATCACGTTGAGCTGAAAAAAATGCGCATCGATCATCAGCAGGTGGCGAGTCACCCTTGCAATCTCGGGCTAGCGTTCGTTGGCCTGTTTGACCCGGAAGAGGTGTACGCGCCAGTTCAAATACGATCGAATGTACTTCATTTTCATGTGGTGAATCGCCACGGGTGGCGCTTGACTCAAGGGGTGAAGATTGCTCACCATCGCGACTCGCTCGAGGCGGATGGGGTTGCGGACGTCGGCCCTGTAGGCCTCGTGGACGCCCCTGACCGCCTTGGCCGGCCAGCATGGTGCCCGCCACGCGTGGGCTGCCACCTGCGGTGTCGCGGCTGGCGCGCGTCCCCGCTCCGTGGCGGCGGCTCATGGGTCTCCGCAGCCGGGCGCAGGCCCTCAAGGCAGGTGACGGTTCGGGTCTGTGTCCAGCGGGCTAAGGAAGCGCCGGGAAGGCGGGGTAAGGGTACTCTGCCGCGATACCTGGATGTACGTACCCTGTGCGAATACGTGAGGGATCAGGTCGATGAGTGATGGTGGTTTTGCCCCGGCTTCCTCGTCTGCGGTGACGTACAGTTGGCGCGTCGAACCCTAAGATGCCATGATGTGTGGGATAGACGGTTACCGAAAGGTGCCTACTTTCACGCAGGCCCTCACTTGTCGATAATGTTTGAAGGGAGGGATCGGAGGGGTTTGAAGGGAGGAATCGGAGGAGCAATGAAGACGAGGGACATGACTGCGCAAGACTGCCTGGAGCTGCTGCGCGAGATACGCGATGTGACCTTCTCGACAGTCGACGCGCAGGGGCACCCGCAGGCACGCGTCATCGACGTGATGGGCGTGGGTGAGGGGTGCGTAACGTTCTGCACGGCACGCGGCAAGGATTTCTATGCTCAGCTCAGGCATAACCCGCACGTGGCGGTGGTTGGCCTCTCCAAGGACTGGCAGTCGGTGCGTCTTGTGGGCGTGGCACGACGCCTGCCCGATGAGGGGCAGCGCGCGGCCATCGATTTGATCTTTGCCGACAACCCCTCCATGGAGTCGGTCTACCCGGGCGAGGCGCGCTACATCCTCGAGGCCTTCATGATCGACAGAGGCACCCTCGAGGTCTTCGACCTCGCCAGCGAACCCATCTTTCGAAGGAGCTTCTCTTTTGGCGACGCTCCGCTGGGCCTGCGGGGATTCCTCATAGCTGACGATTGCGTCGGCTGCGACACGTGCAAGGAGGGCTGCCCGCAGCAGTGCATCGACGAGGGCGAGCCGTACTGGATCAATCAGGAGTCCTGCCTGCACTGCGGGCTCTGCTATGAGAACTGCCCCGTCGGGGCCATCGATCGCCGTTAGCGGGCGCAGACCAAAGGAGAACCATGCCCCAGAACATGTGGAATCTGCTGGTGGAGCGCTCAGGCTGGTTCGCTGGCCTTGCGGGCGAGCATCTGGCCCTCTCGGCCATCGCCATCGCGGTGGCCATTGTGGTGGGCGGCCTTGCCGGCCTGCTCATCAGCCAGGCGACCAAGGCCGCGAAGCCCACGCTCGCGGTGGTGAACTTCCTCTACACCATACCGTCCATCTCTATGCTGGGCCTGCTCATCCCCTTCTCGGGCGTGGGCAACGTCACGGCGGTGATCGCGCTCATCATCTATGCGCTTTTGCCCATGGTTCGCAGCACCTACACGGGTCTCACCAACATCGAACCCGGCATCATCGAGGCGGCGCGCGGTATGGGTTCCACCGAGGGCCAGATCATGCGCAAGATTCGCATCCCGCTCGCGATGCCTGTCATCATGAGCGGGATCCGCTCGATGGCCACGATGACCATAGCGCTCACCGGCATCGCCTCGTTCATTGGGGCCGGGGGGCTTGGTGTGGCTATCTATCGCGGCATCACGACCAATAACATGGCCATGACCATGGACGGCTCGCTGTTGGTGGCCATCCTTGCCCTGGTCGTGGACTTCGTGCTTGGCGTCGTGGAGCGTCGCGCGCAGATGCGCAGTGCGAAGGCACGTTGCGCCAACCGGCGTGCGCTCATCGTCGTGGCCGCCATCGTCGCCGCGCTTGTGGCAATCGGTCTCGCACGCTCCTGCGCCCCCACGCGCGCCACCATCCGCGTCGCCACCAAGCCCATGACCGAGCAGTACATCATGGGCAACATGCTCAAGGAGCTTATCGAGCAGGACACCGACCTCAACGTGGACCTCACCACGGGCGTGGGCGGCGGAACGTCCAACATAGCGCCTGCCATGGAGTCGGGCAACTATGACATCTACCCGGAGTACACCGGCACGGCGTGGGCGCAGGTGCTGCACCGCAGCGACCCCTATGACGAGGGGCGCTTTGGCGAGCTTACGGACGCCTACAAGAATGACCTGCACATGAGCTGGGTGGGCATGTACGGGTTCAACGACACCTTTGGCATCGTGGTGCGCAGGGAGGTGGCCGACAGGTACGGTCTGCGCAGCTACAGCGACCTCGCGCGCGTCTCGAGCCAGCTGAGCTTTGGCGCCGAGTACGACTTCTTTGAGCGCGCCGATGGCTACCGGGCGTTCTGCGACGCGTACGGCATGAGCTTCGCGAACACGATAGACCTGGACATCGGCCTCAAGTATCAGGCGCTCGCCGAGGGGCAGATGGACGTGATGGTGGTCTTCACCACCGACGGGCAGCTGAGCGCGGCGGACGCCACAATCCTTACGGACGACCGGGGCTTCTTCCCCTCGTACCTCTGTGGCAACGTGGTGCGCGACCAGGTGCTTGAGGAGCACCCAGAGCTGCGTGCCGTCCTCACCAAGCTCAATGGCACGATCACTGACGGTGACATGGCGCAGATGAACTACGAGGTGGAGAGCGAAGGCCGCCCGCCCGAGGACGTGGCCCGCGAGTATCTTCAGGAGAAGGGACTGCTCTCATGAGCGATGAGAAGCGAGACGTCGCGGCAGGCGTGAACGTGGCGGAGGCAGACGACGTGGCGAAGGCAGACGATGCGGCACGCGGCGCCGCAGGCGTGCCGGCCATTGAGTACCGCCATGTGACCAAGGCCTTCGAGGGCGAGTCGAATGACACGAGCAAGCTCGCGCTCGACGACGTCTCGCTCTCCATAGGCCGCGGGGAGTTCGTCTGCGTCATAGGCTCGTCGGGCGGCGGCAAGACCACGCTGCTCAAGATGGCCAACGGTCTGGTGATGCCCACGTCTGGCGACGTGCTCGTTGACGGCAAAAACGTGCGGGACACCGACTTGGTCGAGCTTCGACGCAACATCGGCTACGCCATACAGGGTAGCGTGCTCTTTCCGCACATGACGGTTGAGCAGAACATTTCCTATGTGCCCAACCTCTGGAACGGACGCGACCATGAGCGTACCCATGGGGCTGTGCGCAAGTGGATGGGCATCGTGGGCCTCGACGATGACCTGCTCGAGCGCTTCCCGGCGGAGCTTTCCGGCGGGCAGCAGCAGCGCGTGGGCATTGCGCGGGCGCTTGCCGCATCGCCTGACATCCTGCTCATGGACGAGCCCTTTGGCGCCGTGGACGAGATCACGCGCGGCCAGCTTCAGTGCGAGATGCGCCGCATCTACGAGAAGACGAGCATCACAGTAATGTTCGTGACGCATGACATACGCGAGGCGCTGCGGCTGGGCACGCGCGTGGCCGTGGTGGACGGAGGGCATGTGCTGCAGTACGCCGAGCCGGCCGAGCTGCTCGCGCACCCCACTGATGGCTTCGTGCAGAGGCTCGTTGCGGGCATCTCGCCAGAGGACCTGGAGTGGAGGAGGACGTAGGCGTCCGCAGCGGGTTGTGGCGCAGGCGGGGGGCCATGGCTGGGTGGGCGATCCCCAACGCCATGCAGGCCGTCTCAGCGAGTGGCCAGTTGGTATCGAGCTGCTGCGTTGCATCGGGGCCGAACGTAGGCGCTCACCTATAGTAGCCACCGCATGCCGTCATGCCGAGGGCAGGCTCCCCGTAGTGCCCAGCGAGGTCGATTGGCTCTGGATGGCGCAGAGGCACTTGCTTGTGATCCTGAGCTGCCGGTGAACTGCCGCTTATCGTCCTCCAGCGCATGGGGGAGGCTCATACGATGCCGCCCGCAGATGGCCTCCATCTGGCCCATCTCATCTTCCTCGACGTGGGGTCGCCGTCTTGGGGCCTCTTCGGGGATCTGTGCGTCGGTGCCTCGATGATAACGCCAAGTGAGCGGCGGCACCACCGCTGGTGTAGGCTTGTCTCTCGACTAAGCCTGACTTCCCGTCACTTCCTTAGCCCACTGGACGCAGGGCCGGATCGCCGCCGGCCCCGAGAACCTGCGCCTGGCTGCTGAAATGCCTTGGCCGTCGCTTGCGCGCGGCGGC
>ERZ773099.2983-NODE-2983-length-11252-cov-2.383585_pt1 | contig 11252 bp, 12 predicted proteins | sample MGYA00511120_ERZ773099 | MGnify/ENA primary metagenome ERZ773099 (study PRJEB29015, sample SAMEA2738012) | human oral metagenome | biome: human oral; feature: human-associated habitat; material: dental | place: China | collected 2104 ... | reverse complement strand
ATTTTTCCTGCCTTTGCATAAATCTCTGCCTTTTTTAAGCCTTCTATCTCCAAAAATCCTTTTTCGTACACCACCCCAGCATCCATTTTTTCTGCAATTTTCATTACGCACACCCCAATTTCTTTCTCTCCAGCTAAAATCGCCGTTTCTATCGGTGATGGACCCCTATATTTTGGTAAATCAGATGGGTGCACATTTAGTATCCCTTCCGGTTCAAATAACTCAATTATTTCCGGCTTTAAAATCTCACCAAAACTTGCCAAAACCCCAAAAATCTTTTCACCACTCTTCTTATTTTCTTCACAAACCCTTTTCATCTCTGCTAAATCTTCCTTTTTCCGCACAATCATCAAAATTTCAAAAAAATCAGCCACCCCGCCCAACACCGCTTCTGCTAATACTCCATTACCAAAAAATATTGCTTTTGGTTTCATTTTTTATACTCCATCAGGGAAGACCTGTCTATCATTCACCACTTCGTCATAGTCTACCGGCCTTAATTCACCATTTTCATCTAATCGGAAAAACCCCTCCTTATTACCCACTACATAGTCGATAAACAATATTCCATTCAAATGATCTATCTCATGTTGTAGCATGCGTGCCAACCCATCTTCTGCCTTTATTCGCACCTCTGCTCCATCTATTGTTTTTGCCTTTATCTTCACCTTTGCCGCTCTTGGCACCAGCCCATACAAATTTGGCACAGACAGACAACCTTCATAGTCTACCTCTGTTTTTCCTTCAGTTCGGATAATTTCAGGATTTATCAAAACCGTAAAACTTTCATTGTCTTTGTTTTCCATGTCATCTCGCACGATAATCATTCTCTTCAAAATTCCCATTTGCGGTGCTGCCATCGCTGCCGAAATTTCATGCGGATGATCTTTTTCCCAGTCCAAACTAGCCGAAATCATCCGTTTTGCCATTTTTCGAATCTCATCCGTTATTTCACCCACTTTTTCCGCTTTTTCTCTAAGTCTCGGATCAGGTGTTGTGATTATCTTATTATAATCTTTTTCTTGCATCATATTCTCCCTCTATTTTAACAGATTTTCATTTTCTCTAGTGTGCTCCTCTAGTAAAACTTTTTCAGTGTCACACCATCAAACTCTAATCGTCTTTAATCTTATTAATACACGAGCATAATATTTCCCCAAATTATATCACAAACCCTATCAAAACACAATTTTTAACTTTTACAAGCACAGATTTTGCACCAGCTACCTCTGTTTACCATAAACATTTTACTATTGAAATTTTTAAAAACCTTTGCTATAATAATAACCGTCGCTTATTTCCCAAAGTTTACCTGCGAGGTGGGTCGGTCGTTAGCGACGTAATTCACATAGGAGATTGTCTATGCGTATCAGACTCAAGCGTGATAAATCACGCAAAAAGTCGGATATCCCCCCGGCGCCCTGGCGCGAATTCATTGTAATCCGCTAGTGCGTCACCACCAAAAAACCTGCCACTGGCAGGTTTTTTGCTATAAATAACCATAACAATTTCACACCAACTATCAAACATTAACCATCAATTATTAATCATCAATGATCAACCACCAACCCCACTCCTACTACCGCTGTGATCACCCCCCATTTCTATTCCGCACAAAAGGGAATCACATCACACAATTATTTCCCATCCATCAATTTTTTCACACCTTGGGAAACAAAAACCTCTTTTCATTTCCCATTCTTCTAAAATATCAAAAACTCAAAACAAAAATCGTGTTATTTTTATTTCACACCTCTATTAATAACTATTTCCCAGCCAACCAATCCGCAATATCAATTACCTTCACCCCCTCATACTGCCACTCCGGCTGCCTTGTTCGCGCCAAAATCATTTTTGGATACGCATCACGCACTGCCAATAGGGAGTTAGTCTCTCTTTCGAATGTTTTTTCATTCAAAATATCATAAGATACCTGAATATAAATTTTTTCACCATTTTTCTGCGCCACAAAATCAATCTCACGTACTACTTCACCGGTAACATTGTTAGGATTGACACCACTCACGCCTATTTCTGAACATCTCACACTTCCTACGTACACCTCATAACCCCTCCTGATCAACTCAATCGCCACAATATTTTCATAAACACTTCCGTAGTCCGCATTTTTTATACCTAATTTCGCATATTTCAAAGCATGATCACATAAATAATATTTATCCTGTACATTTAAATACTTTTTTCCTGCCACATCATATCTTTTCACTTTATAAAACGCATACACCTTACAGAAATAATCCAAATAAGCCCCCACTGTCTTATGATTTGTTTCTAAATTATTTGCATTTAATACGTTTGTCACATTTCTCCCTGTCGTCAACCTAGAAATGTTATCCATCAAAAAGTCCCCAATTCTTGCCAAAACTGCAGTATTTTGCACTCCATACTTTTTTTGTATATCTCGCAAAATCATTGTGTCATATATCTCAGATAAATATCGGTATTTTTCGGGTATATCGTCATACGCATACACTCCAGCAAATCCCCCTTCTATCAAGTATTTATCAAACCCCGCATAAATATCCTTGTTTCCATGATATTTTAAGTATTCTTTAAAAGAAAACGGCAGTACCTCTACAGTAAAAACCCTTCCCGCAAACAGTGTTGCCAAATCAGAAGAAAGCAAAAATGCATTCGACCCAGTAATATAAATGTCATATTTTTTTCTATTGTGTAAACTATTTATCGTCTTTTCAAAACCACGGCACATCTGCACCTCGTCAATCAGCAAAAAATTCTGCACTCCAGGCATAAATTTCTGCTCCACATATTCATTCAAAGCATGATATTCTTGCAGAAACTCAAAACTTATATCATTAAAATCAATATGCACGATATTCGCATTTTTTATTGACTTCGCCACACATTCCTGAAAATTTAACAACAGTGTTGACTTTCCGCTCCTCCGCACCCCAGTTATCACCTTGATTTCTGGTGTCCCCATCACTTTTTGCAAAGTTTTTAGATAGTCTCTTTCAATATATTTCATAGCATTCCTTTATTGTATCATAACACAACCTTTTCCCATCCGTCAATTTTTCCACACTTTAGGAAATAAAGCCTCATTTTTATCTCCCATTCCTCCCAAAATCATAATTTTGGGAAACGCTTATGTAAAATCTAGCTTTCGATATCTCATTTGTTAAAATCGCAAACTCCCTCCCTTATCGCCCCTTTTCTCCATTCTCTCCAAAATCCCCTCTCTCGCCACCTTTATATCCTCAAACGGCTCCGCTCCACTCGCCCGCAAAATCGTCTTTTCATGCCCCTTACCCAGTATCATCACCACATCTCCCTTTCTCGCTAGTTTTATCGCTGCAAAAATCGCTTCCCGCCGGTCAAAAATCACACACCCCACCCGCTCCGAAACGTCATCAGATAAAGCCTTCTCTACCTCTGTTAAATTAGCAAAAAACTTCATCCTAGCTTCCTTAGCTCCTCGCACAAATTCCGCACAAATTTCCCGCACATCCTCATCCCTCGTATCGTCCTCCGTCACGATAAATACATCCGCTTTTGCCCCAATAATTTCACCTCGCATTGCCCGTGTCGATTCATCTCTTCGCCCCGCTCCACCGTGCACTGCAATTATCCGTCCCTTTTTCTTGCCTTCTCGTCCTGCGCCGTCCAAATCAGCTACTTCACCTTTACTAGCACCATCCACATCACCATCAGCACCCATCGCTTCAAACACCTTCAAAATCGCATCCGGCGTATGTGCATAATCAACTAAAACTCTAAAATCCTGCCCCTCATCTATTAAATTCATCCTCCCCTCGACTTCCGTTAAAGCATAGATTCCATCAGCTATCTGCTGATCAGACAGCCCAAAATATCTTCCCACACACGCCGCCGCCAGGGAATTATACACATTAAATTTCCCCGGGATTCTCGTTTTTATTTCAAACTCTCTCTCCTTCTTTATATCACCAAACGCATATTTTACCCCAGAAACACCTAATTTCACCCCAGAAGCCCGAAAATCCCCATTTTTTATACCATAAGACGCATATTTTCTCCTTCTCATCTTCTCTAAAAACCTCTCAAAACTCTCATCGTCCGCATTTACCACACCAAATTTCGCTCGCACAAACAGCTTACATTTCGCAGCCACATACCGCAAGAAGGTCTTATGATAGTCCAGGTGTTCATGTGTCACATTTGTCATCACCGCCACTTCAATTGGCACCCCCAGTATCCTCCCTTGCACCAAAGCATGCGACGTCACTTCCAACACTAAAACTTCCACTCCAGCGTCATACAGCTTTCGCATTCGTTCGTTCAGCACTCCCGCACTCTCCGTTGTCATGTGTTCCACTTGTTTATGAATCTCAGACACCCCCCATCCCACCGTTGTCATCACACCAGTTTTGATCCCCGCCTCATTTAGCATTTTCCAAATCATAAAACACGTCGTCGTCTTCCCATTTGTCCCAGTCACCCCGATCACTTTCATCCTCCGAGCAGGGAGCCCCCATCTCGCTGCACTCACCCCTGCCCGCACATAATGATAGGGAATCATCATTCTATTATAAAATGGCACCCCCATCACCTTTCTTTTCACCCCTCTCAATATTTTTTTCATATCACTATTATACTTTTATTTTTCTTTCTTTACAAATTTCTTACAAATTATATTTCTCTGCACAAAAATCAGTACTCAGAGAGCATCGTTTATTTAATCTTACCGGCCAAATTGACCGCTAAATTACCCGCTAAAACATCACCAAAAATCCCAAAAACAGTCAAAATCCCAAAATACATACATTTTTTGGGAATACATCTTGCAAAAACATAAATCCCTAATTTATACTTTCCTTGTTTTTTCTATTGTGAAACCTGTGTCCCCAATCCATTCTTCTTACAACAAATACCGAATTTCTCAGATATCCATGTAGCCTAGCTACACTACCAATGCCACTATTTGCAATTTTATAATGAATCATCGGAAATTCTTCATTTGGATACATAATATCTCGAACCATGTCACTTTGATCTCGTGTTCTTCCATATTTTTCATCCACCTCCGTGTATGTCATAGCCGTCGCTTCCTCTATGAATAAACATAAACTTCTATATAATTTTGACTTCTCTTTTTTATTTAATTTTCTATATTTTTTGTATGGATGAGAAATATCATCTATGCTAGATATCCTATAGTCTTCTTCTATACTATAATCAAAAAGTATTTTAAAATGTGCATCAACTTTAGCAGTAAGATTAACCATACTTTCCGCATTAATATTCAACGTTAGTTTGCTCACTATTTTAGTCTCCTATATATATAGAAGAGTAAAATTCCTCCATTACTTTTACATCTATTTCCTTACAGCTTCTATCATTTGTATCTAGCCCTATTCTGGCCTCTTTCCATGGTCTTTCAGAGTGTGACAATGCCTCAAGTTCATTTCCACCCTTTTTCCCATATGTAACCCAAACAGACTCCAACAGCTCTTCTATATCATTTGGAAAATCTGGTTTATTTATCTCAGTGTTTTTTATATTATTCCAACCATTATCTTTATATTTTTTATACAACTCCTGCGACACCGGACCGTGTATCCAGGCTTGAAATTCATCATGCTCTACTATTTTTTTATGCATCAAAGCATAACCCCAAGCAACTGCATAATAACACAACTTCTGCAGTTTCTTATGAGTCATTGATTCTTTATTTAAAAACCACTCAGCTAAATCAAAAATTGTTAAATTTTTCATCTCAAACCTTTTCCTTATATAAATAATACCACATACTCCAATCAAAAAAAAGCACATACGCCACAAAAATAACCCCCTTTCAGGGGTTATTTTCTCAGATTCTAACGAATAGCTGATTATTCAGCGATACCAGTGTTTGGAGCAGCTGGAGCGCCGTTTGGTCTGTTTTGTGTGTTACCAGCAGTATTGTTATTGTTCTGTTGGTTGTTATTTTGGTCGTTATTTTCTGGGGTTGGTTTTGGAGCAGTATAGTTACCATTCTCGTAATCTACAGCATTATCAGAACCAGGAACTGCAGCGAATTCAGCTTTCTTGTATTTAAGATCAAGCAGATTTACTACCTTCTTAGCGTCTTCTACACGGACACCATTAGTTTTTAGTTTTTCAAATGCATGATCAAAAGAAACCTTGCCAGTCAATGCCTCAAACTTATCAGCATCAATGTTACTAAGAGTTAATTCTTTAACTTTCTTAGCATTCTCAACTTTAATTTTTACAGTCTTAACACCAGATTCATCTACAAAACTATTGAGTTTTTGAATATCACCCTTTGCTATAGTCAAATTAGTTGTATCCTGCACATCAAGAACAATGTTTTTCAATTTATCTTCCAATGCTTTTTTAACATCAGCGTCAGTTCCAGCTTTTGTCATAATACTATTTAATAAAGCAATACTTTTTGCAAAAGTACCTTTAAAAATTATGGTATCATTAGCCTCAATTTTGCCATCCTCAGCAGCGGCAGCACCAGCAGCAGCTTGAGTATCATAATCCGTTAAATTAGCCGCAGCTTTACCATTCAAGAAAGTCTTGAAATCTGCATAGGTAGCTTCAAAATCATCATCAACATCCACAACTTTAGTGTATGTTTTAGTTTTTACATGATTCCATTTTCCAGGATTGACACTTTTGATAACCTCTTGTTTTGGAACAGATTCAAAAACAGAAGCAGCTGCCAACACTGGAAGAGCCGCAAAGCCAGCCAATCCGATAGCTGCTGCTACGCCAAGAGTCATTAATTTTTTGTTCATTTGATTAACTCCTTTACGAATTAATTAATTGTTTATAAATATCATTTTAAACTCTTTTTTTGATAAATGCAAGCATTTTTACCAACTTTTTTGCACTTTTTTCCAAAACCCCTCATTTTCACCTCGCCCCCATCTCGTCTCCACCTTATCACCACCCACTTTCCGCTCATCTTTTTCTGAAATCATCCTATTTTTCATCATCTTCACAATATATAAATATATTAAACTCCTCCCCCTTCCATTCGCACCTTCACAAGAACCGTACTTTTCATCACCCGTTTTTATCTTTTATAGCCCGCACGACCTCTTCCATAAAAACCACTCACAAATCTAAACACTTTTTCCATTTTCGTTCACATCTCACAAAACACCTGAACACTTTTTCATTTATCACTCCACCCACAAATCCCAGTTTACCCCTCATTTATCATTCTATTTTCATCCATTTTCTTTATTACATACGAAAGCAAGTTTTTATTAAAAAACCTTAACACATATTTTTTTGATATCTGTGGCGGCCGTAATAACAGTCCCTTCTCCACCATTTCCGCTAAGAACCTAGAACACTTTACCTTGTCAGATGGTGTCACTCCAAAAAGTCCAACAACATCCGCCGCCTGTATAATATTTTTTTCTGTCGCTATCATTAAAATCTGATATTCTTTTTCAGATAAATGTCCATCATTTTTCGACTCTTTTATTGCCGGAATAATCAAATTTTTTACCGCAAAATCTCGATCAAGTAACTTAAACATTTTTTTCATTTCCTCTAGTATCCCCTCAGCTACATATTCACACCATTTTTCTATATTATCGGCAAGCCCAGTATCCGCCAAGCCCAACATTTCATAATATTTTCCCCTATCCATACAAAACACCGAAGATGGATTCAAAATTGTCTTCTTTTTCTTCAAAAAACCATATTTTACTAACATCGCATAAGTTATCAGCCTTGCCGTCCTACCATTTCCATTATCAAACGGGTGAATTTGCGCAAAACGATGATGCGCACACGCAATTCGAATGATATCCTCCTTTTCTTCATGTTCATCATTTATATAATCAATTAATCCAATTATATCCCCGTTTATCGCTTGCGGCGACGACACCACACACTTACTTTTAGAAATTCTTACATCTTTAGTTCTAAACACCCCAGGGGTCGAGCTTCCATCTCTTTTTAATCCCTTCACCACAGTCGCATGCAATTCTCGTATAAAATTCGCCGTGATTTTATCTCCCTCCTGCAAATTTTCTTCTATAAACCGTATAGCTTCCTGAATATTCAAAATTTCAGTCAATTCATCCACAACTTTTGCATCGTCATTATCTGCAGTAGCTTTGTTATTATCAGTAATCCTATTTTTATCCCTAGTTGCTTCATTCATCACCTCAAGTAAAGTTGTATGATTTCCTTCAATTCGCGCCGAATTTAAACTCTCTAATAAATGTAAGGTATTTTTTAGATCATAGAACAACCACGGCGGCGTATCACCCATTAAAAATCTATTTCTTATTGACTCTAGTTCAAAAATAATAGACGTCAATTTTGAATTAAAATTTGGTGAAATTTTATATTTTTCCATATTTTTATTATATACATATATAACATTTTGTCAATACATATATAACATTTTTCACCACACCATCTCTGTAAAAATCCGCAAAATATTAATAAAGATTTAACATTTTGTTATATCACATTTAACAATTTATTAATACCATCAACAATCTGCTCAAATAAAACATAAATTTCTAGCACTCACGCCTTGACAGTGCTAAAATTCTGCGCTACAATCATTTCATAAAAAGGAGAAAATATGAGTATCAAACCACTCACTGATAAAGTTGTCGCCATCAAAGAAGAGCCGCTCGAAAAAACCAAATCCGGCCTTCTCCTCGGCGAAGCCAAAGAAAAACCCGCCTACGCTACCGTAGAAGCCGTCGGCCCAGAGGTAAAATTCGTCAAAAAAGGTGACAAAATCCTCTTCAAAGAATATTCCACCACAAACGTCACCATCGATAATGTCGAATATATCATCCTCAAAGAAGAAGACATCTTAGCAACTTTATAATTTATTTAGCATTTCTGTATAAATTTTATCGTAATGAAATTTATACCAGATTTGCAAATGTATTTTTTACAATTTATCAGATAAGGCCAATCAGCTTTTAGTATCGCAATTCCTCTGGAGTATTTTCAGATTTACAATATAGAAATGTATATTCCCCTGACGACACAGACAGGTTCGCATTTGTAAAATGCGGTTCTGCCTGCTGTCCAGCGTATGACATTCCTATATTGTAAGTCCACTCCAGAGAATTCGCGATACTAAAAGCTTTTGACTAAATTATAATTAAACTATAAGGAATCCCCATGAAAAAAATTTTCTACAACGACCAAGCTAGAGAAAAAGTCCTCTCTGGCGCTAAACAATTATACGACGCTGTCAAGGTCACTTTCGGTCCCAAAGGCCAAAACGTCATCATCGAAAAATCCTACGGCGCCCCCACCATCACCCATGACGGCGTCACCGTCGCCGAAGCCGTCGATCTCGGCAGCACAGAGGAGAACCTCGGCGAGCAAATCGGCGCCAAACTCATCAAAACCGCTGCTCAAAAACTCAACAAATCCGCCGGCGACGGCACCACTACTGTCACCGTTCTTACTTATAATATCCTCGCCGAAGCCAACAAACTCATCGCCGCCGGCATAAACCCCATGGAACTCAGAAAGGGAATTGAAGAAGCTGGTGCTGAAATCATCAAAAAAATCGACAAAATCGCCGAAAAAATCGATGGCAACAGTCAAAAAGTCGCCGAAATCGCCACTATTTCCGCTGGCGACGAGCAAATCGGCAAACTCATCGCCGAAGTTATCAGTAAAATCGGCAAAGACGGCGTCGTCACCGTTGAGGCGGGTCAAGGCCTAGAAATGGAACAGGAAATCGTCGAAGGTTTCAGCTATGACAAAGGTTTTTCCAGCCCATTTTTCGTCACTGATGTCAACCGCCAAGAAGCCATTTTTGATAAACCTCTTGTTCTCTTAACCGACAAAAAAATCTCTTCCGCTAGCGAACTTCTACCTCTGTTAGAAAAATGCGTCGCCGCTGGCAAAAAAGACCTCGTTATCATCGCCGAAGAAGTCGAAGGCGAAGCCCTCTCTGTCCTCGTTCTCAATAAACTCAAAGGCGTTTTCAATACTTTAGTCCTAAAAGCCCCCGCTTTTGGCGACCGTCGCAAAGAAATCATGCAAGATATCGCCATTTTAACCGACGCTACCCTCGTCTCCGCTGATCAGGGACTAAAACTCGAAGAAGTAGGTCTCGAGGTCCTCGGTTCTGCTAATAAAATCATCGCCACTAAAGATGAAACCACTATCATCAAAGGCGCTGGCGACCAAAAATCCGTCACCGAGCGCATCAATCTCATCAATTCCCAAGCCAAAACTGTCACTTCCGACTACGAAAGGGAACAGCTTGAAAAGCGTGCCGCTGCGCTCTCTGGTAAAGTCGCTGTTATCAAAGTCGGTGGCGCCACCGAAACCGAGATCGATGAGAAGAAATATCGAGTAGATGATGCCGTAGCAGCCACGAAAGCCGCCCTTACAGAAGGAATAGTAGCTGGTGGGGGTGTCACCCTAGTCAACCTCGCAAACGAGCTAAAAGACACCTCAAATGGCGCCAAAATCGTCAAAAACGCCCTCAAAGCTCCATTTATCCATATTTTAGAGAATGCCGGTCTTAATGCCCAAGCTCTCTTGAACAAAGTTGAAGAAGCCAAATCGGGCGAAGGCATTAACGTCATGGCTCCAGAAAAGGGCATTATCGACCTCAAAAAAGCCGGTGTCGTCGACCCCGCCAAAGTCACCAAAGAAGCCGTCAAAAACGCCATTAGCATCGCCGCTACCGCCATCACCATGGGCGCCCTCATCGTTGATGTTCCAGAGAAAGAGCCAGAATCTCCTGCCGGCATGGGTGGTATGGACTAAATCTAAATCACCTACCTGTAAAACCGCTGGAGTTAGCCAAACATCCATAAACCCAGCTTAAACAGCTAACTCCAGCCACCAGCCCACCTCGAAAAAACAACATCTAAATAACAAAGCTACCAAAAACTTAAAAACCCACAAAAATACCCCAAATCTGGGGTATTTTTATATTTTTACAGTATTTATACCTATTTTTATCTACTAAACTCTGTTTCTGGTAATTTCAAACCCTTCTTTCCTCTTTTCTTCAGACCTTTTTAAAAACTATCCAAAACTTCCACAACTTTTAATAACGCTTTTGCTTTTTCGTCCTCATTTTCCATATTTCGCGCCACTTCATACATTCTTCCCAGCACCGCCTTGTCCTTCAAATTTTCCACTATTTCGACATACAAATCAAATTTTTCCTTCACGTTTTTGTCCAATTTTTCTACCAAAGGCGCCAAATCCCTCAGTGCCGACTCTTTCACCTTTTTTAGCTCTTCATCGGT
>ERZ773099.2980-NODE-2980-length-11256-cov-3.172217_pt1 | contig 11256 bp, 7 predicted proteins | sample MGYA00511120_ERZ773099 | MGnify/ENA primary metagenome ERZ773099 (study PRJEB29015, sample SAMEA2738012) | human oral metagenome | biome: human oral; feature: human-associated habitat; material: dental | place: China | collected 2104 ... | reverse complement strand
ACGTCTCTCAATTCGTTTATCAGCGATGCCGTTCGTCAGGCGCTGGCGGAATGAACGGAAAGACCGGGCAAGCTGTCCATGCCCGGCCTGCTTTCATTTTTCCTCAGTGCTGCCCAGTCAAGACGAAAAAAATCCCAAAAGGACAGGGCCATGTGCCCCAAAATATGTGCCCAAAAGTAAAGGCACTTCCGGATATCCAGCAAGTGCCTGATTCTGCGCTTGATTTGTGGCGCGTCCGGGAGGGATCGAACCCCCGGCCTGAAGCTTAGAAGGCTTCTGCTCTATCCAACTGAGCTACGGACGCTTGCCTGCGTGACGCAAGAAAAGACTATATGTTTTCGCGCCCTCCGGCGTCAAGACGGCGAGCCCCCGTTTTCGCGCAAGTGCCTTGGCCAGAACGAAGATTGCCTCGGGAGTGCCGCAAGACCACAACTTGCCAAAGGCCACAGCCACAGGCAGACTGCCTGCCATGACATACTCACCGCACCTTTCCGGAACATCTGCGTCCCCGTGCGCGCAGCCCCCGCGCGGCAAGGGCCGCAGCGCGTTGCGCCCGTATTTTCTGGCGGCAACGGCAGTATGGGTCCTGTGCGTCTTGTCGGCCTGTGCCTCCCCCCGGCAGGCGGCGCTCACCTTCGCGCAGCAGCACGGCTTTGCCGAACGCCTTTTTGTGGCGCAGCCCTTTGTTTTGTACGGCCTGTACCGCCCCGGCTCTTCCGCCCGGCCCGACGTGCTGCGCGTCTATATTGAAGGCGATGGGCATGCCTGGGAATCGCGCACCCGGCCTTCCGGCGATCCCACGCCGCACAACCCTGTGGCGCTGCGTCTGGCAGCCCTTGATCCGGGGCCGGATCCGGTGCTGTATCTGGCGCGGCCCTGCCAGTATGTGCAGGGCAAGGACAGACGGCACTGCGCGCAACGCTACTGGACTTCGGCCCGGCTGGGGCAGGAGGTGATCACCGCCCTTGACGCGGCCATCACCCAGGCCAGGGATGCCTGCGGGGCGCGGCATGTGTTGCTGACCGGGTTTTCCGGCGGCGGAGGGGCTGCGGCGCTGCTGGCGGCGCAGCGGCGGGATGTCGTTTTTCTGGGAACCGTTGCGGGCATGCTTGACACTGATGCCTGGACACGCCTTCAGGGCATCAGCCCTCTTGCAGGCTCTCTCAACCCCATCAGCGTGGCTCCCGCACTGCGGCATATGCCGCAACGGCACATGAGCAGCCGCGCAGATGCCGTCATGCCGCCGGAAATCAGCGCGGCGTTCTGCCGGGCCGCAGGGCAGGCCCAAAGCTGCGAAGAAGTTCCCGGCATGGCGCACGGCGGGCCGTGGCAGAACATCTGGCACAGGTACTCTGCCGCCCGCAGGCCGTAACGTGTGAGGAGGCCATATCTCCGAAATGGAGAACGGCAAGCGCCCCATCGGCAAGGCCAATGCCCGAAAGCTGGCGGACGTGCTGCGCATTGACCCGCGCCTCCTGTTGTCGGTGTAGATTGTGCGCAAATTTCTGCGCTCTCTGGCGGCGGAAATGCGTGTGCCCTTGCCGTAAAAAATCTTTGTGAAGAGTTTGAACCGTCCCGGCTGCACATGGTGAAAAGGCGTCTTTGGCTGTCACACCCCTACACGGAGGCATGCACAGCCAAAGACGCCTTTTTTCAACAGGTCGGAGAAAAAACAGCCCGCTCAGGCCACCAGTTCCCTGCCCAGAGCCAGGGCCTTGAGATTGACCTCCTGAAGCCTGGCGGGCAAGAATTTTCTGATGGCGGCCTCCAGCGCGTCCACGCCAAAAGGCAACACCCCGGACGCACAGACCACGCTCAAAAGCACGGTATTGCCGCTCTGCACGGAACCGGCTTTGGCTCCCATCTCCCGGCAGGGCACAAAGAGGCAGCGCCCGGCTCTGGCGCGCATCTTTTCCTCAATAGCCTCCAGGGGCGGATAGGCGGCCTTGCCCAGAGCAACGCTCAAGGGCGGCAGAGGGTCGCTGCTGGAAAAAACAGCGCCGCCACGGCGCAGATAGGGCAGCCCGCGCAGGGTTTCCAACGGTTCAAAGCCCAAGAGGATGTCGGCCTCGCCCGGATCCAGCCGGGGCGAGCGCCAGCCGCCCAAAAGCATGACCGACTCCACAACGCCGCCACGCTGGGCCATGCCGTGCACCTCGCCGGCCACCACATCCACACCGGCATCCAGGGCTGTCCGCGCCAGAAGGTTGGTGGCGGTCAGGGTTCCCTGCCCGCCCACGCCCGTAAAGAAAATTCGCATCCTTTCCCGGCCACCTGCTTTTTCCATCATGCCACCATCCTGCGACAACGCGCGCCCGCATGCCGGAGCCGCGCCGTGTTCAAAGACGTTACCGCTTCCGCGCCCTGAAGGCCGTTGGCGCAACCTGCAAACAGACCATGCAGCCCGTGCACAGGGTCGCGTCCACTGCCAGATCGTCGCCACGGCGAACAAAAGCCGGACAGGCCAGTTGCTCAAGGCAGCGCAGGGCTTCCGCGCCCTGCTGCGCGACCTCGGCCACCTGAAGCCGGGATTTTTTGAGCTGGCGGCGGGCGTACAGCACGCACGGCTCCTCGGCAATGAGCACCCGCACGCCGTCAGCGGCCTTCATGTCTTCCAGCGCCGCGGTTACGGCTTTGAGGTTGAACGCGCGCACCTTGACGCACTTTTCCACCCCCAGCCCGCGGACAATGGCCTCAATGTCCAGATGGCGGCTCATGGAGCCGAGCACGTCCTGCACCATGCCGGGATTGGGCTGGTGCCCGGTCATGGCCGTGGTGCCGTTGTCCAGAATGACCAGAATGATGTTGTGCTTGTTGAAAACGGCGTTGGCCAGACCGGTCATGCCGGAATGGAAAAAGGTGGAATCTCCGACAAAACCCACTGTCGTCCTGCCCGTGGCGCGGGCAAAGCCGCTGCCGCCGGAGATGGACGACCCCATGCAGAACAGAAAGTCCGCCGTGCGCAGGGGCGGCAGCAACCCCAGAGTATAGCAGCCGATATCGCTGGAATACCAGGCATCGTCGCCAAAGACCTGACGCGCCGCATAGTACACGGCACGGTGCGAGCAGCCCGCGCAGAGATTGGGCGGCCGTCCCGGCAGGTTCGCGTCCACCCCAGGGCTTTCCACAGCAGGCGCGCTCTCGCCCAGCCAGTCCGCCAGACGGCACCTGACCTGCGCCACAGAATATTCGCCCTGCTCTGTCAACTGCGCGTCCTTGCCGTGGATGTCTGTTGCAAGACCCCGCTCCTGAACCAGAGCGCGCACGTCCTGCTCCAGCAAGGGCTCGCCTTCTTCGAGCACCAGCACACTGTCGCAGCCGCGCAAAAAATTCTCCAGCAATGTCGTGGGCAGAGGCCAGGTCATGCCCAGTTCCAGCACCCGCACGCGCTCCCGCCAGCCGTTGCCTTCCAGCGCATCGGCCAGATAGTTGCGGGCCACGCCGCTGGCAATAACGCCCATGCGCGCGCCTTCGCCGGATTCACGCACCGTGTTGAAGGGGCTTTTTTCCGCAATTTCCCGCGCTTTTTCCAGAATGCCCTTCAGGGCCGCATGCCGCGCGCGGGCCACGGCGGGCACCGGCACAAAACGGCCGGGATCGCGCCGGAACTCCACCAGAGGTTGCGGCTCCGGAATATCCCCGAAGTCCACCGGCCCCCGCAGATGGTTGACGCGCGTCGTGGTGCGCAGCATCACCGGCTGTTGCAGACCGCGCGCCACCAAAAATGCCTCGCGCGTCATATCTTTGGCCTCCTGGGCCGAAACCGGCTCAAAACAGGGCAACATGGCGAACCGCGCGTAAAAACGGTTGTCCTGCTCGTTCTGGCTGGAATGACAGCCCGGATCGTCGGCCGTGAGCACCACCATGCCGCCCGGCAGACCCGTGTACACCGCTGTGAACAAGGGATCCGCCGCCACGTTGAGGCCCACGTGCTTCATGGTCACAAGGCTCAATGCCCCGCCCAGGGCAGCCCCGGCAGCCACCTCCAGCGCCACTTTCTCGTTGACGGAATATTCCAGCGTGTAGCGGCCTTCGCCGCCAATGTGACGAAAGGTGTCGGGAACCTCGGAGGAAGGAGTACCCGGATAACAGCAGACCATGTGCACGCCCGCCTCAAGAGCTCCGCGCACAATGGCCTCGTTGCCCAGCAGAAGATGGCGCTCACCGCGAGCGCCGTTCAACAGGGGATTTTCGCTCATACTGCCTCCTTGAAGCCCGCCCCCGCGGGTTTCCGACGGATGAAAGCCTATTTTCCTGCCGACCCCGCTCCCGCTCCCGCTCCGGACGCGGGGGCAACGTCAGGGCTCTGCGCCGCGCCTGCCGTCCCGCCGGACGAAATCCGGGCGGCGCGGGCGCGAAAATATCCGGCATGGAGGCCCTGGCTTTCGTTGGCCAGTTCAAGATACAGTTCGGCTGCCTGTTCGGGCCTGCCCGCAGCAAGGGCAGCCTCGGCGAGGGTCTGCGTCAGATGGGGAGCGCGAACCTCCGGCGGCAGGGAGGCGCGCAGCGTTTGCAGCATTTCCAGGGCATCGGCGGCCTTTCCGGCGGCCAGCAGAGCACCGGCCTCCTCCAGAGCGGCAGCCTGCCCCAGAGCGCCCCGATCCATCCGGGCGGCCCGCGCATACGCAGCAGCAGCCACAGCATGCTCCCCGCTTTCCACCGCGCTTTTGCCCAGAGCCAGATTCACGGCAAAGCGCGCCCCGTCGGACGCGTCTTCCGCCAGACGCTCCAGAGCCCTGACCTGCTCCGCTCCCTGCTTTTGCAGGAGAATGCGCGCCAGTTCCTCATGGTCACGGCTGCTGCGGGAAGAGCTGTACCACTGCCAGCCGCCCATGCCCACCAGCACCAGCAGAAACACCACAACCACAGCGGCGATCACCCCGGCATTGCGGAGAATGAACTGCAGCAGGGGCGCGCTTTCCGCGCTGACTTCCGCCTGCAGGTCGCGCAACAGGGACGGATTGGCCTCGCCTTGATTCTTTTGCGGATTCATGTATCAAAACTCCTTGGAGCATAATGACCGTGGGAAGGCGCCCCCGAACCGCCACGCCAGTCCGCCGACAGTCCGTCACGGCAGTCCGCGCGAACGGCAATTCCGGGCGCAAATATGCAGCATAGAAAGAAGCGCCGCCCCTGTCAAAGCAAATATCCCGCAAGCCGCTGCACACAAGGAGCCGCAATGACCGACACCATGACGCGCATGGGCGCACAGGCCAAAGAGGCAGCCCGGATCATGGCCCGCATCCACCCCGATGCCAAGGTTCGCGCCCTGCAAAACCTGGATGTGCTGTTGCAGGAAAACGCGCGGGAAATTCTGGACGCCAATACCCTGGACGTGTCTGCGGCCCGCGCCGCCGGGCAGGACGCGCCCCGGCTGAACCGCCTGACGCTGACTCCCACGGTTCTTGAAGAAATGCGCGCCGCATGCCGCTACGTGGCCCAGCTTCCCGACCCCGTGGGCGCCACCGAACGCCAGTGGCAGCAGCCCAACGGCCTGCTGGTGGGCCGCATGCGCATTCCCCTGGGCGTCATTGCCATGATTTATGAAGCCCGCCCCAACGTCACCATTGAAGCGGCCATCCTCTGCATCAAGGCGGGCAATGCCGTTATCCTGCGCGGCGGCAGCGAGGCCCTGCGCTCCAATACAGAACTGATCCGCGTGCTGCGCCTGGCCCTGGAACGTTCCGGACTGCCCACCGATGCCGCGCAGCTGGTGTCCGTGCCCGGCCACGAGGCTGTCACCCACCTTTGCCGCATGGACCGTTTTGTGGATGTGGTCATTCCGCGCGGCGGCGAGGGACTGGTGCGCGCGGTGACCGAGGCGGCCACCGTCCCCGTGCTCAAGCATTACAAGGGCGTCTGCCACGCCTTTGTGGATGCCGATGCGGATCCTGACCAGGCTCTGGAAATCGTCTTCAACGGCAAGGTGCAGCGCCCCGGCGTGTGCAACGCTCTGGAATGCCTGCTGGTGCACAAGGACTGCGCCCCCGCCTTTCTCCCCCGCGTGGGCGAGAAGCTCGGCGCTGCGGGAGTGGAATTCCGGGCCTGCCCCCGCTCCCTGCCCCTGCTGGGCGCAACGGCAGTGCCCCAGCGCCCGGAAGACCTGGGGCAGGAGTTTCACGCGCTGGTGCTCGCCGTCTGCGTTGTGGATACTCTGGACGCGGCCCTGGACCATATCGCCCGCCACGGCTCCAACCATACGGAAGTCATCTGCACCAACAACCACGCCCATGCCATGCGCTTTCTGCGCGAGGCCGATGCCTCTCTGGTGGCGGTCAACGCGTCCAGCCGTTTCAATGACGGGGGGCAACTGGGATTGGGCGCGGAAATCGGCATTTCCACCTCCAAGCTCCATGCCTACGGCCCCATGGGGGTGGAAGAACTGACCACCACCAAGTTCGTGGTGCTCGGTCAGGGGCAGGTGCGCCAATAAATGCCGAGCCGCAATGCCCCCCGGCCGGGACGGGCCATCCTGGGCGGCAGCTTCAACCCGCCGCACACGGGGCACTTGCGGCTGGCCATCGAAGTCTGCGAGGCGTTGGGAGAATACGTGCACGGCCTGGATATGGTGCCCTGCGCCACGCCTCCCCACAAAAGCCTGACGGGCATGCTGCCCTTTGACCTGCGCGCGGCCCTGCTGGAAGCCTGCCTGCACGCCCTGCCCCGCATACGCTGCAACCGTCTGGAGGGCGAACGCCCCGGCCCTTCCTATACCTGGGATACCTTGCAGGACTACCGCCAAGCCAACCCGGAGGAAAGCCTCTTTTTTCTTCTCGGCAGCCCGGACTTTGCCCTGCTGCCTGCCTGGCGGCACGGCCCAGAACTGCCCTCTCTCTGCCATTTGCTGGTGGCTCCCCGCGATGGCCAGACCCGGCAGGACTTTCTGCGCACGGCCCGCGCGCTCTGGCCGGAAGCAAAAGAATGCGCGCCGCCGCCCTTTTCCGCGTGCAGCCTGCTTCCGCCTTTCGGGCATCCTGTCCATTTTCTGCCCGTCCCCTGGCTGGAAGTGAGCGCCTCCCGCATCAGGCAACGCTGGATGCAGGGCCGCAACGTGGATTTTCTTGTGCCGCGCGAGGCTCTGGCCCTGCTGCGGGAACAGGAGGCCACCGTGCGCGCGTGCTGGCAAGGGGACGGAGAAACATGCTGACCACAGCCCCCAAGGACATTCGCGAAAACGTTGCCCGCGCTGTGGGGCATCTGCACCGTGACGAGCCGGAGCGCGCCCTGGCCTGCATGAGCGAAGCCCTGCGCCGCCTTGCCGGGATCAGGCTGCGGCGCGCCGCCAGAGACGGCCTCCGTGCCGACGTCAACACCTTCCTTGCCGATCTGGTGCGCCACCCCCGCATGCGGGCGCTGCTGGCCCCGGAAAACGCGGAAAATCCCAAAAGCCTTGCACTGGAACAGGGCAAGGAACTGCCCCTGGCCACTGTTCTGGACGGACTGGCGAAAATTCTCCGCAATGAGGCGGAAAACAATGTGGAAGGAAAAATCCGGGAAAATCTGGAGCGGAAAAAATCCCTGCTCGCCAATGCTCTGGAATCCCTGTCTGCGGGGCAGACGGCCAGGGGGCGGGCTTTTCTGCTGCGGGTTGCCGACGAATTTTCCGCCGAGGACGGCATTTCTCTCCAACTGGCGCAGATATTTTCCGCCGCCGGACTTCAGGAAGACGCAGCCCTGATGTACGAAAAAGCCATAAAGGCCCACCCGCGCGAAGCCACCGCCCATGCCGGGGCCATTGCCGCCTGGACGGAACTCGGCGAGTACGGGCGGGCGGAACAGGCCTACCGGGCCGTGCTGCGCACTTTCGGCGGGCATCCGTCCACCTACGGCAAAATGGCCGGAATGTACCTGCGCTGGGGACGGCCCGCAGAAGCCCGGGAAGCCGCACGACACGCCCTGAAGGAAGACCCCCGGCAAGCCGATGCCCTGAAAGTCATGGAAGCTCTGGCCCAAAAGGGCGCGGACGGCATGCCGGAAGGGAAAGAAAACGATCAGTAATCGCGCTTCCAGTTGATGCCGGCCTTGGTGCCGCCCTGCTCCGTGCGCAGTTCCAGCATGGCGCGGGGCGTTATCTCCCACTGGAGCACAAAGGCCGTGCTGCCCTGCTTCATGCCCTGCTGCACTCCGGCATACAGCCCTTCGACAAGATATTTGCCCGCCTCCACCGAAGAACCGGCGGCCATGTCCCCGTCATTTGCCCCGGAGGCGGAGTTGAGGCGCAGCGCGTCCATGCCCAATGCCCCGCGCAGGGAGCCGAGAGCGTCTCTCCCCCCGCCCGCGCCGAATCCGGCCAGTTGCGCCACGGCCGCAGCCAGACGCAGATTTTCCAGCCGCCCGAGTTCACTGGTGTTTTTGCCAAAAAGGATCTGGGCCAAAATTTCGTCACGGGGCAGTTCCGGCTCACTGGAAAGCGCGAGCTTCAGCCTGCGGGCCGTGCCCGTAATCCGTATCCGGGCCATGAGGGACGGGCTTTTGTCCACAAGCGCGATGTCCAGCAGGGGATTGTCCGCCGCGCCGCCGCCAAAGGCAATGCCCCCGCGCTCAAGGCTGAAGTTTTTGCCCAGAAAGGCGAGGCTGCCCCGGACGGCATCAATCTGCCCGGCAATGAGGGGATGGCCGGGCGTGCCCGTCACGCGCACGTCTGCCCGCCATTCGCTGGAAAGACCATAGCCCTCCACAAGAAAGCGGCCCGGAATGACCAGGCGCACGTCCAGCAGGCCCTTTTCCTGCCTGGCATCGGCCCGGGGAGCAACGGCGGGCGTCTGCCTGCCGCCGCCCCCGCCCTCGCCCTCACTGACGGGCAGTGTGGCAATGCTGGCCCCCACGTCCAGATTTTCCAGCAGCACAGCCCCCTGGTTTACGGTGATCCGCCCCCGCACTTCCGGCGCGTCCACAGCGCCCGTCACCGCAGCCTCCCCGGAAAACTCGATGCGCGCATCGCGCCGCCGCAGGGGGCGCAGCCGGTCGATCACGGCCTTGACGTCCGCGCGCGAACCGTCCAGCAAACTGTAGCCCGTGACGCTGGCCGTGCAGCCGCGGCCATCGGCAACGCGCAAGTTCACGCGAGCGCGGCCGGGCTGCTCGCCGCGCCCCTGATCCAGATCAAGGCGCGCAGCGACTTCCTGCAGCAGAATGCCCAACGCCAGATTTTCGTAACGCCCCTTGTCCAGCGTAACAAAACCCCTGGCCTCCGGGGCCTTCAGCGTGCCGCCCATATCCACGGACAATGCCAGTTGCCCCGCCATGCGCTGGTCTGCCACCGGCAGGAGGCTCCACAACGGAGCCACAGCGCCCTTCCAGCGCACAGAGCCGCGCAGGGGGCGCTCCCATGCCGGACGGGGCAGACCGTCAGGGGCAAACAGCAGGGGAATACGCGCCTGCGCGCGGCATTCCGCGCCGCCCAAAGCCTGTATCGCGGCAGGGTCCATATCCAGCCGCACGGCCAGCGCGCCGCTGTTTCCGCCTTCCCGTTCCAGCGTGCCCGTGAGAGAAATATCCACGGGCTTCAGCCCGCTCCCCGGCAGGCGCAAGCCCCGCACAGCGGCGCGCACATGGCCTTCGGGCCTGTCCGGCGCGCCTGTCAGGCGCGCGTGCAGAGATGCTGCGCCCTGGGGAAGCTCCCTGACCAGCGCCCGCCAGAGGGTCAGATCCAGATTGTCCAGATCCAGTTGGGCGTCCAGCCGGGTTTTGTCCAGAACCGCCCGGCCCCGTAAATGCCCCGAGGGCAGCAGAGCAGCCTCCAGCCCCGCAAGCTCCAGGCTCGCGGGACCGTAGCGCAGCACGGTTCCCGCTGCCAGCCGGAAGCCCGCCGCCGATCGAGAGCCTGCCGCCAATCGAGAGTTTGCCTTCGGGTGGGAAAGGCTTGCCTCCAGTTGCCGCACCTCCACGCTTCCCGGCTGCCAGCGGGCCTGCACACGGGCTGCCAGCGCGCCCGCAACGTCCAGCGTCACATCCAGCGGCCCGGCAAGATCGCCCTGCGCGCGCAGCCCGGCCTTCAGACGCGCGGAGCCCAGCCCCGCCTGCCCAAGGTCAACGCGCGCCCGCAGGCGTTGGGCGCCAAAGGCATCCTCAAGGTGAATCTCCCCGTCCAAACCGTGCAGAAAGACGTTTTCCGCCCCCGGCTTGCGGTACTCCATGCCGGGCACACGCCAGGCAAGAAGCGCGCTCTGCCGTGCGGCCGCTCCGGGAGCGCCCGCCGCATTTTCCGCATCTGCCCGCAGTGCCAGGCTCAGATTGGCCCCGCCCTCCTGCGCATCGGGCAGCCGCACACCGGGCAGCCCCGCACCGGACAGCACAGCAGAAAGGGCGTTCCCGTTGGTCACGCGCACATCCAGCCTGCCGTCACACAGGGGCGGGAAGGGCTGTGCCAGCCCGCCAGGCAGGAACGCGGCAAGTTGGCCAGAGGCGCTCACCCCCGCCACGGCGGCCTTCAGATCGCGCAACCCGACGCGGAGGGCGCGGCCGTCGGGGCCGTGCCCCGCAGCGGCGAACAGTGTGCCCGAAACCTCTGCGGCCTGCCCGTCAAAATGCGCGCGCAGGCTCACGCCCACAGACATTTCACCGGCACGCCGCAACCCTTCCTCCCCGGAGTCCGGAGCGTCCGGCGGGATCTGCGCCGTATTGCGCCCCGGATCGGGAAAAAATATCTCCTGCCAACGCAGGGGCATGGCTTCCACCCGCGCCTCGATCCGGGAAAGCGCTTTCCCTGCCCAAACAGCATCGGCACAGTCCGCGCCGAACACGATTTCGGGGCTTTCCAGCGGCCCCCTGGCCGTCAGACGCACATGCAGCGGGGCTTGCAGCGCACCGAAGGAGGATTTTTCCGCAGAAGGGGATGCCCCCGGCGCGGCGTCAACACGGGCCGCCACCGCCATGTCCAGCATGCCGGAATGCCCAAAATCCTCGCCTGCGCGCAGAGTGGCCCGAACCTCCGCCTCAATGCCCCCGCACGCGGCTCCGGCCAGGCGCAGGGGCTGTGCTTCGGCACCGGACACCCCGATGTGCAACTGCGCCTCAAGGCCGCTCCTGTCCGCCACAAGGTGCAGGTCCAGACGGGCCAGGGCTGTTCCCGGAGCATCCTCCCCCAGCACGCTCCGGGGAAAACGGGCATCCGTCACCTGTACCTGATCCACCCGCACCGACGGCAGCCAGCCGGGCAGCCCGCGCACTGTCCGCTCGATGTCGGCCAGCAGATTGCGCATATCCTCCCCGGTCAACGGAGGGGACGCCTGCCCGGCAGGAGGCGGCGTCAGGGGC
>ERZ773099.2979-NODE-2979-length-11256-cov-5.894295_pt1 | contig 11256 bp, 8 predicted proteins | sample MGYA00511120_ERZ773099 | MGnify/ENA primary metagenome ERZ773099 (study PRJEB29015, sample SAMEA2738012) | human oral metagenome | biome: human oral; feature: human-associated habitat; material: dental | place: China | collected 2104 ... | reverse complement strand
TATATCTGCGAATAAGAGAATAGAGAAGTATAAAGAAAAATGGACAGCATAAAAACTACCACATAACTTATATGTCATGTGGTAGTTTTTAAAAATTATTTTAGATATTTAACCTGTCTACTTGACAGGGGCATATCAAACTAAGCTACGGTCTAATTTTTTATCTTAATTTGTAAAGCCACTGGAAGCTATTATCAGATTTATTCTTTTTGAAATCTTTACCCAATTTTGTCCCAGTTGCTTGTTTTAACAGGCTATAAACCTTGAAAACAAGCCATTTCTGAAGAAATACGCTCTACTCCAACTCTATCGTCCCCGGAGGCTTCCCCGTCAAATCATAAACTACTCTATTAACGTGGTTTACTTCATTCACTATCCTGTTTGTTACTTTCTGCAATACTTCCCAAGGAATTTCAGCTGCTTCTGCCGTCATAAAGTCTATTGTATTTACTGCTCTCAAGGCGACTGCATAATCATAGGTTCTCTCATCTCCCATAACTCCTACACTTCTCATATTGGTAAGTGCTGCGAAATACTGACCTATCTTTCTTGAAAGTCCGGCATTTTCAATTTCTTCACGGTAAATTGCATCCGCTTCCTGAACTATTCTCACCTTTTCCTCAGTCACCTCGCCTATTATTCTGATTCCCAGACCTGGACCAGGAAAGGGCTGGCGGAATACAAGCTTTTCAGGAATGCCAAGCTCAAGTCCCACCTTTCTTACCTCATCTTTAAATAAATCTCTTAATGGCTCTATAATTTCCTTGAAATCTACATAATCCGGCAGTCCTCCCACATTATGGTGAGATTTTATTACCGCACTTTCACCGCCAAGTCCGCTTTCAACCACATCAGGATATATAGTTCCCTGAACCAAAAAGTCGACCTTGCCCAGTTTCTCTGCTTCCTCCTCAAATACACGTATAAATTCCTCACCTATTATTTTACGTTTTTTCTCCGGCTCGGTGACATTTTTTAACTTATCATAAAATCTATTTTGAGCATTCACTCGTATGAAATTAAGCTTATAAGGTCCTTTTGAACCAAACACCGCTTCTACCTCATCAGCTTCATTTTTTCTTAAAAGACCGTGGTCTACAAAAACACAGGTAAGGTTTTCACCTATAGCTCTACTCATCATAACTGCCGCAACTGATGAATCCACCCCTCCTGAAAGTGCGCAGAGTGCCTTGCCGGCTCCGACCTTCTCTTTTATAGTCCTTATAGAATGCTCGGCAAAGGTATCCATGCGCCAATTTCCCAAGCAGCCACAGATATTTTTTAAAAAATTCCCTATCATTTTGCTTCCATACTCGGTATGTAAAACCTCAGCATGAAACTGGAGTGCATAAAGCCTTTTTTGAGCAGCCTCCGCTGCTGCCACGGGGCAATTTCCTGAATGTGCAGTCACCTCAAAGCCCGGAGCTTCTTTAGCTATATAATCAAAATGGCTCATCCAGCATATATTCGGAGAAGGAATGTCTTTGAAGATAGGACTGTCCTTCTTATCAATGATGACTTCAGTTTTTCCGTACTCTTTTATGTCGGCACGCTCTACACTGCCTCCAAGCAGGTGCATCATAAGCTGGGCACCATAGCAAAGTCCAAGCACGGGTATGCCAAGAGAAAAAAGCTCCCTGCTGTAGCTGGGGGCAGCCTTTTCATAACAGCTGTTTGGACCTCCGGTCAATATGATACCGCTTGGCGACATTTTTTTAATTACCTCAATATCAGTTTTATAAGAATAAATTTCACAGTACACATTGTTTTCACGAACCCGTCTTGCAATCAGTTGATTATACTGCCCTCCGAAATCTAAAACTATAACTATTTCCCTTTTTATCTCCAAAGCTCTTTCCTCCATAAAATAATTTCAAAAATATATAAATAGTATATAGGCTTTTAAATATTTTATAAATACAAATATTTTCTTTTATGCTATTTATTATTTCCTGTATTTGTGCTCTATCACCAAGCTGTATACCACCATTACTCCTATACCTTCAAATGCAGTTCCTATAATCGTGATTATTACTCCTATTTCACTCCAGCACAGTATCGGCAAAAACAGCAGCATAAGTATAACTCCATAAGCTATAAAAAGCTTTCCTACCGCACGGTTATAGCCCTTTATATCCTTTACTTCAAACATATCGCTATTGCTCCAAAAGTGCAGCGGCTTTTTAGCATAAAGCATTCCATATATACCGGAGGCTATAAATGCTGTTCCCATCACCGTCACTATAATTAATGCTGTCAACATATCACTTACCTCCCTTTACTCCACAGAATACCAGACAGCAGGCTGCAAAGCTTCCTGCTTAAGCGCAAGCCTTAAGCAAAGCTGCCAAAGCCTTCTGCATCAGCTTAATCCTTTTTTTATATACTTTCCGGTGTAGGAGCTTTCTGAAAGTGCGACTTCTTCAGGAGTACCGCTTGCAATCACCCTTCCTCCGCCGTCACCTCCTTCGGGTCCCATATCAATAATATAATCTGCACATCTGATTACGTCAAGATTATGTTCTATAACTACCACGGTATTTCCGCTTTCCGACAGCCGCCTCAGTATATCAGTCAGCTTATGTACATCGGCAAAATGAAGACCTGTAGTAGGCTCATCAAGTATATATATAGTCTTTCCTGTGCCCCGTTTTGAAAGCTCGGCTGCAAGCTTAATCCTCTGTGCCTCTCCTCCGCTCAATTCAGTCGAAGGCTGACCAAGCCTGATATAAGACAGCCCGACATCATATAAGGTTTTTATTTTTCTGCTTATAGTAGGTATGCTCTCGAAAAATTCCATAGCCTCTTCCACCGTCATATTCAGTACGTCGTAAATAGATTTATTCTTATATTTTACTTCCAGAGTTTCTCTGTTATAGCGTTTTCCCCGACATACCTCACAGGGAACATAGACATCGGGCAAAAAGTGCATCTCTATTTTAATAATGCCGTCACCGCTACAGGCTTCGCAGCGTCCGCCCTTCACATTAAAGCTGAAGCGGCCTTTTTTATAGCCCTTCGCTTTGGCGGCTTGAGTTGCGGCAAATAAATCCCTTATCATATCAAATACTCCGGTATAAGTTGCCGGATTTGATCTCGGAGTCCTGCCTATAGGGGACTGGTCTATAGCTATTACCTTATCAAGCTGCTGTATTCCCTCAATGCTCTTATATTTTCCGGCTACAGTATGCGCCCGGTTAAGCTTTTTAGCAAGGCTCTTATATAAGATTTCATTTATCAATGAAGATTTGCCCGAGCCTGATACTCCAGTCACGCAGGTCATAATTCCAAGCGGGATGTCTACATCTATATTTTTAAGATTATTTTCATTTGCTCCCTTCAGCTTCAGCCAGCCTGTAGCTTGTCTTCTGGTTTTCGGTATGGGGATTTTTAATTCACCTGAAAGGTATTTTCCCGTTATCGATTCAGGATTTTTCATAATTTCTTCCGCACTGCCGCAGGCTACTACCCTGCCTCCATGTTCGCCTGCTCCTGGACCTATATCAACTATATAATCTGCCTCCCTCATAGTATCTTCATCATGCTCAACTACAAGCACCGAATTTCCCAAATCTCTAAGATGCTTGAGTGTGGCGAGGAGCTTATCATTATCCCTTTGATGCAGCCCTATACTCGGTTCATCAAGAATATAAGCAACTCCTACAAGCCCTGAGCCTATTTGAGTTGCAAGCCTGATTCTCTGTGCCTCCCCTCCGCTCAAAGTACCGGTCGCTCTGGTAAGGCTCAGATAATCAAGCCCCACATCTATTAAAAAAGAAACTCGGGCTTTTATTTCCTTTATTACAAGTGAGCCTATAGCCTTCTGCATCTCAGTAAGCTTGAGATTGTATATAAATTCCTTAAATTTAACTATTGAGGTATTTGTGGCATCATAGATATTTTTATCGCCTACAGTTACTGCAAGAGCCTCCTTTCTAAGCCTTTTGCCCTTGCAGCTCTTACAGGGAGCGATTCTCATATACTGCTCATATTCAGCCTTCGCGCTTTCTGAAAAGGTTTCCCTGTAGCGCCTTTCAACATTTTTTATCAGCCCCTCAAATACTGTAGGATAGACACCTGAGCCTCTCTGTCCCGAATAATACACATTTACTTCCCGGTCGGTACCATGTATAAGCAACATCTGTATATGCTGCGGATAGTCTTCAAAGGGAGTGTCCAAGTCAAAATCAAACTCCTTGCATAACGCTTTGAGCATGGCATTTGTATAGCTTTTTTTATCATTGCAGCTCTGCCAGCCCAATACAGTGATGGCTCCCTCGTTTATGCTAAGACTTTTATCAGGTATCATAAGCTCTTCGTCAAATTCCATAGTGTAGCCGAGCCCGGAACAGTCCGGACAGGCTCCGAAGGGATTATTAAACGAAAAGGTTCTCGGCTCAACCTCATCTACCGATATGCCGCAGTCAGGGCAGGCAAAATTTTGTGAAAAGCTCAGCCTTTCTCCCTCTACTATATCTATTGCCGCATATCCCTCCCCCAGTGCAAGCGCCGCCTCAAGTGAATCTGTAAGTCTTCTCTCAATTCCCTCCTTGACTGCAAGTCTGTCAACTACTACATCTATACTGTGCTTTATATTTTTATCAAGAACTATATCCTCAGTAAGCTCATACATATTTCCATCTATAAGCACCCTGACATAGCCGCTCTTTCTCGCTTGGGCAAGCACCTTTTCATGTCGTCCTTTCTTGCCCTTAACCACAGGGGCAAGCAGCTGAAATTTAGTTTTCTGAGGCAGCTCCATAATCCTGTCAACCATCTGGTCTATGCTCTGTCTATGTATTTCTTTACCGCACCTGGGGCAGTGAGGAATGCCTATTCTTGCATATAGCAGCCTCAGATAATCATAAATCTCAGTAACAGTGCCTACTGTAGAACGGGGATTGCGGTTTGTTGATTTCTGGTCTATTGAAATTGATGGGGATAAGCCCTCAATGCTCTCTACATCAGGCTTTTCCATCTGACCTAAAAACATTCTTGCATACGAGGACAAAGACTCCATATACCTTCTCTGCCCCTCTGCATAAATAGTATCAAAAGCCAGGGAAGATTTACCTGAGCCTGAAAGCCCTGTTAGCACTACAAGCTCTCCTCTGGGTATGTCAAGCGATATATTTTTAAGGTTATGCTCATTTGCTCCACGAATTTTAATGTATTTTCTTTCCACTGTTTACAGCTCCATATCATTTTAATCAAATTTAAGGAAACGCCGCTTAAGATGTTTCCTTAAATATTTTATCATAATATTAATATTTTTATCAAGACTAAACGAACATATTTTCACCTTAAATCATTCAGCAGAATTTAATTTTACATTATAAGCTGCAATCTAAAGTACTTTACTCAAGAAATTTTTAAGTCTTTCATTTACAGGATTGACAAAAAATTCATCCGGAGAGTTTTCTTCTATAAACTCTCCTTCGTCAAGAAACACCACTCTGTTTGATACTTCCCTTGCAAAGCCCATCTCATGAGTTACCACCACCATAGTCATATGCCTTTTAGCAAGGTCGCTCATAACATTCAACACCTCACCCACCATTTCAGGGTCAAGAGCGGAGGTAGGCTCATCAAAAAGCATTACCTCCGGCTTCATGCAAAGTGCTCTCACTATTGCTATTCTTTGCTGCTGACCACCGGAAAGCTGTGAGGGATAGGCTTCTGCCCGGTCTGCCAGTCCCACTCTTTCAAGCAGCTCCATGGCGTAGGAGGCTGCTTCGCCTTCTGCCTTGCCCTGGAGCCTTACAGGAGCAAGTGTAAGATTCCTAAGCACATTCATATGAGGAAAGAGATTAAACTGTTGAAAAACCATGCCCATTCTCTGTCTGTGCTTATCTATATCGACTGCTTTGTCACATATATTTTCACCGTCAAATATTATTTTTCCCGAGCTTGGTTCTTCTATTCTGTTAAGACATCTTAAAAAAGTGGATTTGCCTGAGCCGGAAGGACCTATTATACATACCACATCTCCCTTATATATATCAAGAGTGATCCCTTTAAGCACCTCATTATCAGCAAATTTTTTAGTAAGCTTTTCTATATGAAGCAAGGGAACCGCATTGATATCGCTTGAAATTTCCCCGCTAAAATCTAATCCTCGTGTTAAATCAGTTTCTTGCACGTGAAAGCCTCCTCTCAATAATAGTTACTACATAGCTAAAGCCAAGTACCAGTATAAGATATATAAGTGCTACCGCTATCAGGGGCATAAAAGCCGAATAAGTTTTAGACCTTATTATATCTGCCGCCTTTGTAAGATCTATAAGTGCTATATAGCCTGCCACTGAGGTTTCCTTTAATAAAACTATAAATTCATTTGCAAGTGTAGGTATTACATTTTTAATCGCCTGAGGCAGTATAATATAGCGCATAGTCTGGTTATAATTAAATCCCAGACTTCTGCCTGCTTCAAACTGACCTCTGGATATGGACTGAATACCGGCACGGAATATTTCAGCCTGATAGGCTCCTGAATTAATTCCGAAAGCTATTACTGCCACAAGCGTCTTATCTATCTTCATCCCTGAAAATACAACAAAATATATTATAAGAAGCTGTATAGTAACCGGAGTGCCTCTGATTACCGCTATATAAATATTGCACAGAGCATTTAGTAGCTTAAGCTTTCCGGTATGCTCATATTTGCTTCTTATCATCGCTGAAAAGGCTCCAAGCACAAGCCCTATAATTACCGCGAAAAACGTAATCACAAGTGTTACCTTAAGACCGTTGCTCAGATAATGCCACCGGTTGTCTTTTATAAAATTAAGTATAAACTGTTCTTTTAAATTTTCCCACATATACAGCTCTCCCTTAGATAAAATTCAGCTTGAAAAACCTATAAAGCAGCAGTTTAGCTATACCTCACTTAAAACATAGCTAAACTGCTGCCGGCAAAATCTATTCTGCCTTAATATACTTCTTTACTATTTCATCTATCTTACCCTCACTTTTAAGCTCATCAAGTGCTTTATCTATTTGAGTAAGAAGCTCTTTATTTCCCTTTTTTACAGCTATTGCATATTCCTCCTTGGCAAAGGCTTCGTCAAGAATCTTAATATCCTTATTGTCGCTTGTAAATACCTTTGCAGTTTCTTCATCAATTATTACCGCATCAACTTTATTCTGCATAAGGGACTGAACTGCATCAACCGCTTTATTATAAGGCTCTATCTTGACATCCTTAATATCTTCTGCAAGAATTGCTCCTGTGGTTCCTTCCTGAACGCCTAAAGTCTTTTTTTCAAGCTCTTCAGGAGTTTTTATCTCTGAATCTTTTTTAACTATAACTACCTGTACGGTATCCGCATAGGTCTGAGAAAAATCCACGCTTTTTTTTCTGTCTTCAGTAACCGACATGCCTGCTATACCTACATCCGCCTTGCCTGAGGTAATTTCAGGGATAATAGCTGAAAATGCCACATCCTCTATTTCCAGCTCAAGCCCAAGCTTTTTAGCTATTTCCTCAGCTATTTCCGCATCTATTCCGACTATTTTATCATTTTCATGAAACTCATAGGGCGGAAACTCAGCATTGGTCGCCATTATAAGCTTACCCTTTTCAACAGTAATTTCAGTATCACCCTCTTTAGAGTTTGCCTCAGAGTCCTTAGCCTGTTCAGCCTTTGAGGCTGCTTCAGTCTTGCTTTCTGCACTTGACCCTGAGTTTGAGCTTGAACTGCAGGCTGCAAGTGTAAACGCTGCCAGTCCTGCTGCTGCCAATAAAATAAGATTTTTTTTCATAAAACATTCCCTCCTTAAGCTTCAGATTTTAAAATATACAGGTATATAGAATATATATTCAACATTCTTTATCTGTCAATAATAGCTGTATTTCAAAATTTATTTGTATTATCAACAATAGCTTAATGTATATTTTAAAATCCTCTAATTTGTTTCTTTTTATAATTATACATATTTCTGTATAAAAATCAATACCTTTTAATAAATTTTATTTTATTATTTTCAGCTTTAGGCTCAGGCTGCAAACCGGAGCTTAGCCTGAATTCAATACTTGAGTCATAAAATGCCTGGTCGGAGGCAGCAAAAAAGACCCGGGGCACAGCAAGCTTTTAAGCTTGCTGTGCCCCGGGTCTTTACTTTAACAGCTAATAATATTTTGCATTACTCCATGTAGGCTTTAAGCATCCACTGAAGCTTCTCATATTCCTTAAGATAGCCATTGAATATATCCGCAGTAGCCTTATCTCCCTCGCTGTCGGCAAGGTCTGAAATCTCCTTTGTATCCTTTATCCAGTATTCAACATCCTTTAAAAGAATCTTAGCTGCATCAAGGCTTGCTACAGGCACATCATCAAGCTCCTTAACTGCTGTAAGTGAAAGTGCCTTTTTTAAGCTCGCTACAGGCTCTCCGCCTAATGCCAGCAGTCTTTCCGCCACTTCATCTACTATCTCGGCAGTCTGGTCATAAAGCTCTTCAAACTTGGCATGAAGCGTAAAGAAGCTCTTTCCCTTTAAATACCAGTGAAGATTATGAAGCTTTATGTACATTACCTCTTGATTTGCAAGATACACGTTTAATTTTTCATTTAAATTTTTACTCATTGTATTATCCTCCATAAATTAAAATATATTGTTATATAACTTAATATTCCGAAGCTATAGCGGTCTTAACCGTTTTATAAACAAAATCAGTATCAATTACTGTTTTTTACATATCATATTGTAGCACATTCTAAATAAAAGTCAAGCAAAATAATTGCACAAAATTTAATATGATTTAAGCTTATTTTCGCTGTTTTGTTGACAGCAGCCCTTTTTGCTCTAAACCTGTTTCTCTTTTAAAGTAATATCGGAGGCACAGCAAAAATTACTTGCGTTATTGTGAAGAAAATGGTAAATTTATAGCATTAGACAATAAATGTATAATACTACAGAAAGCAACAGAGATTATATTGAGCTATATTAATACTATAGTTTTATTTATTAGATTTTATTTAGGATAATGATGTTTTCATATACAGCATTCTGAGCATAAAGTATGAGGCGGCCGGCAGAGTGACTGTTTAATCAAATAATAAATACTGCAAATGTGAGCAATAATTACTTGACATTTTAAAGTAAGAAAGGCTTCACTTAAAAATAGAGAAAGGGTTAAATAAATTTATGAAGATTTATCTAGTCGGATGTGTAAGAACTTTAAGTGTCAGATTAACCTCATTAATAGATGAGAATAAGCTTGGAGAAACGGCAGGTTCTTTTGAAGTCTGGGAAGATGCTTTTGTTGAGTTAAGGGATGCAAAGCCTGATGTGCTTATTGCTGATATTAGAAATCTGGATAATACAGGGCTTGAAAGGATCAGAAGGGCTGCAAATTTATTTCCTGACAGTGATATTTTTATATTTTCGTCAGCCTATGATGCTGAAAGTGTTGAAAAACTCTATATTGCCGGAGTAAGCTATATTCTTCACAAGCCCTTAAATGAGATAGAATTATCAAATGTTCTCAAAAATACCGAGCTTTCAAGAATGCTCAAAAGAGTGTTGCAAATAGTACCTGAGCACGGCTCAAAAGCCCATCCGAAAGCTGCGGATTCGGAAAATATCAAGCTTTATGAAGAAGACGAGCTCGTGCGTTTTACAAAAAGGCTTAAAGGAGTGCTTAGAGAGATAGGCATATTAAGTGAGAGCGGAAGCAAGGATATAATAGATATAGCCACCTACCTTTTTGAGAAGGGTATGGACGTAAGAGATGTATCTATGAGAGATATCTGCGGTATGATGGGGGATAATACCAAAAGTGTAGAGCAAAGGATTAGGCGTGCGGCAGGTGCCGCTTTATCAGGTCTTGCCGCCAGGGGCATGGATGATTATGCCGATCCCATCTATAATGAATATGGCGACAGACTTTTCGGTTTTGAGCAGATGAGAAATGAAATTAATTTTATATGCGGAAAAAGCTTCAAGCACGGCAATATCAAAATCAAGAAGTTTATAGGAGGGCTTCTTGACTGTTGTATGGAAAATTAAAAAGAGGGAGGGGCTGCAAATAGCAGATTCATATAATATATAGTATAGAAAGCAAGAAGCATTCCACCATATACTGTAGAAACGATGAATTTTGCAGCCCCCCTCAAAATAGAGAAACACCAGAGTCGGTAATTTTGATTTGCCGAAGCCGGCGTTTTCTTATTTTAATACCCTCTATTCCGGCGAAATATCATTTTAATAGCTTTTTACAGCCCTGCTAAATGCTTAAAGCCGGGGCTGACTGTATTGCCTTAAATTATTGAAACCGGGTATTCATTTCCTTTGCTGATTTCACCTATTATCTCAGTATAGGGACAAACCTTTTTCAACGCTTCAAACACCTGCTCTGCCTTGTCCTTAGCTACACTGTAGAGCAGTCCGCCCGAAGTCTGCGGGTCATATAATACATCAGTAATATATTCCGGTATATCAGATAAAAGACCTACGCTTTTCTTTAGATGTCTTCTGTTGGCATAAGTAGCTGCCGGAACCAGCCCCATTTTAGCAAATTCTTTTACACCCGGCAGCATAGGTACCTTCCTATAATCTATCACCACCCCAAGACCTGTGCCCTCACACATTTCAAGACTGTGCCCTATCACCGAAAAGCCTGTGACATCAGTGCAGGCGTGGATGCCGTCCAAACCTTTAACCGCATCGGCAGCATATTTATTTAAGGAAATCATAGATTCAAGACCTGCCTTATACTGTTTTGCATCAGCAAGCTCTCCTTTGACTGCATTGATAATCAGCCCGGTGCCTATAGCCTTTGTAAGTATAAGTACATCTTTATCCTGAACTCCATTATTTTTAAGGATTTTATCAGGGTGTACAAGACCTGATACGCATAAACCGTATTTCGGTATGTCATCCTTTATAGTATGTCCACCTACAACTATAGCACCGGCTTCCATCACCTTGTCATATCCTCCTCTTAATATCGCATTTACTGCTTCAGCCGGAAGACTTTCAGGATACATCAGTATGTTCATACAGAGCTTTGCCTCTCCGCCCATAGCCCATACGTCAGAAAGTGAATTTGCCGCCGCAATCTGACCATATTCATAAGGGTCATCTACAGCAGGAGGAAATATATCTACCGTCTGTATAAGTGCAAGCTCATCAGTCAGCTTATATACTGCAGCATCGTCAGCGGTATCAAAACCTACCAGCAGATTTGAATCGCTGAATTTAGGAAGACTGCGCAGAACCTGCGCAAGGGTATCAGGCCCTATTTTTGAAGCT
>ERZ773099.2978-NODE-2978-length-11259-cov-4.407176_pt1 | contig 11259 bp, 11 predicted proteins | sample MGYA00511120_ERZ773099 | MGnify/ENA primary metagenome ERZ773099 (study PRJEB29015, sample SAMEA2738012) | human oral metagenome | biome: human oral; feature: human-associated habitat; material: dental | place: China | collected 2104 ... | reverse complement strand
AAATCATTATAAAAGAAGACTATAATCACTTGGTAAATGTACTAAGAAAAACAATGGGTGACAAAATATATGTATGCAATAAAGAAAATGGCAAAAGCTATTTAGCAATTATTTCTAAAATTACAAAAACAGAAGTAATATGTGAGATAATCGAAGAAAATTTATCAACTGAATCAAATCTAGATATCACAGTATTTCAAGGATTACCAAAAGCAGAAAAAATGGAAACAATAATTCAGAAATGTACTGAACTAGGAGCAAATAGATTTGTTCCAGTAAATATGAAATATTGCATAAGCAAACTAAAAGATAATAAAAAAATTGAAAGATGGCAAAAAATAGCTGAAGTTGCTGCAAAGCAAAGTAAAAGAAATATAATTCCAAGAGTAAAAAATCTAATTTCCTTAGAACAATTAAAAAAGGAAATTTCAAAATTCGATTTAGTTTTAATTGCGTATGAAAATGAGAAAAAAACAAATATAAAGGAAATAATAAAACAAAATCCAAAAGTTGAAAAAATAGGAATCATCATAGGACCAGAAGGTGGAATTTCGACAGAAGAGATACAAGCTTTAGAAGAGCGTGGAGCTAAAACAGTTGGATTAGGAAAACGAATACTTAGAACAGAAACAGCACCAATTACAATGATAAGCATGCTCATATATGAGTATGAATTTTAGGAGGAATCTGTGAAAAATCAAAAAAAAGAAATAACAATAAATCAATTGGAAGAAATAAAAAAAGAGATAAAGCAAAATAAAGAAAAAGCATTAATAAAAAATATTGATAAATACAAACTAATATTAACAAACGTGTTAATTGCAATAACAGCAATATTATATATTTGGTTAATCATAGGATTGGGAAATTCACTAAATACAATTACTTTTTTAAGTAATATGAAAATATTAATAATAATAGAAATAATATCAGCAATAGCAATGTTTGAAATATCAAACAAAAATCAATCAAAATCACTCTTTTTTCGCGCAATTGAAGCTTTTACATTAATATCATTCACAATGATATTATATGGTTTATACGGTAGAGAAAATCCGAATATTAGATACTTTGTAATAGGAATGGTCTCAATAATATTTGGATATTATGTAATAAAATCACTAATAATTAATTTTAAAAAGGAATAATGGTAACTAATAAAGATTGACACATCAAAAAATGCCTAGTATAATTGAAATAGACCAATTAAAAGGAGATATAATAATGATTAACAGACCAACTGTAGTAGAATTGTTAGGAAAATCAGAAAACAGATTTAGATTAGTAATAGCAACAGCAAAAAGAGCAAGACAAATCGCTCTAGGAAGTAAATCAATGACATTGCAAAAAGATCCAAATCCAGTAACAGAAGCTGCACAGGAAATAAACGAAGGAAAAATCACTATTTATAATAGTGAAGAGTGGAAAGTAAATCAAGAAAAACGTAATAAGGACGTAATATAAGGAGTAACATGGATAAAAAACATATAATATCATTAGCAGGTGATTTAGCAAGTGGAAAAGGAGCAGTATCAAGAGAACTTGCAGAAAGATTAAATTATGAAATATATCGTAATGGTGAATACTTCAGAAAACTTGCAAAAGAACATAACATGGATGTAACAACATTCAATGAATACGTAAAATCACACCCAGAAATTGATATACAAATCGAAAATAGTTGTAAAGAATATTCACAAACACATGACAATCTAGTTATTGATGCACGATTAGGCTGGTATGCAGTACCAGAATCATTTAAAGTGTATTTACAAGTAGATATCAATGTCGCAGCCAAAAGAGCTTTTTTTGATGAAAATAGAAAATCTTCAGAAAATTTTAATACAGTACAAGAACAAAAAGAAGATCTACAAAAACGATTTAAACTTGAAAATGAAAGATATTTTGAATTATACAATATTCATAAAGAAGATTTAGCAAACTATGATCTTGTAATAAACACTTCAAATATTACACCATCACAAGTAGCAAATATTATAATTGAAGAATATGAAAAATGGTTAGAAAAATAAACAGGGGGCTTACATTAAAGTAAGTTCTTTTTTTCTGCGAAAAAAGACACAAATAGGAGGTAATCCAGGAGAAATGCCATATAAAATAAATCAAATAACAAACAAAGACAAATATTTTAGCAATGCTTTATTACAAATTAATAACTGTCCCGAAAAATTATATTATATAGGAAATATAAACATCCTAAACACTAAAGCAATAAGTATAGTAGGAAAGAGAAACGCATCTACTAAAGGCAAATACTATGCATATTTAATAGCAAAAAAATATGCAAGCCAAGGATTTACAATAGTAAGTGGCTTAGCAAAAGGAATAGATCAGTTTGCACATATAGGAGCATTATCAGCAAAAGGAAAAACAATAGCAGTATTAGGAAACGGTCTAAATAAAATATACCCAGAAGAAAATACAAAATTAGCAAAAGAAATAATAGCAAATGAAGGCCTAATAATAACAGAATACACAGTAAATGAAAAAATAAAACCAGAAAACTTCCCAATGAGAAACAGAATAATAAGTGGCTTATCAATAGCAACTATAATCATTGAAGCAGATGAAACAAGTGGATCATTAATAACGGCAAAATATACAATAGACCAAAATCGTGAATTATACACAATCCCCTGGAAAATAAATTTAGAAACTAAAAAACAAAATGGTTGTAATTTATTAATAAAAGAAGGCATAAATGTAATAACAAAAATATAATAAAAATGTTATTAAAACACATCAAAAACACAGAAAAATCGCTGACTATCCACTCTAACTATATCATTTAAAGTGTTGAAAAAATAGGTAAATTGTAATATAATAGAATTGTATTTTAGAGTAGAATTTTACATATAGAAAGGATAAAGATTTATATGGAAAATGAAAAACATAGTCAAAATCGAAATAAAAAGAAAACTAAATTAAAAAGAGTTGTCAAATCAATCGATTTAGGCTCAAGAAAAAAGAATGAGGAAGATGAAATATCTTCAAAATATTCTTTTTTGAAAGATAAAGATATGGCGGCGCCAAAAAAACAATCACAAAAAGCAAAAAGGCCAAATTCGGATAAATCAACAAATAAAACAAAACAAAACAAAAATACAGATAGCAATAATAAAAAAGGAAATAAAAAGAAGAAAAAACTTTGGAAAAAAATATTATTAATATTATTAGCACTAATAATAATAGGAATAATAGCAATTGCATCATTTGTAACATATATATTTAAAACAGACAAATGGGCAATAACTAAAGAACAATTATTAGCAGATGCCGGAGCAGAAATATATAATAAAGACAATGAAAAAATAGCAACATTAACCGGAAGTGAAGTAAATAAAAAATTAGAATTAAGTCAAATGGGAAAAATTCCAGATGCATTTATTGCAATAGAAGATGAAAGATTCTACAAACATAATGGTGTAGATTTAAAAAGAACTCTTGGAGCAGTATTAACATTTGTTAAAAATAGAGGAAATTCATCATATGGTGGAAGTACAATAACACAGCAATTAGTAAAGATTACCATGAATGATGATTCACGTAAAGGAATGGCAGGTATTGAAAGAAAAATAAGAGAATGGTCAAGAGCAATCCAAGTAGACAAAATGCTAGGAAAAGATAATGTATTAAATAGATACTTAAATAGAATATTCCTAGGATCTGCAAGTAATGGACTTGAAATAAGAGGAGTTGAAGCAGCAGCAAATTTCTATTTCAACAAATCATCAAAAGATTTATCAACTGCACAAGCAGCATTCATCGCAGGAATCAACCATGCTCCATCACTATACAATCCTTTTAAAGAAGAAGGAAAAGAAAAGGTATTAGAAAGAGCAAAAAATAGAACTTTAACAGTAATAGGGAAAATGCATCAACTAAAGAAAATAGACGATGAAGAATATAACAAAGCTGTAAAAGAAGTAAATGATGGACTTAAATTCGAAAAAGGAAGTCAAACAAATGGCCTAACAGGACTTTCATTCACAACAACAGCTGCAATAGATCAAATAGCAAAACAAATAAAAGAAAAACAAGATATCAGTTATTCAGAAGCTAGAGAAATAGTCTTAAACAGTGGATATAAAATATACACAACCGAAGATTCAAAAATACAAAAAGTATTAAATGAGGAATATGCAAAATCAAGATATGTAAAAAAGAGTAATGGACAAACTGCACAATCAGCAATGGTAGTAATAGATCCACCAACGGGAAGAGTATTAGGAACAGCAGGTTCTCTAGAAGAAAAACCAGACACATTAGGACTAAACAGAATATTTTCAGAAAGGCAAGTAGGTTCAACATTCAAACCAATAGGAATTGTAGGACCAGCATTAGAAGCAAAAGAAACAACTGCGGCAACAGTATATTATGATCACTTAACCACATTCGGTAAAAATTACACACCACACAATGACGCATCAGACGGTGATAATAATGGAATAGTTTCGATGAGAAGAGCATTAACAATTTCTTTAAATATTCCAATGATTAAATTATTATCAATAATGGGATACGAAAAGCCAAAAGACTTCTTGAAAAAAATGGATATCAATGTAGACACTGAAAAAGCAGGTCTATCATTAGCACTAGGAACTGAATCAATTACTCCATTAAAAATGGCAGCAGCCTATGCAATGATTGCAAATAAAGGTGTATATAACACACCAACATTTTACACCAAAGTAGTTGATCAATCAGGAAACACCATACTAGAACCAGAACAAAAGCAAGAAAGAGTTATGTCAGAAGAAAATGCATATATATTAACATCAATGATGGAAGATGTTATTGATGATGGTACAGCAAGTTCTTTTGGTAAAGTCCTTGGACAAATGGCAGTAGCCGGAAAAACAGGAACAACCACAAATGCAGTAGACAGATGGTTCTGTGGATTCACACCATATTATGCAGCAGCAGTATGGTATGGAGCTGACAACGGATATCAAAAAACAGCATCATTCTGGGGAAGAAATCCAGCAGCAGCAATTTGGTTCCCAACGATGAAAAGAATACATGAAGACAAAGAATTAAAGAAAAATTTTGATAAACCCGAAGGAATTGTAACAAGAACAGTAGATAAAGCAACAGGAAAATTAGCATCATCATCAACAGGCGAAAGATATGATGAAATCTTCTCAAAAGATAATATACCAGGAAAATCAGAAGGTTCTAAAGCATATACAATTTGTAAAGACACTAAAAAATTAGCAACAAAATATTGTCAAAATACAGAAACAATTTATATTGGCAAAGTAATAGAAACAGAGGAAAAAGGAAATTGGACCCCAAGGTTAACTTCGGGCAAAATAGCAGAATACTGTGATAAACACACAACACCAATAACCATAGATGTACCAAATGTTGTAGGAATGAAATTAAATGATGCAAAAGCAAAATTAACAGAAGCAGGATTCACAGTAGTAGCAAAAATAAATGATAAAGCAGGAGCTGCAAAAGATGAAGTACTAACACAAAGTGCAACAAAAGCCGAAAAAGGCACAGAAATCTACATAACATACAATTCAAGTGGCCCAGCAACAAATACGACTAAAACAAATACAACTACAAATACTACAAAAACGAATACTACAACAAACACAACAACTACCAATACTACAACAAATACAACACCTTAATAAAGCAAATAAAGGAATATAATATGGAAATATATTTATATAATTCATTAACACATGAAAAAGAAAAATTTAAACCAATAACTCCAAATGAAGTAAAAATGTATAGTTGTGGACCAACAGTCTACAGCTATGCACATATTGGCAATATGAGAGCATATATATTTGCAGACACATTAAAAAGAATGCTTGAATACAATAAATTAAAAGTAAATCATGTAATGAACATAACAGATGTAGGACATTTAACTTCAGATGCCGACACAGGCGAAGATAAAATGGAAAAAGCAGCACGTTCAGAAAATAAAGATCCATACGAAATTGCAGCATACTATACAAAATATTTTATGGAAGATATTAAATCATTAAACATTGAAATGCCAGCGACAATAACTAAAGCAACAGACAATATTACACAAATGGAAGAAATGGTAAAAGCCATAATTGACAATGGATATGGATATGAAACAAGCAAGGGAATATATTTCGATATAACTAAATTAGATAAATATCCAGTATTATCAAATAATAAATTATCAGGACAAGAAGCAGGAGCAAGAATAGAAGTAGATCCAGAAAAAAGAAATCCAGCCGATTTTGCATTATGGATAAAAGCTCCAAAAGAACATTTAATGAAATGGGAAAGTCCATGGGGATTATCATATCCAGGATGGCATATTGAATGTTCAGCAATGAGCAAAAGATTTTTAGGAGAACATTTTGACATACATACAGGTGGCGTGGATCACATACCAGTACATCATGAAAATGAGATAGCACAATGCAAAGGTGCATTTGGAAAAAATCCAGCCAACTTTTGGATGCATGTAGAATTTTTATTAATAGATAATGGAAAAATGTCCAAATCACTTCATAATATATACAGAATACTTGATTTAGAAAAACAAGGAATTGAGCCATTGGCATATAGATTATTTTGCTTCAGTTCACACTATAGAAACAAACTAAACTTTACATTTGAAGGTGCAAAAGCAGCACAAACATCATTAAATAATTTACGTAAATTATTTATATTACATAAAAATTCAGATGAAAAAGTTGAAAATTATATATTATCAGAAGCAGAAAATAAATTTCATGAAGCAATAAACGATGATTTAAATTTAACGTTAGCAATGGGAATAGTATGGGATTTATTAAAAAACGAAACAAAATCAAAACAAATTGCAGAATTAATTTTAAAATTTGATAAAGTTCTAGGATTGGATTTAGCAAATGCGGAAAAATGTCAAATAAAAGAAAATATAGATATTCCAGAAGAAATAGAACTTTTAGCACAGCAACGAATCGAAGCAAAAGCAAATAAAGATTATCAAAAAGCAGATGAAATAAGAGCAAAGATTATTCAAAAAGGCTATAATATTACAGACTTACCAGAAAATAAATATGAAATAGTAAAAATATAATATTGTCGGAGGAAAAATGGAAAATACACAAAAACTAAAAACAACTTTTTTCAGAAAGTTCTTTATATCAATATTTGGAATTGACAAATATGACAAAATATCAGAATCAAGTGTTCCAAGCTTTATAAGCTATTTAATTTTATTATCAGTATTAGTAACAATAATACTAACACCAGTAATAATAAGAACCGAAGTAGGAGCATTAAATACTTTTAAAGATTTTGTTGAAAACAATTTACCAAATTATGAAGTAGTAGATGGAAAATTCAAAGTAGATTCAGAAGAAGCAATAATTAGAAAAAATACAACAGATTATGAAAAAATCTTTCAAGGAACTTTAATATTAACAAATTATGAAGCCATTGAAAAAGACCATAAAGAACTATTAACTCAAAGAGGCAATTTATTCGTATTTTCAAAAAATCATCTAATAATAAAACAATCAAGCACAGGAATTATAAAATACAAATATTCATCAATTTCTAAGAAATTAGGACTACCTGATAATTTCACAAAAGCGGATACATTAAAATTATTGTCAGAAGAAAAACAAAATGAGCTTCTTCAAAAAACATTGATAGGAATAGCAATTGTAATATTTTTAACAGCAATATCAGTAACAATAATAAATGTAATAGCTGTATCATTAATAGCAGTTATAACAAGTAAAATAATGAAACTAAAAATTAAATATAGTAAATTATTTAATATAAGTGCGATGTCAGTAACATTTGCAACAATGGTATTTACAATAGTATTGTCAGTAATGATATTTACAAACTTTAATTTCATTGTACCTAATTTAGACTTATTATATTTAGTATTAGCATATATATACTTAGCAACAGCTTTATTATTAATTCGAAGAAAAGAAATAGGAACTCAACAAGAATTAATAATAAAACAAGAAATAACAATTAATAAAAAAGAAGATAACAAAGAAGATCAAAAAGAAGAAGAAACAGACAAAAAAGAAGAAAAAGACACAAATAAAGACAAAGAAAATAAAAAAGAAGAAAACTCGGATGATAATAATATTGTAAAAGATAATACATAATAGAAAGGTTGCAAAATGGCTGAAAATAAAGAAAAAAACAATAAAAAGAAATCACTAAAAGAGAAATTAATAAATGCAATTTTATTAATCACAGTATTAGCAATACTAGGAACAACTGTATTTTCAATGATACAAAAAAATAATAAGCAAAAAGAAAATTCAGTATCATATTCACAATTATTAAAAGATATTGATGAAGAAAAAATACAAAAAATTGAATTAAATGAAGCAAGTCAAACTGCATTATTATCATACAAAAAAGACATTGAAAAAGATAATAAAGTACCAGAAGACAAAAAGAAAAATTCAACAATTCCAAATACACAAGCATTTATGGAATTAGTAAATCAAAAAATAGCATCAGGAAAAACTGTAGAAATAGAACAAAAGAGAAGATCAATATTCGTAAGCTTTATGAATGGCTTAGTAAGATTTTTACCAACATTAATAATGTTAGCAATGGCATATCTTATTTTTGAAATGCAAGGTGTTGGGAAAAAAGGCAAAGTATATGATCCAGAAGTATCAAACAATGAAGTAAAATTTGACGATGTAGCAGGTTTAGATGAAGAAAAAAATGAAATGATAGAAATTATCGATTTCCTAAAAAATCCAGACAAATACAAAGAAATGGGAGCAAAAGTACCCCACGGAATATTATTCTCAGGGAAACCAGGAACTGGTAAAACATTAATAGCAAAAGCAATCGCAGGAGAAGCAAAAGTACCATTCATATCAATGAGTGGTTCAGAATTCGTAGAACTATTTGCAGGATTAGGCGCATCAAGAGTAAGAAAACTATTTGAAAGAGCAAAGAAAATCGCACCATGCATAATATTCATCGATGAAATAGATGCAATTGGCGCAAGAAGAGCAAATGCAATAGGAGCAGATAGTGAAAACAATCAAACCTTAAATCAATTACTAGTTGAAATGGATGGATTTGAATCAGAACAATCAGTAATTGTAATTGCAGCAACAAATAGACCAGAAATGCTGGACGATGCATTATTAAGACCGGGAAGATTTGACAGGACGATAATAATTAATTTACCAGACGTAAAAGAAAGAGAAGATATTTTAAGCATTCATGCAAAAAATAAAAAATTTGCAGAAGACATTGATTTAAAAAATATTGCAGAAAATACAGCAGGATTTAGTGGAGCAGAATTAGCGAATATTCTAAATGAAGCAGCAATAATAGCAACTTCAAGAAAACAACAAGAAATAACAAACCAAGATATAGAAGACGCTCTAGCAAAAGTAACTGTAGGGCTTGAGAAAAAGAATAGAAGAATATCAGAAAAAGATAAACGTTTAACAGCATATCATGAAGCAGGACATGCAGTAGTAAGCAAATATCTACCAACACAAGATGTAGTCAAGGAAGTATCAATCATTCCAAGAGGAATGGCAGGTGGATACACCATGTATCGTAACAATGAAGACAAATACTATATTTCAGAAACTGAAATGAAAGAAAAATTAATATCATTAATGGGTGGTAGAGCAGCAGAAAAAATTGCACTAAATGAAATATCAACAGGTGCAAGTAATGATTTAGAAGTAGCAATGGAAATCGCAAGAAACATGGTAACAACATATGGAATGAACGACAAAATTGGACCAATGTCATTAAATCTAAAAAACGAAGCATATGAAAAACTACAATTATTAGGAACAGATATGCAAAATACAATAGGATTAGAAATAAGAAAAATATTAGAACAAGCATATCAAGATGCACAAACAATTTTAAGAATGCATCGTGACAAACTAGACGCAGTAGCAGAAGTATTAATTCAAAAAGAAAAAATTAATGAAGAAGAATTCAACGAAATCTTTAATAATAATTAATTTACAATATTACAAATACTTGACAATACTATAAAATATGATTTATAATAATAAAGTGTAAACCGCCTAAGTCGGGTTTAAAATTCTTTTAAGATACCTAGTATTTATGCTTAGCGAGTAAAATAGAGGAGGAATCTGAAATGTACGCAATCATCGAAAGTTGTGGAAGACAATACAAAGTTTCAGAAGGAGATCAAATATTCTTTGAAAAATTAGATATTGAAGAAGGAAAGAAAGTTACTTTTGATAAAGTAGTTTTAGTATCTGATGATAAAGATGTAAAAGTTGGAACTCCATATGTAAAAGGTTGTAAAGTTGAAGGTACTGTAACAAACAATGGAAAAGCTAAAAAAATCCTAGTTTACAGATACAAAGCAAAGAAAAATGAGAGAAGAACTCAAGGTCATAGACAACCATATACAAAGGTTGAAATTAAATCAATCGTAATTGGTTAATTTTAACCAAAGAATATTAAGAAAGGAAAGGTGAGAGAGCGATATGGCACATCATAAAGGTCAAGGTAGTACTGATAATGGAAGAGATTCAGAGTCAAAAAGATTAGGAATCAAAAGAGCTGATGGTCAATTGGTTCAAGCTGGTAATATTCTTTTTAGACAAAGAGGAACAAAAATGCATCCAGGTACAAATGTTGGAATCGGAAGCGATGACACATTATATGCTAAAATTACAGGAACAATGAAAGTAGAAAGACTTGGAAGAGATAAAAAGAAAATCAGTGTATATCCAGTAGAAGAATCAAAATAATTTGATTAAAATACATCCTAGGTATTAGAAAACTAATATCTAGGATTTTTTTGTAAAAATTTTGTGAAATATATTTTAAATTATTGAAAAAATAAAATAATAGAATTATACTAAACTAATTAATAAGGAGGTGATTATCATAAAGAAAGAGAATAAACAAAAAATAAATACAATTGTTGGATCGATAGGAGCATTTTTAGGCGTTTTTGTTTTTATATCATATATACCACAAATTATAGCTAATCTTAAAGGAAACAAATCACAACCGTTGCAACCACTTACAGCAGCAATATCATGCTTAATCTGGGTTATTTATGGATTGACAAAAGATCCTAAAAAAGATTATTTATTAATAATTCCAAATGCAACAGGTGTAGTATTGGGGTTAATAACTTTTTTCACAGCATTATAAGATTAAAGAAACATCATTTATCAAAAATTATGTATAAAATATAAAACTATAAATAGATTGACTTTTTTATGTAAAACA
>ERZ773099.2976-NODE-2976-length-11261-cov-6.392558_pt1 | contig 11261 bp, 9 predicted proteins | sample MGYA00511120_ERZ773099 | MGnify/ENA primary metagenome ERZ773099 (study PRJEB29015, sample SAMEA2738012) | human oral metagenome | biome: human oral; feature: human-associated habitat; material: dental | place: China | collected 2104 ... | reverse complement strand
TCTTGTCCGTCTTGCGCACGTCGAGGCGCACGGTCGAATAAAACTTCAGGGCGCGTCCGCCCGTCGTCGTCTCGGGGCTGCCGAACATGACGCCGACCTTCTCGCGGATCTGGTTGATGAATACGGCGACCGTGCGCGACTTGCTGATGAAGCCCGTGAGCTTTCGCATGGCGCGGCTCATGAGACGCGCGTGCATGCCAACGACCTGATCGCCCATGTCGCCGTCGATCTCCGCCTTCGGCACGAGCGCCGCCACGGAATCGACGACGATGATGTCGATCGCGCCGCTGCGCACGAGGGCGTCGACGATGTCGAGCGCCTGCTCGCCCGTATCGGGCTGCGAGATCAGAAGCTCGTCGACGTTGACGCCGAGCTTCTTCGCATAGACGGGATCGAGCGCATGCTCGGCGTCGATGAACGCCGCGATGCCGCCGTTCTTCTGCGCTTCGGCGATCATGTGCAAAGTGACCGTCGTCTTGCCCGAGCTTTCCGGGCCATAGACCTCGACGATGCGCCCGCGCGGCAGGCCGCCGACGCCGAGCGCGACGTCGAGCGGCAGAATGCCCGTCGGAATCGTCTCCACGTTCATGTTTGCCGACGCCTCGCCAAGGCGCATGATCGATCCTTTGCCAAATTCTTTCTCTATATGCTTCAAGGCATTTGCCAAGGCTTCTTCTCTATCCATAAAAGTACGATCTCCTCCTTCGATTGACTGTCATCTATTCGTATATTATATAAAATGACGATTCTTTCTGCAAGCTTGACAAGAAGAAGAATCCACGCACTTGTCTCCAAAGCAGAACTGCAATAAAAAGAGACAGCCGCAAGAACTGTCCCTGAAATTGATCGTCTGCATTTACTGCTTCTTCCTGCTTTCATTTCTCAGCCAAAAAACAGGCCAGTTGATGCTCGGGGGCGATGCAGGCAAGTTCGGGACGCTCTCGAAGGCAGCGCTCTTCGCGGCACGGGCATTCGCTCTTAAAGGCGCAGCCGTCGGGCGTGCGATTGCAGTCAGGCAGAGACGCCATCGCAGGAGCTTTTTCCATCGCACTGCCAAATGCTGCCGACAGCAGTTTTTTCGTATAAGGGTGGCGCGCTTCTTGTGTGAGATGCGTACTGGGCAGAATCTCCACGATTTCACCTTGATAAAGAATGACCACGCGCTGGCAGAGATGACTCACAAGCGGCAGATCATGGGAAATGAAGAGGTACGTCATGCCGTGCTCGCGCTGCAGACGACGCAAAAGCTCTACGATGAGCGCCTGCACCGATACATCGAGCGCGGAAGTCGGCTCGTCGCAGATAAGAAGCGACGGCAAGACGGAAACAGCGCGGGCAATAGCAACGCGCTGACGCTCGCCGCCGCTCAGAAATGCCGGATAGCGGTCGGCATACGCTTCATCAAGCCCCATGGTGCGCAAAAGTTCCCGTGCCTGAACCGCACGGTCAGCGCTCCGCGTGAGCGAGAAGTTCTCACAAACCTCAGTGATGTAACGCCCGATCTTCATGTGAGGACTGATAGATTCGTCCGGACTTTGAAACACCATCTGAATATCGCGGTACATCTGCCGCAGTTTTTTGCCGTGAAGCGCCGTGATGTCCTGCCCGCGAAAGAGGATTCTTCCCGCCTCCACAGGGATGAAGTGCATGACGGCGTTCGATACCGTGCTCTTGCCGCTGCCGCTCTCGCCGACGAGGCCCAAGCACTCTCCTTCCTTTATATCGAACGAAATGCGGTGCAGCACCTCCTTTTTCCGCCTTCCCGTGCCAAAGGATACGACGAGATCCTTGATTTCCAAAAGCGGCGCATTATTGTCTGACATCCCGCACATCCTCCTTCCCGCACAAATGGCACGCAACATGATGATCCGCGCCGACGGCCTGCAGACGAGGCGCTCGCATGGAGCAAATCGCGACGGCGCGATCACAGCGATTGGCAAAGATGCAGCCCGGCGGCAAAACCGCCAAGTCGATGCGCCGCCCGTCGATGCCCTTGAGCTCCGTCTCTTCATCGAGGCGCGGAATCGAGGCAATCAATGCCTGCGTATACGGATGCTGCGGCGCATCCATCACTTCAGCCTTCGCGCCGATCTCCACGATCTCGCCCGCGTACATGACAGCGATGCGATCGGCCATATACGCCGAAAGCATCATGTTGTGCGTGACGATGACGATGGCCGTCCCCATCTCCCGATGAAGCGCCAAAAGCTCCTCCACCACCGCTTTCTGCACCGTCGCATCCAGTGCGCTCGTCGGCTCGTCCGCCAAGAGCAGCTTCGGCTCCAAGGCCAGCGCCATAGCGATGGACACGCGCTGCTTCATCCCGCCGCTGAGTTCGAAGGCGTAGCCGTCCAGCACGCGCTCTGTCTCGCGCATATTGAGCTTCTGCAGGATTGCCGCCGCCTTCTCACGCGCCTCGCGCCGCGTGAGATTCGTATGATAGCAGATCGTTTCTACGAACTGTGATCCGATCTTTCGCACAGGATTGAGCGTTGCACCGGGGGACTGGAATACCAGCGAGATTTCACGTCCTCGAATGGCGGAAAGTGCGGCGCGGCGCATGGTCACGAGATCTTCTCCCCGATAGAGAATCTTCCCGCACCGCACGCTTCCGGCGCCCGGATACGGCCCGATCAGGGATTTCAGCAGCGTGCTCTTGCCGCTGCCGCTCTCGCCGACGATGGCAAGAACACTCTTTTCTGCCACCTCAAAACTAACCTGACGCACAATATCATGCGTATAGCCAATAGATACATTTTCCACACGCAAAAGCGCTTCTTTCACGGCTCTCCCCCTTTCTCCTCCATGCCATGCCTCATCGCCCGCCCTCGCTGCGCGACGGATCCAAAACATCCCGCAGAGAATCACTCAACAGTTGGAACAAGATGACGATCACAAACACGGTCATGCAGGGAAAAACCATCATCCACGGCGCAATCTGCATCTTTGACTTCGCCTCGCTGAGCATGAGGCCAAGCTCCGGTTCCGGCGGCTGCGCACCCATGCCCAAGTATGTCAAGGCGCAGAAACTGATCAGCGTGCTGCCAATCTCGATGGCCGCTACGATGACGAGCTGCTGAGCGATATTGGGCGCGATGTACCGCCGCATGATCTGCAGCGTCGTCAAGCCCGCCCCCTTTGCCGAGCGCAGATACTCCTTCTCCTTGATCGCTAGGACAAGCCCTCGGGAGAGGCGTGCAAAAATCAGCCAGCCCGGCAGAATCAACGCGATTGCCGTGTTCTCCCAGCCCACGCCGAGAACGCCGACGACCGCGATGCTGAACACCATGCCGGGAAACGCCAAAAACATGTCGGTGACGCGCATGATGCAGTCATCGATCCAGCCGCCGAAATAGCCGGATACGATGCCGGCCGCCGTCCCGACCGCCAAACTGACGCCGACGATGAAGAGTGACATGAAGAGCGACGAACGCATGCCATAAAGAACGCGCGAGAAAACGCAGCGGCCGAAGTCGTCCGTACCAAAGGGAAATGCCGCGCTGGGCGCCTGCAGAGCCAAATCATGCTCAATCTTCAACGGATCGTGCGGCGCGATGTCAGCGGCAAACAAAGAGAGCAGAACCAATACCGTGAGAAGGAATAAAAAAATGCCGCACAGCGCCTTGGGCAGATCGAATTTTTCTTTTAAAATCTTTCGTTTCAGCATTCGCCTCAGCTCCTGTTTCGTATCCTCGGATCAAGAATCCCATAGGACATATCCACGAGGAAATTGATGCCGCAGTAAATGACCGCCATCAAAAGAGTGAATCCCTGCACCACGGGAAAATCACGATGACGCACAGCCTCAACGATGAGCTTCCCCACGCCGGGCCATACGAACATGATCTCGATGACTGCCGTGCCGCCCAAAAGCGCGCCGAAGGAAAGCCCCAGCAGCGTGACCACGGAGATAAGCGAGCCGCGCAGGACGTGCCGGACAAGGACGATGCGCTCGGGCAGACCGCGCGTCCGAGCCGCCGCCACATAATCCTGCCCGATCTCGTCCAAGACCGAAGCCCGTATCTGCTTCGTATAGCGCCCCACAAGCCCCAAGGAAAGCGACAGAGCAGGAAGCGCCAGCCCTGCAGGATTCTCACTGCCCGATACCGGAAGCCATTGAAGTTCCAAGGAAAAAATATAGATCAAGAGCAATCCCAAGGCGAAGAGCGGCATCGCCGTCGCCAAAAAGGACGTGATGCGGATAACGTAGTCGATGGTTCGATTGGCATAAAGCGCCGTCACAATTCCGAGCGGCACTGAAAGCGCCACCGTCAGCAAGAAGGAAGCTCCCGCCAGTTTCAGCGTAGGCCCCAAGCCTTTGAGCAGTTCTTCCAACACCGGACGCCCGGTACGGTACGACACGCCCAGATCCCCTGTCAGCATGCCCGTAAAACTGTTCCAGAATTGCTCGTACATCGGCAGATTCAACCCCATCGCCTCGCGCGTTTCCCAAAGCAGCTCATCCGTGACCGGAATGCCCACGCCTGAGAGCTTGATATACGCAGGATCGCCGCTCGAAAGGCGCAGCAGCAAGAACACGATGACGCTGACCCCCAGCATGACGAGGATCATATTGAAAAACCTCTTCAGAACAAATTTCCCCATATTCCCTCCTGTTCACCTTTATTGCCGAATTTCATGCGTTTTCAGCGCACAAGTACATCGCCGGACGCTGCCCTGCGGCATGTCCGGCGATCCTTGGCGCTTCGGTTACTTGCTCTCAATATCCACCTGATTGTCCATCACATAGTAATCAAACGCATGCGCGTTGAAATTCTTGACGCGATGATGGGAAACGTAAAGATTCTCCGTATATGCCAGGAAAATATTGGTGCGCGCATCCAAGATCCGCTGCTGGGCTTCAAAAGCCAACTGATCCTGCTTCCCGTAATCCGCTTCCGTCGGCAGAATGCGGGCGATTTCTTCCACTCGCTCATCGTAGAAGTAGTTATAGTAATTCTCGATGGCATCCTTGACGAACGCCGTGCGAAGTCCTGCCAGCGGTCGTGTATTCGTCGACGGCGTAAAACTCGTGAAGCCGATGTCATAATCGCCCGCTGTGAACTTTTCTCGCGGCAGCGTATCATAAGTGACGATTTTCGTCTGAATGCCAAGCTGTTCAAAGTCCGCCTGCATAGCCGTAGCGAAGCCCGGAATCTCCGCGCGAGATGTATAGCAGGAAATCGTGAGCGTCACAGGCTCGCCATCCTTTTCCAAGTACCCATCACCGTTTTGATCCACATAACCGTTATCCGCCAAAAGCTTTTTCGCCCCCGCCGGATCAAACGCCGGATATTTAAGCTCTGCCGAGCGGTATGGCAGCGAAGTCGGATAAAGGCACACGCCCTCGATGCCGACGCCGCCCAACACCGACTTCAGATAGCTCTTCTTGTCCGCTGCCATGATGAGCGCCGTGCGCAGATTCTTATCTTGCAGGAAACGGTTCTTCGTATTGAAGAACACATACGTCGCACGCATGCTCGGGCAGCGGCTGACGGTATACTTTCCTGCATCTTCAAAAAGTTGAAGATTCTTGCTGTCGATGTTGATCGAGGCGTCAATATCGCCTGACTGCAGCGACATCATGCGAGTGTCGGGGTCGTTCAGATAGCGGAACTCGACCTCGTCCAGCTTCGCCTTGCCGCCCCAGTAATCGTCAAAAGCCGTGACCACAACGGAAATATTCTCCGTAAAAGACTTGACCTTGAAAGGTCCCGTGCCTGCCACAGTATTACGGAAGCCGTCGGCTCCCTGCGCCGCCTGCACATCCACGATGGCGCAGTAGGGATCGCAAAGCTCGTAGATGAGATCGGGGCGCGGCTCCTTCGTGCGTATCGTAAGCTCCTGCCCTGCCGCCTCCATCGTGTCGATGGCAAGATTCGCAGGCCCGCGCTTGTTGGAAGCGATGGAGCGTTCCAAGGACGCCTTGACCGCTTCCGCCGTCATGGGCGCTCCTGTATGAAACTTTACGCCGTCACGCAGCGTGATCTTCCATGTCGTTGCGTCAAGCATCTCCCACTTCGTCGCCAGCCACGGCTCCAACGTCATCTTGTCGCTCACGCGCGCGAGCGTTTCGCCCAAGCCGTAGCGCACTACGAACCAACCGTCATAATCCTTGTGCGGGTCGAGCGTCGTGCTGAAAAGATTCACGCCCACCACCATGGACTTTCCCTTCGCGCCGGAAGAATCGGATGTCGTAGAGCCGCAGCCGCCCAACGTCAAAAGCGCCGCCGCCAATACGGCCATGACGCCCAATACAAAGAATTTTCCCTTCCACATAAACCTCATGCTTTGACCTCCCTAAAACGACCTTTCCAACAATAACTTTTCACCTCATGCCGCACGATTCCTTGCCGCTGCCCGCGACAAGAGAATGCAGCCCGAAACGATGAGCGCACCTCCGGCGACGACGTTCCACGTCGGAATCTCCGCCCAAATGGCGAATCCCCAGAATGCGTTGAAGAGGATGCCGATATAGCGGACAATCTCTACGATCACGGCATTTTCATGCGTGAACGCCTTCGTCAAAAACACCTGCGCCAAGAGAGAAACGACGCCCATCGTCACAAGCAGGAACAAATCCCACGAATCTGGCACGACGAAATCGCGCCACATCAAGGGAATCGAGATCAACGTCGCTGCGGCCATGAAATACAAAATGATCTCGTACGCATGAAAAGACCGGCTCAGATAGCGAATGCAGACGCCCGCCGCCCCCGAAAGCGCCGCCGCCCCGATGCCGAAGAGCGCGACTGCCGAATACGTCGAATACCCCAGCGGATTGATCGTCAGCATAGCCCCGGCAAAGATCAGCGGCAAAATAAATCCCATGCGTCCCGGCAGCTTTTCCCGCAAAAAAATCGCTGCGAAAACGAAGGAAAACACCGGCGACAGATTGACGAGAATGATCGCGTCCACCAACGGCATATAGGCGATGGTGTAGAAATACGCCAGCATATAGAGCGCCCCCAGACTGCCGCGCAGCACCAGAAGCGGAACGCCGATCTTCGACGTGCGCACTCCCTGCACGCGCATCAAAAGGAGGATCAGCACCGTTCCGACGACGCTGCGGAAAAAAACGATCTCATTCGAAGGAACATGGATGCTGACCGCCTTCACCAGCGCATTCATGACGCTGAACACCAAGGACGACATCACGGCGCAAAAAAGCCCGCTCATCATCCAGCGCTTCCATCGCTCGCCCATGCTGCCGCCTCCTCGCGTCTTGTCATGCTTCATCCTGTATGCTATTATAAAGTCGTGAGCAACTCACATGTCAATAGCTGTCTGAAAGGATTTCTCATGTCATCTTCCCAAAGCTCATTTCCCGAACTTCCCACCATCGAAACCTGCGAAGCCGCCATCCTGTGCGCCCGCATTTTTTCACCGCAGAGCAGCACAAATTTCACGCGCAACCCGCTCTTTGCCGCGCTCTTTTCCCTCGTCCTCGCCGCTGTCATCGACTATGGCGAGACCTTGGCAACATGCCGCAAAATCGACCAGCACGCCAATCATATCCTCCTCACATTTTCCGCCGACAAGAGCGGAATCCGCGACGTATATGCCGCTGCCCAAAGCATCAAGAACATCTGCCGCGACAAGACGCGACGCTTCCAAGAAGCTGCCGCACTTCCCGTGCGGGCGGCTGCGGCTGCCGACTGCGGCACGCTGCAATACAGCGCCGCTTATGCGAAACATCGCCTCTTTGGCGACGACATCCGCCTCGGCGAAGTGCAGGAACGCGCCCTGCTCCTCGCCAAAGTCGCAGGCACACAGCATTTCCCCGACAGCCTCTTCACCCACGCAATGTATCAAAAACTCCCGAAGAATCTGCGAAGCAAATTCCCGCAGAAATACTATCACGACCACATCTGCTGCTACGGCGAACCGATACCTCCATGCACGGCGCAGCATGGCACCTACTCGGAAAGCTGCGGCATCGCCCGCTTCGTATAACCGTTCAGGACATCTTCAGCCGTCATGCGAAACGGCATGATTCCTTTTCCAAACAGCCCGCATTCTAACGGAGGGATTCATCTATGGCAGAAAAAGATACATCGCTCATGACAATCAAGGAATTCAGCACCCTGACGCACACCCCCATCGACACGCTCAAACATTACGACCGCATTGATATATTGAAGCCCGCTTACGTCGGCGAAAATCGCTACCGCTACTATCGTCCGGAGCAAGCGCTGCAGCTCACGCGCATCCTCTTCGGCGTGCGCTCCCATACATACCTTTCCGACATCAAAAAACTTTTGTCCGAAAACGATCTCGGCGTCACCATGGAAACGTATCGCCAAATCTACGGCAACTTGGAAGAACGCGTCCACGAACTGCAGGCGCTGCAGGCAACCATTGCCAATTTATCCTATTACTTTGATTTCTATAAACGGCACTCACCGGAAACCTTGTTCACAGCCTATTTCCCCGAACATTTCATCCTGCGCTCACCGAAGCTGAAAATCACATCAATGATGGGAAACGAAACGAACATCGCCAACAAATTTTTCCTCAAGGGCTTTCATCAAAATCATTGGCCTCACTTCTTTCTAGGCGCACTGTATGACGAAAACGATATCCGCAGTCAAGATTTTTCAGCTCCGTCCTACTTTCTCAAAATCGACCACCCCGAGCATTACCTGCCGGAGGAAACAAGCTACATCGCGGGCGGACACTATCTATGCTATATCTATCGAACGCATACGCTCGCACTTCCCAAAGCCGTCCCTCTCTACCTCAATCGCCTAAAGGATGCGAAAAGGGACATCACAGGCGCAATTTTAGCCATGGACATCGTCAACGGGCTTCTCACCTCACGCACTTCCGATTATCACACGATGCTCTTCGCACGCTGCGCGGAAAAGCATCGTGTTTCACGCACAAAAAAAGACAGCCCGTAAAGACTGTCTAAATCGTGCTTTTTCCCACATGGAAACTTGCTATTCCTCCCCCGCAAGCATCTTTTCCTGCGCGAGGAAGAAATTCTTCACGGCTTCGGCTGCGGGAAGCGTCATACCGTCGACGGCGGCAAGCTCCTCGACGCTCGCCGCCTTGATCTTCGCGATCGTGCCGAAGTGATTCCAGAGCGCCTTGCGCCGCTTGGGGCCGATGCCTGCAATATGGTCGAGCACGGAGACGAGGTTGCGCTTGCCGCGCAGTTTGCGGTGGTAGGTGATAGCGAAGCGATGCGCCTCGTCGCGTATGCGCTCGATGAGGTAGAGTGCCTGACTGCGGCGCGGCAGGATCACGGGATCGGAACTGCCCTCGGTGAAGATGTACTCGAACTGCTTGGCAAGCCCGACGACGGGCACGGTCAAGTGCCCCGCGCCGCGGATGATCTCCAGCGCGGACGAAAGCTGTCCCTTGCCGCCGTCGATGATGATGAGGTCGGGCATTTCGTCTTCCGCGAGCTTGGCGTAGCGACGCTCCGTCACCTCGCGCATCGAGAGGAAATCGTCGGGCTTTCCCTCGGCGCTTCGGATCTTGAAGCGCCGATAGTCGGACTTCTTCGGCAAGCCGCCCTCGAAGACGACCATCGAGGCGACCGTCTCCGAGCCTTGATTGTGCGAGATGTCGAAGCACTCCATGCGCATCGGCTCTTCCTTGAGTCCAAGATAGCGGCCAAGCTCCCGGACCGCGCCGAGCGTCTGATCGTTCGCCTGCTCGATTCGCGCCGCCTCGTCCGCGATGTACTTCTCAGCATTGGAGCGAGCCATTTCGACGACATCGTGCTTCGTGCCGCGCTGCGGTACGGCGAGCGCCACCTTCGCTCCCTTGCGCTCAGCGAGCCAGCCCTCCAAAAGTTCTGTCTCATCGATGGGAAACGGCAGCAGGATCTCGCGCGGTACGAACGCTGCGCGATGGTAGTACTGCTTCAAGAATGCCGTAAGAAGCGCCTCGTCCGTCTCCTCCTCACTGCCCGAGAGCAGGAAGTGCTCGCGCCCGACCATCTTGCCCGCGCGTATGAGAAAGACCATGACGACCGCACCTAACCCCGATCGCGCCATGCCAATGGCATCCTGGTCGCCCGATCCCGTCACGATGTTCTGCTTCTCCGCCACCTTGCGCACGGCGGCGAGCTGATCGCGCAGACGCGCCGCCCGCTCGAAGTCGTAGTCCCCCGCCGCCTCCGTCATGCGGCGCGAAAGCTCCTTTTCCACCTGCTCCGTCCGACCTTCGAGGAACAGGCAGACCTCGCGGATCATCGCGCCGTACTCCTCCTTGTCGACCGGCTCGCAGCACGGCGCAAGACAGCGCTTGATGTGATACTCCAAGCATGGACGCTCGACCTTCATGTTCTTGCATGTGCGCAGCGGGAAGAGTCTCTTCAGGAGCTTCACGCTCTCGTGCATCGCGCTTGCCGACGTATAGGGGCCGAAGTAGCGCGAGCCGTCTTTCGTGACGCGCCGCGTGACCACGACGCGCGGATACTCGTCGGCCAGTGTGACCTTGAGGTACGGATAGCTCTTGTCATCCTTGAGGCTGATGTTGTAGCGCGGGCGGTGCTTCTTGATGAGGTTGCACTCCAAAATCAGCGCCTCGACCTCCGAATGTGTAAGAATTGTCTCGAAGTCGGCAATCTTCGCGACCATAGCTCGCACCTTCGGCGCTTGGTGCTTGCCGCTCTGGAAGTACTGCCGCACGCGGTTCTTGAGGACGACGGCCTTGCCGACGTAGATGATGCGCCCCTTTGCGTCCTTCATGATGTAAACGCCCGGAGAATCCGGCAGCAGCCTGAGCTTCTCCTCCACGATTTCCGTCACTTGCTTCCCCTCGCTTTCCTTGCATTTGACGGACATATTATTCGCCGCGATGCAAAAAAATCCTGCCACAACGGCATACTGCAGACATTGTGCCCACTCTTAACTGTTGTCGATATTTCTGAATCCATACGCTATGCAGATCGACAGCTTGATTTTCCGGCTTGTCACCTCCGGCACGGCATTCTATTCAAGTGTTTCGTGACAAATTCCCTCTTTTTCATTATAATAAGAAAGTATATCCGTAGAATTCATCCGTACTTCCTTTAGGAGGACTTATCTTGACAAACAACATGGCGATCGTCATCGCATTCATCGTCTACATCGGCCTCATGATGCTCATCGGCGTCTACTACTATCGGCGCACGCGCTCCATGGCGGACTACATCCTCGGCAACCGCAAGCTCGGCGCGTGGGTCACGTCCTTGAGCGCCGAGGCTTCCGACATGAGCGGCTGGATGCTCATGGGGCTGCCGGGCTTCGCCTACATCGCGG
>ERZ773099.2973-NODE-2973-length-11265-cov-5.289295_pt1 | contig 11265 bp, 13 predicted proteins | sample MGYA00511120_ERZ773099 | MGnify/ENA primary metagenome ERZ773099 (study PRJEB29015, sample SAMEA2738012) | human oral metagenome | biome: human oral; feature: human-associated habitat; material: dental | place: China | collected 2104 ... | reverse complement strand
GTGTTAATTATATTGATAAGTCGTTTAATAGACTTAAAGCATCAGCATCTTGCTGGTGCTTTTTTTCTGGCATCAGTTCAAGGTAATACTGCTGAGTTGTCAAAATTGAATTGTGTCCTAAACGTCTTGAAATATAATCCAGACTAATATCTTTTGAAAATAGAAAAGAAGCGTGGGTATCGCGTAAACCGTGAAAAGTTGTTTTGGTTAGGTCAAGTTGCTTTAGTAAGCGTTGGAGTTGTCCAGCTTGTCTAAATCCATTCCAGTCGAAGATATAATCTTCTTTTGTGTTTGCAAGTTTAGTTATAGCTCTATGTATGTCTTTATTGATTGAAATCTCACGTTTGGAGTGTTTAGTTTTGAGTTGAGTGTCGTCATTCGTAGGACTAATAGAACGTTTTATTTTAACACCATACCCAAAAATATCCTCTTTCCTGATTCCTAAGAGTTCTCCACGTCTGGCACCTGTTTCAAGAGCAAGTGCGACAAGAACATTAAATTCATCCTCCGTATGACTCAGGCAATATTGCCTGAGCTTTTTGAACTCTGTAATAGAGAGTGGAATATTTCGTTTAGGTTGTTCCTGACCTTTTGCTTTCAGAAGATGACCGAAGTCATTACTAATTAAACCACGAGCATAAGCATATTTCAGCGAGCCACGAATTTTTAGGACAAGTTCTTTTACCGTCTTTTTAGAATGGTTTTCAGCATATTGGTCAATTTTCTTCTGCATGATAAGGTCATCAAGATGTTTAAGCTGAATGCCATCAAAAAGATTATCGACAACTACGAGCGTTCGCTTGTAGTTGATAAAGGTAGCTTCACGTACATCATTTTTCTTAACCGTATGAACCCAATTTCGATAAAAATCGGTAAACAAGGTAGAGCGTTCAGCGATATTTTTTCCACGGCCTTTTTCAAGCTCCATTTCTAATGTCCATAGTTCAGCATCTTTTTTGTTGTTGAATGTTTTAGTTTCTCTTTTATATTGACCTTTCTTGTAGAGTGATACAGTTGCACGGAAAGAGTTTCCACGTTTTGTTATTGTTGCCATTTTATCAGCCTTTCTATAAAAATGATTGATAAAATAGACTAGTCTTACATAGAATAAACGAAAAGTTCTATTTTATCAATTGTTAAGTCAGTTTACGCAATGATTTTCAATAAAATTAAGGAGCTTAGATTTTAAATATCGTTCTTGTTTTCCAAGCATAAAACATTGAAAATCTGGGTGTTTACGAATATATTTATCAAATGATTTTGGGTCAATACCTAAAAAATCAGAAGCTTGTTGCCTTGTTAGTAATAATGGGTAATTACTCATCGTTTTCGTTCCCTTGTTTTTCAATAGCTTTTTTTATCCGTTTGGGGTTGTGTCTACGTGAATCCAGATAACGAGAGAAAAAGTAAGTACGTTCAATGATTAATCCTAGTAAAGTAGTGTTGTTATCTCGTGCATACCAGACTAACTCTTCAAATTCAGTAAAATCGTTTTGCTCAATCGTATCAATAACTTCTGTCATGAATTCATCAGAATTTTGCTGTACTAGAAACTTATCCAATTCAAATCCACATCCACTTTCAATATCCTCAATATCATAGGGACTTTTATCCGAATTTTCAGCATGGGTAAAGTAGTCATACATTCCTTTTGGAGATATTACGGGTTCAACATGAGCAGGACCGTTTAATTTATCTTTGATAAGTTCTGATACTTGAGAGTAACTTTTAAGAGAATCAAAGTAAAATGCGCCATGTTTATGTGGTTTTTTAAACTCACCTGTCTCTTTTTTTACGTCTTTGTCGTGCCAAGGTGACAATACAAATGGAACATGAATTTCTTCAAGGATTTCTAAATAGTTATCTGGTGCACTTTCCTTATAGAATAGGAAGGCCCACTTATTGGAACGTTGTTCTTTTGCCATAGGCAAGTACCTCATTTGAATTTTTTTGGATTGATTTGAAATTTGTGATTATTGATTATTGATTTTATGGGGGTCGTAGTAACCCCATAAAATCCTAGAGTATAGAACGGTGCTGTTTGGCTTTCACTTCGTGAGCCACAGCACCGTTCCTTTTAACTATTTTCGTTTAGTACCAATAAAATACAGCCATTTCCCTTTTCGCTCAGGTCGTGAAAAGTAATAGTTAGGGTTACGGTTAACTATTTCTTCACTAATAAGCATTTCCATATCTTTTAGAATTTTTGTTGCTTGTTGTGTTTTAGGAATCCGAAGCAGTAGTGTAACTTTATCCTCTCGAATGTCTACAATTGCTTTTCTAACCGCTCGGTTAAAGTATTTGTTAATGGGATTGTAGCGTGTTACTTTTGCTGGTTCTATGGTTGTCACAGTTTCAGAATGCTCACTTTGTCTTAAAAATATACGTATAGAAAATGTCTGATAAACAGATTTCCATAAGTTGGTTAGCTTATCTTCTTTCAATCGTAAGAATACTTCATAATAAACAAGTGCTAAAAGAAAGAAGAGTCCTACAATGGCAACAAATAAGCTAATGATATAAACCATACTTACAAACTGGTAAAAGAAAGCTAGATAAGTGATTCTTTGCAAGGAGTTCATACTGATATTGAGTAAGAATGAACAAATGATACAGAGAAATACAATAAAAAATAGGGTAATACACGGATTAAATATTTTTTGATAATACGTTTTTTTCATTGGTTATAAAATATCTTTCTTTGTGTAGTATGTTGGACAAAGTAGGGGCAAAACTTGATAAGGGTGTTCATTATCAATAATCTGGATAAGCCCTGTCCCTTTTCCAATCGGAATAACAATGCCCTCAGGGTCAAGGTCTGGGAACAGAAATTGAGTAGTTTTCTGGTTGATGTTCCCAATCTGAATGAGTACATTGAGTTGCTCACGTACTGATACAGGAATTGTCGTATGGTCAAAACGCTGACTAACAAGGAGTAGATGGCAACGTGTAGCACGTCCCAAAAGTGCAATTTGGGATAACAGTGAGAAAAATGAATCCTTGATATTCTTATTAACTCCTTCGGATAAAGCAAGCACTTCATCGATGACAATAGTCAGATGTTTAAATTTATGACGTGGATTTTCAAATAGAATTTCTTGACGCTTATGAATAATAGACAGGCATTGACTTAAACTTTCGTTAATTTCTGATACGAAGTCAGACTTAGAGCGGTTTTCTTGAGGGTGAATGACAGCAATTTGATGTTGCCTTGCCCAACGTGAAGGAGTATCGAATTTGGGGTCAACGATAATCAGGTCAGAGATGTTTTGTAACACACTTAATAAATATGTAAGAGCATAGGACTTCCCAGAACCTGAATTACCAGCAATAGCGAAAGAAGTTACTTTATCATAGTTAATGACTAGATTTTTCATGATGGGAATATCATTTCCTTTTAGTGATGAGGTAAATTGCTCAAGGTTGGAAATAATTAGACGTTCAGAAATCCCTTTTTTCCAAGGAAAGTACAGCCCACGTTGAACATGAATGTCATCTGTTTTCAGTGCGACAAAGTAAGCAGAATTTTGTTTTAATAATGTGTATTGTGGATAGAGTGACGCATTAGCGATTAAGAAAATCTTTTGATATAGGTCATCATCAATAATAAACCCAGATGGAAGACGTGGAACAAAGATAAAACCATCTTCTTGAATAGAAATATTAAAAGAATTAGTATACGATGTTTCACCTTGCAAAACAGAGCCTAAAGCCATATTTAGGCTCTGTAGCAGGTATTGTTCCAACTCCCTTTTTGTGAGAGTTTGAACCATTATTTCACCTCTTTCAAACCGTCAGCTTTAAAGTAAACATTATAGTTGACTTCACACGCCTGTAAGTTGTCAAAGGTGATAAGGGAAAGATATTCAGGGAGTGCAGGTTCTCCAAGGAATTTTACTTGAAATGGTGGAAGCCCTTTTTGACCAAACCATGTTTTGTAGGCGATAATTTCGCCGGTTGGTTTGCCATTTTCAAATTTTTGTTGGGGTTCAAGCTCCTCACTAAGTAAGTAGGTAGGTGCTTGAAGGTCAACATATTGTTCTGCTGTTTGGTTTGAGTAACCGCCTTTGCGGTATTGGGGTTTCATTTTCATTTTGAAATACCTCGTGTATTTTATTTTTATTCTGTAGTACTGTTGACATGCTCGGTTTGAGGTCATGAGCTGGACTTATAAAAATAACTACCTCCTAATAAACTGACAAATTTGGAGGTAGTTGAACCATTTTTTACTAAGAATGTTAATTATTTTTATTTATTCTAGCAGTCTTCTTGTTATGTAGTTCATGATGTGAGGAATTTTGCGCTGTATCTTTCGATAATCTAAATTTAAGATTCTTCCCATTTCTCGGTAAGAGCGTTGCTTATATGTTTTAAATTCATACCCTTTATATTTATATTCACATTCTTCGTAATTGAAGTAGAGTAAAATGATTTCTTTATCCAAATCATCTAACTCGCTAAGGATAACTTCTAAGCGAGGTAATTGACTTGAAATGAATTCATCATTTTCTTTTTGAATGATATTTTCAAGAGCAGTTGGAGTATCATCTATAAGTAAGTCAAGCAATGTCGTTTCGTCACCTGTTCTTTTATTTTTAAGTTTGAAGTCAAGGCTTACAGTTTTGCGACGACTTTGCCTGTCTGCATTGTTTTCTATCCTGTCACTGTCAGTTAAAAAGTTTGACCAAAATATTTGTTGTTCTTCTGGTAGAGATTTAGTAATTTTTTCATTTTGTTTCTTTTTGGAAAAGTATTCAGATATATAGTTTGTCATGTTCTATCCTTTCAGTCCAAAGACGGAAAGAAACGTTATGAGCAATACTGAATACCGATGTGTGCAAAAAGGCACACCAAAGAAACGGATAAACAGATATATGCAGAACTCGACCGTTATCGTCAGAGTTTTCATATTTGTTTCAATCCGTCCATTTGATGGCCATCAATTAGGACTATTGTAATTATTTTGAAGAAAATGCTCGTGAAATTTGATATAATAGTATCAAATATACATTTGCATTATCTTCACTATTTATTATGAAGTAGATAGTGTTACTTGCAATGTTACTAGAGTAGATAGTGTTACTAATTTTAGAATGAGGAGTAAAAAATGTCTGATAATGTCCCACAACTCACAGGAGGAATTCTATTTGGTCTTATTCTCGAAGCTAAAAAAACAAATAGTAAAGCTCGAAGTGGATTCTTAGAAGAAGTAACTGATGGATTAAGTGAACCGGATATTATGAAGTCTCTTATTGATATTTTTGCAGGAGAAACTCAGCAAAAGCCTTATTGGCACTCGTTTAAAAAGAATGTTTCTGAATATAAAAAGTGCTCCATTTCCAGTGCAACATACATGCCTTTTGACGACCAGTTGACTATTAGTTTGTTCAAAGATTCTATAGAAAAAAACAACATAGACACACTAAAAGGTATGTCTATGTTTATCAATGAAAAGCTTTCAGAACAAAAACTGAAATGGCTTGTTTCTGCTATTATTGAAACAATCTGTAATGATGAAACAATTGATAATTCGGAACGATTTAAGGTTTCTGCTAATAATACTGTATCTAAGTCAGAATTATTAAGTATTACAACAGTAGAAATTGAGCCATTCTTATTAGATGTGATGAGGTATATATTTGTAAATAAAATTGATAATGCGCTCGGTAAAGCAACATTTGAGGAATGGTATTCTCAAAATGGAGCAAATACACAATGGAAACTCAGTAACTCAGAACTTGGAAAGTCTTTGCCTAGTATAGAAATAACTCGTTATAATCCAGGTGTGGAAGAGTTAGAGGAACAAACTGATGGAATAGTAGAACAAGAGCATGTTGAAGAATCAGATACTGAGAACGAGGAAGAGTATAATTTTAATACTGAAGGTAAAGAATCTATAAAACAACAAGTATTGAATAATCCGAAAATCATAAATCAGCATGCTAACAATATCTATAATATAGAACATGTAGAAAATCTAAACTAAGGAGAGTACATTGACAAACTTACCTGATATACAAGGGAATTTACCGTCAGAATTTCCAAAACAAACACCACAACAAAATGCAGATAGAATCTATAATATTGAACAAGCAAACAATGTAAACAATATTGTAAACTATGTGCCTGCACGCAACACACTTTCGCCGAACAATTACTACAATTTATTTATAATTTACGGTGAACAGTATGAAGGAGATTCATTTACCATAGAAAATGGAAGAATTTTTGAATATACAAATACAGCAATAAAACAAAAGTTTTCTCAATTCACACTAGAAGATATTGACGAAATAACAAGTTTACCAGCTCTATTTCTCCCTGAGTACAGTGATATGAATCAAGATATAAAAATTGGATTTTTCGGAAAGTTAGTAGACATAGATAAAAGAGCTAGAGTTACAAAATTTGATTTTCATAAAGAGTATGAAATTGATTTAGAATCAGTAGTATTTCATCAATCTGCTTTGAAATTAGAAAAGTGGGAACTTAGTAGAACTCACTGGGCAATAAAACGAGCTAACTTAATGGATATATTAGAAAGTTTAACCAATGGCAACGAAACAGAGTAAAGAAGTAAAAATCCAACGTGAAGTAGAGAAGTGGTTGACTTCCTATGGTATGGAATTTGTGACACAAAATGAAAGTGTTAACCCAGAAATTGACAAAGCTTTGTCAAAAGCACCTTCTAAAACAGGTGGTGAGGGTGCAAATTTGGTTGATGTTAAGCTATTATTGAAAGATAGCAAGCTAGACTACTACCCGATTATGATTGAATTGAAATGGGGTAGTAACAAACTTGAAAAGCTGGACAAAGAAGACCATGTCGCCAATACGAAAACAAGTGGTAAAGAAAAGGGCGAACCCAACTATACCAATATCAACGGTTATGCGGTAAATGGGGCAGTTCACTATGCTAATGCTATTCTTCAATATTCTAGTTATACAGATGTGATTGCGATTGGGATTACAGGAGATGAGGACGAGGCAGGCAACCTTGAAACTCGCTTTGGTGTTTACTATGTTTCCAAGTCTAACTATGGTATTGGTCAAAAAGTTGGTGAGTATTCTGACTTATCCTTCCTAAAACCTGAAAACTTTGATGAATTTACAGAAAAGGTAAAAGAGTTACAATTATCAGAAGCTGAACTACGTTTGATTCACCAAAAACGTGAAGATAGGATTGAAGACGCTCTAACAAAGATAAATGAAAGTCTCTTTAACAAACAGAAAAACATCAGTGCTTTGGCACGTATTCACCTAGTGGCTGCTAGTATCATGGCAAACTTAGGGGTTGCAGGTAAGGTGAAACCCTTAGAGCCAGCAGATTTAAAATCTTCTGATGAAGAAGGTGATACAGATGGAGATATTTTAATTCGTAAAATTAAGGCGTTTCTGAAAGAGAAGAATCTACCACAAGCTAAACAAAAACAAATTTTGCGCCATTTAGAGCCTACGATTCTTGAATCTAGCTTTTCAGACCCAAGAAATGGGGTGTCTCTCCTCAAAGAAATCTTTACAGAGGTGATTGATGACCTAGGCTATTTCTACAAAATCGGAGTAGATACGGACTTTACAGGCAAGCTCTTTAATATCATGTTTAGGTGGTTGAGTTTTGCAGGAGACGACCAAAATGACGTGGTGTTAACTCCTCGGTATGTGGCACTTCTGATGGCGAAACTAGCACGAGTAAACAAGGATTCCTATGTCTGGGACTTTGCCACTGGTTCAGGTGGCCTTTTAGTGGCTGCCATGAACCTGATGCTAGATGATGCTAAAAAGGAAATTACAAGTCCCGATGAACTCAGAGAGAAAGAAGAAAAAATTAAGGCAGAACAAATTCTTGGGATTGAAATTCTTCCAGAAATCTACATGTTGGCTGTTTTGAACATGATTCTAATGGGAGATGGTTCAAGTAATATCTTGCAAGATGATAGTTTGAAGAAATTTGATGGGAAATATGGTTACGGAAAAGATAACGAACACTTTCCAGCAGATGTTTTCCTTTTGAATCCTCCTTACTCTGAAACGGGGAATGGTATGAATTTTGTGAAGCGTGCCTTGTCTATGATGGAGGGCGGTTACGCTTCTATCATTATCCAAGATTCCGCAGGTGCTGGTAAGGCAAAAGAAATCAATCAGAAGATTTTGGAACATAATACTCTTTTAGCGTCTATCAAAATGCCAATGGATATTTTTATTGGTAAGTCTAGCGTACAAACGTCTATCTATGTCTTCAAGGTGGGAGAAAAGCATGAAGCCAAACAGCGAGTGAAGTTTATTGATTTACGCAATGATGGCTATAAGCGTTCAAATCGTAAGAAATCAAAAGCTAGCACTAACTTACAAGATGTCGATAATGCGGTAGGACGTTATGAAGAGGTGGTCAATCTCGTTAAATTTGGTAAAGATGAGTTGAATATTTTCACCGAAAAAGAATACATTGAAGATGTCCTTGCTCTATCTGGTGAAAAATATGGTGAAGACTGGAATTTTGACCACCATATCCAAATGAATACGATACCCACGATAGATGATTTTAGACAAACAGTGTCTGATTATTTAGCTTGGGAAGTCGCTCAGCTAATCCAAAATAGAGGAGATGACAGCGCAAAAAAATCATAGGCCCTCAACTTCAAAAATTGACGAAAGAATTTGAAGATAGTGGGGGCGTGTGGAAGTTATACAAAGTTGAAGAAATATTTACTATTGCTACACCGAAAAGAAAGTTTAATGCTAATACGCTTACTTTTAATGGAGTATATCCATATGTTGCTAGGGGTGATAAAAATAATGGAGTCAGAGGATATATCACTGAGGATAGTCAATATTTGAACCCTGCAAAAACAATCAGTTTTGGTCAAGATACAGCGACGATGTTTTACCAAAAAGATGATTATTTTACAGGAGATAAGATTAAAATATTTTCCTTTTTGCATGGCGAGTTATCCCCAAGTATTGCTCAATTTATTATCACAGCTATGAAAAAATCATTTAGCAATTTTACTTGGGGAAGCAGTTCATTTAATGAAAAGATATTAAAAAAGACTGAAATAGTACTTCCAACTGTTAATAATAAGCCAGCCATTAAATATATGGATTCTTACATAAAAGCGCTCGAGGCGGAACGCATCGAGACGCTCGAGGCGTATCTATTAGTAAGTGGTTTTAAAGATTACCAACTGACCAAAGAGGAAAAAGATGCTTTAGAGGCATTTGATAATCAACAATGGCAAGAGTTTCGTATGGGTGATTTATTTGACAGAGTTAAAACCAAGAAATTACCTTATAAAGCAAAAGAATTACCCAAAGAGCCACAAGGGGAGTACAGCTTACCAGCCTTGACCTCTAGTTTTATGAATCAAGGGTTAAACTACTATGTTCCTAAAGAAGGAGCAACGGTTCTACAAAATGTTATCTCTATCCCGTCTAACAGTGATGTTTATAGAGCTTACTTCCAATCACAAGAGTTTACTGTCTTATCTGACGCTTATGCCATTGATTGGATTGGCTCGGATAGACCACTAAGACCGAATGACTATCTATTCATTGTTCCAAGTATCAATAAGGTTACAGATTTGCCAATTTATTCCTATAAAAACAAATTAGGTGGTTGGAATGTGGTCAAGGATAAAATGATAAAATTACCAGTCAATGAACAAGGTGAAATCCATTTTAATTACATGGTAACCTTGGTACAGGCTATTAAAAAATTAGCTATTAAAGATGTTGTCTTATATGCTGATAAGCAAATCGAAGCAACGAAAGAAGTTGTGTCAAAGTAAAGTTTATTTGAAATAAAAAGAGGTACAAATGGTCAAATCAAAGCAGGTGAGATTCTATTTTCATCAAGTTGTTAATAATGGACAAAAAATTGATTTATCCGAAGTTTTTGATGAAGTTGCTAAAATTTATAAAGCAATCTCAAATGAAAGATATACATTTGAGATTGCTAGAGATAAATATAAATTAGAGCGATTAAAGCGACCTAATGATTCGGAACCTTATTATCATCTAGTTATAGAAGAGTTGAGGGACTTCAATTTCCCGAGTAAAACAAAATTATTTGGGGAATCTCAAGAATTGGGATTGGCTGATGATGAGTTTCTAGGAGAAAAAATGTCAGCATTGTATGATTATGAAAATGCGATATTTATGCTTCAGGTTAACCGAAATTCAATCAGTACCAATAAGTTTGAATCTTTTTTGAGTTCTTTGCTGGAAGAATTAGGGTATTCTGGTTGTGATATAAGATTGCCGATTATTATACAAGCAGATGCAGAAAGAGTTGCAAAGAGTTTTACAGGATATAAACATGTAGCCATCAAAATGGGAGAAAAAAGTGTTCCTAGTGCTAATTTCGATTTAATATCAGCTATAAAAAACGCTATGTCTTCAAGTAAAGATTCAAATTTATTTGATGTTGAAATTTCATTGACTGCAAAAAAAGAGACAGGTAGTACGAGAGAGTATTTGCCAGATAGTATTGTTAATGAGATTATGTCTATTAATAGAGATGGAGTCAAAAAATTACATGTTAAAGGACGAAATCTTGATGATAAAATTGAAACAGTGGATTTGATTTCAAATAAATTGATGGAAGTAATTCATTTTCAATATGATGAAAATAGAACGTTGAATCCAGCTTCAGTATTTGCTGAAATGTCAGTGAAATATACAGAAGTAAAGAGTAAGGTTTTGAGAAATAAATGAAAGCAATAAAACAAAAAAGATTTTGGATTGTCTACGGTGTAAGTGCAATATTAATTATCCTAGTAAGTATTCCACTCTCTCGTTGTTTAGTAAAATTGAATATAAATGATTTTGTCGGAGATGTGCTTAACTTTTCTTCGATAATGACAGGTTTTTTAGGAGCTATGTTAGGTATACTTGCTTCAATTTCAAAATCTACGGCGATTATGAAAACAATATTTGAGACAAAAAGAGCAAAGTTACAATTAATACTCTCAATTATAGTTCCATTTGCTGTTGGTATGGTAAATATCATTGTATGTGCTTTTTATAGATTGTTTTTATCAAACGGTCTTGATGTAAAAATATTGAGCATTTTGTTTTGGTCATCAACGTTATTTTTCCTAGTTTCGAGTGTTTTGATGGTTGTTCTGATTTTTATTTTTTACTTTTTTGAAAATGATGAAATTGACAATACAATGATAAAACCACAGAAAAAATAAAAGAGAGTGGGACAGAAGTCCGACCTCAAATATAAAAAGCGAACAAAACTAGTTTTCTGGTAATCAGAAT
>ERZ773099.2971-NODE-2971-length-11268-cov-3.817533_pt1 | contig 11268 bp, 11 predicted proteins | sample MGYA00511120_ERZ773099 | MGnify/ENA primary metagenome ERZ773099 (study PRJEB29015, sample SAMEA2738012) | human oral metagenome | biome: human oral; feature: human-associated habitat; material: dental | place: China | collected 2104 ... | reverse complement strand
CGCCGGCACGCCGCCGGTCATTGCAGGCGCGGCGGCCATCGCCGGCATGGCCGCCATCGCCGCCGCCGCACGGGCCACCAGCGCGGCCTTGCCCTGGATGCCCAGCGCCGCGCCCTCGCTCACCCAGCCGCCCAGCTGCATGAACACGCGGCTGGGGCTGTTGATCTTGAGCTTTTCTGCAAACCAGCCGCGCGCGCTGTCGGCCACGCTGACGATGGAGCTTTTCAGCTCGCCTAGCTTCGCGCGGATGCCGCCAATCACCCCGCCAATGATGTTGCTTCCCGCCTCCCACATCTTTTGTGGCAGCGCTTGCAGCCAGGCCAGGCCATCCATGAAAGCCTGTTTGATGTCCTGCCACAGCAGCAGCGCCCCGCCTTTGATGTCTTGCCAGCGCGTCACCCACATGTAAACAGCCGCAGCCATCAGGCCAAAGGCAATGCCAATGGGCGACGCCATGAGCGCCAGCGCCGCGCGGCCCACCACCATGAAAGCCCGTGCGGCCACGCCGCCAAACCGCAGCAGCCAGGCCCCGGCCTGCATGAGCTGCCCGCCCAGCAGGCGCAGGCCCACAATGGTTTTTTGCAGGGCAAAGCCGCCCATCTGCACCACCGCGCCCCAGGCGCTTTTCAGCCCGGCAGCGGCGCGCGCCAGCAGGCCCGCCCTGGCGGCTGTGGCGCCCATCTGTGCAGCGGCGGCGGCGTTTTTGGCGGCCAGCAATGCAAACACGGCCCGCAGGGCATATGCATTGACGGCGGCCACCGCCAGCGCGGCGGCCAGCGCGCCCAGCGCGGTCATCAGCGCACCCACGGCTACGGCGGCCATCATCAGGTACTTGGTCAGCACCGGGTTGTCCTGCATCCACTGCGTCACGGCTTTGATGACCGGCGTCACCACCGCCAGCAGCTCGGCCAGCGCTGGCGCCAGCGCCTGCCCAGCCACTGCGCGCAAATTGAAAAGCTGGTTTTCCAGCAGCTGCATCTGCGCAGATGTTGTGCTGTAGCGCGCCTGCGCCTCGCGGGCCATTGACCCGCCGGCCTCGGCTGAGTCGGCCAGATTTAGCTGGCGGCGCAGCTCATCGGGCTTGCTCACCAGCTTGGCCAGCGTGTCGCTGTGTTCTTTGCCCACCAAGTCCACCATCACGCCAATGCGCTTGTCTTCCGGCAGCTTTTGTATGGCGTCAAACACGCGCAGCAGCGTCCCCATCGCGTCGCGCTGCATGCCTTGCTGGATGTCCGTTGCGCCCAGCCCCAGCTCCTTGATCGCAGCCCGGAACCCCTTTTTGCCTTTTTCGGCGGCGGCAAAAGTCTGGATGATGGCGTTCGTGGCCGTACTGGCCGTCTCGGTGCGCTCGCCCAGCGTCAGCAACGTGCTTCCCAGCGCGGCAGCCTGCTTGCCGCTCATGGCCACCGTCGAGACTACGCCGCTTGTGCGGTTGAGGTAGTCAATGATGTCGCTTCCCTTGCTGATCGCGTTGTCATCAAGATAGTTGATGGTGTCGGCCAGCCCCCGGATGTCGGTCACCGGGATGCGAAAGTTTTTCGCCACCTTGCCCATGCTCTCTGCGATCTCATCGGGCACGGCGTCAAAGGCAATCGCCATTTCCGCCGCCAGCTTGACCTGCTCTTTCAGGTGTTCGGTCGGCACTTCCATCCGCGCCGCCGCCGTGGTCATGTTGGCGATCTCCACGGCGGTCAGCGGGATGGTTTCCGACAGCTCGCGCACCTCTTTTTCGGCCTGCCGGTACACATCGGTCAGGCGCCCCATCTCATCGCGCGCGCCCGGCACCTGGCGGGCGATGCCCAGCATGGCGTCCTCGTGCGCCATGTATTGATTCAGCGGCGCAACGGATGCGCGCACCAGCGCCTTGCCGCCCACCACGGCGCCCGCGCCCATGCTGCCCGCCACGGCGGCCACATGCAGGCTCTTGGTGTGATCCTGGCGCGCCTTTTCCAGCTTTTTGAGCGCCGTCTCTTGCGCCCGCAGCGCGGCCGTGGCCTGGCGCACCTCGGCGCCCATGCGCTGCTGCTGGCGCGCGATGTTGTCCACGCCCAGGCTTTTGAGTTGCTCGCGCGTGCGCCGCAGCTGGCTGAGCTGGCTTTGCTGGCGCGCTTGCAGCCGGGCCAGCGCCTTTTCGCCCGCCTTGATCTCGCCCGCATACGCTTTGTATTGCGCCCCGGCGGCGGGCAGCGCACCCTTGAGTTCGGCCAGGCGGGCGCGCATGGCGCTCAATTGCCCGCCTGTGGCCTGCGCCTGACCTTTGAGCCGCTGAAAAGCCTCAATCGCCGCGTTTTGCTGGCCCAGCTGGCGCAGCCGCTGCTGCGTGGCATCCAGCCCTTTTGCGAGTTGGTCGGAGCCTTTTGCAATGGATTTGAGCGGCCCCAGCGCCTTGTCCTTGACTTCTAGCAGGACTTTGAGGCTCAGATCAGAGGCCATAGCGGCCTCCGTGTGCGTCTATTTGCGCTCCAGCCAGTACAGCAGCGCCAGCACGTAAGGCCCCGCCGCAAGCGACAGTGCCGCCACCAGCAGCAGCAGGGCCGCGCCGGCCAGGCCGGCCCACATTGCAAAGGTCAAAAAAGTAGCGCCCATGCCTCATCATAGCGTGCCTTTTTATGTCGCGCCCGGCGGGTTGCGCTCCACGGCCAGCGCGTGCCAGTGCATCAGCTCCGGCAGCGTCATGTTCCACATGTCCGCCGGCGGCCAGTGCCACACCTGGGCCAGGTTGGCCAGCACGGCATGCAAATCCGCCGGCAGGCCGCGCGCCACGCCGTCCGGGCCGCTGCTTACAAAAAACTGTTCACCGCCGCATAAAGGGCCAGAGTGTCCGCGTAACCCAGCTTTTGCAGCTCTGCCGGCGCCAGGCGCGGCATGGCAATACGTTCCAGAAGCGGCAGCAAGGCGGCGGCATCCATCACCAGCAAATCGGTCAGCTTGATGCCGCGCAAATCGCCCGCCTTGGGTTCGCGCAAATACAGCCGGGCCACCGGCTCCATTTCGCGGCTGGCGCGCTCAATCGGTTTTTGCAGCGTCACGCGCGTGGCAAACAGCGCGCCGAAATCGTGCTCGGCGGCCACCTCGGGGCCGCTTTGCACGGCGCTATCCAGCCTTTGCGCCAGTGCCTGCGCTTCGTCCTTGTTTTCGGTGTTTTCTTGCGTGATGCCGCTTTGCATTTCCGTTTTCCCAAATGATTTGATGTGTTTTCAAAAAAAACCGGTTTTGCGGAGTGGCGGATGACCGGAAACCGCCTGCCACGAAGGAAAAAAGCCGGTTTTTCGGGAGCGGCGGATGACCGGCAACCGCCTTCGGCGTCAAAGCCTGTTTTCCAAATGCTTTTCAAATGCCCAGCACGGCGCGTGTTTGCGCCACCCTGTCCACGCCGCCCACCACTTCAATCATGTTCAGATAATCAATTTCAACCAGCGTATTGCCATTGTCCACCCATTTCAGGTAAGACAAGGCAAACTCATATTCATGCTCGGTCATATCCCCCGTTTTGGCCTTGCCGGGGTCGAATTTCACCAGCCTTCCCCGGCAAACGATTTCCACGCCTTCCACGTGTTCCGAATCGTCGGCCTGCACGGCCTGTACCAGCCGCAGCAGCGTCCCGGATAATGCGCCGCCGTATTTGGCAATGAGCGCGGCCACATGCCCGGCCATTTTGAGCGTCAGGGTCATTTCCTTGCCGCCCATGTCGATTTTTACGGGGCCATTCATGCCGCCCGCGCGGTAGTCTTCGGTTTCCCTTTCCAGCGTGGGCGGCGTGGCTTCTGTGCATTCACCCGCGTAATGCACGCCATCCACGAAAATAGCCATCGCCTTGAGTTTGCGCGGCAGTCCCATTTTCCAGTCCTTTCAAAATCAAACGCCGGCGGATGCCACGCGCGTTGCGAATTCGGCCAGATATTTGTCGGTAAAGCTCTGCACCAGATGCAAATGTTCCAGCGGCGGCACAGGCGTGTATTCGTAATTGATGGTCAGCTTCCCGGCTTTCAGCTGGGCAGTTTCATTCAAATCTTCCGAATACCACACCTTGAAGCCTAAAAGCCGGTTATTCGCCACCAGATCACGCCCATAGGCCGCGATGTTTTCGATAATGTCGCGCGCCAGTGAAGGCGTCAAGGGCCGGTCTATGTAGGCAAAGTGCGCTTCTGCGATGCTCTCGCGCAGCACCTGGGCCGTGCGCGTGTAGCTCTCGAACATGTATTGATCGTCGGTGGCCGTGGTGCGGTTGCCCCAAAACCTAAAACCTTGCTTGTGAATCAGGCAGGATACTTTGGCTTCATTCAGCAGATTGGCATCCGTATTGGCATCCACCAAATCAAAATGCACGGTTTTGGATTGCGAGACGCCCGTCACGCCCGATACGGGCACATTGGATAATGTTTTGTGCCACCCCATTTCGGCGTCAATGCGCGCGCGCAGGCCCAGCGCGCAGCCAATGGGCGAGATTTCATCCGTGCGCTTTTTGTCCACGTCAAACCGGGTAAAGCGCCCGTAAATGATCATGCATTCGCGGTCGCCATCCCCGCCTGCGTCGGCAATGGCTTCCGAAACGCTGCTTTTATGGCTCTCGATATAGGCCACGCCGTGCAGCTTTTTGGCAATACTGACCAGCACTTTGGCCGCTTCGGGCGCATCCAGATATGGCGCGCCTATGATTTTCGGTTTGACGCCTGTAATGGTTTCGGCGCCCAGCAGGGCATAAGCGCCCGTATAAGCGCCCGCCGTATTCGTGCCTATGGTTTTTGCCAGTTGATCGGCGGCTTTTTCGGTTTCGCTGGCGCCCGCGCCTTCTGGCACACGCACGATGACCATGACGGGCTTGACCTGATCGGCAATATCGCGCAAGGCTTTTGACAACGTGCCTTTTGTGCCCGCCTTGCCCTGTGCATCGCTGATTTTGGTCACCAGCTTGGGCACATTCATGGGGAAATAATCATTATCGGCATCGTCTGCCGTGGCAATCAGTCCGATAACTGACGGGCTTTTGGTGCGGATTACCTGCTGGCCGTCCAGCGTCTCGGTCACAGATACGCCGTGATGAAAAGTGCTCATTCGCCTGCCTTTGCGTTTAAATCAATGGCGGCAATTAAGCCACGCCCTGCGCCATTTTCAAAGCGGTGGCGCTTGTAAGGGCGTGCGCTACTTTTTAGCTATTGTTTTAATAGCGCCGGTGTTTTGGATGCCATTTGGCACGGCGCATTTTCCGGGTTATTTCCCGGGCGGCGGGCCGTCATCGGGCATTTCGGCCCACATTTCGCGCGGCAGGTGGCGGCGCCTGACTTCGGCGCGCCAGCTCTCGTAGCAGTGCTGCGCCTCCCAAAAAAATAGCGCGTCAATGCAGCCAGCTACCCAGCGCCAGCCAGGTTTGCAGGCGGCGCGTGCGCGGTGCGCTCGGCTCGATAGCGTCTCATCCGGCGCGCCGTTGGCCAGCGCATTGAGCAGCTGATCCAGCGCAATCAGCACATTTTTGAGCCGGCTCATAGCGCAATGCCCGCCGCCGCGCGAAAAAGCTCGTCCAGCCGCTCCTGCGTCAGCCCCAGCTGCTTTGCCGCCGCGTTCAAAAACGCGCTGCCGCGCTCCCAGTTGTTGCAGTCGCTCAGGGCGAACTGCGCAAAAGCCTTGTCTTCGCCTTCGGGCAGGCCTTCGACAAATGCCTCCACCTGCGCCAGCAGCCCCGCTTTGTAGAGGGCCGCCTTGCCTTGCGCGCGCGTCACGCGCTGCGGCACGGGCGCCGCCGGCGCGGGCTGCAACACCTCGGCCACGCGCCGCCAGCGCCCAGGGTATGCCTGCTGCACAAACGCCTCGCAGGCCACGATGCGATTGATCACACGGCCCGCATCATCCAGCACTTCAAACGTGTTCACGGTTGCGCCTCCAAAAACTCAAACACCGCAAACGCATCACCGCCTTTGCCGCTTTTGTATGCGCCGGGCTGAGCGTAAGTCACGTTCGCGCACACCGCGCCGCCGCCGCCGCCGGTGCCGCCTGCGCCTGCGATGCCGCAGCGCTCATACGCAGCGCCGCCGCCGGCGCCAAAGCCGCCGTCAAATGCCGTGCTGTTTGCATTGCTATCTTTATGCCCGCCATTACCGCCTCCCATGTTCTTGTTCCGATAGTTGCTGTCCTTGTCCCCGTTGTAGTAATCGGCGCCGTCGGTGGGGGCCAGCAGCAGGCAATAGCTGTTGTCTGCCGGGCGCATTGCGCGGGGGTTGTTTACCAGTTCGCCCAGCATCGTCAGTCCCGGCAGCGCGCCTGCCGTGCCAATTTGTATGTCGGAGCCGCCATTGCCTACGCCGGCGCCGTTTTCGGATTGCGCGGCGTGGCTGGCGCCGCCGGCCAGGATGCCCGCCGCCGCGCCGCCGGTGGCGCGGCCATTTTTGAGCGTGTTGCGCGCGCTGGCCAGGTGCCAGTCCAGCCCCTGCGGGGCGGGTGTGGGCGCGTTTTGCTGCCCGGCCTGCGCGCCCGTGATGCCGCCGCTGGCGCCGGGCACGTTGATGTTTACACCTGGGCCGGTAACTGTTGTCGCGCCGCCGTACCGGCCGGGCGAGCCTTGCGTGATCACGCTTTCGCCGCCCGCGCCCAGGGCCACCGTGAATATGTCGCCTTTTTTGACCGGCACGCAGCGCATGCCCACTGTGCCCGCGCTGCCGCCGGTGGCGCCGTTCCTGTCCGTCTCTTTTTGCTGCGCGTACCACGATGCCGTCGCGCCGCTGCCGCCGGCGCCCAGCACGCGGATCACCAGCACGCCGTCGGCGGGCGCTGTCACCTGCCGGCTGCTGGCCACGTAAATGAGGGTGCGGCGCGCAAACAGGCTGCGCGCCACGCGCGCGGCCAGCACCTCGGTTGCGGCCAGCGTGGCCGCCGTCAGCTCCATCATGCTTGTGTCCTTTCGATTTTTGTGACGCGCCCGGCGGCGTCGCGGGTGAATGTCACGCTGGCGGCCTGGCCGCCCCACTCGGTTTTCACGCGCTCAATGCCTTGCGCGCCGTAGCTCAGCGTGCTGCTGCCCGCCTGGCCTTGCAGCACAAACGCCACGCGCGTGATGCGGCCTTGCGCGTCGCGCGTGAGCGCGGCACTGGCCGCGCCGTCGGTGGGGCGGTTGGGCACCAGGGCCAAATCAGCCGGCGAAAGCTGCACCTCGGGGCCGGTTTTGCCATTGACGCGGCCCACTTTTTGCGCGGTCAGGGCCTCTACCCGCTCTTGCAGGGCCTGGTTGGCGCTGGCCATGCTTTGCGCCAGGCGCTGCACGTCGGCGGTGTCGCTTTTTTCCAGCAGCGCCGCTTGCGCGGCGGCCAGCAGCGTGTCGATGCCTTGCAGCGCCGCGCGCAGGCGCAGCACATCGTCGCCCAGGTCGTTGTCGGGGTGCGGCAGCGGCAGGCCGGTTTTTGCGGTGCGATCGTCTCTCATGCCCCGGCTCCTTTACAGCGTGACGGCGCGCAGATTGCGCACCTCGGGCCTGGCCTTGTGGCTGCCCGCCAGCGTCAGCCGCAGGCGCAGCGCCTGCGCTGCAAAGCTTGGCAGCTCATACGTGATTTCCAGCACCCCCGCCGTTTGCGGGCTGCTTTGCAGATAGGGCACCTCCGTCCAGTCGCTGCTGCCCTGGGCCTGCGCGTGCACCGTGACGGCGCTGCCGGCAGGCAGCAGCGCCTCCAGCACCACACGCACGCGCACGCTGCCGCCCGCGCCGATCATGGGGCTGATGTACGTGCCCTGCGCCTGCAAGCTGCCGGCCACCAGCTGGATGCCCGGCTCCATCAGCGCGGCAAGCCCGTCGGCGGCGGTCAGCTCGGCTTGCACCTTCACTTTGCCCGAAAAACGCTCGGCCAGGCTCACCACCTGCCCCGGCGCGGCGCGCAGCGGCTCTTTGCCTTCGGGGGTCAGAACGAACACGCCTTGCGCGCCCACTGCCGGCTGCGTCATCACGGCTTGCACCATCAGGTCGGTGGCATCCAGCACATCGGCTTCGCCCAGCTCAATCAGGCGCGTGGTCTCCGTGTAGTCGGCGGCCAGCAGCTCAAAGGTCAGGTCAGCGTCCTGGTGCGCCGTCCAGGTGCTGGCGTTGCTGCTGGATAGCAGCACGCCCACCTGGTACGGCTGCGCCGTGACCCAGCGTTTTTTGTCTGCATCAAATTTGCCCAGCTCGGCTATGGCCAGCGCGGTTTCGGCGTCGTCGCACAGGATCACCAGCGCATATTCGCGGCTGGCCTGCAAAGCCGTGGCCGCCCAGCGCACGGCCTGCCACTGGCCCAGCGTGATGTCGCCTGCTTTGACGTGCGTTTCGGCCAGCACCCTCTGCGTCGGGTAGCCGTTTTCGGCCTCGCGCAGCTGCACCAGCACGCCGTTGGCGCCCTTGGCCGTAAACCACAGGCGCACGCCCACGCATTGCCGCTCGCGCGTGACCGTAAACGTTTGCGCCAGCGGGTCATAGCGCTGGTAGCGCACGATCTGCTGGCGGCGCGTCACCAGCTCGCCCTGGCCGGTGAAATCGGCATCGCCAAAGCTGCCGCCCGTGCCGCGAAACTCCACCCGGTGCGTGCCCGCCGGCAAGGTGTCCGGCACGGTGAACGCGCCGCGCAGCACGCCTTGCGCGTCTGCCGTGAGCGTGCCGCCCGGCGGCGGCTCGCACGTGAGCGACAGGCCGCCAAAGGTGGCGCTTTGCAGCCCCTCGCCGGAGCCGAAATCCAGCTCGAAACTCACGCGCGTGGCGCGCAGCTTTTCGATCTTTTGCGTGGTCTCGCTCAGCAGTTTTTCCTCTTGCGCCACGCGCCAGCGGCTGGCCTGCACGCGCTGGGTGAGCGGGTCGGCCCACTGGGTGTCAATCTGCGTCCAGCGGTCGATGGCCGGCGTCAGGCGCACGGCGCGCGGCAGCAAGTCAAAGGCCCGGTAGGGATTGACCAGCATTTGGCCCGTGCGCTCGGGCTGGCTCACCTCCGCCGCATCACGCCAGGCGGGCGCCTGGGTCTGGCTGATGGTTTTGCCCACATCGTGCACGTTGATCTGCATCGGCAATCGCAAGGCGCTGGCCGTAATGGCCGCCGTTTGCGGCTGGCCGGCGTCGCGCATGCTGCTGTCCATCAAGGGGTCGGCAAACAAGCCTTTGCGCACGCCGCCATAGCGGCCCGCAATGTCCACGGCCAGCCGGATTTCGGCTTGGTCTGTGCGCAAGCGGGCCAGTTGCTCGGCGTAGTCGGCCAGCTGCTGCATGGGCACCACGCGCACGCCGTCTTGCGCCACGCGCGTTTGCCCGTCTGCGCCGTCCCAAAACTGATGCACGCTGGCCAGCGCCAGCATGCCATCGGGCACTTCGGGCGCCACCGGCTGCCAGATGGCCGGTATGCCTTTGACCCATGCAATGTCGCCGCTGGCGCTCATGCACAGGCGGTCAATGCGGCGCAGCGCGTGGTCGTAAGTGACGGTAATCAGCTGCCCGGCTAGCGCGCCCGTCACCGTAAAGCCCTTGGCATCTACGCCCGTGGGCTGCGCCACCAGCAGGTATTGGTAGGTGACTTCATACGTACTTCCGGGCGTTGGTTCGGCGCCGCCGGCGCCCCAGTCCACCTGGCCCGCTGACAGCGAGTAGTCCGCAGGGCTGGCAAACGTGGCCCCGCCTTGCTTGACGCTTTCAATCCTGAGCACGCTCGCATCCGGCAGCGGGTCAGCCGCCCCGGCGTGGCCGCCGTGCGTGACCTGTACCGTTTTTCGCGCCACGATGCGCACTTGCGGCTCGCCCACCATCGGCGGCGTGTCCACATTCACGCGCTGCGCCGCCTCGGTGGTGCTGGTGTGCGGCTCTGAGTCCACGCGCCGCAAATCGGGCCGCGCTGCATACACCACGCGCCGCATGGTGGGCAGCTCCACGGCGTGCCCGTTGATTCGCGCCGCGCCTTGCGCCAGGCTGAACACCTGCTCGCCGGTGGCCAGGTCATCCATGCGCGCCACGCGCAGGCCGCTCACCACGTAAGTGCCGCCGGCAGAGTCGCGGTCATAGCGCGCCAGCGCTTGCGTGACGGCATCCAGATTGGGCGGCGTCTCGCGGGGGCGCACCCAGCCATCTTCTACTGTCCAGATTGCAAAAAAGTCCCCGTCTTGCCCGTCGCTGGTGGCGGCGTTTTTCCAACCCCATGCGGTGTCCAGGCGCTCGCGCAGCGCGCCCGGCTCCCGGTAGCCGCGCGTGCCCACGGCGGGGTTGAGCAAGCCGGGGTCTTCCATTTCGCTCACTTGGTGGCGCGTGACGTAAACGCCCACCTGCACCGTGCCCACGGTGGGGATGGTGATGCTGGCGCTGGGCACGCCGCGCACGGCGCCGTCCAGATACACGGCGCCGCTTTCGCAAAGCGTTTGCCCCGTGGCGGCATCGACTTTGATGATGGCGCCGCGCACCACGCCGCCCTCCTTGAACAGCACGTCGCCAATGCTTTTGACGCGCCCAAAAATGTTGCTTTGCACCTCATTGAGTTCGGCGCTTTGCAGCACGCGGTCGGCCCTGAACAGGTGGCGGCTGTAGCGCTTGCTCTCATCGTGCCGGTTGTAGATGTCGCTCATGTGTTTGCCTCATGTTTTGCGCTGCAAAAGGCCGCCGGGCCTTGCTGCGCGGGGGTTTGTTGCTATTGATTTGTGAGCGCCGTCAGAAGGGCAGCACGTATTCGACGGTGTTTCGCACGTGGCCGCTGCGCGTAAAAGCCTGCACGCGGTCAATCAGATACAGGCGGCCCTGCTTTTCGATCTGCGCCGGGGTGAAATAGCGCTGCCCGGCGGGCAGGCCCGCCTTGGGCTGGCTGCCAATAAACAGGCCGAATTCGCGCAGCGTTTCGCCGTCGGCCTCGGCAAAGTCAAACACCACGCGCACATACACCCAGGGCGTGGGCTGGGCGCTGGCGGTGTAGCGGGCATTGCCCGGCAGCTCGATTTCGGCGGGCAGCGCCGGGTCGCTCACCGGCTTGCAGTAGCCCACGTGCGTGGCCAGCCGGCGGCCCACCTCATCGACTAGCGCCGTGGCGTCCGACGGCTCCGGCTCGGGCGTGCCGTCCCACGCGGGGCGCCCTCGGCCCCAGGCCAGGTAAAGGCTCTGCGCCACCACGGATTCGGCCAGCGCCAGCCGGCCAGCATCTTGCAAAGTGCTCATGTGTGTCTCTCCATTTTTTACGGGTGTTGCGTGTGCCGCCCGGCCACGCCCTGGGGCCGCCAGGCGCCGCGCCACGGCCCGCACCAGCAGCGCGGCGCGGGCAGCAGCGAAGGCGCGGCCAGCGCGCGGCGGCTCTGGCGTGCGTC
>ERZ773099.2969-NODE-2969-length-11282-cov-33.386835_pt1 | contig 11282 bp, 5 predicted proteins | sample MGYA00511120_ERZ773099 | MGnify/ENA primary metagenome ERZ773099 (study PRJEB29015, sample SAMEA2738012) | human oral metagenome | biome: human oral; feature: human-associated habitat; material: dental | place: China | collected 2104 ... | reverse complement strand
GGGGCGGCAGGCTCGCGCGCAGGTCGATATCCGCCCAGCCGGACGGAAGGATGAGTTCTATCTCACGCATGGCGGCTCCTGTCGGTCATTCGGTGTGCTGGACGGGATGCGGGCGGTGGGAGCGGCGCCGACCCGGGCGCCGACGGCCAGAATAGTGGCGGCCGGAGCTGCTGGACGCGGCCGGACGGTCCGGGCGCTCGCGGGGTTCGCGGGGTCCGGCGCGGTCACCATCCGCCACCGCCTCCGCCGCCCCCGGCGGAACCGGCCCCGCTGCTGGACGCGGACGCCGTCCGGGGCTTCGTGTCGCCGGTGGTGACGAGGTTGTAGAACTTCGGGATCGTGAAGGAATTCCACGGGGTCTTGTCCGTCCTCCCCCGGGTGCTCATATCGACCGCCACGTCGATGCCGTATCGGAGCGTCTCATTGGCGGTCTTCTTCGAGATCTCCTGAACGGTCGCCCTGGCCACGGTCCGCACCGTATTGGCCGCCGTGGCCCGCGCCGCATCGGCTCCAGCGGTCCTGAAAAGACCCTTCACGGCCTCCCCCGGGGCGCTCAGAAACCTATTGGCCGCCTCGGCACCGCTCTTGACCTTCGAGACGACGGTGGACATGGCGCCCTTCGACGCCGAGGATGCGCCCTTGACCGCACTTTCCACGGCGCCCTTGGCGGCGGAGGCCGCCTTCCCCACGCCCGCGAAGGAGGCCGCGGTCGAGACGACGTCAACGCCCGTGCGCAGAAGGAATTCACCCCAGCCCATCTTCCCATCGGCGACCTTCCCCGCATTGACCGCCAGATTGACGGCCGTCGAGACTGCGGCCACACCCGCTCCGATAAGGAGCAGCCAGACGGGCGCCCCGCCGGTGAGCACCGTGACCGCGATGGTGACTACCGCGAGGGCCACACTAATTTTGTCAAGCAACGGCTTGACGTGCTCCTCAAGCCACTTGCCGAAATCGGAGATGACATTCTGGACCTTCTCCCAGAACGTGTCCTTGAGCGGGCTGTTGCGGCTGGTCTCCCGCAGGGCGTCGGCGGCCCTGTTGCCGGCCTCGTCGCGCTCCTTGATGACGGCCTTGAGCCGCTCGCGCGCCTGGGCGATCCGCCCCTCCGCCGCCGCGCGCTTCGACTGGGCGGCGCGGTAGTCGGACTCGGCGCGGGAGCGCTCCACGGGATTCGTCGTGCGCTGGTGGCGGCAGTACTGCTCCCACTCCTCGTGCTTCCACCGGCGCTGATCCCCCTGGGCCTCCTGGGCCTCCTTGAGGATGGGCAGGGACTTGGCCTGCGCGCCCTCCAGGGCGCCGGCGTAGGTCTTGAGCGCGCCGGCGGCCCCGGAACAGCGCGAGCTGGCCTGCTTGATCTGGACGACCAGGTCCTCGCAGTCGCTGCGCAGCTTGTCGATGTGGTGGCTCTTGCCCTTGAAGGTGATGGCATTGAGCCGGTCCCTCGCCGTGTTGATCGCCTCGGCCACATCCGCGTAGTTCTGGGCGGCCTGCCGGACGACGCCGGGGTCGCCGGGGATCGGGTCCGAGGACGCCAGCGGATTCCAGTCGGTTGGACGCGCCATCAGTTCTTCTCCTTCTTCGCGGCCAGGCGCTCGCGCAGGCGCCGGGCCTCGTCGTTGCGCCGGACCTCATCGCCCGGGTTGGCCCCGCCGCCGCGGGCGCCCAGCGCGCTCATGCCGGCCGCCAGGCCCATGCCGCTCATCATTCCGGCGTCGCGCGTGCCCGTCGAGCCGGACGGCTCGGAGGCGGCCGACGGCGCCGCCGCGGCGTCGGGGGCGAGGTCCTCGGCGGCCGGGGGAGTCGGCGCCGCGGTGTCGGCGGGCATGTCGACGGGGCCGGCGCCCACGCCACCGGAAACCGGCAAGTCCGGATCGGCGAGCGAGCCCGGGCCCGGGTCGGCGAGCGGATCCGAACCGGCGAGCGGGCCCGAGGAGCCCCCGTCCGACGATCCCGGGCTCGACGGGAGGGGATCCCCTGCGGCTCCCGGCGCGCCGGCGTCGCCCGAGGTCCCGGTGGCTCCCGGCGCGCCAACAGGGCTGCTGGGAGTGCCGGCGTCGGCGGGCTGGACCTTGACGTCGTGGATCTCGGGGACGGCGCCGTCGGAGTCGTCATCGGCGTCGTCGGACCCGATGTCCGCGCCGTCCACGCCCAGCAGGCGCTGAAGGATGGAGGCGCGGTCCTCGGCGACAACCGGCCCCGCCGCCGCGCCCGTCCCGTTCCTCCTGCCCTCGGCCAGGGAGCGGCGCAGCGCCTCGGCGGGGTCGGTCTCGCCGCCCTGCCCGGACCCGGCGGCGCCCGGCGCCGTGTCGCGGCGCCCCAGGAGCGTGGCCAGCGCCGTCAGGCCGATCCCCGAGACGCCGGCGACATTGAGCGTGGTCTCGCCGCCGTGCGCGGGATCCAGCGCCACGTCGACCAGGTTCCCCAGGACCCGGCGCACCCGCTCCAGGTACTCCCTGTTCGTCCCGGTCAGGTTCGCCTGGGCGGCGCCGCCCTGGACCTGGGCGACGCCGGCATCGCCGGCACCGGGATCGGTCTTGTGCAGGTTCGCCTGGGCGGCGCCCCCTTGGACCTGGGCGACGCCGGCGTCGCCGGCGCCGGGGTCGACCTTGTGCAGGTCCACGGCCCCGGCGGGCACCTTCACCTGCGAGATGGACACGAGGTCGCCCTTGTCGTTGTAGACGGGTTGGAGGTCGGCGATATCGCACACGGTGCCGTCGGGGGTCACCACGGTGGTCACCTTCGGCGGCGGGCCGGCCTCCCCCATGAGTGTGCCCACGCCCTCCAGGTGGCCGAGCCTGACCTGGCGGGTGCCGTTGATGACGACGTTCGGCAGCTTCTCGTCGGTGGTGGTGTCGTCCAGGGATGCGTGGCCGCCCTTGCCGGTGACCTCGGAGGGATCCTTGGCCGGACCGGTGGTGGTGTCGTCCAGGGAGGCGCTCCCGCCCTTGCCGGTGACCTCGGAGGGATCCTTCGTCGGACCGGTGGTGGTGTCGTCCAGGGAGGCCCCGGAGCCCGGGCTCGCCAGCCGGCTGGGGGCGGTGTAGCCGGGGGTCCGGGGGTCCTCAAGGCCGCCTCCGCCGCCCCCTCCGCCGCCGGGGGCGGCGGGGGCGGCGGGGGCGGGGCTCGGGCTCTGACCACCGCCCTGACCTCCGCCGCCCTGACCGCCCTTGTGGCTCTTGTTGTAGGCTTCGGCGATCTCCTTGTCGATCCGGTCGAAGGTGTCCTTGCTGGTCTCGAACCTCTGGCGCAGCCCCTGGACCGCCTCGGTCAGCTTGCGGCGCTTGGTGCGCCAGTCCTCGTTGAAGTCCCGGTAGGCGCCCGCCAGGCCGGAGTGCCCGACGGCGTCGGCCACGGAGTCCTTCGTGTTGGTCATGGAGTCGAGGCCGGACTCGATGCGCTTGAGCGAGGCGATGGCCTGGACGTAGTCGTCGTGGATGAGCAGGAGACTCAGCTCCGACATCGTGGCACCTCCTGGAGTGGTCGTGAGCGGGTGGGGTTGCGGGTCGCCCCCACGGTAGGGGGCGGGTCCGCGGGAAGTCGATGGGGATCAACCCCCGCGGGCGGGCCGGGCGCGGGCGGCGGGCCGGCCGGGCGGGCCGGATGCGGGCGCGCCGCGGGGCCGGCGGGGCGGTCAGGTGTCCATGAACGGCACCTGCACCTTCGTGGCCTTCGAGGCGTGGATCCAGAAGCCTCGGCCGATCGGCATCTCCCCCTGGCGCACCCGCGGCGTGTCCGTGCGCAGGATCATGGAGCCGTCGGAGGAGTCGGGCTGGAGCAGCAGGCCCGTGCGCGCGGCGCGCATCTCCGCGGGCAGCGACCACATGGAGTTCCAGGCCGAGATGTCGCCCTCGGCGACCACGAGGTGGCCGTTGCGCTTGATCTTGCTGACGGCGTCGGTCACGGGGGTCTCCAGGGGCGTCTGGATGATGTCCTGGCACCCCTCGATGAACAGGGCGATCGTGGGGCGCCCCGGCTCCGCGGGCACGACCAGGCTCGGGTCCAGCAGGTCCAGGATCTCGCGGATCCCCTCCTCGGTGGAGGCCGTGCTCTCCCACAGGTCCTGGACCCCGTCCAGCGGGCTGCGGCGCGGGGCGATGCGCACCAGGACCACCCCGCCGTCCCACTCCTTGATGGACGTGGCGATCCAGCGCAGCGCGTTGGTGGTCCCGGACTGGGGCGGGCCGGCCACCAGCAGCGTCCCGGTCGGCTCGAAGCCCACCGGGCCGAGCGACTCCGCGCCCATGCCGATGACCGGCAGGCCGTCCACGGTGCGGGCCAGGTCCCGGGGGGACAGCTCGGCCGGCAGGAAGCCCACCGGCTCGGGGCGACGGCGCCCGTTCGCCTCCAGATAGTGCGCGAACTCCTCGATCTTGCGCGCCTGGGCCAGGACGTTGCCGTCGCCGCCGAAGACCGCCAGCTGGAGCTCCTGGCCGCTGCCCACCTGCATGCACCGGCCCGGCGGGCTCGTCGGGCTCAGGACGTCCTTGGGCAGCCCGAAGTACAGGTAGCCCTCCTCGTCGCTCTGACGCAGCACCACCTTGTGCAGGAAGGAGCTGGTCATGGACGAGGGCACGGACTGGGGCCGCTCCGCGGAGGCGGCCACGTGCACGCCCACGGCGCGGCCGTCCACCAGCAGGCGGGTGAAGACGTCCAGGAGGTCCTGGCCGTCGGAGCTGCGCTCGCAGGCCTCGCGCCAGGCCCCGATGCCGTCGACCAGCAGGAGGATGCGCGGCTCCTGCGCGCCGTCGCTGATCTGCCGGTACTCGGTGAGCGTGCCCGCGCGGGCCGCCGAGTAGCGCTCGGAGCGCTCGTCGACGATCCGCGCGAGCCGGGTCAGGAGCCGCTGGACGCGCTCGACGTCGTCGGAGTCGATGACGGCCCCCACGTGCGGCAGGGCCTCGAGCATGCCCAGGGAGCCGCCGCCGGCGTCGATGGCGTAGACGTCCACCGGGCCGGACTCGGGCGTGATCGCGGCGGCGATGGCCAGCGAGCGCAGGGCGGTGGACTTGCCCGAGCCGGAGGCGCCGTAGAAGACGATATTGCCCTTGTCGTCGGGGTGGAAGTACTCGGGGTGCTGGTCCTGGTTGTCCGGGTCGTCGACGATCCCCAGGACGATGTCGGTGTCGCGCTTCTGGGTGAGGTGGTTGAGGTCGTAGCAGGCCGCGAGCTCGGGCAGCCACGGCTTGCGCGGCTCCTGGATGCCGGCGAGCTCGGCCGCCCGGGCCATGGTGTCGACGACGCGGTCGATGTCCTGCCTGACATTGCCCGTGTCGACCTCGCGGCGCGGGACCTGCCAGGGGCGGGGCAGCCCGAAGGTCATCTCCTCCACCGCCACCTGCGCGGCGGAGGTCTGCGCCGAGGTGCGCGCCCCGGGGTAGGCGGACTGGAACTGGGTGATGCGCCCGGGCCCGGTCTTGGCGGCGGCGCGGCCGGGGATCTCCGGCGGGAAGTGGGCGGCGGTCTTCTCGCCCAGGACGTCCTGGGAGTCGGTCTCGTCGGCCATGCGCAGGGCCACGCGCAGGTTCGTGTTGGCGCGCAGATTGTCCTTGATGACGCCCGCCGGGCGCTGGGTGGCCAGGATGAGGTGCAGGCCCAGGGAGCGCCCGCGCTGGGCGACGTCGACGACGCCGTCGACGAACTCGGGGACCTCGCTGACCAGGGCGGCGAACTCGTCGACGACGATGACCAGGCTCGGCGGGCACTGCGGGTCGCCCTTCTTCTCCAGGGTGACCAGGTCCTTGGCGCCCTTGTCGTTGAGCAGGTGCTCGCGGTGGCGCAGCTCGGCCCGCAGCGAGGTCAGCGCCCGGCGCACCATGGCCGGGGACAGGTCGGTGACGATCCCCACCGAATGCGGCAGATCCGTGCACCGGGCGAAGGCCGACCCGCCCTTGTAGTCGACGAAGAGGAAGGTGACGCGGTCGGGCGACAGCGCCTGGGCCATGCCCAGGACCCAGGACTGGAGGAACTCGGACTTGCCGGCGCCCGTGGTCCCGCCCACCAGGGCGTGCGGGCCGTGGACCCGCAGGTCCAGGGCCAGGGGCCCCTCCGCCCCCTGGCCGACCAGGGCCGCCAGGCTCACCGGCCGCTTGAGGGGGGCGACGGCGGCGCGGTCGATGACCGAGTGGCTCGCCCGCCACCGCACGACCTGGGCGGCGGGGTCGTCGGCGAGCTCGGCCCCGGTCAGCCCGATGTAGGAGATGGAGCCGGGCAGGTCGGACTCGTCGTCGACCGGGACGCCGGCGTCGACGACGGGGGCCAGGAGCCGCCCCAGGCCCGCGGCGCGCTGCGCCTCGAGGGTCTCGACGACGACGATGTCACTGGTCATCGAGCGGCGCACGAACCCGACGCGGCAGGCGCTCTCGCCGACCTCGACGAAGGTGCGGCAGGCCGCGGGCAGGGACTCGACGTGGTCGGCGACCCAGATGACGTGCACGCCCACGTCCGGCCCCTGCTCGACGATGCGGGTCAGCCGGGCCCGGTCCGCCCCGGTGCCGTCGACGAGGACGACGACGGCCGGCACCGTGGGCTCGTCGCCCTCGTCGTCGCCCTCGTGCTCGGCCGGGCCCCGCAGCCCCGGCGCCCCGTCGCGGCCCCGCTGGGCGATGAGCTCCTCCAGGCGGGCGACCAGCAGGGTCCCGGTGCGGGTGTCGCAGGCCAGCTGCATGGGGCCGATGGGCGAGTGCGGGGAGGCGGTGTGCGGGATCCACTCCAGCCAGGACCACCGGTCGCGCCCGCCCCGGTCGGTCAGGCACACCAGCGCCAGCTCGGCCGGCGAGTGCAGCGCGATGAGCTGGGCGACCAGGGCCCGCGACACGCCGTCGAGCCGGTCGCGGCGCCCCGCCACCCCCAGGGAGCCGTCCTCGCGCAGATTGGCCACGACCGGCACCGAGACGATCCGGTCGTTGACGGCCCGGACCTCCTGGATCATCTCCTGGTGGACCGGCAGGGCGGTGGCGTCATCCATGCCCTCCACCTCGGTGCGCGGCACCTCCGAGCCGATGCCCAGGCGCAGCTGGAGGAACTCGGGGTGCTCGGGGCGGCGCGACCACAGGCGCGGGCCCAGGGACTCGGCGTCGGCCAGGACCTCCTCGGTGGAGGGGTACTGGGCGAGCCTGGCCACGCGCTCGCGGGCGTGCGCGGCCTTGATGTCCGAGCGCGCCTTGGCGAGCGCGGTCATGAAGACCCCGGTGGAGTGCTTGAGCATCCGGCGCCGGCGGATGCGCTGGTCGACCCAGGTGCCGATCATGATCAGGGGGCTCAGGGCCACGAAGACGATGCTCATGACGTTCCTCGTCATGAGGTACATGAACGCACCCATGACCAGCGGGGCGACCAGGGCCAGGAGCGGGAAGCGGGCCTTCTCCTCCTGCTGGGGGGCGGCGGGCAGGGTCACCTTGACCTCGGGCGTGCGGGGCACGACCCGCGGGGAGCGGATATGGCCGACGTCGGTGGTGTCGGTCACGCCGGGCATCTCGGAGACCCCCACCAGGCGCGTGATCCGCAGCGTGGAATCGCCCACCGTCACCACGTCGGCGGAGGTGACGGTCTGCTTGGTCACCCGCTCGTCGCCGATGAGCAGGCCGTTGGCGGAGTTGAGGTCGGTGACCTCGACCTGGGCGCCCACCGTCAGGCGCAGGTGGTGCTTGGAGACCAGGGGGTCGCGCGACAGGCTGATCCCGCACTGGGAGGAGCGCCCGATCTCGGTGGCCCCCAGCGGGACGGAGTAGCTCTCCCCGGCGTGGGGCCCGCTCAGCACGAGGACGACGGCGCCGTCCTCGGCGTTGTTCTCCCGCGTCGCCGCCACGGCGCGCACCCCCACCACCGCCCCCGAGCGCAGACCGGACTCGTTCAGGTGCAGGTCCGGGTCGAGCAGGCGGCCCGAGCCGCCCCCCAGCGAGGCGCCCGTGCGCCGGGTGGCGCCGAGCGGGCCGCCGGGGGCGAGCACCTCCAGGGTCCGGGAGCGGGGGTCGACCGGCTCGGCGGCGCGCACGGGCCCGGCGCCGGCCAGGCCCGCGGCGACGTCGCCGACCGTGGCGGTGGCGTCCGCGGTGATCCGCAGGTTCTTCGTCATCCCATTGGGGGCGGTGACGGACAGGCGCAGCTTCATGGGCGTTCCTCCGGGGCGCGGGTCGAGGGGGCGGAGTCGGCGGCCGCGGCCCCGTCCAGCAGGGGCAGGTCCTCGGCGGTGACCAGGCGCGCCGCGAGCGCGTAGTCGACGAGCACCATGCGGCGGAAGGAGGCGTGAGCGCGAGAGCCCCCGCGCACCCCCTTGACGCCGGCGGCGTCGAGCTTGTCGCAGACGTTGTCGAGCTTGCGGTTGAAGCGGGTGAGGGTCCACCCCAGGCGGGCGGCGGCGTCGACGTTGCGCGGCAGGTCCACGGGGCCGGCCCCGGCCCGGCGCAGCCAGGGCTCGGCGATGGCCAGGATGAGCAGGCGCTGGCTGGCGGTGAGGGTGATCCGGCCGATGGTCGTCTCGGAGTCGGCGCTGCGGCTCACATCGACGGTCGGCTCGTAGGCGGGGCAGGGGACCCGCAGCCGCAGCTCGTAGGTGGTCCTGCCCGCGGAGAAGACGACGCTCATCCGGGGGAAGACGAGGGGGACGCGGGTACCGGGCGCCACGAGGGAGTAGGAGACCCCCGTGCTCTCGGCGACCGAGGCCCCCAGGCGGGTGCCGGCATTGGCCAGCCACCACAGTCCGGCGTCGTGCTCCAGGACGAGGAAGTGGCGGTGCAGGAAGGGGTTGTCGTCCAGGGCGAGGTCGCCCTCGCGGCCCACCCGGAAGGCCGTGCCGGGGCGGACCTCGAAGACGTCTCCGGAGAAGTCGATGACCAGGGGGACGTCGGCGGCGGGCGCGTCCTCCCCGGCGGCGGGGGCGGCGGACGCGGTGTTCTCGGTGCTCTCGGCGTTGTCGGCGCTCATGGCGTGTCCGTGCAGGCGGTGACGGGGTCGGAGGAGGAGCCGTCGGCGAAGCGGACGACGACCTCCAGGCAGGTGCGCCCCGGCAGGGCGGGGACGGTGACCGCGGGCTCCTTCGTCTCCTGGACGACCTTCTGGGCGCCGGGGTCGACGACGGCGTACAGGAAGCCGGCGGCCTCGCCGTCGTAGGTCCAGGTGGCCCTCACCTGCCCGTCGGCGGCGGTGAGCGTCAGGTCCTGCACGCCGGAGTCGGAGACGAGGCCGTTGCGGGGGCCGACGACGTCGGGGGCGGGCGAGGAGGTGCGGTCGACCACCGTGGAGTGGCCCTCGTCGCGCAGCAGCGACCACCAGGCGACCGAGCCGATGAGGGCCAGGACGACCAGCGCCGCCAGGGCGACGGCCACGCCCCGGCGTGTGGGGCGCCGGGCGCCGCCGGCGTCCGGCGCGGGCAGGTCCCGTCCGGTCCGGGGCCCGCCGAACCCGGGCGCGGCGGATCCGGACCCGCCGGACCCGGGCGCGGACGGGGAGGACGGCGCGGACGGGGCGGGGTCGAAGCGGGGTCCGGGCGCGGTGTCGGCCCGGTCCAGCTCGCCGCGCAGCACGGTGCGCTCCTCGGTGCGGTCCCGGCCCTCGGGCAGGGGGGTGATGACGCGGGGCTTGAAGCGGGTGGCGTCCGCGGCGGCCGAGTCCGCGGCGGGGCTGTAGGGGTCGATCGCCGTGACCGGGCGCAGCACGGTGGCGTCCGGGGCGGCGTCCGCCCCCCGGGCGCCGACGTCGGGCTGCTCGGCCATGACGTCGAGCTCGGTGGGGGCCTGGCCGAGGCTGCGCTGGACCTGCTGGAGCTCGCGGGCGAAGGCGAGGACGGTGGCGAAGCGGTTCTCGGGGCGCGGCGCCATGGCGGTGCGCAGGACGCGGCGCAGCTGCTCGGGCGCGTCCGGGCGCGTGATCGGCGGGATCCGCCCGGCCTGGGCGCGCTGGAGCATCGACAGCAGGTCGTTGCGCCCGTCGGGGGCGCGGTCGGTGTGGGGGGCGTGGCCGGTGAGCATGGTGTAGACGGTCGCGGCCAGGCCGTAGACGTCGGCGGCCAGGGTCAGGGCCTCATCGCCGCGCAGCTGCTCGGGCGGGGCCCAGGGCGGGGAGGCCCCGCCGGACTCGTCCTCCACGTCCTGGGCCTCGATGGGGGTGGCGATGCCGAAGTCGGTCAGGACGGGGCGGCGGTACTCGGTGAGCAGGATGTTGGAGGGCTTGATGTCCCGGTGCAGGTAGCCGGCGCGGTGGATGGTCTCGACGGCGCCGGCGACCTGGATGGCGTACTTGAGCGCCTGCTCGACGCTCAGCGGCTCGGAGCGGGCGATCCTGCCCAGGTCGGGCGGCGGGCAGTACTCCATGACGATGTACTCGCGCCCGTCCTCGGCGCGCCCGGCGTCGATGACGGAGACGACCGAGGGGTGCGGTGACATGCGGGCCATGAGGCTCGTCTCCGCCTCGAAGCGCCGGCGGGCCCGGTCGTCGACCTCGCGGTCGAGGACCTTGACGGCCACGCCGCGGCCCAGCTGGCGCTGGCGGAAGAGGTAGACGTGGGAGAAGCCGCCCCTGCCTATGAAGCGCTGGTAGGAGGCGCCGCGGATGCTCGGGGGCGCGGGCGCGTCGTCGTCATTCATCGGCGTCCTCCACGGTGAGGGTCGCGGCGTCGGCGAGGCTGATGACGTCGCCGACGGCGAGGGGTTCGGGCGAGTGCGGGGCGAGGCGGCGGGGGGCCCGGCCGGGGCGCAGGAGGAAGGTCCCGTTGCTGGAGCCCAGGTCCTCCACGGCCAGGTCCCAGTCCTCCACGCGCACGGCGCAGTGGACCTTGGAGGCCGACTTGTCGGCGTCGGTGATGATGAGCAGCTCGGGCGAGGGCCTGCCGGGGCGGGGGGTGGCGGCCGGGGCGCGGCCGACGACGACGTCGTGGCGCAGGTCCACGACGGCCCCCGTCGAGGCGCGCAGGCGCCCCAGGAGCGGGCGGGGCACGCGCAGTGAGTCCGTCTGGAGCCGGCCGCCGCAGCGGCGGCAGGAGACCGCGTGGACGGCGTTGGGGTGGCCCTGGTCGCACAGGACGGCCAGGACGGTGTCGGCCCCGTCGGCGGGGGCGCTGCCGGGGAGCGCGCCGGCCGCCTCGCGCATGGCGCGCAGCTGGGCGGGGGAGACGGTGCGCCCGTCGTGCACCCAGTCCTCGGCGCCCTCGGCCCGCGGGGCCGGCGTCGGGGCGGGAGACGGCGAGGGCACCTCGAGGATGAGATCGGGGGCGGGGACCTCGCGGATGAGGCCGGTGGCGGACGGGGCGGGGCCGGCCCCGACGGGCCCGCCCGGCTCGGCGGGGGACG
>ERZ773099.2967-NODE-2967-length-11288-cov-13.212766_pt1 | contig 11288 bp, 9 predicted proteins | sample MGYA00511120_ERZ773099 | MGnify/ENA primary metagenome ERZ773099 (study PRJEB29015, sample SAMEA2738012) | human oral metagenome | biome: human oral; feature: human-associated habitat; material: dental | place: China | collected 2104 ... | reverse complement strand
GCCTCGGCCAGGGCCAGGAACTCGCCCAGGGAGTCCCAGCGCAGGTAGTCCTCCTCGAGCAGCTGGCGCACGTGCTTGGGGGCCGAGCCCCCGGCCCCGGTCTCGTACAGGCCGCCGCCGTTCATCAGCGGCACCACCGAGAGCATCTTGGCGCTCGTACCCACCTCCAGGATGGGGAAGAGGTCCGTGTTGTAGTCGCGCAGGACGTTGCCGGTCACCGAGATCGTGTCCTCGCCGCGGCGGGCGCGCTCCAGGGACAGGCGCGTGGCCGCCACCGGGTCCAGGACGCGGATGTCCAGGCCCTCGGTGTCCTCATCGGCCAGGTAGCGGCGCACCAGGTCGATGAGGACGGCGTCGTGGCCGCGCTCGGGGTCCAGCCAGAATACGGCCGGGGCGCCGGTGGCCCGGGCCCGCGTGACCGCCAGGTGCACCCAGTCGCGGATGGGGGCGTCCTGGGTGGTGCAGGCCCGCCAGATATCGCCGGCGGCCACCTCGTGGGACAGCAGCACCGCACCGGGCTCGGCGCCCGCGCCCTCGACCACGACGACCTCGACGGTGCCGTCGGCCGGGATGAGGAAGGTCTTGTCGTGGCTGCCGTACTCCTCGGCCTTGCGGGCCATGAGACCCACGTTGGGCACCGAGCCCATGGTGGCCGGGTCCAGGGCCCCGTGGGTGCGGCAGTCCTCGATGACGGCCTGGTAGACCCCGGCGTAGGAGGAGTCCGGGATGACGGCGATCGTGTCCGCGGTCTTGCCGTCCGGGCCCCACAGATGGCCGCCGGCCCGGATCATGGCGGGCATGGAGGCATCGATGATGACGTCGCTGGGCACGTGCAGGTTCGTGATGCCGCGGTCGGAGTCCACCATGGACAGGCGCGGTCCGGCCGCGAGCTCGGCCTCGATGGCGGTACGGATCTCCTCTCCCTGGGCCAAACCCTCCAGGCCCGCCAGGATCGAGGCCAGCCCGTCCTCGGCGCGCAGGCCGGCCTCGGCCAGTACCTGCCCGTAGGTGGAGAAGACGCCCGGCAGGGCGGCGCGCACCGCGTGGCCGAAGATGAGCGGGTCGGAGACCTTCATCATCGTGGCCTTGAGGTGCACCGACAGCAGCAGGTCCTCATCCTTGGCCGCGGCCACCTGCCGGGTGAGGAATTCGTCCAGGGCGACGGCGCTCATGAAGGTGGCGTCCACGACCTCCCCGGCGCTCACCGGCAGCGACTCCCGCAGGACGACCGGTGCCGCGCCGTCGGCCGGACGCAGCCGGATCCGCAGGGTGCCGGTCTCGGGGACGACGACGCTGCGCTCGTTGTGCCGAAAGTCGCCGGCCCCCATCGTGGCCACACGGGTGCGCGACTCGGGAGACCAGGCCCCCATCGAGTGCGGGTGGGAGCGGGCGTAGGCCTTGACGGCCGCGGGTGCGCGCCTATCGGAGTTGCCCTCGCGCAGGACGGGGTTGACGGCGCTGCCCTTGACGGCGTCGTAGGCGGCACGGGCCTCCCGCTCGGCGGGCGTGGTGGGGGAGTCGGGGTAGTCGGGAACCTCGTGGCCCAGGGCCTGGAGCTCGGCGATAGCGGCCTTGAGCTGGGGCAGGGAGGCCGAGATATTGGGCAGCTTGATGATCGTGGCCGCAGGAGACCGGGTGAGCTCGCCCAGGCGGGCCAGGTCGTCGTCGGCCAGCGAGAAGGCCGCCAGGATGCGTCCGGCCAGCGAGATGTCCGCGGTCCCCACGCTCACGCCCGCCCGCTGGGCGAAACCCTGCACGATCGGCAGGAAGGAGTGGGTCGCCAGCATCGGCGCCTCGTCGGTCCAGGTGTAGACGACGTCGGGCTCTACGGCCCGGGCCGGTTGGGCGGGCTGGACGGTCATAAGTACTCCCTGCGTGTCGATGATGTGGTTGATGATGTGTCCGCGCGTGGCGAGGCGGACTGAGGTGGACTGGGCAAGCGTAGTTGCCACCAGTGACACCCAGGTGACGGCGGCACCGGGGCGTACTCGGGGCAGAGGACTGCCGAAGAGGACGGCTCAGGCGGTCACGTGGCGCCGCCGGACCGCCTCATGGGCGGCCTGCATCGCCTCGTGCTGCTGGCGGGAGTTGCGCATCTGCCAGGCCAGGGACGGCTTGCCCTGACGGTCGACGGCGGCCAGGACCAGGCCGGCTCCGACGGCGGCCCCGCGCAGCAGGCCGGAGAGGGTCTCCTTGCGGGTCCCCGTCCCCTGGACCGCCCACACGGGGTTGTTGACGACCGTGAGCGGAACGTTGAGGGCCGCCAGGATCGCGGCGTTCAGGCGCGGTGCCCGGCCGACGGCCAGCCCCAGCCCGGCCACGAGACTCACGGCGCCCGATGCCCGAGTGAGCATGCGGGCGTCGGAGGACAGCACCGGTGGCAGGCCGGCGCGCTCCAGAGCGGGGGCGACTTTCTCGAACTTCTCCACGTGGCGCGAGGGGCGCACGAGGGCGTCGAGCCCATCAACGATGAAGGGCGCGGCGAGCATTGGGCGGGCGAAGGAGCGCAGCATGTTCATACCCCCATCCTGACGCACAGGGACGGCTCGGGCCAGCGACATCGCCGCTCGGACGTGGCGCACGCCTCGCTGAGCGCGGACGGGGAATGAAACCGAGGTGCTGTCCTGTTGGTCAGGGTATGAGCACTCAGCAGCCGACCGTGCCGACGTCGAGCAGGTCAGCCCTCCTCAGAGGCGCTTCGGTAAGCGGCCCGAGACGTCGACACGACTGGTCCGGTGGACCCGGAACGAGCGCCGCGGCCCGGCCCGTCGGCCACCCGGGCCGGGCCGCCACGATGACCAGCCCGCTCGGCGCCGATCCCGCCCGAGAGAACCGGCTCGGGCTAGGCTCATGGGCGATGACGGACATCGACGACCACACAGACGAGACCACCCTGGACGAGGTGATCGACCCGGACGACGGTGCGGACGGCCCGGATCGCGCCCCCGCCGACGAGGACGAGACGACCCGGGCCGCCCGGTTCGAGGCCGAGGCCCTGCCCTACCTCGACCAGCTCTACGGTGCCGCCCTGCGCATGACCCGCAACCGGGCCGACGCCGAGGACCTCGTGCAGGACGCCTACGCCAAGGCCTTCGGCTCCTTCCACCAGTACCGGCCCGGCACCAACCTCAAGGCCTGGCTCTACCGGATCCTGACCAATACCTTCATCAACTCCTACCGCAAGAAGCAGCGCGAGCCGCTCCAGTCGGACGCCGACGCGGTCGAGGACTGGCAGCTGCATCGGGCCGCCTCCCACGACTCCACCGGGCTGCCCAGCGCGGAGAACATCGCTCTGGACGACCTGCCCGACGAGGAGATCAAGGCGGCCTTCTCCGAGTTGAGCGAGGACCGGCGTCTGGCCGTCTACCTGGCTGATGTCGAGGGCTTCTCCTACAAGGAGATCGCCGAGATCATGGACACGCCCATCGGCACCGTCATGTCGCGTCTGCACCGCGGACGCCGCCAGCTGCGCGAGCTCCTGGCAGATCATGCCCGTCAGCTGGGCTACACCACGACTCGGGAGGCCCGCTGATGGACGGTTCGAGCGAGAGGGACGAGCGCTGCTCCTGCTCGGAGGCCCGCGCGCACCTGGAGCGCTTCCTCGACCACGAGTGCGACGGCGACCTGACCGCGCGCCTCGCCGAGCACGTGGCGACATGCGAGCACTGCTCCCGCATCGCCGACGCCGAGACCCACCTGCGCGAGATCCTGCGGTCGCGCTGCGCCGAGCAGGCGCCGCCCGAGCTGCGCGCCCGGGTGCTGGGGCGGCTGTCGGTCATGCGGGCGGCGACCTCGGTGACCACCGCGACCACGGCCGACGGCACGACAACGGTCCGCAGCCAGGTCGTCCACTATCGACTCAGGTGATTGGTCCTGGTGCCGCCGCGTCGAGATCGGTGAAAGGGGCGGCGAGGGGCGGGCCGGTGCGCGTGACCGGTGCAACTGGTGGGTGCGTGGTCCGCGTTCCCGCCCGTGTGCAAAAATAGTTCATGTTTCGTGCCCCCTCGTGGGGCGGTCCGGACACGAGGAGGCCAGATATGAGCAAGCGCGGTCGTAAGCGTCGTGCACGCGCCAAGAACAGCGCCAACCACGGCAAGCGTCCCAACGCCTGAGCCGGGTCCGCCCCGGGCAGCCGATAGCGCGGCCGGTCACTCCTGCGGTGACCGGCCGCGCTCGTCGTTGTTACGGCACGGGTGCGCGGGCTCCGAGGCGTTGTCGGGCCGCCGGCGGGCCGGCGCGGTCGTGCGCACGCCGCCGCGGCGCTCTGCGCGACGGCAAGAGGACCCGCTCTTGTATATACTACCGCGGATCGGTTTCCAGTCCCAGGATCTCCGCAGGAGGAGCGCATGCCAGTCAAGGCGACCGCTGACGAGCAGGACAGGCCCCGCTACCGGGAGATCGGCGAGTGGCTGGAGGAGGAGTGCGGGAGACTGCCGGCGGGCGCCCTGCTGCCCTCGGAGTCCCAGCTCGCCGACAGGTTCGGCGTCAGCCGCATGACCGCCCGGCACGCGCTGGAGAGGCTGCGCGAGAGCGGCCGGATCGAGCGCCGGCGCGGCGTCGGCAGCTTCGTGGCCGCCCCGCAGCTCCACCGCCCCGACGCGCTTCTGCGCTCCTTCACCGAGGAGCTCCGTGCCCGCGGCATGGCCGCCTCGTCGACCGTCCTCGAGGCGGGCCTCGTCGTCCGGCCCGTTGAGGCGCGGGCGCTCGGTCTGGATCCCAAGTCCACGCTGGTCTTCATCGACCGCGTCCGCTGCGCCGACGGCACGCCCGTGGCCCGGGAGCGGGTGCATCTTCCCGAGAGGTACCGCGCCGTCCTCGAGGCCGACCTGGCCGGCGGCTCCCTGCACGCCGCCCTCAGGGGCGCCGGCGCCGTGCTGGCCCGGACCAGCGGCGTGGTGACCTCGCGCCTGGCGACGGCGGAGGAGTGCAGGCTCCTGCTGGTCGACGAGCCGACCGCGCTGCTGGTCGAGACTCGGACGGTCACCGATCCGGAGGGTGTTCCCGTCGAGACGACCGAGACCGTCTACATCGGCGCGCGCTGGGCGATCGACACCCTCGGCTCGGTGGGCTGACGCTCCCCGACGGATCCGGCGGGGGCGCCCATGACGGGCGCCCCCGCCTCTGCGTCCGGGGCCGGGAGGGGTGCGTGGACGTGGTGCGGATCGCATTCCCACACCCTGTTCAACATGTCGTATATACAGGTATGGTTCTCACTGAGGCGGCCGGGGAAGCCCCTACCGCCTCCCGTACCCGTGAGACCGCGCAGGAAGGAAGACGCCATGCACCCCACCAAGCCCGCCGCCGAGATGACCCGGGACGAGCTCGCCGCCTACATCGACTACTCGATCCTCAAGCCCGAGTTCACCACCGCGGACGTCGAGCGCGAGGTCCGCGCCGCCGTCGATCTCCGCTGCAAGACGGTGTGCATCAATCCCGCCCACATCGAGACCGCTCTTCCCCTCGTGGCGGGCACTGACACCGGCATCTGCGTCGTCATCGACTTCCCCTTCGGCGCCTCGAGCACGCGCTCCAAGGTGGCTCAGGCCGAGATCGCCCTGGAGCACCCGATCGAGGACCTCGACATCGTGATGAGCTACGGCCGGCTGCGCGGCGGCGAGATCGAGCGCGTCACCGAGGACCTCAGGGCCGTCGTCGAGCTGTGCCACGCCAAGGGCGTCATCGTCAAGACCATCTTGGAGACGGACGCGCTGACCGATGACGAGATCCGCGCGGCGGCCGAGGCCGCCATCGCCGCCGGCACCGACTTCATCAAGACCTCGACCGGCTTCTACACCGGCACGCCGACCCACGGCGAGCGCACCGGCGCCTTCGACGACATGGTCCGCCTCATGCAGGACGCGGCCGCCGGGCGGGCCAGGGTCAAGGGCTCCGGCGCCATCCGCGACCGCGAGCACTTCCTGCGCCTGATCGACATGGGGATCGACCGCATGGGCGTGGGCTACCGGTCGGTTCCCGTCGTCCTCGGTCAGGAGTGACGGCGTCCCGGGCGGTACCCTCGGCAGGTGACAGGCCCCCTCGACGACGACGGAGCCGGCGGCGGGGCCGCCGCCCCGCCGAGGCGGGGGCGACAGACAGCCTTCGTGAAGACGGTGCGAGATGCCTTCGGGACGCTTGACGGACAAGGAGCAGTGGACCCTGCGGGGCGGCTCCCTCCTGCGCCGCGTCCTGGTGTGCGTCGTCGGGGAGGTCATCACCTCGCTCGGGATCGCGATCCTCCTCATCGGGCACGCCGGCGTCGACCCCTATACCGCCTTCCTGCAGGGCGTGGCCCACCTGTCCGGCTTCTCGTTCGCCGCGGTCGTCCCGATCGTCAATATCCTCCTGCTCGTCGTGGTCGTCCCCTTCGACAGGACGATCTTCGGCCTGGGAACCGTCCTCAACTTCACCATGGTGGGGGTGCTGGTCGATTTCTTCCAGGCCGTCTACGCCGAGTACTTCACGTTCACGTACACCATTGCCGGAATGCTCGTGTGCCTGCTCATCGGGATGGGCCTGTTCAGCCTGGGCGTATCGATGTACATCACCTGCGATCTGGGGCAGGGGCCCTATGACGGCATTGCCCCCGCAATCAACCGGGAGCTCCCGCGGGTGAGCTACCGCGCCTTCCGCGTGACCCAGGACGTCCTCGCCATCGTCCTCGCGCTCGTCCTGACCGGCTTCGACCTCTCCCTGGGGATCGTGGCCGTCGGGACGATCGTCATGGGCTTCTTCCTCGGCCCGGTCATCGGCCTGTGCAACTCGGGGATCTCCAGCCGCCTGGTCGGCGAGTCGCCGGGGCGGGTCCCTCCGTAGACTGCCCGTGTGAACGACCGACTCAGTCCCGAGGGCCTGCGCTACGCCCAGGCGGTCGCTCGAACCGGCTCCTTCAGCGCGGCTGCCCGGGAGCACGGCCTCACACAGCCGGCGCTGTCCAACGCCATCCGCCGTCTGGAGGAGGCTCTCGGCGATCGGCTCTTCGAGCGCAGCACGCGCGGGACCATTCCCACCGCCTTCGGCGCGGCGATACTGCCCAGGGTCGATGCCGCGCTGATCGCGCTCGACGCCGTCACCGCCGAGGCCCGCCACTGGCACGCTCCCGAACCGCGCCCCGTGCGCGTCGGCGTCTCTCCGCTCATCAGCGCGGGCGTCGTAGCCCGCGCCCAGCGCGCCGTCGCCGCCCTCCCCGGCCGCGGGAAGGACTCCCTCGTCCTGCGCGAGGCCGACCTGTCCGAGTTGTGTACCGCGCTTGACGACGACGAGCTCGACCTCATTGTCGTCCCCGCCGTTCTCCCGCTCACCCGCTGCCGACACCGCGTCATCGGCAGCGAGCCCGTCGTGCTCGTCGAGCCGGAGGCGGACGACGCGGGAGCCTCTTCTGCGGCGACTGCGGCCGCCCGCGTCGACGAGCTCGCGCACCGCACCCTTCTTCTCGTCCCCGACACCTGCGGGCTGACGACCTTCACCCGCGGCCTGCTCGCCGACCGCGGCCTGCCCCTGCGGGCCTACTCGGGAGAGGCCGCCAGCTACCGGGTGCTCGAGGGCTGGGCGGGGATGGGGCTGGGCAGCGCGCTCCTGCCCCGCTCGAAGGTGACCTCCGTCGAATCGCGTGCGCGCCCCGTGGTCGATGTCGACGGCGCGGCCATCACCATCGCCTACGAGGCCGCCTGGGACGGCGCGTCGCCGATCGCGGACGAGCTCGAGTCCCTGGCCGGGGGCCTCGTCTTTGAGGGCGGCCCATAACCGGGCGCGCAGGGCGGCCGCCCCGGCGCCGGGGTATAACGTCGTGTGATGCCGGCATCAGCCAAGAGCCTCTACCGGCGCCGCCGCGCCGATTCCTACGGTGTGGGCAGTGACGCGCCGGCGGCCGACCGGCACCGGGCGCCACCCGACAACGAAGGAGCCACCATGACCGCCTACCTCCAGGTCACCATGACCATCGACCCGGCCGACCGCGCCGCCGGCGCCAGGATCTACTCCGAATACAAGCAGGAGTTCCTCGACACGGTCCCCGGCGCGAAGAGCAAGGAGCTGCTCGTCCGCGACGAGGACGTCCAGGTCCTCCACGGCTTCGAGACCGTCGAGCAGGCCGGCGCCTACCTGACCAGCGAGCTGTTCACCGCCAAGGTCGTCCCGGGCCTGACCCCGTTGTTCAAGGCCGACCCGGACATCCGCGTCTACGCCGTGGCCTGAGCCGCGGCGCGAGGGCCGCTACCGGCCCAGCGCGGCGGACATGGGGCGAACCGATCTCGAGCCGGAGATGAACCGATCTCGGCGCGGAAGTGAACCGATCTCGGCGCGGGGGCGGCGCTCAGGAGGGCTGGGACACGCCCAGCCACTCGTACCAGCCGCGGTGCAGCACCAGCCAGGCGAGCAGGCCGTAGCCGGCCTGGCCGGGGTGGTCGCCGCCGGCCGCGGCGACGTCGGTGATCCACTGGTCGTGGTTGCGCAGCGGCTCGAAGGTCTCCACGTAGGGGACCCGGCGCCGGTGGCACACCTCGGTCGCGGCGCGCGACAGGGCCGCCGTCGCGTCGGGGCTGACGCTGGGCAGCGGCGGGGGCCCGACCACGAAGCAGGACCGCTGCTCGCTGGCGGCCTCGTCCAGGATGTTGGCCAGCGCCAGGCGGCTGCGTGCGGGCGAGATGCCGGAGCCGACGTCGGCGGCGCCCAGCCCGATGACCAGGCGGTTCACCCCGGTGCGGGTGGAGCGCAGGGCCACCTCGGAGGGCCAGCGGTCGGCGAGCTGGACCGTCGTCTCCCGGGGCACGGCCAGCGTCGCCCAGAAGGCCTCCAGCTCCCGGGGGGTGCGGGCCATGACGCGCCCGGCCCACCCCAGGGCCCGAGGGTCGCCGTAGCCGGCTATGAGCTCGTCGCCGATGAAGTGGATCCGGGTCTCGTCCACATCGCTCCTTTCTCCCCGTCGGCGCTCCGGACCGGACCCGGTCGCCGACGGGCGTGACCCGACGTCGTGCGGTGCCTCCTGAAGGAGACGCTACCGCGCCCCGGGCCCGGACGCGTCAACGACGGCGCGTCCCCGGGGAGCGGAGCGTCTCGGGGGCGCCTGTCCAGGAGGGTGCGGTGCCGGTTCTCGGGTCGGCCGGTCGGGCCGGCTCAGGAGAGGCCGGTACCCGTCGTGACCGGTCAGTCGCGATCGAAGGCCGCCGCCCTGAGCGCCGCCTGCTGCGCCCGGTAGGCGCCGGCGCTGCCGACCGCCGGGGAGGCCGCCTCGGGCGGCGAGACGAGCCGCAGCCGCCTGCCCCCGGTGAGGGAGGCGGGCACGTGCAGGGCCAGCCACGGCCAGATGCCCTGGTTGGCGGCCTCGTCCTGGACGAAGACGAGCTCGGCATCCGCGTAGGGCGCCAGGGCCTCGGCGAGCTCGGCCTCGGGCAGCGGGTAGAGCTGCTCGAGGCGGATGATCGCAGTGGACGCGTCGCCCCGCTCGGCCCGCTCCTCGGTCAGCGCGTAGTACACCCGGCCCGAGCACAGCAGCACCCGGTCGACGCCCGTGCCCGTGGCGATCCGCTCGTCGGTCTCGCCGACGACCGGCAGGAAGGCCCCGGCGGTGAGGTCCTCCACCCGGGAGGTCGCGGCCTTCAGGCGCAGCAGCTGCTTGGGGGTGAACACGATGAGCGGGCGGCGCGGACGGGAGTAGGCGTGCTCGCGCAGCAGGTGGAAGTGGTTGGCGGGCATCGAGGGCATGACCACCCGCATATTCCCCTGGGCGCACATCTGCAGGTAGCGCTCGATGCGGGCCGAGGAGTGGTCGGGCCCCTGCCCTTCCTGGCCGTGCGGCAGAAGCATGACCAGGCCGGAGCGCTGGCCCCACTTCTGCCCGGCGGAGACGATGTACTCGTCGATCACGCTCTGGGCGCCGTTGGCGAAGTCGCCGAACTGCGCCTCCCAGACCGTCAGCCCCTCCGGGCGCTCCACCGCGTAGCCGTACTCGAAGGCGAGCGCCGCGTACTCGCTCAGCAGCGAGTCGTAGATGCTCAGCGGCGCCTGGTCCGGGGTGAGGAAGTCCAGCGGCGTCCACTCGGCGCCCGAGTCGTGGTCGTGCAGGACGGCGTGGCGCTGGGCGAAGGTGGCGCGGCGGGCGTCCTCGCCGACCAGGCGCACCGGCACACCCTCCATGAGCAGGGAGCCGATGGCGATGAGCTCGCCCAGCCCCCAGTCGATGCCGCCCTCCCGGGTGGCGCGCCGGCGCCCGGCGAGCATGGCCTCCAGTTTGGGGTGGACGGTGAAGCCCCGCGGGTGGGCGACCTGCGCGTCCCCGATGCGCTCGACGACGCGGCGCGAGACCGCGCTGGTCCAGCCGATCATCATGCCCTGGCCGGCGCGCTGGGAGGCGGGCACCTCCAGTCCGGTGGTCTGCAGGCCGACCTTGGTGGGGTCGGTGGCGTCGATCGTGTCGTTGGAGGGCGGCGGGTCGGCGTGGGCGCGGGCGGCCCGCGCGTGGGCGGCCCGGGTCTCGGCGAAGATCCGCTCCAGCTCGTCGCGGGAGTCGCGCTCGATCCGCCGGGCGTCCTCGGCGGTGATGTCCCCGCGCCCCACCAGGTCGGCGGTGTAGACCGCGCGGGTCGAGGGCAGGGAGTCGATGAGGCGGTACATGACCGGCTGGGTCATCGACGGGTCGTCGCCCTCGTTGTGACCGCGGCGCCGGTAGCAGATGAGGTCGATGATGACGTCCTTGTGGAAGGCCGCCCGGTACTCGTAGGCGAGGCGGGCGGTGCGGGCCACCGTCTCGGGGTCGTCGGCGTTGACGTGGAAGATGGGCACCTGCAGCCCCTTGGCCAGGTCGGTGGCGTAGGTGGTCGAGCGGGCGGAGGCCGCCCCGGTGGTGAAGCCGATCTGGTTGTTGACGATGATGTGCACGGTGCCGCCGGTGCGGTAGGCGGGCAGCTGGCTCATATTGAGGGTCTCGTAGACCACGCCCTGCCCGGCGAAGGCGGCATCGCCGTGCACGAGCACCGGCATGACCGTGTAGCCCCTCTCACCCAGGCCGATGCGGTCCTGCTTGGCGCGCACAATCCCCTCGACGACGCCGTCGACCGTCTCCAGGTGGGAGGGGTTGGCGGCCAGGGACACGCGGGTGGACACGCCGTCGGTGCCGGTGAAGACGCCGTCGGTGCCCAGGTGGTACTTGACGTCGCCGGTGCCGGCGCCCTCGATGACGCCGGCGCCGTCGAACTCGTCGAAGACCTGCCCGTAGGACTTGCCGGCGATATTGGTCAGCACGTTGAGGCGGCCGCGGTGGGTCATGCCGATGACGACCTCGTCCAGGCCGTCGTGGG
>ERZ773099.2966-NODE-2966-length-11292-cov-17.350983_pt1 | contig 11292 bp, 8 predicted proteins | sample MGYA00511120_ERZ773099 | MGnify/ENA primary metagenome ERZ773099 (study PRJEB29015, sample SAMEA2738012) | human oral metagenome | biome: human oral; feature: human-associated habitat; material: dental | place: China | collected 2104 ... | reverse complement strand
CTCGACGCCCACGTCGCCGGCGCCCACGACCAGCACGCGCCCGGCGCGCTCCAGGTTGGCGTGGGCGCGCTCGATGCGGGCCCGGGCGATGGCGGCGCAGGACTCCAGGTGCTTGGCCGGGAAGGGGTAGGCGGTGCCGGTGGCCAGGACGAGGTGGTCGGCGTCGATGTCGCCGGCGCCGGTCACCGACACGGTGGTGCCGCGCACGGCCAGGGCGGTGCCGTGCACGACGCGCCCGCGGGTCAGGAGGCGGTCGTAGGGCATGAAGATCCGCTCCGCCCACCGCCGGTCGACCACGGCCCTCAGGGCCGCGGCGTGGTTGACGAAGGTGTCCTTCTGCTCGACCAGGGCGACCTCGGCGACGTCGTCGAGGGCCTTGGCGAGCGCAATGCCGCCGTAGCCGCCTCCGACAATGGTGACGCGAGTCATGTGTGCTCCTTCCGATTCGCGCTATGGGCGGTGCGGGGCGCCGACGCGCCGCGCGCTCGGGCCAGGCCGCGGCGGGACAGGAGCGGCTCGATGCGCGGGTCCCGGCCCCGGTAGGCCCGGTAGGAGACCAGCGGGTCGCGCGAGTCCCCGCGGGAGAGGAACTCCCGGCGGAAGGCCTCCCCGGCCCGGCGGTTCAGGCCCAGGTCGCCGTCGCGCGCGCCCTGGCCGTCCGTGCGGAACCACTCGGCGGTGTCGGCGTCCATGACCTCGCTCCAGATGTAGGAGTAGTAGCCGGCGTCGTAGCCGCCGGCGAAGATGTGGCTGAAGTAGGTGCTGCGGTAGCGCGGGGGGACCAGGGCGTCGTCAATGCCGCGCTCGGCCAGGGCGGCGTGCTCGAAGGCCTCGACCTCCTCCGCCCCGGCGGGCCCCTGCCCGGGAGCCAGCGTGTGCCAGGCCTGGTCGAGCAGGGCCGCTCCGAGATACTCGGCGGTGGCGTAGCCCTGGCCGAAGGCCCCCTGCCCCCGCAGCCGCTCGACGAGCCCGGCGGGAAGCGCCTCGCCGGTGTCCGTGTGGCGGGCGTAGGAGGCCAGGACCTGGGGGTGGAGCGCCCACTGCTCGTTGACCTGGCTGGGGAATTCGACGACGTCGCAGGGCACGGAGGTGCCCGAGGCGCTGGGCCAGAAGGTGTCGGACAGCAGGCCGTGCAGGGCGTGGCCGAACTCGTGGAAGCAGGTGATGACCTGGTCCCAGGTCAGCAGCGCCGGCCCGTCGGCGGGCTTGTCGATATTGACGCAGTTAATGACCACGGGGCGCCGCCCCGTCAGGCGGGACTGGTCGACCAGGGCGCCCATCCAGGCCCCGCCCCGCTTGCCCCGCCGGGCGTAGTAGTCGCCGACGAACAGGCCCAGCACTGGGGCGCCGGCCCCGGCGCCGTCGCGCACCTCCCACACGCGCACATCGGGGTCGTACATGCGCTCGGCCAGGTCGGTCCGCTCGTGGAAGGTAATGCCGTACAGGCGAGTGGCGGCGTAGAAGACGCCCCGCTCGACGACGCTCCACAGCTCCAGGTAGGGGGCGAGGACGGCGTCGTCCAGGCCGAAGCGCTCCCTGCGCCCGGCCCGCTCGTAGCGGGGCCAGTCGGCCGGCCCGAAGGTCTCGCCCGGTCGCGTGCGCGGGTCGGCGGCCATGCGGGCCGCGCAGGCCTCGGCCTCGAGGCGGGCGTTGGCCATGGCCGCGGGCGTCAGCCGGCCCAGCATTCCGGCCACCGCCTCGGCGGTGCCGGCCGCGGACCCGGCGGCGACGACGGCGGCGTGGTGGGGATAGCCGAGCAGGGCGGCGCGCTCGGCGCGCAGGCGGGCGATCTCGACGACGAGGCCGCGGGGGTCGTACTCGCCCCCCAGGCCGCGGCCCATGGACCTGGCCAGCAGCTCGACGCGCGCCGCGTGCGACTCGGCGGTCGCCAGCCCGGGGTCGGCGGTGAAGTTGGCCACGCCCGCGGCGTGCATGGCGTTGGCCGCCAGGGTTCCGAAGCGGGTCGTCAGGCCCGTCAGCCGCGAGTTGATCGCGCGCAGACGGTCGGCGTCGGCGCCGGTCAGGGCCACGCCGTCGCGCTCGAAGGCCTCGACGGTCAGGCGGATGAGACGCGCGGTCGGCCCGTCGACGGGCGCGCCGTCGGCGTCGATCGGCTCGACGCCGGCCTCGCGCGCGGCGCGGACGAGGTCGTCGAGGGCCTTGAAGCGGCGGTACAGGCGGACGTCGAGGTCGTGGGCGTCGGTGTGCGCCGACAGCTCGGGGGCCAGGGCCTCCTCCAGCTCGTCCAGGTCGGGGCAGTGCGTGGTCGAGGTGAGTGTCCCCAGGACGGTGAGGGCCCGGTCGAGCAGCTCCCCGGAGCGCTCCAGGGCCGCGACGGTGTTGGCGATCGTGGGTTCGGCCCCGTCGCAGGCCACGGCCTCCCACTCGCGGCGCTGGGCGGCCATGCCCACGCGCACGGCCGGCTCGATGTCCTCGTGGCGCACGGCGGCGAAATCGGGCAGTCCCAGGTCGAGCGCCCACGGCCGGGCGAAGACGTTGGTCTCGGCAAGCGCGGCCGCGGTAACGGCGGAGGACTCGGTCATGGGCCCATGGTGCCATGGACCGGCGGGTCGGCCGGATCGGGATCCCCGGCGGGCACGTGCCGCCAGGCCATGACGGCGGCCAGCAGCAGGAGGGCCGCCCCGAGTTCGAAGCCGGTCTCGGAGATGGCCGAGGCCGCCCCGGCGCGGTCGGCGACATTGCCCATGGTGACCAGCAGGCCGGCCAGGACGAAGGAGTAGACGTCGCCGATCCACAGCAGCTGGCTGGCGCTGGGAGCCAGGTCGGCGCTCAACGAGGGGATGGCCAGGGACAGGACCGTGGCATCAACGGCCAGGAGCGTGACCGCCAGGGTGAGCACGGCCAGGGCGGCCCAGTCGCGCGGGCGCGGCGGAGGCGGCGAGGAGGCGGCCGGCGTCGGGGCCGTGAATCCCCTCACGACCCGGCCCCACCGCCCACTTCCCGCCGCCCGATCCCGAGCACCCCCGCCACGTCCGGGGGGAAGTAGTCGGGCCCCTTGAGGACCTTGCCGTCCCCGCGGTAGACCGGCCGCCCGTCGGCGCCCAGCTTGGACATATTGGAGCGCTGCACCTCGGCGAGCACGGCGGCCAGGTCGATGCCCGTCTCCAGGGCCATGCCGTAGACGACGTAGACCAGGTCCGCCAGGGCGTCGGCGGCCGCCGCCGTGTCCCGCTCGCCGTCGTCGTCGGCCACGGCCCGGGTGTAGGCGGCCTCGACCCGGGCGCGGGCGCCCGCCCCGTAGACGGCCCCGACGAGCTCGGCGAACTCCTCGGCGATCAGGCTCATGCGCATGTGCAGGCTCTCGCGCTCCAGGCCGGGCCCGTCGGTGCGCACGGGCAGGCCGTAGAGATGGTGGAAGCGGCGCACGAGGGCCTCGGGGTCGTCGCCCTCCCTCTCGCCGACGCCGTCCGCCTCCACCAGCGGGGTGTCGGCGCCGCGGGTGTGGCGGGAGCCGCCCGGCCGTCCGGGGGCGGCCGGCCCGTCCCAGGGGGCCGCCGGGCGGCGCGGGTCGCCCGGCAGGAGCGTGCCGACCCAGCCGTCGCGCAGGACGCCGTCGTTGACCAGGAGGGAGCGCACCCGCCCCTCCCGGCGGAAGCCCAGCCCCCGGGCCACGCGCCAGGACGCCCAGTTGGGCACGCCGTCGTGGATGTCGCAGCGCCACCGCAGGGCGGCGGCGCGCAGCGGGCCGTCCGGGTCGAAGGCCGCCTCGACCAGGGCCCGGGCGGCGCGGGAGGCGGTGCCCCGGCCGCGGGCCGCGGGGTCCAGCCAGTAGCCGATCTCCCAGACGCCGCCGCCCCGCCCGGACAGGCCCGTCATGCCCACCAGGACGGCGCCGCCCGGCCGCTCCTCGCGCACGGCCCAGGTCAGCTCCGTGCCGCTCCGCCAGCCCTTGATGACGGCCCCGGCCACGAAGTCCTCGGCGTCGGCGCGGGTGTAGCCGCGCGGGACGGTGGTCCACTCCTGGATGTCGGGGTCCTGGCAGATCCCGGCGATCCGCTCGACGTCGGCCCCGGTGGGCGCGGACAGCAGGAGCGCGGGCAGCTCCGCGCCGCCCCGGCGGGCGGCGGGAACGCGGATCTCGAAGGGCCTCATGGCGGGCGATCATAGCCCCGGCGGGCCCGCCCGCTAGGCTGGGCGGCGTCCCTCCCCCTGATGAGGAGCCCGCATGAGCCAGCACCCCGCCCCGCCCGCCCCGCCCGCGCCCCGATGGCTGCGCCCGGCCGTGCGGGTGCGCCTGCGCTCGGGGGTGGTGTGCGTCGAGCAGCGCGTGCCCGCCCGGGTCGCCGAGATCCGGTTCGAGCTCGGCCGCATCGGCGAGCACCGGGCGGGGTCCGGGCGCCCCGTCCCGTTCTACGAGTCGGGGCTGGGCGGCTCGCCGACCCCCCTGCGGCTGGTGCGCGAGCGGCTGACCGTCCCCCTGGCCGCCGTCGGGACGGTCGAGGAGGCGCGGCGGGCCGTCCGCGCGGCGCTGGCGGAGGACCGGCGGGCCAGGGGCGGCCCGCTCCCGGCCGCCCCGTCCCCTCAGGACTTCTTCGGCCACCTGGTGTCGGCGCTCGCCGCGGTCGGCGTGGCCGCCGGCGCGTGCTGGTTCGCCGTCACGGCGGGGCGCGAGCTGCTGGGTTCCGGCGGGGACCGCTTCTTCGAGGTGTTCATGGCCGTTCTCGTGTCGCTGATAGTGGTTGGCACGACGGCGATCGTGCTCGCCCTGGCGCGGCGCGCGTGGGTGCTGCGCACGCCGTCGTGGCTGGCGGAGGAGCAGTGGCGGCTCCTGCGCCGGACGCTGGCCGGGCTCGCCCGCCAGGAGCCGGGCTCCTCCCGGCCCCTGGACGTGGAGGCGGGCCTGCGGCGCGACCTGCTCACCCATCCGGGCGGGGAGCGCATGGTGCGCGGGCTGACCCGCGACGGGCTGCCCGGCCCGGCCTGGCCCGACCGGATCGATGTGGCCCGCGCGGTGCGCCGGGCCCGGCGGGTCACGGCGGGGCTGGGCGTCGTCCTGGTCCTGGGGCTGGCCGCCGCCGGGGCGGCCCTGATGCTCCCGGTGTCCTTGGGGCTGTTCTCCCCCGTTCCCCTGCCGGCCCTGGCCTACGGGGTCTGCGGCGCGTTCGTCTGCGCCCGCCGCCGGGGCTCCGACGCCCTGATCCTCAGCCGCCCGGCCCGCGCACCCGGGGACCGGGGGCCCGTGGAGATCACCCCGGACCGCGTCGACGCCCCCTCCCTGCCCTCGTGGTGCGAGGCCAGGCGCCGGGAGGACAGGTGGAGCGCCCTGACCGCCGTGCACATCGGCCTGGTCGCCGCCGTGCTGGTCGCGCAGGCCGCCGTCGCCGCCGTCCTCCACGGCGACTCGCTCGTCGCGGGCGGCGACGGGATCGGGCCGGTGGCCGCGGTGGCGCCCCTGGTCGTCTTCGCGCTGGGCGGCGCGGCGGGGGCGCGGTGGTCCGCGCGTCAGGTGCGCCTGCGCGACGAGCGGCGGCGGGCCGGGGTCGGGGTGGTCTGAGCGGCCGGACGACGAGGGCCCCGATCCGTTCGGATCGGGGCCCTGGCTCCGGGTGTCCGAGGGGGGACTTGAACCCCCACGCCCGTTTAATAGGGCACTAGCACCTCAAGCTAGCGCGTCTACCTATTCCGCCACTCGGACTGCGCATCATCGCGATGCGGGGCGGACCCCGCCGCGGCGACGCAGGACAACTTAGCACGCCCGCGTCGAGGCGGGGCAAATCGGCTCCCGGTGCGGTGCATCACAGGTCCGGGCGGTCCGGCGGGCGGGCGCCCGGGCGGTCTCACGCGAGCGGCTCGACCCCGATGCGCGCGCCCAGGGACGTCGACTCCCCCGGCTCCAGGCGCACGGCCCGGTCGCGCACCGCCGCGGACTCGACGCAGACCATGGAGGGCCACTCCTCCCCCAGGTCCGCCATGGTCGCGGCGACCCTGTTCCACGGGTTCCACACCACGGCGTTGGGCGCGCGGACGCCGGTGACGACGATGCGGCGAGCGCCGGCCGGGTCCGTCACGGCGACGGGCCCCCGGGCCCGGTAGATGCGGTCCACGCGCCCGGAGAAGCGGATGGGCCCGTCCTGCACCCGCTCCTCGTCGGTGAGCCGGTCGGAGTAGCGGGCCCCCTCGAGCCCCGTGATCGACACCGCGGTGACGTCGCCGACGGCGAGGTAGGTGTGCAGGGCGGCCTCCACGGTGCGCGGCGCGGAGCCCGTGTTGCGCAGGGACACCTCCAGGCTCAGCTCCTCGCCGATGCCGACCTCGTAGAGCAGGGACAGGTCGTCGTGCTCCAGGCAGAACAGGGCGCGCACGCCGCCGTCGGCGGTGGCCTGCGCGCTGCGCAGCTCCCAGGGCCGGATCCTGGCCCAGCCGTGCGCGGGGGCGCGCACGCCGCCGGCGCCCCCGGCGAACCAGGGCGCGCAGATCGGCACGCCCCCGCGGATGGCGTGCACGCCGTCGAAGACGGCCCGGCGCGAGACGAAGAGGACCTCCTCGCCGCCGCGGGGGCGCCACGACGTCAGGTGCGCCCCGTGGAGGTAGATCTCGCCGCCGCCCGCGGCGGCGTCGACCAGGAGGCGGGGCAGGCCCCCGCGGCCGGGCCCGAGGGCGGCGGTGCGCGGCAGACGGGGCGCGGGCGGAGGGGTCGGCGGGCGGTTCGTGTCATCCGGGGTGCTCATGCGGCCACGCTAGTAGGCTTGCGGCGCCGCGTCACCGAGAGAAAGGCCGGACATTGATCCTGAACGATCCCAACCCCGCCCCGGGGGCCCCGCCGGAGCCGGACAGGAGGCGCCGATGAGCGCGGACGAGGACCCGGCCGGGGCCGGGAGGCCCGCCGAGAACGCCGTGCCCGCCGGGGTCGAGGCCCCCGCCGACGCCCCCGCGCCGTCCGACGGGCCGGCGGACTCCCCGCGCGGGGCCGGGGAGCACCGCCCGATCAACCCGATCTTCCGGGCCAGGCAGGCGCTGCACCGCCAGATCGACCGGGCGGACCAGTGGCGGGAGGCCGACAGGGCCCTGGTCATGCGCCTGGACGCCCCGATAGTCTCCGACGAGCGGCGCGACGCGCCGGCGCCGGAGGAGGCCGCGCGCGTGAGGGTGGTCGGCGAGGTCACCACGCGGTCCGCGACCCTGGACTCCCTGCCCGGCTGGCTCGTGCGCGGCGGCGTGGGCGCCTGGCTCCTGCTGGGGATCGTGACGGCCGTCAGCCTCGTGTTCATCGGCACGGCGCAGGTCATCCCCGTGTTCATCGGGGTGTTCATCGCCCTGGTCATCACCGCGATCCTCTACCCGCTGGTCTCCTTCTTCGCCCGCTTCATGCCCCGCTACCCGGCCACGTTCCTGGGCCTGCTCACGGCCCTGGCGGTGGTGGCCGCCCTCATCGCCTACGTCGTGTCCTCGGTGACGAGCCAGTGGGACTCCCTGGCGCGGCAGTTCTCCGACGGCCTGGACACGATCGTCGACTTCCTGGAGCACGGGCCCCTGCCGGTCCACCTGACCCAGCAGGAGCTCGTCGACACCGTGCAGAGCCTGGTCGAACAGGGGCAGGAGTACGTGCAGTCCAACGCCCCGAGCCTGGCCGGGGAGGTCCTGTCCAACGCGGGCTCGATCGTCGACGTCTTCGTCGTGCTCGCGCTGGCGCTGTTCACGGCCATCTTCCTCCTGGCCTCCGGCGGGCGCATGTGGCGCTGGTTCCTCAACGAGCTGCCGGCGCACCTGCGCGAGAGGGTCCACCGCGCGGCCGGGGCCGGCTGGTACACCTTCGCCGGCTACGCCCGCGGCACGGTCATCCTGGCCCTGACCGACGCCGTCATGGCGGGGATCTTCCTGCAGGTGGTCGGGGTGCCGCTGGCGGCGCCCCTGGCGGTCCTGGTCTTCATCGGCGCCTTCGTGCCCATCATCGGCGCGCCCGCGGCGATGCTGGTGGCGATGGTGGTGGCGCTGGCCTCCAAGGGCTTCATCGCCATGGTCGTCGTCGGGCTGGGCGTGGCCGGGATCGGGCAGATCGAGGGCCACATCCTCCAGCCGCTCATCATGGGCCGGCAGGTCTCGCTGCACCCGGTGGTCGTGGGCCTGGCCGTGGCGGTGGGCACCTTCTCGGTGGGGCTGCTGGGCGCCGTCGTCGCCGTGCCGCTGGTGAGCGTGGCCTGGTCGGTCTACTCCGAGCTGCACACCAAGGACGCCCCCGTCGTCGGCGAGCTGCCCAGGTACAACGCCGCCGAGAAGGGCGAGAAGGCCTAGGGCCGGCGCGGCGGGCCCCGCCCGATCAGAAGGGGACGACGGCGTCCAGCAGCGCCGTCAGGCCCAGCTCGTGGAGGGCGGCGGGGTAGGGGACGGCCTCGAAGGCGCCGGGGCTCCGGCCGGGGCGGGGCCCGCGGGTCTCCAGGCGCGGTGCCCCCTCCCCCGCCCCCGCCCGCGGGGCGGCCTGCGCCAGTCCGCGCTCCAGGCGCTCCAGGACGGGGCCGGTGACGGCCGCGGCCAGGTCCGCCGGGACGGGGCCGCCGGGGTCCACGAGGGAGCGCGGCCCGATCCGCCGGGGCAGGCGGAGGATGGTGCCGTCGGCCTCGCGGCGGTAGCGGGCCCCCGAGGGGGTGCGCCAGAGGAGGGCGCCGTCGTCCAGCCGCGCGAGCGACCACCCGGGCGTGTGCTTGAGGCGGTGGTGGGCCTGGCACAGGACGGTGAGGTTGTCCAGGCTGGTGGTGCCGCCCCGGGCCCAGGGCCGCAGATGGTCGATGTCGCAGCGGCGCGCGGGGATCTCGCACCCGGGGTGGGTGCAGGCGCGGTCCCGGGCGCGCACGAGGTCGGCCAGGGCGGCGGGCGGGCGGTAGCGGGTGCGGCCGACGTCGAGCACGGCGCCGGAGAGCGGGTCGGTGACGATCCGCCGCCAGGTCCCGCCGGCGGCCAGGGCGCGGGCGAGCAGGGCGGGCACGGGGGCGCTGCGGCCCCCCGCGGTCAGGACGGGGGCGTCGGGAGGGTCGCCGGAGGACGGGGGGCGCGGACCCGCCCCGCGCGCCGGGGGTGCGGCGGCGTCGGGCAGGAGCTGGTCGAGCGGGACGGTCACGTCCACCCTCACGGTCAGGCCCGGCGGGAGCGGGACGGGGCAGGTCCCCGAGGGCGTCCACCAGGGGCTCGAGGAGCCCACCAGGTCGCTGAGGGAGGAGAGCAGGCCCTCCAGGGGGACCCCGTCGGGCAGGAGGCGCCGGCGCTCCGCGTCGGGGTCCGGCCCCTGAGCGGGCGCCTCGGCCCAGTCCGCGGGATCGACGGCCTCCCCCGGTCCGCCGGGGGCGCGGCGGTGGGCGGCGTGCTGGGAGCTGCGCAGCGCGTGCAGGCACAGGCCGACCAGGGCGTCGGCCCGCAGCTGGCCGAGGGTCCGCTCCTGGCCGCTCGCGCGGGCGGAGGCGGCGACGGCGTCGAGGGTCGCGTCGAGCAGGAAGGCGTCCGCCGTCGGCAGGAGCAGGCTCATCCGCGCCACGCCCTCGCCGCGCGGACTCGGGCGGCCGACGTGCCGCTGGGCGACATTGCGCCGGCGGCGCGCGCCCGCCCCCTGCGGGTCGAGGGCCGCCAGGGCTCGGTCGATGTCGCGGGCGAGCTGGGGACGGGTGCGCTGGGGCGCCCGGGGGAGCACCCGCTCCTGGACCTCGCGGGCGGCCTCGTAGGCGACCCCCTTGAGCCGGCTCAGGACGAGGGCGGTCTTGGCCTCGTCGAGCAGGCCGCAGCGGTGCAGGCACTCGGTGGGGGCGAAGACCCCGTCCAGCAGGCCCTCGCCCCTGTCCAGCAGGCGCTCGGCGCTCGTCCGCGCCACGCCCAGGCGGCAGGCGATCTCGCTGGAGGCGTGGAAGCGGGTCTCCTCCGGGGTGACGAAGCGCTCCGCGCGCCCGCCGGGCCCCCGGGGCGCCGGGCCCGTGCGCATCTCGGGGCTGCGGGCCAGGCAGGCGCTCGCCACGCCCAGGGCCCACTGGGACCAGGTCGCCAGGCGGCGGCAGGCGGCCACGACCTCGCTCAGCACCTCCGCCCCCATCTGGCCCAGGGCGTCCGCCGCGAGCGCCCCGGCGGCGCCGATCTCGCGGGTCCGGGCCCGGCGCAGCAGGGACAGGTCCGCGGGGGCCAGGAGCCCCTCGTCCAGCAGCACCGGCTCGCCCTGGGCCTCCTCGCGCAGCGCGGCGGGCGCGGCGGGCCCCAGGAGGCCGCCCATGAGCCCCTCGACGAGGGCGGCCAGGTCCGCGCCGGGGGCCAGGGACGCCAGGCGCTCGGCGAGGGCGGCCGCGTCCGGCACCTCCCCGCCCGGGGCGGGGAGGGCGCCTCCCGTCGGACTCTGTTCGAACATGTGTACATGGTAGCACATTCGGCCCGGCATATCCAGGCAATCGCGCCATTTCGCCGCGGAGGCGTCCCGGGCGCGCCCCTCGCGCCCCCTCTCGCCCCCTCGACCCTCGCCCTCACCGGCCCAGCAGCGTCCCCCCGACCTCCAGGTAGCACTTGCCGCACAGGGACTCGTAGGCGACGTCGACGCCGTCGATGGCCACCTGGTCGCCGTCGAAGACGAACCGCCCGCCGATCCTGCGCGCGTTGAACACCGCCTTGCGGCCGCAGCGGCAGATCGTCTTGAGCTCCTCCAGGGAGTGGGCGATCTCCAGCAGGCGCCGCGAGCCGGGGAAGCCCGTGGTGCGGAAGTCGGTGCGGATGCCGTAGGCCAGGACCGGGACGTCGTCGAGCAGGACGAGCTCCATGAGCTGGTCGACCTGCAGGGGGGTGAGGAATTGGGCCTCGTCGACCAGGACGCAGTCGACGGCGCGGCGGCGCGGGCCCGGCCCGCCCGGCCCCCGCGGATCGAGGGCGCGCACGAGCGCGCGCACGTCGTCCCCGGCGGACAGGAGGATGTCGACGCGGCGCGACACGCCCAGGCGGGAGACGATCGCGTCGTCGCCCTTGGTGTCGACGCAGGCCTTGACGAGGACGACCCGCTGGCCGCGCTCCTCGTAGTTGTGGGCGGTCTGGAGCAGGCTCGTGGTCTTGCCCGAGTTCATGGCGCCGTAGCGGAAGTAGAGCTTGGCCATGGGTCCTCTCGGTTTCTCCCGGGGTCTTCGGGCGGGTCCGCGCGGGCGGCGGAGCGCCGCGGGCATGCTACCGGCCGGCCGGGTCCGACGCCGCAGCGGGCAGCGGGAGGCGGGAGGCGGCGCGCGTGCGCGGCGGGCGGATGCGCCCGCTAGCCTCCCGCCCATGACACACCCTCCCCCCGCCCCGGCCCCCCGCCGGGCGCACAGCCCCGTCCCGGGCGCCGCGACG
>ERZ773099.2964-NODE-2964-length-11296-cov-18.884530_pt1 | contig 11296 bp, 10 predicted proteins | sample MGYA00511120_ERZ773099 | MGnify/ENA primary metagenome ERZ773099 (study PRJEB29015, sample SAMEA2738012) | human oral metagenome | biome: human oral; feature: human-associated habitat; material: dental | place: China | collected 2104 ... | reverse complement strand
ACGTTGACAACCTCGGCACGGTGTTTGCGAGCGGCATTCCAGTCGAGAAAGCGTCCATCAGCCGCACGTCAACGCTAAGCAGGGCACTCTCCTACTTCTTCAAGTATCGTATCAACGGGATCCTTGAGGAGGGGTGCTATCAGGCACAGATCATCTACTCGGGTGGGGATGACCTTTTTCTGATAGGAAACTGGAACGATATCATCCATGCTGCCAGGGATATCCGCAGGGAGTTTCTTGCCTTCACGGGAAACGATTCTATCACGATAAGCGCCGGCATCGGCATGTTTGACGAGAAATACCCCATCGCAAGCATGGCCGCAAAGACCGGCGAGCTTGAGGACGCCGCCAAGAAGCATAGGGCCGGTGGTGAGGTGACCAAGGATGCCGTCGCCCTATGGTCCGACCAGGCGGTGTTTGGCTGGGACGATTTCGAGAGCGCAGTGGCCCCCAAGCTTGGTGAGATACGCGAGCTATTTGAACCGGACAATGCTACAGTCGGTTTCACCCACAAGATACACCAAATTTATTTTGCTTTCCGAATTTCCACATATCAGGTACTTTACCTCTATGTCATCCACTTTCATTTTAGAAAACGGATGAGTGTTCTGAAACGATTTAAGTTCTTCTGCAAACGTCATATTATCACCTCGATAAAATTCAAATTAAAATAAAGATACACACAAACCAACTATCAGACACACCGGAAGTCCAAGTGCGGAACCAATGCAGGATTGCTTAATATGAAACAGATAATCCTTATATTCTGACATATCCTCTGTCCCCTGAATACGCACTTTCTTAGAATGGCAAAACCAAACACAGTCCAAAATAAAGGCATCGTACCATGTAATCGCCAGCCAAATAATATACGACTGAAGAAAACCACTCACAAAAGAAGTTGTACCGTTGATTTTATACATAATGAGAGCAAAAACTACAGGCAACACTATCATGCAAAGACATTTTCTCAGCATTTCCTTCTTAGAAAAACGCTTCTTTCTGTCTTCTACAAGACCTAATTCCATGCAACGTCTACGTATTTGTGGCGGGTAATCACCAATGGCACTTAATGGGTCTTTCAACACCCCGGGGACTATCAAAATCGTAAATAAAATAATTCCAATTATAATCTCTATAAAAAGTATCATCCTTATCCAACTCCTTCTGTAGCGTATAAGTATCCTAATGAAACTTCAAATTTTCTTTATTATAGAACTGTTTAAAAAGTGATACAACATATAAGAAGGACAGGGCTCAATAAATGTTCTGTCCATATCATTATGCTATGAATGCATCAGTTATCAGGGCTCCAGCCTATCCACAAATACAGTTCATAATTACGCTTATCATCATTTCCTTTTCATCTGGTTTGGATTCTGCAATCATAATCGTCAGTGCAACAAGTGTATGATCGTCAATCAACTTATTTCCATCAGCAAACAGGATGCTGTTTTTATCAAGGGAATACAGAAACATTGTAGCTGCGATTCGTTTGTTTCCATCGGAAAAGCTGTGATTCTTTGTTATAAAATACAAAAGATTTGCAGCCTTTTCTTCCAGTGTCGGGTAGATATCCTGACCTGCAAAGCTCTAGTAGATATTACCGATGCTGCCCTTAAAGGAATCATCCTTTTCATTGCCAAACAAATCGGAATCAGTTGAAAACTTCATACTGTCAATGACTTGTCTGGTCTGCATTCTTCATATGACAGTATATAGACTGCCTTGTTTCCGTCCGGTCGTTTCATTGTCTGGTGGTCATAATCATCCAGCAAGTCCAAGGCAAGACTGTATTTTTCAATTACCGAAAGCACCTGCTTTGCATCCAGACTGTTTTCTGTCCGCTTCATAATCCGTATTACCTCACCGAGTTGGTTCATACGGCTAGTATTTACAGCATATCCCTGAATTATGTACTGCTTCAGGATGGAGTTTGCCCACTTTCGAAACTGGACACCCCGTGTGAATTTTACACGATAACCAACGGAGATAATCAGCTCAACCCCGCGAGGGGACGGAAACAGGAATATCATTTCGCCGTAATCCACAAGACCTCCCTCGGGGTTTATGCAGCTCAACCCCGCGAGGGGACGGAAACTGGCCCCACGACTCCCCGGAGATCTCGTTCCGGCTCTGGGCGGAGGTTTATGCAGCTCAACCCCGCGAGGGGACGGAAACACCTTGTCTGCCGAGCTAGTCAGCCTCTCATGCGAGAGGTTTATGCAGCTCAACCCCACGAGGGGATGGAAACGCACGCAACTCGCCTACAGTTAAGAGCATCCAAAGCGATAGGTTTATGCAGCTCAACCCCGCGAGGGGACGGAAACCGTTGTACGTCCTCCCGTCGTACGTGCGGTTGGACAGCAGGTTTATGCAGCTCAACCCCGCGAGGGGACGAAAGTGGCTTCTGTCCCCTCTCGGGGCATGGAGCAGCTCTCGATCCGCACGCCCACGACGACACCCCTCCATGCTCAAGCCCTGTCGCCGCTCCCCACGCCCAGCACATATCCAGTTTTCTTATGGGGGGCCTATGGTAGAATCTGAGCATCGTTGTGTTTGGCGTTCAAGTCAAACATCTAAATCAAATGGAGGTGTCCTATGGGTTTCATCCAAGCATTCAAGGGGGCTGTGGGGTCTACGTTGGGCGACCAGTGGAGAGACTTCTACGGTCCTGGGCAGGATGTGTCTCCCACGGCAGGTGTCTTTCCCGGGGTCCCCATGGGAACAAATAACGGGCGCGGGTCCAACACGAGGGGCAGCGCCAACATCATCACCAACGGGAGCAAGGTGATAGTGCCAGAGGGTACGGTCCTCGTCACCATGCAGGACGGCGCCATCACGGGCCTTATCACCGAGGTGGGCGGATACCAGTACACCAGTGACGACCCCAACGCAAAGTCCATCTTCTCGGGCGACGGCCCCATGGATTCCCTGATCAAGCAGTCGTGGGAGCGATTCAAGTTCGGTGGCATCCCGGGGAGCCAGCAGCTCCTCTTCTATGTGAACACCAGAGAGATACCAAACAACAGGTTTGGCACCCAGTCGGAGATATACTGGGACGACGCCTATCTTGGCACTCAGGTCGGGGCAGTCACGCGCGGCACGTATACGCTGCGTATCGTTGACCCCGTCCTGTTCATCAAGAACTTCGTCCCGGTGTCGTACCTGGTCGCCGGGGCACCCGAGTTCGACTTTGCCGACATGGACAACCCCGCTGGCGAGCAGCTGTTTAATGAGGTTGTCGGCAGTCTGTCTGCGGCCTTCTCCAACTACACCAATGACCCGAGCAAGGGCAACCGCATGGCGCGCATCCAGGGCGACCAGATCGGCTTTGCGACGTCCATGTCGGCGGCGGTGGAGTCCGCATACCAATGGCGCAGTTCGCGGGGCTTGGAAATAGTCAAGACTGCCATCCTGGCGATCGAGTACGACGAGGGTACCAAGGCGTTGCTGGAGGACGTCAAGAAGGCAGACGCCTTGGCGGGAGCGAGGGGCAACTCGTTCTTCCAGCAGTCTGCCGCACGTGGTATCCAGGCGGCGGGCGAGTCCGGCGGAGGTAGCGGCCTTGCCTTCATGGGCATGGGCATGGGAGCGGTTGGGGGCATGTCGCAGGGCATGCAGCAACCCTACACGCAGGGCTCCTACCAGCCCAACTTTGGCCAGCAGCCTCAGCCGCAGCAGCAACAACCCTACGCGCAGGGACAGACGATGGGAGGGGCACCGCAGCAGCAACCCTACACGCAGGGCTCCTACCAGTCCAACTATGGCCAGCAACAGCAGCCTCAGCCGCAGCAGCAACCCGCCCCCCAAGGGCAGACGATGGGAGCGATGCCGCAACAGCAGCAGCCCGCCCCCCAGGGACAGGGTGCGGAGGATCCGACCACCAAGCTCCTGAACATGAAGAAGCTCCTGGATGCCGGCGTGGTCACGCAGGAGGAGTTTGATAGGCTCAAGCATGACCTTTTGGGGTTCTAGCCATGGGTGAGGGAGAGGGCCAGTGGACCGGAGCGGACGTCACGGTGGTCCAGACCGACACCGACGCCAAGGACGGCCAGATAAAATGTCCCAAGTGCGGGTCTACAGACATCCAAACCAACAGCAGGACCGGCAAGCTACGCTGTAGCTTCTGCCGGCATGAGTTCGAGCCCCAGCTGCTGGAGACCGAGGATGATGTCTCCTCCCTCGAGGGGGTCAGGATGGGCTCCGGCGCGCAGGACAGGGCCGCAGATGCCAATGACGTCATCACGCTCAAGTGCGAGAGCTGCGGCGCAGAGGTGGTGATCGACACGGCCTCTGCCAACCAGGCCCGCTGCCACTGGTGCAGGAACATGCTGTCCATCAACCATCAGGTGCCCAACGGGGCCGTCCCTGACGCCGTCCTGCCCTTCGGCGTGTCCAAGGATGACGCGCGGGCAGAGATAGAGCGCTTTGTCGGGAAGCGCAAGTTCTTTGCACACCCCACCTTCACCAGGGAGTTCACGACCAAGAATATCTGCGGCGTGTATTTCCCCTACATGATCGTGGACATAAACGCACACGATCACCTCTCTGGCACGGGGGAGGTGCTCATCAGGAAATACAGCGTCAAGAGGGGAGACAGCAGCGAGACTCGCTACGATGCGGATGCCTACCATGTCGAGCGTGACTTTGACATCGCCATCAACGACCTGACCGTGGAGGCGAGCGTCGACAAGCTTAACGTCAGCTCAAGCGAGAAGACCACCAACATCATCAACTCCATCATGCCCTTTGACACGAAGAACTGCGTGAGGTACAACGCAAACTACCTGAGAGGCTATACCTCGGAAAAGCGCGACGTTGACGTCAACAACGTGCGTCCCTTGGTCGCGACCCAGGCACAGGACATTGCCAGGATCGCTGCAAACGAGACGCTCGCGAAGTACGATCGCGGGATCGCGTGGTCAGGCGAGGCCTTCGACATAAAGGGGGAGTCCTGGCTGGCGGCGTATCTCCCCGTTTGGCTGTACAGCTACCTACAGGTCAAGGGAAACAAGAAGCTGCTGCACTACGTGGCAGTGAATGCTCGGACCAAGGAGACGATGGGCAGTGTTCCCATCGACATGACCAAGCTCTGGATCGTCTCGATCGCCATCGAGTTCTTTGGCTTGATTCTGGCGCTGTTCCTGGGCAGTAGCATGGTCGGTTGGGATAAGAAGGAGAGATGGCTGCTCCTCCTTCCCGGAGTCGTGTTCTTTGCGATCATGTACATGCGGTATCGAAACAGCGGGGCACGGCACACCTACGAGAACGAGACGGAGCGGAGCCTGTCCAACGTGCTCGCTGCAGACGAGTTCATCGAGCACAGGGAGGGCCTGCGCAACGCGCGCATCGAGGGCGCCAATAACACGGACCTGCACGGCACCGGCGGCGGTGGGTCCATCCTCGACGGCCTCCTCTGAGGTCACCCGGCGGGGTCATAACCGTCACCCGGCGGGGTGCTGCCCCGCCGGGGTCACGACCCGCCGGATGATGGATCCCCTGCAGAGTCGTTGGGCCGTGGGGCATCCGCGTGCCCGAAGAAGGCGGTGCCGTCCTGTGCTGGATGTTTTTGTCCGGGGCGCATGGACGGCACCTTGAAATTATGCGTTATGAAGGTGAAGGTATCTCATGAAATATGAAGAGATTAAGGTAAACATATCGAATGATAGCATCAGCGATTACAAAATATTTGAGGGAATGAAGCTATATTCTGAAACAACTAAATCAAAAGACGGTAAGAAATTAACAAATAAAAGAGTGTTTGTCACAAAAAAGCATAACTATGTATACTATGAACGAACAGATGTAAATTGGAACTACTGGTCAGACAAATCAAAATATGACTTAAGCTTTGATTCAAACGATATAAAGCATAATATAGTATTTGAAGTATCAACAGAATTGAAAAGATTTACAAAATACTTAGGTGAAGAGATTATCAAGAAGATCATGCTAAAAGAGGAAAATGGAGAAATAGTGGAAGTGCTGGATATCTAATATATCAGGCAACTCCAGTGCATGCGGGCTGACACGAGGGCTCGGGTGGGCGGTGGCCTCGCCCGGCCTGCTGTCCCTTGGGCAGACGGGGGTGGGCAGGTGGCGGTCTCCGGACAGCTCGCCCTTTATGGACCAAACGAGTGAGGTTGATGTCTAAGGGGTGTGACCATGGCGTTCTTCCGTGCGCAGGAACCGGTGATCCTCAAGGAGGGTAGCGATGCGAAGGAGCAGCTTGCCACGCTCGAGTCACTGCGCGAGACAGTACCTCGCAGCCAGAGGAGGCGGCTTGACTCCGACATCCGTGCCCTCAAGGCAGGCATCGTCGGGGAGGACCGCATTCTCTTTGAGCTGAGAAACAGCCACCTGCCCCTTGTGGTGATTCATGATCTCCACCTGGAATTCGAGGGGCTCACCGCCCAGATTGACTTTCTGGTGCTTACGAGACGACGCAACTTTGTGCTCGAGTGCAAGAACCTCTATGGTGACATCTCTGTCAACGCGCGCGGGGACTTCGTGCGCTCCTTTGGGGGAAGGAGACGCGAGGGGATCTACTCGCCCATCACGCAGAACCAACGACACCTTGGCCTGATGAAGCGGATCAACCTGAGCATGAAAGGGGCGATCATGAGCGCCCTTCTCTCTCCGCGCTTCGATGACCTGTATAGGGGGCTTGTCGTCCTTGCCAACCCAAAGACCATCCTGCATGACCGCAACGCCAAGAAGGAGGTCAAGCAGCAGCTGGTGCGTGGCGATCAGCTTGTGGCCACCATCGAGTCGATCAACTCGATGCGGGGGCCCGCAGATGGGAAGATCCCCTTCAAGGACGTGATGGAGAGGGCCGAGCGGTGGCTTTCCATGGATACGCCCGTGAGGACCGACTATACTGCCAGGTACTTTGGGGGAGAGAGCCCATCGGCTGGTAGGGCAGGCTCGCTGGCCGGTGGAGCCGGCGGGATCGGCGTGGCGGCCGGCGGACCAGATGTGCCATCACAGGCCCAAGGGGACGTCGGGTTTATGGAGGCCAGACCCGAAGGCGCCTCGGGCACCGGTCAGGTGAGCGCGTTTCCTGATGGCGATTCGAGCTGGGACGCCCTTGTGGCTAAGCTCACGGATGCGGAGGATGTTGGCGTTGATGCTGCGAGGTTCGAGTCAGCCGCTGGCTCGATGCCCGTCGGCGCGTCGGCCCAGTGGCCCGCTGCGACCCAGGGTCCTGCGGCTCCCGCCAGCGCGGCAGCCCAGTGGCCCAAGTCCTCTTCAGTCCCCGTCAGCGCAGCGGCCCAAGCTCCCGTGACGCCTGCCCGCGCGGAGAGCCAGGCTCCTGCGGTCCCCGCCAGCGTGGCGAGCCAAGTCCCTACGACGCCTGCCCGCGCAAAGAGCCAGGCGATTGGCGATGGCCCGGATCCCGATGTCCCGCGCTGTCCCGTATGCGGCTCCACGATGGTGCTGCGCACAGCCAAGAGGGGTGTGCGGGCGGGCAAGAAGTTCTGGGGGTGCAGCGAGTATCCCTACTGCCGTGGGATCATCAACGTGGGGCAGTGAGCGTACGCTCAAGCACGTCTGTGTGCCTGAGCGACAACCGTGCCCTCGGAATGGTTTTCCCAACTCCCTACATGTGGAAAACGACATTTTTAAGCGCGTAAAAATGTGATACTCTCCATTTATCGATAGATTGGAGTAGCACATGGAACGTGCCGAGATGCGACGGCTCCTCGATTGGAAGAGTAGCCCCCAGCGTAAGCCGCTCCTCCTCTTTGGTGCTCGTCAGGTGGGTAAAAGCTACCTCATCGAGCAGTTTGCGAGGGAGAACTACGAGAAGTACGCCCTGTTCAACCTGGAAGAGGATCCGAGGCTCGCACGTGCCTTCGATGGCAACCTCGATCCCTGCACTGTCATATCGAATCTTAGTCAGATCACAGGTCACACCCTCGATACAGAAAACATGCTCTATGTCTTCGACGAGGCACAGGTATCCAATCGAGCGCTAACTGCGCTCAAGTACTTCCAAGAGGCGAACTTTTCGCATCCCGTCATCGCGGCGGGGAGCCTGCTTGGCGTCGCGGTCAACCAGAGGTACTACTCCTTGCCAGTGGGCAAGGTCAACACCATGGTGTTGCATCCCATGACCTTCGACGAGTTTATGGGGGCGACAGGGCATGCCCTCATGCTTGAGGGCATACGCGAGGCATACTTCGATAGACGCGCCTACCAGCTCCACGATCAGGCGATGGGTCTCTACCGCACCTACCTTCTCGTGGGTGGCATGCCAGAGGCCGTGGCAGCCTATGCGCGCACTGGTGACGTCCGCGATGCCGTGCGGGTGCATCGCGACATCCTCAATCTCTACCTGGCGGATATGGTCAAGTACGCGCCAAGCCCCACTGACGTCGCACGTGCTCGCGATGTGTGGAACAGCGTGCCCGGGCAGCTTGCTAAGGAGAATCACAAGTTTCAGTACAGGCAGGTGCGCAGCGGGGGCAGGTCGAGCGAGTACGAAGGTGCCATTTCGTGGCTTCTCTCGGCAGGGCTCATCGACAAGTGTATGCGAGTGTCTTCCGGTCAGGTGCCTCTGCGACTTCAGGAGGATAGAGGTTCCTTCAAGATTTACGCGAACGACGTCGGCCTGCTTTCCACGATGTCAGGCATACCGGCTAGCGCACTCTTCGACGAGCGCGGGCGTTCGCTGCTCGACACAGGTGGGCTTACAGAGAACTATGTGGTGCAGCAGATGGTTGCCCGAGGCATCGAGCCGCGCTATTGGACGAGCGGCAATAGGGCAGAGATTGATCTTGTCGTCGAAGACGGCTCCGCCAAGGCCGTGCCCATCGAGATCAAGTCCACCAAGAACGTGCGCTCCAGGAGTCTCGGCGTGTATAGGGACAGGTACGAGCCCGACCGTGTGGTGCGCGTTTCTGCGCGTAACTTCGGTACGGGAGATGTGGAGAGCATTCCGCTCTACGCGGTGGGATGTCTGGCCGATGACGTGGCCATGAGGCGAGGGGCAAACGAGGGGATGGGCAGCTGGGCACCAACCGCATGAGGAGCCTTGCGACCGGTGCCCGGTCTGATCGGCGGGTCACGTCAACGTAGCAACCCCTCGCGGCACAAGGCTGCAAGGTGTTGAGTCACCCCACGTCTTCCCGGGTCGTGAACCTTCCCAGATCGACTCCCATCCTCTTGGCCCTCTCGCACAGCTCGCGAGGACCCATGCCGTCGATTTCTGGCAACTCGGCCATCGCAGCGGGAAATCCGTTGGACATGGCCGTTCCCAGGTAGTCCCTCATGTAGTCTCGCAGCGCGTCCACGTCTATGGTTGCCATGTCACGCCCTCCTTGCCTCAGGGTCTTCTCCGGGGTCTCTCTGATACGTGCGATGCGCCGACTCGGGTGGGTGGGGCGAGTGATCGCAGGCATCGCCTAGCCTCCACGCCAGCATAGGACTTTGCTGGTTGGCTGTCCACCAGACGAGCGTACCCAGCTGGTCGTCCCGCCCCTCGCCTCCAAGACCCACCGTCTCGCTCCCAGGACCTGCCGCAGTGCCCCCCAGGACCTGCCGCAGTGCCCACTGCCCGGCGCTTAGTGCCCGCCAATCTGGCGGGTACCTTCCCAGAGACGTTTGCCCAGTTGGCGGATTAAAGTCGGTACCCGCCAATCTGAGGGGCCGTTGCGGGTCCCCGCGCTGGACCGTTGCCGGTCCCCGTTCAGCCTATGTCCCGCCCAGGGCGCCTGTCCGGATGCCATGGCAAAACGCAGTCTTACCACTCTTTGTCACACGTCAGAAAAACTTACGTGGCACAATGTCGCCCGGGGATGATCCAGAATACGAAAGATGACACGACCCGCGCCCGGCGCGCAAGCGCCTGCGGCCCTGTGAGAGGAGACGATACCATGCAGCTCTCGAAGAGACTCGACCTGTTCGGCGACGAGGTCTTTGCCTACTTCAACCAGAAGCGCCGTGAGCTGGAGTCCGAGGGGCGGCGGGTGTTTGACCTCTCCGTCGGCACGCCCGACTTCGCGACGCCCGACTACATCAAGCGGGCGCTCGTGGACTCTGCGGCAGACGACGCCAACTGGAAGTACTCCCTGCACGACAAGGACGAGCTCCTTCAGGCTGTCTGCGACTACTACCAGCGTCGCTACGGCGTCTTGGGCATCACGCCGGACATGGTCATGAGCTGCGCCGGCACCCAGGAGGGCATGCAGTACGTGTGTGCCGCCATCGCCGACCCGGGCGACGTCGCGCTCATACCCGATCCCTGCTACCCGGTCTTCAGGGCAAGCACGCTGCTTGCGGGCGCAACTCCCCACTACTATCCGCTTACGGAAGATCACGACTTTCTCCCACACGTGGCGGACATCCCCGATGACGTCGCGGATCGCGCGAAGTACATGATCGTCTCGCTGCCTGCGAACCCGGTGGGATCGGTGGGCACTCCCAAGATCTACAGCGAGATCATCGCCTTCGCCAAGGCCCATGACATCGTGGTCATCCATGACAACGCCTACTCAGACGTCGTCTTCGACGGTCCGCGTGGCGGCTCCTTCCTTGACTACCCGGGTGCCCTCGACGTGGGCGTGGAGTTCCTCTCGCTCTCGAAGTCCTTTGACGTGACGGGCGTGCGCCTGTCCTTCGTCGTGGGACACCCCGACATCGTGGCGGCCACCCGCAAGCTCAGGGGCCAGGTGGACTTTGGCAAGTTCTTCGTCGAGCAGGACGTGGCCATCGCCTGCCTGACGGGCCCCCTCGATGGCGTTGAGCGCCAGAGGCTCGCCTACCAAGAGCGTAGGGACGCCCTCTGCGACGGACTCGAGGCCTTGGGCTGGCAGCGCCCCAACTGCCACGGCACGCTCTTCGTGTGGGCCAAGCTGCCGCATGGGCGTCGCGACTCCGCTGCCTTCGCGATGGAGCTGATGGAGAAGAGCGGCGTCATCGTGACCCCAGGCGTGAGCTTTGGACCCCATGGTGAGGGCTACGTGCGCTTTGCCCTGGTCATGGATGTCGAGAGGATTCGTGAGGCCGTGGCGGCGATAGGGGAGGCCGGGCTTTAGGAGGCGCACGGGTTTTTGATGGCCGTGCGCGCCGGTTGGCCGACACGCCGTCTCGCGTACCACGCGTCGGCACGCCGTCTCGCGCGCCGGTCGGCCGATGCGCCTGCCCAACGCCTGTGGCTCTCGCCTAGGGAAACACTGATTTATTCAAGGCGTAACGCGCAGCAGGGGCCGCCCGGGCAGGCGCGAGAGGGTACCCTGTGGCATGATATCCGCAGGTAAGGGGCATCTTTCTCATCAGTTTGGGGTGG
>ERZ773099.2960-NODE-2960-length-11306-cov-10.870412_pt1 | contig 11306 bp, 13 predicted proteins | sample MGYA00511120_ERZ773099 | MGnify/ENA primary metagenome ERZ773099 (study PRJEB29015, sample SAMEA2738012) | human oral metagenome | biome: human oral; feature: human-associated habitat; material: dental | place: China | collected 2104 ... | reverse complement strand
ACCCACGGAACGCGAATAACCACGATGCCCTTGCCTTCCACGGTCTCCACGGTGGTATCTGCGTCCTTCATGAAGCGGACGGAGAGCTTGTCCTCGGAGAGCGCTGCGTTCCAGAAGTCGTCGAGGACCTTGCCAACCTTCGGGATGCCGTGCACCACGAAGCTGCCGTCCTTACGCTCGGAGACGCCCAGCACGATGACGCCACCGGCGGTGTTGGCGAAGGCCGAAAGCGTCTCCCACACGCTGCGTGGCAGCTCGCCCTGCCCATCGCGCCCGAGCGCCTTCTTCGCCTCCAGGCGGTTGCCCTCCCGGTATGACTTGAGTTCGTTGAGGTCGAACACACTATCCTCCGTCCTCTCCAATCAGGCTGGCTCATCTTCCGTCTCAAGGTCCGATAACAGTCTGTCTGTCAGGTGGCCGAACACTACTCGATCAATCTTCGTCTTCATGATGCGCATGTTGTCGTATCGCTCCGCATCGTCCTGGAACCACGCCGTAAGGTCAGTCGAATCAATGCTCTCCCTTTCCTCATCGTCGAGGCATTGATACACCTCGCTTACGTGCCGCTCCGCTATTGTTTGCTTTGCCTCTAATGGCAAGTCGTCAAAGACGATGCAGGAGCCGATGTGAGTATATTGCAGCGCCGAAACTTTGTTTGCTCTCTGCCTCGATCGCAAAGTTGGATGTGAGGATGAATATTCCATCCCTGATGTCGACCTCGTAGTTCGTGCCGATAAACAGCCCCTCGTCGAACAGTTGGTAGAAGACGTTGTAGAGCGAATGGTTCACCTTTTCGAACTCGTCGAGAAGAACAACGTTGGATTCCCTGCCAAGCAGGTCCCTCACAAAGCTGCCCTTCGAGTGCTCCGCCGAAGATGTAGTCGTGTGTCTCAGTCGTCTGCATCATTGAAATCTGCACGCGGGCCAGCTTTCCGCTCAATGCCTCGCTCAAACACTTTGCACTTTCAGTTTTACCTACTTCGGATGGCCCGTAGAAGAGCAGCACGACCGGTCGCTTCCCGCCCATGCTGCAAAGCCGGTAGAGCAAAAGGGCAATCACGTGTTTGCACTCCCGTTGCCCGAGTATGGCATCATCCACCTGGTAATGTACCACCTTGATGGTCGCCTTGTCGACAGCCTGCCCGTTTCTGTCTCCTCAGTGAAAAAAGTCGATGCCGGTCAGCTTCTCGACCAGCTTTGATACAAGTCCGCCCTTCGCTTGTTGGACATCAGGTTGTCCCTCTATCCCTACTGGGAGGAGAAGCTGGCCATGTCAACGGTGGTCTAACAAAGAGGGATGCATCAGGTGATTGTTGCTACACTTCGCCCATTGTTCTATACTGTAGACAAACGACAGCGATCGCTATCATATGATAACAGGGGGCAAGCATGGCAACGGCAACCGTACCGCTTGGCAACCGAGTAGACGCTACCCTTAAGCGCGAATTTGACAGTACGGCTGAAGAGCTAGGACTTACACCCACAGTTGCGCTCACGGTGTTCATGAAGCGTTTCGTCACAGACGGCGGTTTTCCCTTCGATGTGCGCAAGAGGCCCGAGGCTTTTTATGAGCCTTTTGCAACTGAGGAAGAAGCGCTCGACTTCACCAACAACGCTTTCAGAAGAGCTTACGATGAAACGCGGTGAACTATGGACGGTACGCGGGAGTTCGTACGCATCAAAGCCCCGGCCGGTGCTTATTGTGCAAAATGACGATCTCGACCTGTTTGATTCAATCGTACTCTGCTTGATGACCTCGCAAGATTCAAGTGATATATCTACGCGTGTCGCGATTGATCCAACCGAGAAAAACGGCTTGCGCAAGAAAAGCTGGGTGCTGACGGAGAAGATTTACTCAGCCAGAAAGGGCGAACTTGGCGCACGTATCGGGACACTCTCCAAAGAAGACATGGTCAAGGTTTCCCGGCAGCTTTCAATCGTGCTTGACCTTTAGGGATGTCGATATCGCTAATGCGCCGCTCTCCGAGCAGCAGCACATCGCGTGGGCATTGTTGACAAGCTCGACGACGCACTCGCAAACGACCTTACAGGCGGTCTCTCTGCCGGAATCGAAGCCCCCTGCACCTAAACATGCCCACTACAGCGACAAGCCGCTCGCCTTCTCCGAAAAATGCAACTTGTTACCGTAATAGTCAAGCTTCGGATATCTTCGAGGCTTCGTGAGCTCGTGTGGGTGGGTGCGTCACCGCCCTGGCGGCGTGGACCTCAGGTTCGAGCCGTCCTGGCTTCATGGGGGCCATGGGGCCGTCGACGTCGTGGGACCCGTGACGCCGTCCGGTCGCGCGATCGGCCGTGGAGGCGCAGGAGTGTACACAGATCGGCGAAAACGGCCTCTCGGTGCCGTTTTGGGGCATTTGTGTACACTGTTGCGATGCGAGTTGCGACGCGAGCCGCGTCGGGTGGCGCGAGCGCCCCAACCGCCATGGCGTGTCGGCGGCGCCCCCTCGGTGGCCGCCTCCCCCTTGGTCGGGAAGACAGGCTCTGCGTGAGTGGCGCCACCGCTAGCTTGGTGTCTTCGCCGAGGCAGCAACCCACACAAACCCCTGGAGAGACATATCTTCCCCGAATCCCGAATAAGAAGAGACTTCGATAGTATTCGTGGCTAAGGGGTTGGCTACGCGGCCTTTGCCTTGTCCGCCCTTGCTCCACGCGCCTCCTGTCCCTGTTTTTCCCCTCCTCTCGTCCGCCTTCCACCCCTCCCCCTTGCAAGCCTTCCAGGGAAGCGCCGGCTACCCATCCGGGCGGCGCGGCATGAGCGGCGCGATGAGTGCGTTCTGTCAAGTTGTCTTGAGGTTGTCGGTATCGCGAGAGCCGAACCCGACGCGAACACCGGTCCTGGCCTTGTCGTCGGTACTCCCCGCGCGGCCGTTGCCGACACCAAGAGGGGCCTCGAAGCTCGGTGCCCCAGAATCTGCGGGGCACTTTCGCCCGGGGTTTGCCCAGTTGATTCCCAAAACTCGGTACCCCGGAGCCTGCGGGGCACTTTCGCCGGGGGCGCCTGGCCGACGACGGAGGGTGCGACTGCAGGACCGAGCTAAGATTGTCCCAATCAGAGCTTACGTTTTGAAGTGGCGAGATACGGATACAATGACTGGCGTCAAAGCCGTTCGGAGGGACGCCATGGACCGCACCGACAAGGGATCAACAGTTCGCCGCAACGCTCTCAGCCGCTGGTGGAGAGGACGCGCGCGCCATGGTCTCATCAGCCTGTTTATGTGGCTGGGTATGCTGGTCGTGCTCGTGCTCATGGCGGCGCGCATGGTGCCGTCCAGTCGCTCGGCAGGCCGGGTCATCCCCGAGCTCGTCGCCTTTGTGCCCTTTGCCGTGCTACCCACGCTCGTCGTGGTGCTGCTCTCGATACTCTGGCACAGACGCATCCTCGCCTTGCTCTCGGCCCTCTGCCTGGCGACCCTCGTCGTGTGGCACATCGGCTACTTTGTCCCCCGTCACACGCTGAGCGATACCGCGAGGAGCGCCACCAGCACCTCGTCGGGAACTGCTCCTAACACGGACGACAGGGTACTTCGCCTCATGACGCTCAACACCCTGAACGGGCACGTCAGCGCCTCGAAGGTCGTGGACGTCGTGCGGACCCAGAAGGTCGAGCTGCTGGCTCTGCAGGAGGTGAGCCAGGGCTTTCTGCAAGAGCTCTCGGACGCGGGTATCCACGACCTGTTGCCCTACAGCGTGCTCGGCAGCTCGGGCCGCTCTGACAACGGTGGCATCAACGTGCTCTTCTCAGCGACCCAGATGTCCGACCAGAACACGAGCCTCTTGCCCATCGAAACCTCAGCGATGCCTGCGGGAAGCCTTTCCATAGGTGGCACGACCGTGCGCTTTGTCTCGGCCCACCCCAACTCACCGCACAAGGGTGGTCAGGGACTGTGGAGCGAGGGACTCACCACCATCGCCAAGCTCGCAAACTACAGGCATTCCTACGTCATCCTCGGAGACTTCAACGCGACCTGGGACCATGCCCGCTTCCGCGAGCTTCTGGGCTCGTCCTTCGTGGACGCGGGCGAGCAGGCCGGAGAGGGCTTCCACATGACCTATCCCGCCAACTCCACGATCCCTCCCCTGATCGAGATAGACCACATCGTCTACTCCCGAGACGCGGGGCTCTATGTGGGAGACCTCCAGACCATCAGCGTCGCAGGCTCGGATCACCTGGCACTACTCGCCACGCTCGAGGCAAGCTAGGAGGGGCTCGAGCTCGGGCGGCCTCTCTCCTCCGCGCACCTTCGCCAAGGGAGGCGAACAGTCGAGGCGAGCGGTCTCACATCCGAAAAAAGTTTGCAAAGTTCGCTTGACATATAGTGCAAAGTGAGCTTTACTATATTTGCAAAGCAAGCTTGCTATACCACCACGCGCCAAACGAAGGAGGTTGATGTGAGGACGCGAATACCAGAACTTAGGCGAGAGCGGAAGGTCTCTCAAAGCGAGCTGGCAATGGCGGTTGGGGTCACGCGACAGACGGTGACCTCCATCGAGACGGGCAAGTACACGGCGTCACTTCCTCTCGCCCACAAGATTGCCCAGTACTTTGGCCTCACCATCGAGGAGATCTTTGACTTCTCGGACATCGACTAGCACAGGGCCGCCCAACAGGCGACAGACCCGCAACACGAACCCATCAGAGGAGCGATCATGGAAACAAGCAAGACAAACAACGCCAACGAACAGCTCACAGAGGAGCTCAGGAGATTCAAGGCACGTCTGATCGGGCAGATCATACTGGGCACCTCACTTTGCCTCATCGGTATCCTGGGAGCGACGTATGGTGCAGTCACGGGAGCCACCCAAGACTATACCTATGGCCTGTGCATAGGTGCTGCCGCAGCGGTATTGGCCACCGGCATCCATAGGCTCATGCGTGCGAGGAGGGTTGACTGCCTGCGCGAGTACTACGCGCGGGAGCATGACGAGCGCCTGGCGGCCATCAGGGCGAAGAGCGGCCTTCCCATGGTTCTCTACCTGATGGTCGGCATGCTCTGCGCCACCTTCGTCGCACTTGCGCTTGGCCAAGAGACCGTTGCCGACACCCTCATCGCGACGGAGATTGCCTGTGGGGCCGCAAGCCTCCTCTCCAGGGCCTACTGGTCACGACGGATATAGGCCAAGCGAGACCCGGCCCCAAAGAGGCCGACCGTCATGCCAGCTGACACCGTGACAAAGACGTCTGACAGCACCTCCCTACCATGTATGAGCTTCGTGAGGCCCATCACCTGAGCGCCACCGCCACAGGTGGCGCCAGCATACGCAGGCTTTCGATATCTATCGCCCATAATGAAACCTTCTTGTCCACGCAATCCATACGCGAGAAGTACAGTCCCCCAAAAGCACGCTCACAAGCCCAGTGCCACGGGCCAGGACGAGGCCCACGCACGGATCGACGCCATTGGAGACGGCGACGCCCGTCCTGACCACCATGAGGTAGTGTAATATCCATGAAGTAATTGGACTGCAGCTGTGACATGCTCCCGTTGACGGAGGACGAGGATGGGAGGCACTGTCTGGCGGGGCCGAAGACGGCGGTCATGCTGGGCGCAAAGGACAGGGAGAGGCCCGGGCGGCTGGCCCGCACGCGCACAGCACAGGCCGCCGCCAGGGCCCGGACTTCGCTGCTGCACGACTCCGGCGAGACGCCGGGTCCCGTCGCCGAGAAGGTCGGGCTCGCGGCTGACGGCGTGTGCCCGTGCGCGGCGAGGCACCCCGGGGGGCAGTGCCCCAGCACGTCGCGCTTAGCCCAATGGGCAGAGTCCCCACGCAGAGAAGGGCCACGGCACAAAGGCTCACCGCGCTCGTAATCCGCACCCGCTCGCACGGTATCGTAGCAACAACCCGTTTATCTGCGGGTGAGTCATGCACAACGGCACCGGAGAATCCCTCCCCTCGCCGTTGCTCTTGAGCCAAGGGCGTATCTCGTGCCGGGGAGCCCAACTGCTCTAAAACTCGCTGCGATTCGCCACATGAGCTTTCCTGTAGACGCGCTGCATGGTGGCTCGCACGGTGGCAGGCTTGATCCCCAGCCGTGCGGCGAGGCCCAGACCCATCAGCGGCGATGCGCCGCCCTCCCTCTGCCAGCTGCCCTCGCAAGACTCAGCTCGCAGGACGCCCTCCTCACAGGACGCCTCTGCGCTCGCCCCTCCCTGAGTCACGCCCCAGCCACAGGCACCGATCGAGACAATCCAAGCAACCATCGCCATCACCAGGACACCCAGTTCCGAGGCAACCAAAAGGGCTGCGCTGTAGGGGATCCGCCCCGTCGCCTCAAAGACCTTGTAGCTGAGGTAGCTGGAGATGAACCCCGTCGCCATCCCGCCAGTAAGCGCAAGACCCCACCGGCGTCCTCGCGACCCACTAAGACGCAGGTCCCAAGCACAAGGGAGCATCGCAAGACAATGGCGCAGCAGAGAGACGCGAGCATGGCCGTCAGCGGCTGCGTCAGCAGCTCGAACTCCTGAAAGTACGAGAACCACTCGCTGCCGAAGATGCCGTATATGCGTCCCCCATCCTGCCTATGGGAGTCAGCACCCACTCGGAGACGATGCCAAGCGCCATGGACGCCAAGCCCAGCACTGCGGCCACTGCGCGCAGGCGCCCTCGCCCCTTTCCTCGAAGCCCCAGGCAGGACCCGATGACAAAGCCCGCCGCGAGGTAGGCCCGCATGCCGCCAAGCGCCGGGTTCGTCCTGCTCACGAGGTGGAAGGGCGTCGCCGCGAGCACGCAGGGCCACACCACGCACACAAGCGCACCATGAAGCCGCACGCCCCAGGCACGTGCGGGCACATGATCCATCGTCCCGACTCCCTTCGGGCATCAGGCTTTGCTATAGGTAGGAGCGACCGACCGGATGGAAGCGACCGACTGGAGTGCGACCTTATGCCTCGAGCCTGGCCGTGAGCAGCTGGTTGAAGAGCTTGGGGTTGCCCTTGACGCCGGCCGCCTTCGAGGCCTTCATGCACTGGCCAACAAGAAAGCCTACGACCTTCGTGTTGCCGTCCCTGTACTGCCTGACCTGGTCCGCGCAACGACCGAGGACCTCATCCACCACCGGCTCGAGGGTAGCGCTGTCCGTGCTCTGGCGCAGTCCCCGCTCGTCCACGACCCGCTCGGGGTCCGCGTCTGTGCCGTCCACGGCCTCAAGGACCTCGCGGGCTTGGGCGAAGCTGATCGCATCGGCCGCAAGTAGAGCCGAGACGGACGCGGCCTGCGCCGCCGTGATGGCACCAAAGGCGGGCAGCAGGTTGACGACCACGTTCGCAACCGTGGGGGCGACCTTCTCCCCCGTCGTCGCGACGGCCTCCTCGAAGAGGGTGGCCACGGTCGGGTCGCCCGCGATCTGGGCGGCGTCATCGCGCCTCAGGCCAAAGCTCGTCTCGTAGCGCTCGCGCCTCGCGTCCGGCAGCTCCGGGATGCGCTCGCGCGCCTCCTCTATGAACTCGTCAGAGAGGTCGAAGGGCGCAAGGTCCGGGTCGGGGAACAGCCGGTAGTCGTCGGCCGTCTCCTTGGTGCGCATGACGACGGTGCGCCTCCTGCCGGGCTCCCAGTGACGCGTCTCCTGGTAGATGACGCCACCCTCCTCGAGCACCTCTGCCTGGCGGCGTATCTCGTATTCCAAGGCGTCATGCAGGCTCTTGAAGGAGTTGATGTTCTTCATCTCGGTCTTGGTGCCAAGCCCGGTCTCGCCGCGCCTGCGCAGGCTGACGTTGCCGTCACAGCGCATGGACCCCGACTCCAAGGAGCAGTCGGAGATGCCCAGCGCGAGGAAGGTCTGGTGGAGCTTCTCCATGAAGAGGCGGGCCTCCTCGGGCGTACGCAGGTCGGGTTCGGTCACAAGCTCGATGAGCGGCGTGCCGCAGCGGTTGTAGTCAATGAGCGACTCAGAGGCGCCGGCGATGCGCCCCTCTTCGCCGCCAATGTGGACCATCTTGGCCGCGTCCTCCTCCATGTGTATACGCAAGATCCTGATGGGCACCACGTAGGAGCCGTCAGCCGCACGCGAGACGGGCGTCACGCCATCTGCGGCGAGAGACTCCCACATGGGACGCTCCCTCGCGCCCGGACCCGACACCGTAAGGTCAAGGTGGCCGTGCATGCAGAAGGCGATGGGACCCTGCGTGGTCTGGAAGTTCTTGGCCATGTCGGGATAGAAGTAGTGCTTGCGGTAGAACATCGAGTGGCGTTTGATCTCGCAGTTGGTGGCAAGGCCGGCCATCACGATCGAGCGGATGGCCTCGCGGTTGGGCACAGGCAGGGCGCCCGGCATACCCAGGCAGACGGGGCACACGTTGGCGTTGGGCTCGTCGTCATGGGAAAGGCGGCAGTTGCAGAACATCTTGGTCTCGAGCGTGGTGAGCTCGGTGTGAACCTCCAGGCCGATGACGGCCTCCCAGTCGCGCAGGACCTCCTGGAGCCCCCTCATCACAGATCGCCTCCCTTCCCGGCGAAGGCGGGCGCGACAGGCGCCCCCTGGCCCAGGCCCAATCCGGCGTCGACGCCCCGCTCGAGGGCGCGGGCGAAGCTCAGCAGCTGGCGGTCCCTGAACGCCGGCCCCTGGAGCTGCGCCGAGATGGGCAGGCCCGAGTCCTCGCCCAGGCCCAGCGGGACCGAGACGCCCCCATTGCCGGCGATGTTGCTCGAGATCGTGAACATGTCCGAGGCGTACATCTGCGTGGGGTCGGAGATCTCGCCAAACTTGAACGCCGTGCGCGGACTGGCCGGCATGAGGATGACGTCGCAGCGCTGGTACGCCGCGACGTAGTCCTGCGTGATGAGGGTGCGTACCTGCTGCGCGGGATAGTAGTACCTGTCATAGGTACCGCTGGAGAGGAGGTAGGCCCCCAGCATCTGGCGGCGCTTGGCCTCCTCGCCGAAGCCGTGGGCGCGCGAGAGCGACGTCTGCTCCGCGAGCGTGGCGCAGCCCTGCTCCTGGTAGCCATAGCGAACCCCGTCGAAGCGGGCCAGGTTGCTGAAGGCCTCGCAGGGCGCGATGACGTAATAGGCGGCGATGGCGCTGGCGATGTTGGGGAGCTCCACCTCGACGATGCGCGCACCCTGGTCCTCGAGCGCCGCGCGGGCCACCTCGATGCCACGCCTGACCTCGTCGGCGAGGCCCTCCGCCTCGAGGAGCGCAGGCACGACGCCCACCGTGCGGCCCTCGATGGGTTCCTCCAGTCGCTCGAGGAAGTCGACGGGGCAGTCCTGACTGGTGGAGTCGAGCGGGTCACGGCCAGGGCTGACGAGCGCGTTCATGGCGAGCGCGACGTCCTCGACGCGGCGTCCGAAGGGACCCACCTGGTCGAGGGACGAGCCGAAGGCCACGACTCCGTAGCGGCTCACGGCGCCGTAGGTGGGCTTCATGCCCACGACGCCGCAGAGGCTTGCCGGCTGGCGGATGGAACCGCCCGTGTCCGAGCCCAGGGAGAGCGTGACCTCGCCTGCGGCCACCGCGGCGGCCGAGCCGCCCGAGGAGCCGCCTGGCACGCGCTCGGTGTCCCAGGGGTTGTTGGTACGGTGGAAGGCGCTGGACTCCGTGGACGAGCCGAAGGCGAACTCGTCCATGTTGGCCTTGCCGACGGGCGTGGCGCCCGCGTCGAGCAGGCGCTGGACGCAGGTTGCGGTGAAGGTGGACCCATAGCCCTCGAGCATCCTCGACGCGCAGGTGGTATGCGTGCCCACGAGATGCATGTTGTCCTTGAAGGCGACGGGGACGCCGGCCAAAGGGCCGAGTCCCTCTCCCCTGGCACGCCTGCCGTCGGTCTCGCGGGCAGCCGCGAGGGCGAGGTCTGCGGAGACCTCGAGGAAGGCCTGGACCTCGGGCTCGCGTGCGTCGACGGCCGAGAGGGACGCCTGCGCGACCTCGGCGGCGGAGAAGTCGCCGGCGGCGACGCCTGCCGCGATCTGGGCTGCGGAGAGCTGGTCGAGTCCTGTCATCAGCGATCCTCCTCCGCGTCACCGAGGATGGAGGGGACGCGGAAGTAGCGCCCCTGCGTAGCCGCGGCATTGCCAAGCGCGACGGCGACGGGAAGGGCGCGGACGGAGTCGTCCACCACGTCGGCGCCCATCACGTTGGAGAGCTCCCCGATGGGATGGAAGGTGGGCTCGACGCCCTCGAGGTCATACTGGCGGATGGGCTCGAGGAGCTCGATGGCCTCGTTCATGTAGGCGGTCATCTGGGAAAGCTCCTCGCCCGCGAGGGCGATGCGCGCGTAGTCGGCGATGCCGGCCACGTCATCTTGGGTCAGGGGCATGGTTCCTCCCGTACGGTCAGCGTTGCGTGCGTCCCATGATAGGGCACGGCCCGCAGGCTAGCGGCGCCCACCGTCCCTTGGAGACGCCAAGGCAACAAACAGCGCGGCCACGACGGCCACGAAGGAGGACGCCCCGAAGAGCACCGCCTGTACGCCGAAGGCGTCGGCTAGAGACGGCGCGACCAGAAGCGGCAGGACGCCGGCGCTGTTGAGCCCTACGCGCATGAACGCGATGACGCGACCCACGTGGGCGACGTCACAGCCGCGCTGCACCAGCGTGGTGCGCACGGGCCCCATCGCGCCAAAGCCCAGGCCCGTTACGAGCTGGCCGACCACGACGACACGCACGTCTCCCGTACCCACGTAGAGCATGGACCCCACGCCCGTGACGAGCAGCAGCGCACACATCAGTCGCACGTTCAGCCTGCGGGCGCCCACGCGCATGACGGCAAGCGAGCCCAGGGTGGCGCCCACGCCACCGACCATGGACAGCCAGCCCATCCATTCAGCCGAGGCATGAAGGACGTCGCGGTAGAACAGGGACTCAAGCGAGTCGAAGGCGCCGTACGCAAAGAAGCCCAGGAAGGCCACGGTCAAAAGGAGACGCAGGTCGGGATGGGAGAGGGTGATGCGGACCCCCTCCAGGGCATCCGAGAGGAGCGCGGGGAGACCACGGGGATCCGCATCGTCATGCGCGACGCCAGGCGCCTCCGAAGGCTTCCCACCCTCGGCAAGGCCGGCGACAAGGACGAGGGAGACGAGGGGCGCGAGCGCCAGGACAGCGAAGACCGCCTGCTGGGATGCGAATCCGGTGATGAGAGCGCCCAGGGCGGGTCCCAGGATGACGGCGACGCCCGTAGCGGTGTTGGTGAGGCTGTTGGCACGCATCAGGACCGCAGGATCGTCAGTGAGGTGACGCGGGTAGGCGTCCACCGCCGTGGTGCCCACAGAGAGCAGCAGCCCATGGAGGGCGGCAACCACGAGCAGCAGTCCCAGGCCCAAGGGAAGGAGCCAGCCCGCAGCGCCCAATGC